>Ga0163155_10006227_pt1 | contig 11594 bp, 8 predicted proteins | sample OliLakLV19SP4G1_FD_148611 | JGI IMG/M metagenome (GOLD analysis project Ga0163155, IMG submission 148611) | Freshwater microbial mat bacterial communities from Lake Vanda, McMurdo Dry Valleys, Antarctica - Oligotrophic Lake LV.19.SP4.G1 | ecosystem: Environmental > Aquatic > Freshwater > Lake >...
GACTTTTTCGCCCTACTCCGCCGCTGTCCCGGCTTCTCCCTGACCATCATGCAGATGTTGGCCCATCGTGTTCACGATACTTCCCGCAAACTCGCGGACTTTGTCTTCCTTGACCTGCAAGCCCGTGTGCTAAAAACATTGCAACAGCTGGCCACGCTCAACAAAGAGCTGCAGCCTCCTCGCATGGTGGTGGATGATTTTCTCTCCCGCAAGGACCTAGCCGCACTTGTCGGAGCCTCCAGGGAGGCGGTCAGCCGTGCGCTGCACGGGCTCCAGGATTCAGGGCACCTAGAGGTCAGCTCGAGCAGGGTTATCTTGTTTGATTTGCAGTCCTAGTAAGCTCTGCATTGACTAAGCCGAGCTCTCGCTCCCGAGCTTGGCCTCATCAGGCTCAACTGAAGCACTCTTACGAAAGACCAACTTGAAATCTCCCGTCCAGACAGCGACGAAGCCGCCAATCAAACTGGAGACGGTGATGCCTAAGAGCCAAATTGCGCCAACTGCCACCGCCTGCTCTTTTGAGAAGACCTCGGGGTACAGGAAAAATATATAGGCGTTCTCTCTCACACCTAAGCCATTCCAGGAGATCGGCAGGGTGCTGATGATATTTACAAAGGGAATGGAAACGAGCATCGAGGCAAAGCGCACGACGATCCCTAGCTGCAAACAGATAAAATAGATAAGCGAGATCTGAAAAAGATGAAAGACCGCAGAGATCGCGACGACGAGTATTATGGTGCCTGGCTTTTTTGGAAAAACGCGCATCAGCTGCTCAACTTTGTTGCGAAACGGAGCACCCTTCGGCACAAAGCGGAGCACTAAAAAAGGGCCAACTAACCAGCCAACAAAGACCAGGGTGCTGACAGCACAAAGCACGTAAACAAAAACGGGCTGCATATGATGCCCGCCCACGAAGGCCGTGGCTAACACTCCAATTAGTGAAAGCACCGCGAGCCCGAGGGCGCGATCGGCAAAAACGGAAGCAATTGCGGCTGTTTTTTGCGGACGCCCCTGTGAAGCTATGACTCCCCGTAGGATATCCCCGCCGACCGTTCCAAACCCGAAACAGTTGGCAAACATCCCCACAAACATCGCTCGCAAGGCCAGCAGAAAGGGAATCTCAATCCCGCCACTCCTCGCGATAATCCACCACTTGGAACAGTTAACGACCTGCGAGAGCGAATAACCGAGAATGGCTAGAACAGTCACAGAGAGAGGAATCGTAGCGAAGGTTTTTTCCAGCGCTTCAAAATCTAAGACCCGTAGCACCAGTACGAGCATGACAATACTTAGTACGGCTTTAATCAGGGACTTCATAAAGACTTAAAAACAGATATCTCGAAACAAAGTCTCATCGTCGAGACATTTGCCCGCACCTAAGACGACGGCGGTAAGCGGATCTTCCGCGACGCTGACATTTAAACGGAACTCCTCCCGCAGCCGCGCATCAATCCCACGCAGCAAAGCACCACCTCCTGTCAGATGAATCCCCGACTCCAACAAATCAGCGGAAATTTCAGGGGGCACTGATTCAAGCGCCACGCGAATGGCCTTGATAATTTCAAGAACCACCGGTTCCAGCGAAAGCCTAACGTCCTGCCCAGTTAAAATGGCACTCGCCGGATATCCCTCTGAGGCTGCCCGCCCGCGAACTTCGACCTGCTGCTCGTCGCCCTTGGGCACGGCGGAGCCTAAAGTAATCTTAACTAGTTCGGCCGTAGTGGGTCCGATTAAAAGTTTATGAAGCTTTCTAATCCCCTGAATGATTGCTTCATCCATCGCGTCGCCACCGACCCGAATGCTCTTGCCGTAAATCACATCGCGATAGCTAATCACGGCGACATCCGTCGTGCCGCCGCCGATGTCAACGATCAAGCTTCCCGTAGCAAGGGAGATCGGTAGTCCACAACCGATAGCCGCAGCCATCGCCTCATCAATCATTCTGACTTCGCGTCCTCCGAGCCCGTTACCGAGCTCGCGCACGGCGCGCTTTTCAAGCTCCGTCAATCCGGAGGGAACTCCAATGACAATTCTTGGTTTGACGAGCGAGGCACCCTTGCCAATAACCTGTCGGATAAAGTGTTCGAGCATCACCCGGGCGGTGCCGAAGTTACTGACGGCACCATCCTTAATCGGTTGTTGCACACGCACACCGCGGGGAGTCTTTCCCAACATCTTTTTGGCTTCAGTGCCGAAGGCGATGACCTCTTCCCCTTTGGGCCCCTCTTGAATCGCGACAAAGGAGGGTTCATTCAGGCAGATGCCTTTCCCGCGGACGTAAATTAGGGTGTTTGCTGTGCCCAGATCTATCCCTAGATCACGGGCTAAAAATCGAAACATTTCGCTCGCTTCATTGCCAAAAAAAAGAGTAGGCAGTATCTACTACAACTCACGATGTGCCAAGAAAACTGTGTCCCAATAACGCAAAGGCAGTCAGCTTTTTGATTGACGAGTGATTATGTCAAGTTCAACCGTTCAGCTCGATACACCCGCTCCGCTCTCCATTAAAACCGTCGCCGTGATTGGTGCCGGTCAAATGGGTGGGGGAATTGCCCAGGTCTTGGCGAGCTCCGGCTTTGATACATTGCTTTACGATGCCTCAAGCGCTGGCCTAAATAAGGGCATGAAAGCGATTTATGCCCGGCTCACTCGTCAAATTGAGAAGGGCACCCTCACCGCCGAGGCTCGCACCGATATTATCTCCCGCCTAAAAAGCGTCACGGCGCTGGAGGAGCTGAAATCGGCTGACTTGGTAATAGAGGCGATTATCGAGAATGAACCGATCAAACTGGAGCTGTTTGCCAAGCTCGACGCCGAATGCCAGCCCAGCTGTATCCTCGCCACCAACACCTCTTCAATCTCCATCACCAAGATCGCTGCTGCAACGAAACGCCCAACACAAGTTGTTGGAATGCATTTCATGAACCCGGTCCCGGTCATGAAATTGGTGGAGCTTATCCGGGGTCTACAAACCTCTGACGAGACCTATGAGACCGCGAAAGCGCTGACACTCAAACTGGAGAAAACGCCGGTCACGGCAAATCACGATTACCCCGGTTTTATCGTGAACCGCATCCTACTTCCGATGATTAACGAAGCGATATTCGCTCTGATGGAGGGTATCGCCTCCCCAGAGGACATCGACACCGCGATGAAGCTCGGGACCAACCAGCCGATGGGACCGCTAACGCTCGCCGACTTTATCGGCCTCGATACCTGCTTAGCGATTACGCAGATCCTCCACCGTGAGTTAGGAGACGATAAATTTAGACCGTGCCCACTGCTGGTAAAATATGTCGAGGCCGGTTGGCACGGCAAAAAAAGTGGTCGGGGATTTTATAAATACGAATAAAAAGGGGGCCCCTTTTCTTTCCGCGCAACACTTCCCCCAGATGGCCGAATGATACTGAGTGTCAATCTCATTCAACACTCTGAACGTGGCGAGCGCCATTAGTCGGCTGCTGACGAACTTACACAATCCGAGCGTGTTGGAATCTCCGCTGGTAAGCGGCTTGCTTAACCAGACCCACGAGGCGCAACGGCTTGAGAGCGAGCTTGACGCCCTCGCTAGGAAGCTTCCCCGTGGATTGTCACTGAACGCGCAACTGAACGATCAGTCACGAGTGGCATTCAGTTCTCCGATCGGAATCGACCGTGAGTTTACTCGTCTTTTTCCGTATATCAACCTGGAGCAGAAGCTTCGCAGTAGCTTTGAGTTTCAATCCCCAGTGTCTGAAATCATCCGAGATATCGGACGCGAAATCGGACGGGACCTACGCGCGGTATTTGCTCCAGCTCCTAACGCGGAAATTTCACTAGAAGGGCGAGCCCCCTACTTCACCCCGGCTCAAAGTCTAGTGCTGCCGCAGCACCAAAACCACCTAACCGGAGGACGCCACACAGATCGTAACCGCCCGGCCGCGGGGCCGAGCGAAGCACGTCGCTACCCATATGAGCAGGCTCCCGGAAAACGCCCCACCCCAAACCAGCCCCAAAGTAGAGCCGGGAGCAAGCTAGCCGAGCAGCTTCGCGGCCTAATTCGCTCAATGCGCTCTAAGCTAGGCCAAGCAATGCAATCTCTCACGGGCCGGGCCTAATCCACGCAACAGTTGCCAAAGCTGAAAAAAAATCATTTACTCATGACACTTTTTGTCATGAAAAATCACTCCACTGAACGCCAAAAATTAGATCGGGATTCCTTAAAGCGCATCGGACCGCGAGTCTTGGGATTCGCCAAGCCACACGCCAGGACCTTGCTCATCGGTTTGCTGGCATTGGCTCTCGGTAGTGGCATCAATCTGCTCTTTCCCCATCTCTTTCGTAAAATTCTCAATAACGAACTGGGACTTACTCTCACGGCACACCTGCCGCTAATACTGCGCTAGCTATCGGGCTCTTCGCCCTGCAGGGAGTAGTCTTCTATCTGCGACACTACTGCTTCTCGCTGGTAGGCTACCGGGTTGTAGCGGATCTACGCTCCTCACTGTTTGCAGGGTTACTCCGACAAGATGCTAGTTTTTTTGATGAGAGCCGAACTGGAGATCTACTGAGCCGGCTCTCTAGTGATTGCGAAGTGGTGCAACGGAGTGTGACTACGAACGTCTCGGCCGGCTTACGCTACTTTGTGCAAGTCCTGGGCGGTATCGCGCTGATGCTAACTATCTCAGTTAAGCTAACGCTAATGATAATTTTGCTTATCCCGCTACTAGTCTTGATGAGTATCTTTTGGGCCAAGCGGCTCCGCGTCCTCTCAAAAGCTATCCAAACAGAGATTGGCTCCGCTGCTATTATCGCAGAAGAGGCGATTAGCGGAGCGCGCACGGTTAAGATGTTTTCGGCGGAGCAGAGTGAGATAGCCCGCTATAATGAAGTAATCCAGCGCACAGTTGGACTAGGTCGTGAGCGTACTAAAATCGCTGCCACCTTTAGCTCCTCGATGGTCTTTCTAATTCACTCTAGCATTGCCGTGATGTTCTTTTACGGAACAACGCTTGTGCTAGAGAGTGCTTTGACTGTCGGAGATCTATCGGCATTTTTAATGTATTGCGTGATCGTCGCGGCTTCCTTCGGCTTCCTTGCCGGAGTGTGGGACGAGTTTTTGCAAGCGGTCGGTGCGGGAGAGCGAATTTTCGAGATTATCGATCGGCAACCGCAAATCACCGCGCCAGCCGAACCTAAGCTTCCGGCTAGCTGGGATGCGCAAGTGCCTGGTCCAGTAGTGGAATTTCGTAACGTATATTTTGAATATCCCTCGCGTGTCGGTAGCCCTGTGCTTCAGGGAGTTTCTTTCAGTATTAACGCCGGAGAGACGGTGGCACTCGTGGGGCCTTCGGGGTCTGGTAAATCGACGATCGCCTCGCTGATTCTCCGACTCTATGATGTTAGCTTTAGTGATGTTAGCTTTAGTGATGTTAACTTTAGTGAAGTTAACTCCGGTGAGGTTTACTTCGCTGGGGAGAACGTCAAAGCTTACCGGCCGGAAGATCTAAGGCGCGACATCTCAGTCGTCTCGCAAGAGCCCCAGGTCTTCTCCGTTTCTATTCTAGAGAATATTCGTTTTGGAAAACCCACAGCCACCGAGGCTGAGATCCTCCAGGCCGCGAGACTTGCGAACGTACATACTTTTGCCGAGCGACTCCCCGAAGGCTATCAAACACTAGTCGGCAATCGCGGCACTCAACTCAGCGGAGGTGAACGTCAACGCTTAACAATTGCGCGCGCGCTGTTAAAGGATCCGCGATTTTTAATTCTGGATGAAGCTACCAGCTCCTTGGATAGTGAGAATGAGCACCTCATTCAGCAAGCGCTGACTCATTTAGTGCATGGTCGCACGACTTTGGTAATTGCCCACCGGTTGAGCACTATTCACCACGCCAATCAGGTTCTGGTCGTGCGCCACGGTCGAATCGAACAGCGCGGAACACACGAATCACTATTTGCGCAGCCCGGCTTATATAAAAGCTTGGTTGAGCATCAACTGTTATAAAAAACTGCCATGACTAATATAAAAGCTAAGGAGCGAAAGAACCGCATGTCAAACCGCAGCATTATCGGAACGTGTCACATTATTTTGTTTGTTATTTTCTGCCCTTTCCTAGCTGCGGCAGAAACGACAGTTGAAGCAGGCGTTAAAGGAGAATCCGCCAAGCCTAAACTGGAGCAATGGGAGCAAGAGATTATCCCGCAGGAGGGGGTCGCTTGCAGTTGGTCCAAGATGAACAGCACCGAATACAAAGCGTGCCAAGCCAAGAAATCGGCAGCTTCCAAGGCCAGCGCCGCCGAAAAGCGACGACACAATCACGCGTTAGACTTAGCTCCGTTGCCTCTTCCGGCAAAGATTCGATAGAGCGCTGGTAGCACAAAGAGCGTCAGCAGAGTAGACGAGATAATGCCACCAATTACCACCGTCGCGAGCGGTCGTTGAACCTCCGCTCCTGGACCAGTCGCCAGCGCCATCGGAACAAATCCTAAGGACGCCACCAACGCGGTCATCAACACGGGACGCAGTCGGGTAATCGAACCCTCCACAATAGCGTTCTCCAGCGTCAACCCGTCCTCTCGAAGTTTTCGAATAAAAGACAGCATCACTATTCCATTCAAGACCGCCACTCCTGAAAGAGCGATAAATCCCACAGCCGCAGAGACAGAGAGCGGAATGCCGCGGAGCAGCAGCGCCAACACTCCTCCACTTAGAGCTAGCGGCACTCCACTAAAAACTATCAGGGCGTACCGTAAATCACCAAAGGTGTAGAACAAGAGCGTGATGATCAGTAACAGCGCCACCGGCACGACAACTAACAGCCGTTTACGGGCTGAAATGAGCTGCTCGAACTGGCCTCCCCAGGTCGTCCAGTAGCCGGGAGGTAACAAGACTTCGGCATTGATCTTAGCTTGCGCTTCGGCAACAAAACCTCCAAGGTCCCGTTCCCGAACATTAGCAGTCACCACCACTCGGCGTTTGCCATTCTCGCGGCTGATCTGATTGGGGCCACTGATTAGGTTAATTTTTGCCATGCTCGAGAGTGGCACAAACGATCTGAGTGGCTCGTCACTGTGCAGGAGCGATACCGACTTAACAGCTCCATCGAGCTGTGCCGAGCTAAGCGGTATGGGAAGGCTTTCGAGCTTGTCTATGTTTGAGCGAACATCTTCACTGAGTCTCACAACAATCTCAAAACGTCGATCTCCCTCAAAAAGTTGTCCGGCAACATGCCCACCGATCGCGGTCGAAATAACCTGCTGAACCTCCGCGATATTAATGCCAAAGCGAGCAAGCCGCGGACGATCAAACTCAATATTCAACATCGGTAGTCCAGTTACCTGCTCAACTTTAACGTCTGCTGCTCCGGGAACGGACTCCAGGACTGTGGCAATCCGCTCAGCGTTACTAAATAAGGTGTCCATCTCATCGCCAAAGACCTTAACTGCGACATCACTTCGTACCCCGGCAATCAGCTCATTGAAACGCATCTGAATTGGTTGGGTAAACTCATAGTTATTGCCCGGGATGTCAGCTAATGCTTTCTCAATAGCGCGGACGACCTCCCGCTTCGAACGATTAGGATCGGGCCATTCGCTCCGATCCTTCAGGATCACAAAACCATCGGCCACACTGGGTGGCATGGGATCGGTGGCGATTTCGGCTGTTCCAATCTTTGTAAAAGTATGTGAGACCTCGGGAAACTCACGAATCCGATGTTCGAGCACTCGCTGCATCTCCACAGCCTGTGAGAGGGAAGTCCCCGGTATGCGGAGCGCATGTAACGCGATATCGCCCTCGTCCAGGCTAGGAATAAACTCACTCCCCAGCCTAGTTGCCAGTCCAAGGCTGACAACAAAGAGTAGCGCCGCCCCTCCCACCACTACTTTTGGTCGCGCTAAGGATTTCCGCAGGAGCACTCCGAAGCCTTGCTTGACCCTCAAAACTGTAGGATTCTCGACCTCGTTGACTTTACCTGTCAGAAAAATCGCTACTGCCGCAGGAACAAAGGTAACCGATAAGAGCATCGCACCGATTAGCGCAATCACAACGGTAACTGCCATCGGGTGAAACATCTTTCCCTCAACTCCCGTCAGCGCAAAGATTGGGAGATAGACCACAATGATAATTAGCTCACCAAACATCGTTGCCTGACGGACCTCCATTGTGGCTTCATAGACAAGCCGAAACCGCTCTTCGAGAGTCAGTAGCCGACCTAACTTGCGTTGTTCTTCGGCAAAACGGCGCATGCAGTTTTCGATGATGATCACCGACCCGTCGACGATCAATCCAAAATCAAGCGCCCCCAAACTCATCAAATTTGCACTGACCTTTGAGGTGACCATCCCTGAGATGGTAAAGAGCATCGCCAGAGGAATTACCAGCGCCGTAATAATCGCCGCCCGAAAATTTCCCAGAAAGGCAAATAAGACCACGATCACCAGCGCCGCGCCCTCGAGCAGATTTGCCTTGACCGTGCGAATCGTTTTATCAACGAGAACTGTCCGGTCGTAGACAGTCTTGGCTGACATACCCGGCGGCAGAGAGCGATTGATCTGTTCCATTTTTTGGGCGACGCGCTGCGCAACTGTCCGGCTGTTCTCACCCATCAACATGAATACCGTGCCCAGCACGACTTCATTCCCGTTCTCGGTAGCAGCACCCGTTCGCAGCTCCTGCCCCAATGCAACATCGGCGATATCCCGGATAAAGATCGGCTTTCCCTCGCGGGTCGTGACCACAAGTCCCTCGATCTCTGCCATGGAGGTTACTTGCCCTGGAGCGCGAACAAGATACTGCTCGCCATTCCGTTCGATATAGCCAGCTCCAGTGTTAGAGCTGTTAGCTGCAATCACATCGACCAAATCTTGTAAGGTAAGTCCTAGGCCTAAGAGCTGATCGAGTCGTGGAGTGACATGAAACTGCTTCTCAAAACCTCCGATGGAATTAACGTCGACCACACCCGGCACGGTGCGTAGTTGGGGTTTAACAATCCAATCTTGAGCAGTTCGTAGGTCTGTGGGGGAGTGTGGCAGGGAGACGGAGTTAGCGCTCGCCGGAGTTTTATCGGTAGTGTTTTCCGTAGTGTTTTGGTTGGTGTTCTCCACGGTATACATGAAAATCTCACCAAGTCCGGTGGCGATCGGCCCCATCTCAGGAGAGATACCAGCCGGGAGTTTCTCTCTGACCGTCTGTAGACGCTCAGAGATTAACTGTCGCGCGAAGTAGATATCGGTGCCGTCTTTAAAAACGATCGTTACTTGAGATAGACCATAACGAGAGAGCGATCTGGTGTATTCTAACTGAGGCAGTCCGGAGAGCGCAGTCTCGATCGGGAAGGTAATGCGGTTCTCAACCTCCAGCGGGGTGTAGCCCTCGGCCTCTGAATTAACCTGAACTTGCACATTGGTAATGTCAGGTACGGCATCAATCGGTAGCCTTTGGTAACTGGCTAAACCCACCACGGCCATCGCGCAAGTTGCGAGCATCACCAGCCAGCGGTGCGTGATGGCAAAGCGAATTAGTTTCTCAAACATGGAATGCTCCAGGTGAGTTGTTAGCTGTGATATTAATGATCGTGACTCGCACCCGATTTCTCGATATCGGCTTTGATAATAAAGCTATTGCGCGCTACGTATCGATCTCCTGGCGAGAGACCAGAGAGAACTTCGACATATTGTGAATCTCTCCTTCCCAGCTCCACCGGCACGGCTTGGAAGGTATGCCCGTCTGTTAGGTAAACTACTTTCCAATCACGAAAGGATTGAATCGCCTCTCGACGAATGGCGAGAGTGACAGGGGTCTGATTACTGACTAATGTTCCTGAAACGAATAGTCCGGGGCGAAGTTTGCCATCTTTATTGGGGAGCACCGCCCGAACTAGTTTTGACTGCGTGGCTTCATCCGTTACCGGAGCTACATACCGCACTGTTGCCTCAATCTGCTTCTCCCCGCCGAGGTCGACCTTGATCTGCTGGCCTTTTTCAATCTCGTCAAAATCATCACGGTAGACCTGAAAATCTGCCCAAACTTGCGAAAGGTCGGCCACAATAAAAAGCTCTCGATCGTCCGAGACAAACTCCCCCACAGTCGCGTGACGTGCGATTAGTTCTCCTGTGACTTGCGAACGGATCTCGTACGGTTGCAGCGATTGATTGCTCTCAACTACCGCCAAGACGTCGCCCTTCTCCACTCGCTCTCCCAGTTCCTTAGTAATCTCCCGCACCACTCCAGGGAAGCGCGGTCGGATATGCGCAACACGGTCTTGGTTGGTGAGTAATCTTCCGTAAACATGGGTAAGGTTCGCTATCGCTTGGGGTCCCGCTAGCTCGGTGGTAATGTTAGCAATCTTCAAGGCCTCAGCACTAAGTTCGGTCCTTCCTTCGTGGGATTCGTACTCCCAGAGATAGTTCTTGCCGGCATACGTAGCTGTCACTTTTACTTCGAACGAGTGAGGCTCCTCGACCGATTTCTCCGACGTTAGATAGTCAGCTACAGGAAGCAGGGTGAACACTTCCTTGCGGCCCCCAAATCGAGTCAGCTCAACCGAAATTGTAACATCCGCCGGCTTCACTGGTTTTTGCTCCAGAAATGGATAGATCCGAAATTGTGGAGGGACATCTTTTTCAAAGATGGTTAATTCAAGAGCTAGCGCACCCTCTTTCAGCAGACGGCCTCCGTGGATGCCCTTGGTGGGCTCGGAGTCTTCCCCGTGTTCGCTATGCCCGTGGCCGTGAGAATCGCCGTGTGCGTCTCCGTGTGTGTCTCCGTGTTCATCTCCGTGATTGTCTGCGTGGCCATGGCCGTCTTCGGCATAAGCCGGAGCGCAAGATAGTGCGAGAACGAAGGCCAACTGCAGCGAAAACAATTTTGTTGATTGCATAGTTCCAGTCCCTTAAAAATCGATGCCAGTTAAAATTGCGAGCTCCGACTGGTCCGAAAAAACACCGATCGTGCGCTCGACAATCTCCGCCTCCGTGAGGGATAGCTCTCGGAGCGTTTGCCACACTCGAAACATTGATCCCTGGCCAGAGTTAAGTAGCTGTTCCTCGGCAAGCACGGCTTCTCGTAAAGTAGGCAGAAGCTCCTTTTCGTATCCTGCAAGAAGAGCTATCGAGGCCTCAAGTTTGGAACGGAGCGCTTGAACCTCGGACGCAAAATCTTCGCTGGAAAGATAACGATCTAGGCTTTGCGCGGCTGCAAGTTCCGCTGCCTGGACGCCTCGGCTTGCCTGATTTCTATTAAAAATGGGCAATTCGATTGCAAGCCCTAGGCCGACGTAATCCGTCTCGTCGTTGGTTCGTTCGTAAACAAGCCGGGGCGCAAACTTCGGATAGGAATCTAGCTCCGCAAGTTTAAGCTGCTCACGCGCTAACTTCACGGCGAGAAGCGCTCGTGCCCGGGCAGGTATGCCTGCTCCGTTTTGCAGAAGTTCATCAGTCTGCGGTAGTTCACCCAAGGTTGGTCGGGCAAGGGATTCTGGCACGGTGAAACCGGCGCTCTTAGAGAGCTCCGCTCGCGCTCGCTCTAGATCTGCGAGCACCGCGGCCAGCTGATAACGGGCTTTGATTACTTCTGCTTTGAAGATCGCTCTCTCCCCCGGAGCAATATAGCC
>Ga0163155_10006238_pt1 | contig 11582 bp, 11 predicted proteins | sample OliLakLV19SP4G1_FD_148611 | JGI IMG/M metagenome (GOLD analysis project Ga0163155, IMG submission 148611) | Freshwater microbial mat bacterial communities from Lake Vanda, McMurdo Dry Valleys, Antarctica - Oligotrophic Lake LV.19.SP4.G1 | ecosystem: Environmental > Aquatic > Freshwater > Lake >...
CTTTAGGGGCTTCAATTTTGAGTAAAAACCCTCAAGCAATTGCAGACTCGATAGGTGGACTTGTAGATACTTGGAACGCATAACTACCACTAACAGCACCTACAAAAAATTGGCGGTTCAGTGGTTAAATGAAGCTTTGTGCTTCGTATCAAGTTTTGTGGTGGCAGACAGTTTAGTGCTTCGAAATCGCCAACTTTCTTGTAGCTGCAAAACGTTATCGGTCATGCTATTGACGACAGAGTGACCACTAACTTGGCAAACAATGACAAATGAAAGGACGAGAAGACGTAAAACATTCACTAACAAAATTTAAATTTGCATTATGGCAGAAAACGACAAAATTCCACAATGGCTTAACATCTTGTTGATTTGTATAATCATAAGCCTTTTCTTATTTGGAGCTATTAAATCACTCACTATTCCTGGGACCATTCCAGTTGGACAAGCGTTTGGTAACTGTGTGCCTGGGGCGATTCTACTTATGGCATTTATCATTATTAACGTATTCCTTTCGTACGACCTTGCTACATTAATAGTGATATTTTCACTTTTTGGTTCAGGTATAATATTCTATTTCGGCATAATAGAAAAGGACAAAGATGTTCGTGCAGCAATCGTAGGCTTCGCAAGCGGAATACTTGGCTTTGGTGTGGGACTTCCAATTGGTAAACAACTTTCAAAAGACAACCTAAATCAACAATCAGGTAATAATTAAAAATGAAGAATTATGAGCATAATAAAAAAAATTGAGAACTACTTTGAATTAGCGAAGTATGAAACGAACTGGAAAACAGAAATCCTTGCGGGGGTTTCCACCTATCTAAGTTTAGCTTATATTTTCATTGTAAACCCTGCAATTTTAAGTAGTTCAGGTATGAATGTAAGTGCGGTTCTATTTGCAACTGTTATTGCTTCGGGTATTTCAACCTTAGCAATGGGCTTATGGGCAAGGCTTCCTTTTGCTCTTGCACCTGGCTTGGAAATGAATGGCTTTTTTGCTTTTGTAGTGGTCGGCACATTGGGGCTTACTTGGAACCAAGCATTAGGTGCAGTTTTTTGGAGCGGTTTGCTTTGTATTCTTTTTACAATCCTTCCAATTAGGAAAGCAATTGTTGACTCTATTCCCTTGGGGCTAAAAAAAGCAATGGCAGTTAGTGTTGGTATTTTCGTTGTTACAATTGGTCTATTCTTATCAGGTCTTGTTTCGTTTGACAACGGACAAATCAAGACTGTCAATATTGCTATAACACCGAAAGTGATTGCATTGGTTATAGGACTTGTCTTGGCAATTGTTCTTAACCTTAAAAAAATCCGTTTTGTTGGAGGGTTTCTAATTGCTATTGTAGTTGCAACAGTTTACTGCAAGACGCAAGGAATTGTTCAAGCAAACCCAGCCCAAGTTTCATCAGACATGTTTTTAGCCGTTGGACAGTTAGACTTTTTCCCAATCGATTTTTGGAAAATATTTCCTGTATTCTTAGTGTTCTTTCTACTTGACTTTTATGGTAGCATTGGAAAATTTATAGGCTTGACAGCAGCAACGAATTTAACTCAAAAGGACGGTTCATTAGTTCGCATTGAGAAAGCAATGAATGTTGACGGCATCGGAACAGTTGGCGGTGCATTATTAGGGACATCAAGCATAATTACTTATGTAGAAAGTGCTATTGGTATTGCAAGTGGAGGAAGAACAGGTATAGTTGCAGTAGTTTGTGGGTTACTCATGCTTCTTAGTTTAGCCTTTACACCTTTGGTTGGACTTGTTCCTGTTGAAGCGACTTCAGGTATCTTAATTTATGTGGGTTACTTGCTTATTCGTGACACTTGGGGGGAAAAGCATCTTGTCCGTTTTGACTATTTAATTGCTATATTAATGGCTGTAATTTCGTTACTGACATTCAGTTTGGACAAAGCGATGTTGTTGGGTTTTGTTCTTTACACTGGCAAACAAATTTTCGTTGATAAGACATACAACTGGTATCTAATCGGCTCAACAGTTTTCGTTACACTAAGTGTAGTTTTGCAATATTTTCTAAAATAGACCAACAACTATGTGGACGAAGAAGCACGAACCGATAACAGCACCTACCCAAAAGGCGGGGTTTCGTGCTCAGCAGACACATTTGTGCAAGCCGAAAGTTCAGTTCTCCGAGTGAAGTTTTGTGGTAAAAGTCCCGCCCTTCGGGTAGCTGCAAAACGTTGTGCGTCATGCTTGAGGACACTGCAAATATGGAAGTGACAGAAAGAAATTAACTTTGAAAAAAAGATATAGGTAGCAAAAGGGCTTACCACCCAAAGTCGGACATGCAGAACAACGACACCAAATAAAAAAGTATGTAAGAGGGTTGCCGAAAACTGTTTAGAGTAGGCGAAAATTAAAAGTAAAAAATAATGGAAAGTAAAAAAAGATTTGACTTGGATACATTAAATGTTGAAGAGTTTGGACATCTTTCAAGTGAAGTTGTAAGACGTGTTATTGAAAGAGCTAAAAAAATTGGTGGTGATAATGCCGCAGTGCACGACAGTCATTCCAGTTCACATAGCAAAAACAGCATCACTAGCGACTACTTAGAAAAAGCTGTAAAAATTATTTCTAAGTAATTATCAATTTAACATACAGCAGGGTTTCAATACTAATGAAATCCTGCTGTTTTAACTCAAATATTATGAAATCGAATCTTGACTGGGTAATACTAAAAATTTCACAAGTGTGCAACTTGAACTGTAGTTACTGCTATGTTTATAATAGAGGTGATGATTCATGGAAAAATCGCCCTAAATTTATATCCCTTGATATAGTTGACATTCTTGCTGACAGAATTAATGAACATTGTCACAATAATGATTTAAATCACTTTACTATTGAGTTCCATGGAGGAGAACCTTTAACTATAGGAATTGACAGATTTTCCGAAATAGTCAATTTACTAAAGTCTAAATGTTCGAGCATTGACTTAAGTATGGTCATTCAAACAAATGGACTTTTATTAAATGAAGAATGGATACAATTATTCACCAATAATAATATTGGAATAGGAATAAGTTTAGATGGTCCACCTAAAATTAATGATATTAATAGAGTTGACCATAAAGGAAAAGGAAGTACTGACAAATTGCTTACTATTATAAAGAGTTTAAAGAACAATCCAAACGTAAAAGATAAATTTGACCCTGGTTTTTGTTGTGTTATTAATCCAAGTTTAATTAATGGTTCCGAATTAGTAAGATGGTTTGCTCAAAATAAAATTACATCATATGACTTCCTTCTTCCTGATGGGAATATAAAAAATTTCCCCCAGAATTGGGTAGGTACTGAGCCTTATAAAGATTTCTTAATTTCCGCATTTGATGAATGGTTTAATATGGGAAAGGAAGCCCCTTCAATTAGAATGTTTGAATTAATGATGATGGGGTTTTTAGGCGTAAAAGTCACATTAGATTCTTTAGGTGGAGATCTTAGTAAACTTTGTGTAGTTGAATCGGATGGTGGAATAAGTGTTAATGATGTAACTAGAATCTGTGGTGGTGATTTTTCAAATGACAAACTCAATATTAAAACAAATCCACTTGAGGATAAAAATATCTATTTCCAAATTTCCAAATTGCAGGACTTAAGCGATACTTGCAAAGAATGTAAATATTTATCTTCTTGCGGTGGTGGCTACTTACCTCATAGATTTGATGGCAATTCATTTAAAAACCCTTCAATGTATTGTGATGCATTATACAGTCTATCAGAACACATCTACAATAATATGAAGAATGTAATTCCAATTAGATACCATTTAAATTAGTAGATAAATGAACACATCTTCCTTTAATAGAAGTAATGTGCTGCCTTTTTCTAATCCTTTTGAAAAAGTTACTAGCCCAATTGTAGAAATAGCTGTTATTTCAATTTATAGAAATAGCTTAAACTCTTTTTTGGAAAAAAATCGTGATCTCATCAACAGATACTCTAGTGGTATTATAAAACTGTTTCAATTATTTATTGAATCCTGTGCAGATTATAAAATTTACGCAGATTATTCAATTAGTTGTCTTGATAAAGTTTCATATGAGAGTGATAAAGAAAAAATTCAAGCATTTGCAAATATTGCATGTTATCTATCGGTCAATGGATTTAGCTCAAAGTGGAGTATTAAAGGCATACATTTAGATTCTAGTTATTTTGATAATTTTATCTTGGATAACATTGAAATAACAGAAATTGAAAATGACCCTATCAAGTATGAAATAAATTTTACAACCACAACTGGCATTATTGATGTTCATTATCATAATCCCATGCGAATTAATCAAAGGGGCGAGTTATTAAATGTTCAAAAAACTGAAATAGGAAATATAGCTGTCTTCCCAGTTCAAATCGCACCCAAAATATGGAGAAATAGAATTTTGGGGGACTCTGCTTCAAATGCAAACGATACTTTTTACTCTAAAGTAAATTTAGCACTTGAGTTATTAAGGGATTTTGCTTCACCGTATTTAGATTGGGTGGATAAGATCACAAATAAAATTATAGTGTTTGATTCAGATTCAGACAGCCACATTAAAAGTGGTAGTTGGGAAGAAGCAATGAGCCTTTATAATCTCTCAGTAAATCACGATGTTTATATAATTGCAGAACTCCTAGTTCATGAATCAAGTCATCAATATTTCAATCTTTTGAAAAAAATTGATGATTTTGCAAAGCCACATGAAAGTTTATATTATTCAGCGGCAGTTGATAAAGATCGTCCACTATGGGCTATACTTATTGCTTACCACGCATTCGCTAATATCGTTCTGTTTTATAGAATGTTAATAGAAAACAAAGCAGATTGGAAAGAAATTATTGTTGAAAGAGAAAAAGAAAATATGTTGCTTGTAAATTCTTTAGCAACCCATTTGGTTAACAACAAATATCTAACTGATACTGGTAAAACACTTTTCCTAAGTCTTCATGAACGGATTACCAATAAAAGTGAGTAGCATGAACGCACAACATGGGCTACACGACAATGCGGGGTGCAGTGCTTCGTATGACAGTTTTGCACAAGTTTGAACATTTGTGCTTCGTATTAAAGTTTAGTGGTAAAAGTCCCGCACTGCGTGTAGCCCAGAAACGTTACCGGAAACCCTATGGCGACCGTGCAACAACAAACTGACCGACAAAAAAAGAACCGACCGACCGACCAAAACGAAACAAACTGACACCTTAACCGACAAGCCAACGCTTCAAAAAAAAATTAAAACACCGCCACCGCACAAAAAAATAAAATTCTATGCCGACCCACATTGCACACATTTGCCTTTGCCTGCCACCGCAACAAGCCGACCCAAAGGCAAAGTCAAAAGAGTGCAATCGCCAACGCTTTGACAAAACCATCAACCTAAATCTTATCTTTGAAACATAAATTTTTACGACATACATGGAGACAAACGCAGCACATAATTTAAACGGATTAACCTTAAAGACAGGTTGGAAGGTAATTGAGAAACTCACCAAAGCCGACCACTCAACAGGTTCGTTTTTTTCCGTTTGCTACAAAGTAGAAAAAGACGGTGATGTTTGTTTTCTTAAAGCATTTGACTTCGCCAAATTTTTTCAGCTTTCAGAACCGGGCAAAGAAGTAGTTGACATCATGGGTGACATGATTACAGCATATCAATATGAGAGAGACCTTTCAAATCATTGCAGAGAAAAGCATGTAACCAAAGTTGCATTTGTAAAGGAAGCAGGGCAAGAAATAATTCCTGAACACTCAATTTCAATTGTGCCTTATTTAATTTTTGAATTGGCAGACGGTGATGTTAGAACACAACTTGAATATTCAAGAAAACTTGATTTCGCTTGGAAGCTACATTCACTTCATGACATTGCCGTTGGATTAAAACAACTTCATGCAATTGATGTTTCACATCAGGACTTAAAACCATCTAACATTCTTCTCTATAAAAAGGAATCAAAACTTGGCGACTTAGGCAGGTCAATTTGCAATGACCTTGATGGTCCTTACAACCGCATGCCATTCACAGGTGACATCAACTACGCGCCACCTGAAATTATGTATAACTATTACGACAACGATTGGAACAAAAGAGTTTTTGCAACGGACTGTTATCTTTTGGGAAGCATGGTCGTTTTTTATTTTTCAGGAATAAGCATGTCGGCACTTTTGCTTAAACATATTCCTGAAAATTTCCGTTGGGAAAGATGGAGAGGTGCATTGCCCGAAATACAACCATACATTGCTGATGCTTTTACAAATGCCATCGTAGAATTTCGGGAAAACATTCAAGACCCTTTTTTCAAAAAAGAAATTTCTCAATTGGTCGAGCAATTGTGTTATCCATTTCCTGATGACAGAGGACATCCAAAAACAATTGCTTCCACGGGAAGTAATTTCCAAATGGAAAGATTCGTTTCACGATTTGATTATTTAAAACTTAAAGCAGAATATCAAACGAAAAACTAAGTGGCAAATTTTTTTGAAAATAAAGACAGAAGAGTAATTCCAAATTGGCGAAGTTTTAAAAAAACCGCCATGCTGGGTGAACTTGATATGCCATTGAGTGCAATCCCAACACTTGACATTTCGTTTTCAATTGACAGTTACATTGAAGATTTTAAAACCCACAGAACAATTGCACATGCTGGAGATTTGATTAGTGCAGGAGTTGTAAATGGGTTTGAAAAAGATGAAATTGTAATTGATGCAGCCAACTTTATTTTGGCAAAACCAAATGAAACAACATTAACGCAACTTTCACTGGCAGAAAGAATAAGCAAAGGCAGACCCGAATCAAACAAACTTTTCAAACTCGATAAGATTTCTCTTGACGAGTTTTCAACTTATGTAAATCCGAGAAAAGTTTGGGAGAAAATTCATTTGCTGAAACAAGCAGCAAACGAATTTCAATTCAACCCAATAATTTGGGTTGAACTTTCAAGACACTATTCAATCATCGGACAGCAAAGACAAGCAGTGAGCACAATGAAAATAGCGTTGCAACTTGCACCCGAAAACAGATTCGTGTTGCGTTCGGCAGTTCGCTTGTTTGCTCACTACGATGATTTAGAATTTTCACACGACATCGTTAGAAAAAGTAAAATCACAACCTTTGACCCGTGGCTTACATCAGCAGAAATTTCTTTGGCAACTTTGAGAGACAGAACTTCAAGGTTCATGAAAAAAGGTGCGGAGATGGTTTATTCAAAAAACTTTTCACCGTTCAGCATTACAGAATTAGCAAGTGCATTGGGAACAGTTGAAATGATAAACGGCAGCAAAAAGAAAAGCAGAGATTTATTTCATAAATCTTTGCAATCACCAAATGACAATTCACTTGCACAAATTGAATGGGCTTCAAAGAAAGACCACCAGTTGGACATTAACCCTGCAAACTTTCAAGTGAAACACAACTTTGAAGCACAAGCATGGGACAATTTTACAAATGAAAAATTAGAGGATGCTTTGACAAGTACATTCCGTTGGTTTTTAGATATGCCATTCTCAAAACGACCAGTTATGTTTGGTTCTCACATTGCAAGTGCAATGAATGACCAAGAAACTTCAAGAGATTTTTTGAAGGCGGGTCTTATCTCACATCCAAACGACCCACAACTGATAAACAACATTATTTATTCATTGGCATTGGAAGATAAAACTGATGAAGCAATGGACTTCATGGAGAAAATCCCACCTCTTAATCAAATGGAGAAGTCAACTCAAATTTGTATCACAGCAACAAGAGGACTGCTCTATTTCAGAACAGGCAATCATCCTTTAGGTCGCAAACTTTATTTGGAAGCAATACAAAAAGCCAAAGATGTAAACAGCAAATATTTTAATTGGCTTGCGATTTTGAATTATGCAAGAGAAGAATTGCTGATAAAATCAGAAGAAGCAAATTCGGTAATGGAAGCAGTTGCAATGATGCCTGAAGATACCGAGAATCTTGACATTCGCAAGTTGAAAAAAGAAGTAACGAAATGTATGAAAAACAAAAGCAAACAAAATAATAAAACCCTTACTTTGTAATAAAGAAATTGATACTCCAACTAAAAAATATCACCCACAGTTTTTCTTCTGAAAAACAAATCCTCAAAGACCTTTCATTGTCTTTGGAGAAAGGGAAGATATACGCTTTGATGGGAAGCAACGGAGCAGGTAAGACAACACTTTTTAATCTCATTACAGGATTTATAAAACCGCAAAGTGGTGAGGTCGTCTTTACTCCCTTTCCTCTGGAGAGGGCTGGGGTGAGGATTTCTCGCTTGCAGCCATACAAAACAAACTTACTTGGCATCAGCAGAACATTTCAGGATTTGCGAATCATCACAAAACTTTCGGTAAAAGAAAATATCCTTCTTTCAATGAAAGAAAATCCGACTGACAATGTTTTAAATGCTTTGCTACCGCAAAGTATTCATCGCAATGCAAACAAATTGTTGGAGCAGAAAGCCGATGAAATCATTCAGCAATTTTTTCTTGATGAAGTGCAAAATGCTGCTGGCTCTGAAATTTCTTATGGGCAACAAAAACTTTTGACATTGGCTTGTTGTGTTGCAAATGGCGCATCACTTCTTTTGTTAGACGAACCAGTGGCAGGTATTCAGCCCGAGTATCGCAACAAGATTGCGACCCTTATAAAACAACTTAAAGAGCAAGGCAAAACTATTTTGCTTATTGAGCACAATACCGATTTTATTGCCGATATTTCCGACCATATTTTCTTTTTACACGAAGGGCTAATTTCAAACTTTGATAATATGGAAACGCTTAGAAAAAATCAAGAAGTATTAAATACCTATTTATGAAACCACTAATTCTACATATTATAATATTTTTATCATTTTTGCAAAATGCAAATTCGCAAATAAATTGTGTTTTGGATTCTACTAAAAGACAGAGAATCACTACACCAAATTTGCATAATGCCTACACCTGCTACATGGAAATGACCAGAGGGAAAACACCTCGTTGGGGAACAGGATTTTTAATTCACCCAAGGGTATTGCTTACAGCTGGTCATAATTTTGCTTGGTATCCTACTGGTTCTGTTAATACTGTAAAGCTTTATTTTGGGTCAATAGACTCGGTAACTTATCTGGCATCTGATACAATCAGTTTGGTGGATGGCGTAAACAAATTCTACAATTCAGGCTACTGGCTTAACGGTAAAGTCAAAAATGACTATTCAATTATCATTCTTCCAGATTCTACATTGTATAAAAAAATTGGAGGGTGCTATTCTTTAAACCCAATAATCAGAACCGAAAAAATCCCTACTCCTGTTCATATTACAGGCTCACCGGGTGGTAAAGCCCTTTTTGAAATATGGACTGATAGTACTAATAGTGTTGAAAATAATGGTTCATATATTCGCTATGATTTATTTACGGCAGCAAGAAATAGCGGTTCACCTATTTGGATTAAAACTCAAAATGGCTATCAAGTTATTGGTATCCATTCAAGGAGTTATGGAAATTGCAATGCAGCGGTTTTAATCAATCAAGATGTAATCAATCAAATAAAAGAATGGTGTAGTAAAGCCAATGTCAAATTTTAAGATGCTGAAAATAGAAAACATATCAACCGGCTATGGTAAAAAGCAAGTGCTTTTTGATGTTTCATTTGAGGTGAACAAAGGCGATATTGTTTTGCTTGCAGGAAGCAACGGCAGCGGAAAATCTACTTTGCTAAAAAGCATTTTCGGAATGTTGCCGATATGGAACAGCGGACAAATTTTATTTGACGGAGAAAACATAACAGGCAAACCCACATCAGCACTTTTGAAAAAAGGTTTGCTCTACATACCGCAAAAGAACAACCTGTTTGAAGACCTCACCGTGAAAGAGAATTTGGAAATGGCTGGCTTAACCATTGGCGACAAAAAAGTTTTGCAGCAACGAATTGAAAACACACTTTCTATTTTCACTGCACTTGTGCCACACTTGCAACGAACACCAATGAAACTAAGCGGAGGCGAACGCCAATTGCTCACTTTGGCAATAGCAACCTTGCACCAGCCAAAAATGATTTTATTTGATGAACCATTCACTGGATTGTCCGGCAAGAATCTTACCTTCGTTGCCGAAAATTTGAAAAATATAAATCAACAAAACGGCATCACACTTTTGATAGTTGAACATCGTGTTAAGGAAGTTTCAGGATTTGCAAACAGAGTAATCGGTTTGAAACTTGGCAAGGTTTTCAGTGAAGTGGAAGTTAATTCAACTTTTAACATACAAGAATTAAATTCAGTATTCGTTTAAAACAATAAAACAAGACAATGAAAAAAGTAAAAATCATAATCGCACTTTCGGCAATTGTATTCGCTTTTGCAGGATGCAATTCTTGCAATCAGAAAAAAAGCGATGAAATTAAAATCGGTGCAGCATTACCATTAACAGGCGACATTGCAAGTTATGGTAAGAGTGCTCAAAATGGAATTGACTTAGCAGTTGATGAAATCAATAGTGACCCGAATACAAAAATTAAGTTTGCAATTGATTACCAAGACACCAAAGGAGACAAGCAAACTGCTGTAAACATTTTTCAAAAGTTCGCAACCGTTGATAAGTATTCAGTAGTAATCGGAGAAGCTGCAAGTGGTGTAAGTCAGGCAATGATTCCAATTGCAACTTCAAATAAAATTGTTCAGATTTCTCCTATATCATCTTCACCTGAATTAACAGGAGAAGATTATTTTTTTAGAATTTGTCCGTCAGATGCTTTTCAGGCAACCATTTCTGCAAAGTGGATTTCTGATGATGGATTTAAAAAAGTAGGAATACTCTATGTGAATAATGCTTGGGGGAAAAGTTTGATGGAACTATTTAAATCAAACTTTGAAAGTAGAGGAGGAAAAGTAGTTGATGTTGAATCTTCAAATGAAGGCGATAAAGATTTCAAAACGCAAATCACAAAACTATTGCATTCAGATATTGATGTAATATATTGCCCTACTTATGGAAAAGAAGGAGGAGTAATTTTAAAACAGTTGAAAGAATTGGGAAATAAATTTCCTGTTTACGGTGCTGATGTTTGGAGTTCACCCGAATTACTTACAACTGCAAACTATGCAGCAGAAGGAATTAAGATTGTAAAACCTTCTGAACTATCAAGCGACACATACAACAAGTTCAAAGAAGCATTTAAAAAGAAATACAACACGGGCCCTGATGTTTATGCTGCCTACTCTTACGATATTGTAATGATTCTGAAAAACGCAATGAGCAATACTTCAACAACAGGCGAACAGGTAAAAACTTTTTTACTAAGTATGCCAGTGTATCAAGGTGTTACAGGACAAACAAAATTTGATTCAAATGGAGATTGCAATACAAAACCATTCATTAAGCAAATTATAAAAAATGGAAACTATCAAAGTTTATAAAGACAACCCAGTAATGAGTAAAACACAATCACAGTATTTACGACTATATGATGTCGTAAAAAATAATGGAGCCATTGGCAATGATTTTTTTGAAAAATGCACTGCAAACAATCTGACAAGGGAGCAGTTAATCAAATATCTTTTTAATTGGTATCCAATTACTGAATCCTTTGCAGTGCATGGACTTTTATATACTC
>Ga0163155_10006245_pt1 | contig 11575 bp, 14 predicted proteins | sample OliLakLV19SP4G1_FD_148611 | JGI IMG/M metagenome (GOLD analysis project Ga0163155, IMG submission 148611) | Freshwater microbial mat bacterial communities from Lake Vanda, McMurdo Dry Valleys, Antarctica - Oligotrophic Lake LV.19.SP4.G1 | ecosystem: Environmental > Aquatic > Freshwater > Lake >...
CCACCGAACAACGGCGCCACACCTCGCACGGGGGCCGCTGCCCCACCCTCCGGGGCCGCGCCCACCGACCCCGCGGGCGCCGCCGCCCACTTGCAGTCCCAGTTCCAGGCCCGCTTCGGACGCGCGATGACGCCGCAGGAAATCACGGCGAATCAGCAGTATTCGGGCTACACGCCAGGCGGCGCGATTACCCCCGAGATGATGGCACGTGCCGCGCAGGGCATCGCCGGCTACTCAGGCGACATCAATAACCCCACCGGCCCCGCCGCGCCCACAGGACCAGCGGCAGCACCCCCAGTCACCGCTGAGAGCCTCGAGCAGCAGCAGCGCACGTCCCTCATGGGCCTCTTGCGTGGCGAGACGCCGGCCAATGTGGATCTGAACAATCCCGCCGTGCAAGCGGAGCGCGGGCACTTCGACCGGGCGAACGCGCAGGCGACGACGCGGCAACGGATCGCCGGGTCAGAACGCGCTGCCGCACGCGGCACGCTCGGCGCCGGCGGCTTCGATGCTGGCCAAGCGGGAATTGAGAACGACGCCGCTACTCGGAAGACCGGCTTCGAGGGCGACCTGATGCGGACGGAGCGGCAGGGCCAAATCGACCGGCTCATGCAAGGGCTGGGCATGTCGGGCCAATACACGGCCGGCAACACGCAACGACTGCTGGGGCGCGGACAACTCACCCTGGGGCGCGGGCAACTCGCGCTCGGCCATCTCAACTCCGACCGCCAGAACACACAGGCGGGCAACAATCTCGGCTACAACTACACCGCGCTGCAGCAGTCGGCGAACCAGAACGCGCTCGACGCCATCTTGCGCGGCCTTTAACCGGAGACGACGATGCCTCTTCCACTCATGGCGCTCGCGGCGGGCGCGGGGATTCTCGGGAAGGTGTTCGGGGGCGCGTCACGGGGCGCCGCGAACGAACGCGCGGGACAGAACAACTTCGCGCAGAACCAGAATCAGCAAGATCTGCAACGCTTCGGGATTCAACAGAACACTCGCACGAATCTCAGTGGGCTCCAAGAGCGCGCCACGATGGACCGCGCGGAGATGGGGCTGCGCGCGCCGAACATGCGGATGCGGCAGGCGATTCTCGGCTCGCTGATTCAGAACATGCAGACGGCGAAGATCACGCCTCCGGCTGGTGTGCGGATGGGCACAATGACCGGGGGGATCGACCCGTCGCGGCTCCTGAACGCGGGCGCGCGCGCGGGAGGCGGGGAGATGCAGCGACAGGCGTTGCTGGCGTTGCTGAATAAGAGCGATGTCCCGGCCGACACCGACTACACGAACTCGGGCACGGTCGCTCAACCGAAAGCCTCTGGATTCAAATCGGCCGGGAAACTTGAATCGATTCTGAGCGTGCTGGGCCTGCTGGGGTCTGCCGCGGGTGGCGCGGGCGAAGCCGCGAGCGCCTTCAAGTCTGCGAAGACGCCGACGCCCTTCGGGGCAGGCACGGGCTACTGAGATGGGCATGTCTGGACTCATCGGTGCCGGCGCCGCGGAGGGGCTTGACGATGTGATCCTCAGGATGCTCTCGGAGCGGAAGTTCCAAGAGCAGATGCGGGCACAGAAGACGCAAGAGTCACAGAACGCGCAGCGCATCGAACAAGACTCCAAGGACATGGCGCAGCGCGCCTCAGAGCACACCGATATGATGGGCATCCGCACGCGCGGGCTCGATCTCGACGACCGCGACCGTCGGGATCGGTCGAATCGTGCGGGCGTTGAGGACATGATGCACCAGCGTGGCGCGATGGACGCCGCAGACGACCGCCAGGCCGGGGATGCCGCGCTCGACGACGTGGGCGGCGACCCGCTGAGGCGCATCGTCGCGTTGAGCCGTGCGGGGGTGAAGGGGCTGAGTCCCGATGACCTCGCGTCACCCGAGCAGCGTGCGACGACTGCCGCCAACGCGGAGACGGCAGCCCTCGACGGGTATGAGAAACGGAAGCGGATTGACGCGAAGTATCGGGAACCGAGGGCGACGAGACCTACAGGGGCCGGGGGGTTATCGTCTGGTCAGTTGTCCACCGCGAAGCAGTTCCAAGACGACTACTCCAGGGACAGCAAGACGTACATCACTATTCGGAACGGGTATCAGCAGGTCCGCGGGGCCGCGGAAAACCCAGACGCCGCGGGCGATTTGTCGCTCATCTTCGGCTACATGAAGATGCTCGATCCCAATAGCGTGGTCAGAGAAACAGAGTTTGCAAACGCGCAGAACGCCGCAGGCGTGCCAGACCGGGTGCGGAATCTGTGGAATAAAGCGATGACCGGAGAACGTCTTGCCCCAAACCAGCGGCAACAGTTCATGGGGCAGGCGCAGCGGTTGTTCCAGACCGCGCACGAGAACCAGGCGAAGGTGCGGAACACCTACAGCGGGCGCGCGACGAAGTTTGAGATCGACCCGTCGATGGTGCTCGACGACGAAGATCCCAAGGATGACGCCCCGTCGAGCGGTCTGGCGGTGGGCACAGAACGCGTGATCAACGGGAAGCCTGCGACATGGGACGGCAAGGGCTGGTTGGCGAAGTAATGCCACAGTATCTCTCGACGGACCCGAACGCGGGCGATGAGTCGTCGCGCTATCTCTCCACCGACCCGAACGCGGGAGATGCACCACCAACGCGCACGCCCGACCGTATCGATGCGGCGTTGCGGTCGATGGGCGTGGACGACGCCGGCATCGCCATGCTGGACAAGATGGACGCCGACACGAAGCGCAGCGTGCCAGACCAGTTGACGGCGGCGGGCGGGTTTGCGGCTGGCCCGTGGGGCGCTGGCGCTGGTGCGGCCCTTGGATCGAAGCTCACGGGCGGGAGTAACCGTGAAGCGCTCACGAGCGGCGCCTGGAACGTGGCGGTTCCGAAAGCGATGGAAGGCGCGATCTCCGCGGCACGGCCCGTGGTCTCTGGGCTGATGCGCCGCGGCGCTGAAAAGGCGATGGGCGCCGCGTTGAAGCCCGACCGTGGCTATCTAGAGAAGATGGCGGGGGCGAAGAAAGGCGGCATCGCGGCGATGGAGCGTGAAGTCGTGGATACGGCGCTCACGAACAACATCAACCCTGTGCGGCGCTCTGGGGCCGACAATGTGCAGCGGTTGATCGACGAGACCGCGACTGCGCGCACGGGAAAAATCAACGCCGCGGCGAATGCGCCGGTGTCGGGGAGTGGCCGCGCGGCGGACCGCGCCGGGCTCAAGTCGCTCGCGTTGGCGAAGCGTGGTGATGCAGCAAAAGATGACATCGCCACGGTTCGTGCCTTTCTGGACGACCTTCGCACGTCTCCGACCACCACGTCCACTGGCGCTGATGGTGTCTCGCGACTCCGCGATCTCACTCCAAAAGAACTGCAACGCACCGTCGAATCAGGAAACGAGCGCTTGCGCGGGATGTTCTCAGGGAACACAAAGAACTCGGAAATTCAGGCCAGATTACGTGTGCAGCGGGCGCGCACGAAGACGCTCGACACCGCGGCGGGCACCGCCGACGAATCCCAAGCCATGCGGCGGCTCATCGATTTGCGGAACGTGAGCAACATCGCGCAGCGGCGCTCACAGAGCACAAATCCTGTGAGCTTGACCGACATCATCTCGCTCTCCGCGGGTCGGCCTGGCGTGCTCCTGGGGTCGGTGGGCATGAAAGCCCCGGCGCTCGCGGGTATCGCCAAGCTCTTGAACCGAGGCGGCAAATCGGTCGCGACGTCAAGTGAGACGGCGGCGCTGGTGCGTCGGCTCATCGCCGGTCAAGCATTGGCGCCGGACGAGGACCAGTGATGACGCCGCTCGAGTATCCCGCCGCATGGACGCGCGCCGAGGGGGCGCGATGAGCGAGCAGGGCTCGTCGTATCTGGCCGCGGTCATCACGGCGGTTGGGGCCGTCGTGCTCACCGCTTGGAAGACCACCACGCATTTCCTGTCGACGCGCGCCACGCACCGCGCCGATGTCGACCGGCAGCGCATCGACGATCTCCGCGCCACAATCACGAGTGACCTCGACTTTGCCACCGGGCTCCGAAACGAACTGCGCGAGGACGTCACGCGGATGAAGGGGCAGATGTCGGAGATCATCAGCGAGAATCTGGCCCTCCGAAGAGAAGTCAGCTCGATCAGCCGAGAGAAGCACACCCTCCGAAACGAACTGGCGCTCGTGAAGTGGCGCGTGGTGCAGTTAGAAGGCGCGCTCATGGCGGCCGGCATCGCGGTGCCCACTAATCCCTTTACCGTGGCTGAGGGCGCACCATGACCCCCGAGCAACTCGTCGCGACCGTCGTCCCTGTGGCGCTGGCGTACCTGCCGGAGGCGATGCGCGAGCGGCCCGCGGTGGCGCAGCTCGTGGGCATCGCTCTGCAGGAATCTGGGCTGCGACTCAGGAGACAGATTGGCAGCTACCGCCGTGACCGCACACCGGTGTATGGGCCAGCGCGAGGCTGGTGGCAATTCGAGCGGGACGGCGGCACGGCAGCGGTGCTTGAGCATCGGGCGTCACGCGACCATGCTGGGCGCGTCTGTGATGAGCGGGGCCTGGTCGGCGCGACACTGCGCGAGGTGCATCTCGCGCTCGAACACGATGATGTGCTGGCGTGCGTGTTCGCGCGGCTGTTGCTGTGGACGGACCCGCGCGCACTGCCACAGTCAGCGGAAGACCACGCGCTGGGGTGGGCGATCTACCTCGCCACGTGGCGACCGGGGAAGCCGAAGACGTTGACATGGCCTAGCCACGTGGCGACCGGGTGGCGCGTCTCGGAAGGATGGCCGGCGTGAAGCCCGTCGGCATCTTCTCGGTTGATCCCGCGATTCAGACGTGCCCCCCGTGGGCACAGTTCGCGTTACTCGCGTCCTGGTGCGACTTCGCCGAGGCCGTGCGGATGTCCCGAGAGATGGGCGTCTGGTGGGTGCTCGGCATCTTCAGCTACGCGCCGGACGAGCCGCTGGCGGGGGTGCTCCCGGCGCTGATCGCGCGGATAGACGCGGCCGGGCTGCGGCCGTACCTCGTGGGTGTCTGCTACCACGAGGAGTGGTACGGGCGATTCAAGGGCGGCGAGTTCGACACGCTCACCACCGAGCCCGGGATGCACCTCACCGAGGCCGGCCAGTGGAAGGGCGCCGAGTTGATCCATCAGTGGGTCGGCCAGCAGCACGCGGCAATCAAGGCGGCGTTACCAGGCGTGCCAATCGCGTGGATTGACGGCTACGTCAACGACGACCGCGCTCATGGGGCGTGGTGGTATCAGCCGGTCCCTGACCACGTCGACGTGCTCGCGCTCGAGGGCTACGTCCCTGCCGGCGGGACATGGGCGGCGAACGTCGAGCCCTTCCTGCGGCACGCAGTCGCGACGCGCCGTGAACCGATCGTGCTCATCGTGCAGGGGTTTCACGCCCCTGGTGATGCGTTGTGGGGCGACGGGCCGACTGAGGACGGCCTTACGGGGACAGCGCGGTGGATGGCCCACCCGCGTGTCGTGTCGGCGTGGATTTTCGACTGGCATTCACGGCCGGGTATGCGCGGGCTCGACGTGCTGGTTATGCAGCCGCGGTTACTCGCGGCAGTAGGAGTGTAGTGATGCGACGAATGATGATGCTCGTGGCGCTGTTGGCAGCCGTGCCGGCGCAGGCGCAAGTCTCGATTGACCGGGTGCCGGCCATCGCGCAGGCGATCCACGATGCCGAGCGCGTCAACCTCGGCGCGTCAAGCACACGAGAATCCCGCAACGTCTTCTGGGCGCGCGTCGTCGGCGTGATCCACTTCGGGCATCCGGTCTTCAACCCAACGCCTGACACGTCGTGGTGCATCAAAGACGGCGGCGGCGGCCGGCCCCAGAGCGATGACGTGATTGTGCAATGCCGCTCGCGGCAGTTCTGGGATTGCATCCCCAATGCTGGCGCGGATGGCTATAGCTTCACCTGCCACGGCGGGGAGATACTCCCGCCCGTCCAGAACGTCTACCTCCCGCCGCGTCCCGCTGGCGCAGGGAGCATCACGCCGCCACCGCCACCGCCGCCGGCCGGCATCAACCTACAGCCGGTGCTTGCGGCTATCGCGGCGCTCCAGGTGAAGCTGGACGGGGTGGCCGGGCTCGCGCTCGACGCCCGCGACACGGCTGAGCGTGCGCGCACCGAGGCGGCCTCGGCGGCACATGACGCCCGCGAAATCAACGCGTGGCGCATGACGGTGGAACCCTTCAAGCCAGGCGTGCTGCCCTGTTTGCGGGGCCGCGTGCCGAAAGCCTTCGGTGGGTCGACGGACGTGACGTTCTGCCCGGTGCCATAATGCCGCTGTCACTCGAGCGGCTGAAGCCAGGCGACTTACTGCTTTACGGCGGCACGGGATGGGTGTCTCGTGTCATTCGCGTGAAGACGTGGAGCCGTTACGGACACGTGGAGATGTACGACGGTGGCGGCTACTCCTTCGCGTCACGTAACGGGCTCGGCGTGGCGCGCTATCCGATACGGACTGAGGGGCTGCTGATGATCCTGCGGCTTCGTCCGTGGGTGCCGTTCTCCATGGCCGCGGTTCGGCAGTGGTTTCCGTACGTCGATGGCCAGGGCTATGACTGGCTCGGTGGGCTCATCTTTTTCCTGGCGAGAAAGTCTGGGGCCGAAAATTACAAAATGCAATGCGCCGAGTTCTGCGCGCGAGCCCTTCGTGTGGGGATTGGCGCAGCGGTGCCGCTGCCGGTCGCCTCACCTCTTGGTGACCGTCGCGCACTCGCGGCGCTAGGCTATGATCCGTTCAATGGGCACGATGCTGACGGTATCGCGCCGGGCGAATATGCGAAGTCGCCACTCTTTATGATCGAGGCGGAATCATGAACTGGGGCTGGCTGAGAAAGCTCGTGGCCTGGGCGGCGCCGAAAGCCGCTGACGCCATCGCGAAGAAGTTGAAGCCGAAGGCGGCGCCTGATGCCTGACCAGGACACCGACGATCATCCGCTGCACATTCAGCGGGCGCTCGATGCCATCGCCAAGAAATCAGAGGTGACGCGTAAAGCGAAGGCCGTGAAGGCACGGAAAGCGAAGAAGGCCAAGCCGCCATGCCGCAGGACATGACCTTCGATCCGTCGCTGGTGGTCATTCGATGCCCGAAGGGCTGCCAGATTGCGACAGCGCCAGAGCCAGCGGATCGCCCCTCGCGCTACGCGTGTGTGGCGTGCGGCCATGAATTTACGTTCACGGTTTCGGCGCCGCCGACTGGGAACATCGAGCGGGATTCTCCGCAGGTGAGTCGGCGGCGCCGGTCGTGAATCATGGCGAGACGGTGCAATAGCTGTACGCACTGGGACTGGTCGACACACTACGCCGCGATGGTGTGCCGCAATCCCGACGCGCCGATGATCATGGTGGTCACGGAAGCGGACTACGGATGCACGTTATGGTCGGAACAGAAAGAGGCACTGCATGATGTCAAGGCTCTCACGCTCGCTACTCGTCACGCTCTCGCTCTCGCTGTCGCTGCTGGCGTCGTCTCAGGCTGAGGCGCAGGCGGTCACGGACTACCGGCTCAGCATCTACGCGCAGGGTGGGGCCGCGCCGATCACCACGTTTGCGTTTCCAGCGTCACAGGCGGTCTGCGGTCAGGCGCGCGCGGCGGTGAGCGGAACGCAGGCCAACCCGACGCAAATACGCTGGGACGACCCTGCGGCTCCGGCGCTCGATTGCGTGCGCGTGGAGACGGCGGGCGGGCCGCTGTTCGCGCTGCCGTTCTCTGGGACGTTGACATACGAATCGACTTTGGCCGCCACGAACACGGCTGGCACGAGCCCGGAGAGTGCGCGGTCGAACCTTTTTACGCGGCCGGGGTCCAGCCCTGCGGCCCCGGTGAATGTCCGCCTCCGGCCCTAACCTACTCATGCACGGTCGTGAGCGTGAGAGCGGGGTATGCGGACGGTGACATCAGGCGGTATCTCCGCTGTGACACGAATGGCCCCGTCACGACGCTGCCGGTGGGCACGCGTATCACCGTGACGGTGCCAGGCCCACTCGTCGCGCCCGTGCCTGTCGTGTCGGCGCTCGTGCCACCGGAGCGGCTCGCCGTGGCGAACACATTGGGCGACGCGGGGCAGATGGCCGGGTGGGTCCGCGAGGATGGGCCGACGTTCAACCCTACTAGCAAAGCCATCTATCGCCTCGGCTACGCGCCGGGGGAGTGGGGCATGGCGGCAGACCCCGTGGTCACGTCGACATTGATTGAGTATGGCAATGCAGACGCGCTACTGGGGATTCGCACGCCAGCGCCGTCAGCCATTCCAGTAAGCTACTTTTTGGACCGGGCGCTCCCGGTGAGGGAGCAATAGATGGCGACGCTTCGCACGAGCACGACCCTCGCGCAGGCATTCGGCACGACGGCGAGCGGCACACTCGCGTCGCTGGTCGTGGGGGATTTGGTCACGTTGTCGTTGCGTGAACGCGACGGCGTGACACCAAGTAGCGTGGTGAGTGATCTCGATGGTGCGCTCACGTTCCGGCAAGAGCGCGGATCTGGGGCCGGAGAGCACATCCGGCTCTATGACCTGATCGTGGCGACGGCGGGGAGCCATGTCATCACGGTCACGTATGGCGGCAACAGCGTCTTCAGCGGCTATCTGGACGCGTGGATTTCGGCCACATCATGGACCGCATTCGATCAGACCAACGACGCGGCAAATAGCTCCGTCACGACGTACACGTGTGGGTCGATCACGACCACTGGCGCGGGCGTCATTGTCGTGGGCGCGGTGTTCGCTTCGGGGATCGATACCTCAGTGGCAGGCGCCGGGTTCACGAGTGCAGCAACACTCGACCGCCACCTCCGTCAATACAAGCTCTCGACCGGCGCGGAAACGACAGATGGCCCGTTCACCACGGCCACTGCGAATACCGCCAACGCAGCGATCATGAATTACATCGAGGCGGCGGACGGCGTCTCCATCGCATGGTTCCGAGCATAACCCATGAATCATAAGAACTTCGCCTACGGCACCGTGCTGACGGCGCCGTCCCCGGCGGCCTCGGGCACCTCGCTCACGTTGAATGCCGGCCAGGGGGCACTTATGCCCGCGGTGCCCTTTCAACTTGTCGTGTGGCCTATCAATGTCCAGCCGCTGAACAGCAATGCGGAAATCGTCACCGTCACGGCACGCGCCACGGATGTGCTGACGATTACCCGCGCCCAGGAAAGCACGGCCGCGCGGGCGATTGTCGTCGGGGACCAGTGCTCGGGCGCGATTACCTCGCAGATGCTGACGCAGGTGGAAATGCACCTCGAGGACGGGGCTGCGACGATTAGCACCGGCACGGTGCGGTTCAGCAATCTGAACGGCGTCTCCTTCGGCTTCAACGGCCAGACGGTCACGGCGAGTCATAACGGCCTGACGACGGCCGCGCTTAGCAATCACTCCCACGGCAACCCCCAGCTCAACCTCACGAACCTCTCAGGCACCACGGCGAGTAACAGCGCCGGGCTCACGCTCTCGCTGTCAGCCGCGGCCCCCGTGCCCTCGTTCTCCGCAGGCGTGTCCAACGTGGGCAACACGGCAGGTGACACCGGGGTCAGCGGCACGCGGTTCGTGCTGGTGGGCTCGCAGAACATCACGCTGAGTCAGGCCACGGATGCGAACGGGCTCACGGTGAGCATCTCAGGCGGCGCAGGCGCGGCGGGGAACACCGGATTCCTCTCGGCCGGCGGTGCGACGGCCAGCCTGGGCACCGTGGTCTTCTCGAACTCCCACGGCGTGTCGTTCGGCGTGAACGGGCAGACGGTCACGGCGAGCCACAACGGCCTCACGACCGCCATGCTCTCGAACGCCGCGACCCTGAGTAACCTCCGGGTCAGCGCCGGGACCACGAGTAACCTGCTGTCGGCCCTGACCTTCGCGGATGGCAACGGGGTCAGCTTCGGGCTGAACGCCTCCATCGTCACCGCGAGCCACAACGGCCTCACGTCACAGAGCAATCAGAACGTCACAGCGGCGAATGGCGGGTTTGCCTTCCAGACGCTCAGTTTCTCGAACGTCAACGGGGTGAGCTTCGGCACCTCGGCGGGTAGCGCCCTCACCGCCTCGCACAACGGCCTGACCACGGCCCGCGCCAGCACGGACGCCTTGGGACTGGCGACCGCGGCCACCAACGTGACGTGGACGGCTAACAGCGCAGGGGTGTCCCTCAACGCCGCCGGGTATGCCGGCACCGCGACCACGTTTGTGGGCGCGAACATCTCGGCCTCCTTCACGTTCAACTCTGCGGGGTTGAACATGTCCGCCAGTGTGGCGCCGCCTGGGGCGGCAGCGGAGAACAACGCCATCCACCTGCTCGGGGCGAATACCACGGGCAACACGACGGCCACGGGCTCGACGATTGGCTGGTCGGGGATTAACCTCACGCTGAGCGGCACGAATGGCAGCGTGGTCAACATCTCGGCCCCGGCGACGTCCAGCCTCAGCGCCACGGGGCAGGTGAGCCTCTCCACGAACGGCTCCACCATTTCCATCGGCGTCCCCAACGCCTTGACGCTGAGTTACTGGAACCCGCAGGACGCCTATTTGCAGGTGGCGGGCCAGCAGGGCCAGGGGTCACTGCACTTCCAGCCCGCCCAGGCCCCGGATGTGCAGTATGACCGGCTGCTGATGCCGATTGTAAACACGAACGCCACGAACAGTTCGGGATCGCACACCCTTTCGTTCTGGGTGGGCCTCTACACGCGGAACATCTCCACGCTCTCGCTGCTGGGGAGCACGTCGATGTCCACGGCGGTCACACACAGCGGCACGGTGGGAAGCTACAGCCTCTTCTCGGGTATCCGGTTCATCAGCATCGGTAGCACGCGCACGTTGGCCGCGGGCCAGTATTTCTTCGGTATCCTGAGCCGCACCACGAGCGGCGGCGCGAACGGCACCTATTCGCAGGTGCTCGCCAGTCAGCTCGCCTCGTCGTTCTTTGGGCACTTCGGGGTGGCGACCAACCGGAGCATGCAGTACACGCGCGGTCTGGGGGTCTACACGGCGACGACGAGCGGTATGCCGGATTCGGTCGCCTTCTCGGACATCAGCGGCGCGGGTAATTCCCTCGTGTTGCGTCAGCCGGTATTCTACGTCGTGAGTCAAACCATCTAACGGAGGGCGGATGATTCTTGAAGGTGCGGTCCAAGCGGGCCGTCATAACGCACAACTCGCCACATCGACGCGGCGCATCATGGAAGGAGGGAGTTGGAAAAAGCAGCGGGTGGTGATGGTGATTCCCGCCGCGAACGCCATCCCCACAAAGGTCTACCTGTCCCATTGTTCCCTCATCTTCCCCCCGAACCAGGGCGCGCACCGGATGGCGGCCCTGGGGATGGAAGTCGGCGACGCGTTCTCGCAGGCGGTGGAACAGATCATCACCAACCCCGTGCTCGGCGACTGGGAATACCTGCTCACCATCGAGCACGACAACATCCCCCCGCCGGACGGGTTGGTGAAGCTCATCGCGCGCATGGAGAAGCACCCGGAGTTGTCCTGCATCGGTGGGCTCTACTGGACCAAGGGAGAGGGCGGGGTGCCGCAAATCTGGGGCGACCCCAAGGACCCCCAGATGAACTTCCGCCCCCAGCCCCCCGTGC
>Ga0163155_10006250_pt1 | contig 11571 bp, 6 predicted proteins | sample OliLakLV19SP4G1_FD_148611 | JGI IMG/M metagenome (GOLD analysis project Ga0163155, IMG submission 148611) | Freshwater microbial mat bacterial communities from Lake Vanda, McMurdo Dry Valleys, Antarctica - Oligotrophic Lake LV.19.SP4.G1 | ecosystem: Environmental > Aquatic > Freshwater > Lake >...
GTAACCGTTACGCCCGCAGCAATGGTCGTGGTTCCTCCATTAGGATTAAACGTATATTTTACTCCACCTGGTTGATCAGTCGAATTTCTATTAAAATTCCATGCACCTATTGGGGACAAATTAGAGGTTATAGTAAGAGGATTATTGACGGTTACAGCTCCGCTCGCAACTGGAACTGCTCCACCAGACCAAACTGTAGCGTCTGTCCAGTTTCCGCTCGTTACGGTCGTTTGGCCATAGCAAATACTACTTATAAGCACAATTGCAGAGATTAAATAATTTCTTTTTGTTCCGTTAGTTTTCATTTCTAAAGATCTTCAATGCAAATAATTCTAAATTAACCTCAAAGGTAACTATCGACACGTATTTTCGCCTATGGACAATTCTAGATTTGATAATTTTTATCCAGAGATATTGTTCAATATTCTAGCCGATTTATTCTGATCAATCTTAAGGGTAGTAATAACTTGCATCTTTCGTTTAAAAAGCGGGTATTCGCATAAATGTCCAAACTAAAGAAGCTAGCTGGAGAAACCGCTTTGTACGGATTTGGGAGTATTCTTCCCAGAATGCTCAATTTTTTGCTGGTGCCATTATATACTCATAATTTATTTTCCACAGTAGAATACGGGGTATTGACCAAATTAATGGCCTATGTTGCGTTTATCAATGTCGTGTTCACCTTTGGTATGGAGACTGCGTTTTTTCGTTTTGCTAACAAAGAGGGCGCGGACGCTAAGCGTATTTTTAATTTAGCACAGACCTGTGTTTTGAGCATAAGCATTCCTCTGTCAATTTTATTCATCATGGTAGCTTCTCCCATTGCCGTATCGTTTGATATCAGCAATCATCCAGAGTTTATCGTTTGGCTAACGTTGATCATGCTGACCGATGCAGTGGTGGCCATTCCATTTGCGCGTCTTCGGTTGGAAAAAAAGGCGCTACAATTTTCGATGATGAAAATTGTTAACGTGTTTATATTGTTAGGGTTGAATTTCTACTTTTTAAAAATTGCCTACAACCCTTCGGTTAATATTGGCTACGTATTCTTAGCCAACCTGATCGCCAACTCTTTTTTTATTTTATTTTTTTTGAAAACGCTGGTTTCATGGAGGCCTTTGTTCGACAGAGAAATCTCGCCCGTGATGTTGCGCTATGCTTACCCGGTAATGCTCACTGGTGTAGCGGGCATGACCAACGAAATGTTTTCTCGCACGATGCTGGATTCATGGTTGCCTGCCAACTTTTACGGAACGGTAAGCAATAAAGCCGCGGTTGGAATTTTTGGTGCGTGTTACAAATTTGCCGTGCTGATGAACCTGGGGATTCAAGCCTTTCGCTATGCGGCCGAGCCATTTTTCTTCTCCCACGCTTCCAATAAAAATTCTCCGGCATTGTTTGCTAAGATCAATCATTACTTTATCATCACGTGTTGCATCTTTTTGTTGGGCATCAGTATTAACCTAGACATCCTTCAATTTTTGATTGGCAAAGATTTTCGGGACGGTATTGCTATCGTTCCTATTTTGTTATTGGCTTATCTGTTTTTAGGGATTTATTACAACTTCAGTGTTTGGTTCAAGCTGACCGATAAAACCTATTACGGCACGATCATAACCATCGGAGGTGCCTTCATTACCGTTGCCGGGAATTATTTTTTGATTCCCTATTTTGGCTATACCGGCAGCAGTTGGGCCGCACTACTTTGTTATGCCTTTATGGCTTTTACTTGTTACCTATTTGGACAGAAATATTTCCCTGTTCCATATCAGATTTTAAAAGGCGCGGCTTACATTATTTTCACGGTTGCAATCGTTTATGGTGTTCAGTCAGTAGTGATTCCAAACCAATGGTTAGCCACTGCCTTTCATACGTTGGTGATTGTCTCTTTTATAAGTGGGGTTTACCTTTTTGAGCGCCAGGGATTGAGAAAATTAGCTTAGCGACTAAGTGATTCTTTTTAGGAGGTTAATCCAAAAAATGACTTAATTTTGCCGATTAAATCCTTAAGATCAAGCAGTTGATTCAGTTCTCTTTCAAATTGACACTCATTATAGCCCTTTGGTTAGCCATACAGACACCAACTGTTGCGCAACGAGATCGGAAGAAAAAGCCTGAAAATGGTAAACTTTCTTCTGAAAGGTTAAGTGAGGCGGAGTCCGTTTTTATCGAAGGGGAAAAGTTTTTTATCCTGGAGGATTATTCCAAGGCATTACTTTATTTTTTACGCGCTTCTGAACTGAATCCGGATAACCCCACCATCTATTACAAGCTCGCAGAAGTGCTGGCAAAAAGCAGCAAGGACGAGGATTTGAAAAAGGCGAGTGTCAATATTGACCAGGCCATCAAAATCGATAAGAAGAATAAATACTATTACCTTTTAGCTTCCAATATCAATAGCAGTTTAGGTCAGTTTTCTAAGTCCGCGCAGGTGTTGGAAAACATGATGGCTGAAGTGCCTGAAACAGAAGAGTACTTGTATGACCTTGCCAGCCTTTATCTTTTTGACAAAAAAGAGGACGAAGCGATGAAGGTATACGATCGGGCCGAGATTGCCTTGGGCATCAACGAAGTATCGTCCTTACAAAAGCAACGGATTTATTTTGATCGCGGCAAAATAAGCGAGGCGATTGCAGAAGGTGAAAAATTGATTCAGGCATTTCCAGAGGAAGAGCGGTATCTGTTGGCACTGGCAGAACTGTTGGCACAGAATAAGCAAATCGACAAAGCCATTCGCTCGATAGAGGAATACATCAAACAAAATCCTGATTCGCCCAGTGGAAAAATGTTGTTGGCAGGTTTGTATCGGGACAGTGGACAAGAGCAGAAGTCACGTGACTATGTTACCGACTTGTTTAATGACCCTAACGCGGCCGTGTCCAGCAAAATCATCATGCTAAGCACCTACAATGCCATGCTCGCTCAAGCCAAGCGAAACGGAAAAGAAGACGTGGAGCTTTCGGTTTTTATTTTGGAGTTGTTTAAAAAACTTGAAATAAATCATGCGGAAGATGCCTCCGTGCATGTAGTCGGTGGAGATATTTTTCTGGCGTTAGAGAAAGATGAAGACGCAAAAAAGCAATACCTAAAAGCCATACGATTGGGAGCCAATAGTTTTGAGTGTTGGCAAAATTTATTGTTTTTAGAAACACGATCGAATCAATTTGATAGTGTCATTGTCCATGCCGACCAAGCCCTTGAACTGTTCCCCAATCAGGGGATTATTTATTATTTTGGAGGGTATGCTAACCTGAGAAAAAAAGAGTATCGGGCAGCCAGTTTACTTTTGGAAGAAGCAAAAAAACGGTCTTTCACCGATGAAACCTTGGTGGCCGAAATTAATGGAATGTTGGGAGATGCTTATCAAGCGCAACAAGAATACGAAAAGTCAGCCTTGGCTTATGAGGCAGTGCTGGCAACCAATCCAATGAATGACATGGTGCTTAACAATTACAGCTATTATTTATCGCTGAGAAAAGCTGATTTGGAAAAAGCTGAAAAGATGGCGTCTCAATTAATTAAAAATCACCCCGATAATGCGGCTTATTTGGATACTTATGCGTGGGTTTTGTTTCAGCGCGCAAAATATAAAGAAGCAAAAAAAGTGATCGAGAAGGCCATTGCCTCGGGCAATGCCACCGCTATCCATTTTGAACACTATGGTGATATTTTGTTCCAATTGGGAAATATTGATTTGGCGGTTGCACAGTGGCGAAAGGCAAAGTCAATGGACAACACTAATAACAGCGTAGATAAGAAAATTGCCAATAGAAAGATCTATTAAAATCAATCATGCGCATCTCCAATTTCTCCCCTATCAATTTTCTTTTGCAAGCGGCTAAGTTAATAGTGTACATGCTAGTCATTTCCTTTTTGGCGTCATGTAGCAAAAAGGTTGTGCCAATGCTTCGGGTGCCACCGCCTTCGATTGAAATCCAAGAAATCGATTTCGAATATTTTCACGGCAAGGCCCGATTGAATTTTCGAGACAATACGAAAGAGCGCGAAGTAAAGGCAAACATCAGAATACGAAAGGACAGCGTCATCTGGATGAATTTTTCTGTCGCGGGTGTTACTGGGGGAAAAGCACTGATCAACAAAGATTCCATCACAATTCTGAGTTCGCTGAACAAGGAATATTATGTTTTTGATTATGTAGAGCTGTCGAGGCGCTTTAGTTTCAACATAGATTATCAAGTGGTGCAGTCTGCCATGCTCGGTAACTTAATGGTCGGAAAAGGACCGGACGATGAGATCATGCAGGAGGAAAAGTTTAACCGCCTTACCCAAAAGCAAAGCACGGTGTCCATTAAAAACTTGATTAACAAAGACACGAAAAAATTAGAATTGGTAGAACTTACTGAATCAAGCACAAACAATGTTTTGAAGCTTGATTATTCTGATTTTCAACCTGTGGGCGATAAGCTGTTTCCTTTCAAAGGCGTGATCGACATTTTGTACAAGGCAGCGACCGGCTTGGTGAACAATACTATTGTGTTTGAGTACAGCAAGGCAGAAGTGGGTGATCGGGAATTGCGTTTTCCGTTCAATATTCCCAAAAGGTATGATCGCAGGTAAAAAAATTCTATTGCTTGCTGCTGGCGTACTTTTGTCAGCCAGTCTTTTGGCTCAGAAATCAAAAGGTCAACTGCAGCGCGAGAAGCAGGAAAATTTGGAGAAGATCAAAGAGACGGAAAAGATTTTAAGAGAGACCACTACCGAGAAGAAAAATTCCATTGGCGAACTCAGTGCGTTGAACAAACGAATCGAACAACAGGAGGTACTTATGTTGTCCATCAAATCTGAAGTAGAGCTGCTCGATTTTGACATCGAAGAAGACCATCAAATTATTACTTCGCTGGAGCGCGATGTAAACAAATTGAAAGAGGAATATGCTTCAATGGTTTTTGCGGCTCAAAAAGCCAGCGGTAAAATCGATAAGATGACTTTCCTTTTTTCAGCTTCTTCTTTCGATCAGTTGTTGATGCGCCTAAAATACATGGAGCAATATGGAAAGGCACGGCAAGAGCAGGGTGAAGCCATTGCAAGGGTGCAGCAGATAGTATCGGAGCAAGTACGGCTGACGGAAATAAAAAGAGCGGAAAAGCAAGGACTTTTAACGGAGGAGCAACAGGAAAGCAATCAGTTAACGGGCCTGAAGCAGAAAAAGAAAGGACTGGTAAAGTCATTGGAAAAAGAAGAGAAGCGGCTCAAGCGTGATTTGGCTGAAACCAAGAAGGCCCTGGCAGAATTGGATATGTTAATTGCCAAGATCATCAAAGAAGAAATGGAACGCGCAGCGGCAGAAGCCAAGCGCCTACGTGAGTTAAAAGCCAAAACGAATAAAAAAGCCGAGGAAGTAAAAGAGGAGGAGGCAGCCGATGCTTCCATAGCGTTGTCTGCATCGTTTGAAGATAATAGGGCAAAGTTCCCTTGGCCAGCTAGTGGATTTGTTTCGCAACGATTTGGAAGGCAAATGCATCCGGTGCTAAAGGGAATTGAAATACAAAACGATGGCATTAATATTCAGACCAAGCAAGGAGAGACTGTGAAGCCAATTTTTGGCGGTGAAGTAAAACGCGTTGCGCTCATTGGCGGATTGGGTACGGTAGTCATTATAGGGCATGGTGAATTTTTTACAGTATACGCTGGCTTGAAAGAAGTGACTTTAAAAACGGGTCAGAAAGTAACTTCCAATACTGAATTAGGAAAAGTCATTGCTTCTCACGAAGGCATTTCTGAATTGCGTTTTCAGATTTTTAAAAATACCACGCCCCTTGATCCACAGAAGTGGTTGAGGAATTAGGAAAATAAAAAGTTGAACTAAGAATCTACCTTTCAAACTTAAAGTAATAAGATTGTTATCCTCATCACTTGTTCACTACAATCTGCCTTTTGGTAATCGTTTTATGTCAAGCATCGTCTCCCGCCTCGTGAACGATGCGGCAGAAATCAAGTTTAGTTGGGGCGTGCCCCGATTGGGTTGGTTTTACCGTGCAAACATAGTTTTCGCTACAATTGGTCTTAACTGTGGAGTTCAACAATTCGTATCGTCCCCGAGGCGGGAGACGATACTTGACAGTTAATTGTATGTATCGTCCTGAGAGTTTACCCACACCAAATAGAGCGAGGCCGCCAGCTTTGATAAATGCTCTTCTAAAAATCATAGACAAGAATTGATGTCGCTTGCACTACTGAAAGTTAGATAAGTTTAAGATGCCACACCGGTTTTGAAAAAAAAAGGCGGGCTCCTCAGCCCGCCTTCACCCCAAAACCACCCCGCCAATAGCGGGGCAACCCCACGAAAACAACTACACTTTTTTTACTTTATTGTTTTTAATCTCCAATATTGTCAAACTCAAACTCTACCTCGTTTTTCATTTTAACAAAAATGACCGAGTCCTTGTTCACTTTACCCGATAAAATTTGTTTCGACAGCTCATTTAGTATTTCTCGCTGCATCACGCGCTTCAAAGGCCGTGCTCCAAATTGAGTATCAAAACCAAGTTTTGCAAGTCTGTCTAACGCTTCCTCTGAAATTTCGAGTTTTATGCCACTTGCACTTAAACGATTTTGAATTTGCTTAAATTGTATTTCTGTAATTTTTCTGATGTCTTTGCTGCTGAGTGGCCTAAACATAATGATTTCATCAATGCGGTTCAAAAATTCCGGTCGCACTGATTGTCTTAAAATATTCAATACCTGATCTTTCGTTTCTTCGATGACTTCAAAAAAATTATCGTCTGTGATTTTTTCAAAATTTTCTTGAATGATAGCTGACCCAATATTAGTTGTCATGATAATAATAGTGTTCTTAAAGTTGGCCGTTCTACCCTTATTGTCGGTCAGGCGACCATCGTCCAGCACTTGCAGAAGAATATTAAATACATCGGGATGCGCTTTTTCAATTTCGTCAAGCAAAATTACTGAGTATGGTTTTCTGCGCACCGCTTCTGTTAGCTGTCCACCTTCATCATAACCTATGTAACCCGGAGGCGCACCGATCAATCTACTCACGCTGTGCTTCTCTTGATATTCGCTCATGTCGATTCGCACCATCGCGGTATCATCATTAAAAAGATAATCGGCCAATGCTTTCGCTAACTCTGTTTTACCCACACCGGTAGTTCCCATGAATATAAACGAACCAATCGGGCGCTTTGGATCTTGCAACCCTGCACGACTTCTGCGCACGGCATCGCTCAACGCTTTAATGGCTTCTTCTTGTCCCGCTACGCGTTTGCCCAATTCTTCTTCCAGATTCAATAATTTTTCTCGTTCGCTCTGCAGCATTCTAGAAACAGGTATGCCCGTCCACTTGGCTACAATCTCGGCTATGTCTTCGCTATCTACTTCTTCTTTCATTAGCGAATGCTCTCCCTGCATCGCTTTCATTTTCGCTTCTAGATTGGCAAGACGTTTTTCTGCTTCGGTCACTTTACCGTAGCGTATCTCCGCCACTTTTCCATAGTCGCCCGCTTTCTCGGCTTGCTCTGCTTCAAATTTTAATTTGTCCATTGCTTCCTTCTCCCAGCGAATGCCTTGGATAACTTCCTTCTCACTTTCCCATTTTGCTTTTAATGAATTGCGTATTTCAGAAAGCTCAGCAATGTCTTTGCTCAATATGGCTTCTCGGTCTTTATTTTTTTCTCTGCGGATCGCTTCGCGCTCAATTTCGAGTTGCATGATTTTGCGATTGAGTTCATCTAACTCTACGGGCAGCGAATCCATCTCCAGCCTAAGTTTAGAAGCCGCTTCGTCCATCAAGTCAATGGCCTTGTCGGGAAGGAAGCGATCTGAAATATAACGGCTCGATAGCTCAACCGAAGAAATCACGGCATCGTCTTTTATGCGCACACCGTGATGTAGTTCATATTTGTCTTTAATACCCCGAAGAATAGAAATGGAATCTTCCACCGAAGGTTCATCTACCATCACTGATTGAAACCTACGCTCCAAGGCTTTGTCTTTCTCAATATATTTTTGATACTCTTTTAAGGTAGTCGCACCGATGGCATGAAGTTCACCACGCGCCAATGCTGGTTTTAATAAGTTCGCAGCATCCATCGCACCTTCGCCACCTCCAGCGCCAATGAGTGTATGGATTTCATCAATGAATAAAATAATCTCGCCATCGGAATCAGTCACTTCTTTGATCACGGATTTCAATCGCTCTTCAAATTCACCTTTGTATTTTGCGCCTGCTACCAGTAAGCCCATATCCAGCGAGATCAATAATTTAGTTTTTAGATTTTCGGGTACATCGCCATCTACAATGCGTTGTGCAAGTCCTTCGACAATCGCAGTTTTTCCCACCCCGGGTTCGCCCAATAAAATCGGGTTGTTCTTAGTACGCCTTGCCAAGATTTGCAACACGCGCCTGATTTCTTCATCACGGCCGATCACGGGATCGATTTTTCCTTTCTTAGCTAGGTCGTTTAGATTTTTTGAATATCGCTCTAGCGATTTGTATTTCGTTTCGGCATTTTGGTCTTTGACAGTTGCGCCACCGCGCAGCTCTTGAATCGCTTTGATCAAACTATTTCGGTCGAAGCCCGAATCTTTCATGAGCGTGCTTACTTTATCTTTAGTGGCAAGCAAGGCCAAAAGCAAATGCTCTACTGCCACGTATTCATCTTTGAATTCGCGCAGTTCTTTTTCTGCATTTTGCAAAACCGTATTAGACGTATTGGAAAGGTACGCTTGTTGGCCAGAAACTTTTGGATATGAATTAACAATTTCCTCCAATTTAGTCTCCAGAATTTTTTCGCTGATGTTGAGTTTTTTGAAAACATAATTCGAAACATTTTCGTCCGTCTCCAAAATGGCCTTCAAAATATGCCCTGGCTCAATGGCCTGTTGCTGCAAGCTAGAAGCAAGCTCAGCCGCCTTTTGCAAAGCCTCTTGCGATTTGATGGTGAATTTATCGAAGTTCATAATTCAGTTGGTTTATTTTTTTTGCCACAAGCCAACCTACCGCTGGCGGGTGCATGAATTTGCGTTTGACGCAGATTCTATTGAAGCTTAACATTTATTCGTGTATTAGTGGCAACGTTCTTTTTACCCTATTATTCCTCAAATTACTATCCATCAAAATTAGTTCGTGTTTTTAAGAAAAATTGACATTAAATTGACAGTTATTAGTTCGGGTTCAGTCATAATGACTTAGCGTATGCCAAAACAAGTAGTAAAAAAATCTGCTACCCAAGAGCCTACTCTCTTAATTGAGGTAGCTTGGGAGGTATGTAATCAAGTCGGGGGAATCTACACAGTGATTCGTTCGAAAGCCCCTGCGATGATGGAAAATCATGCAGGCCACTACTGTATGGTGGGGCCGTATCTCAGTAAAAATATTCAAGCTGAATTGGAACCCATTGAAGATGCAGCCGATATTTTTGGGATGGCTGCAGCCAATCTAAGCAAAAAGGGATTTGATGTAGTGTATGCCGAATGGCTGATAACAGGTAAGCCGCGTGTGGTGCTTTTGAACCCCAATGCCATCGAAGATAAAACAATGACAGTCATCAAATACTTGCTTTGGAAGAACCATCAGATAGAAATACTTGAGGGCAACAAGTTGATGGACCAAGTCATCGGCTTTGCGTACTTGACAAAATTATTTTTCGATGAGGTGGCTTTGTTGGTCGGTGACAGTCAAAAGTTGATCGGACATTTTCATGAATGGATGGCGGGCTTGCCCATTTTGGACATCAAGCGTGATGGCATACCAATCAAAACGGTTTTTACCACTCACGCCACACAGTTGGGCAGGCACTTGGCCATCAACTCGCCTCTCTTTTATGCGCACCTTCCTTTTTTTAAGTGGGAAGACGAGGCCCATAAGTTTGGCGTGGCTACCGAAGCAGCTATCGAATATGGCTGCGCACAGAGTTGCGATGTGATGACCACGGTAAGCGATGTTACGGCACGCGAGTGCAAGCATTTGCTGCGAAGAAAACCCGATGTCATTTTACCGAATGGATTAAATATTCAGCGCTTTGAAGCACTTCATGAGTTTCAAAATCTGCATTCCCGCTACAAAGATCAGATTCATGAATTTGTGATGGGTCACTTTTTCCACTCGTATTCTTTTAACCTCGACAAGACTATTTATTTTTTTACTTCCGGCCGTTACGAATATAAGAACAAGGGTTTTGATTTGACCTTGGAAGCCCTTGTACATTTGAATGAACAATTGAAACGGGAGAAGTCTGAATATACTGTGGTTATGTTCTTTGTTACAAAGCGCGAATTTTATAGCATCAAACCCGAAGTGCTTCAATCGCGTGCCGTGATGGAGGAAATTAGACAAACCTGCGAAGCCATCGAGCGGCAAGTGGGCAAGCGTTTATTTTTCGAGAGTACCATGCGACAAGATCATCGCCTTCCGCAGCTCAATGATTTTGTGGATGAGTATTGGAAGTTGCGCTATCGCAGAACTATTCAATCGTGGAAAGGCGGAAACAAATTGCCACTTCCCGTTACTCATAAATTAGTAAATGAAGAAGAAGATGAGATCATTCAATTTTTACTGCGCAGAAATTTATTAAACCGAGAAGAAGATAAAGTGAAAATTGTCTATCACCCCGATTTTATCAATTCTGCCAATCCTCTTTTCGGGATGGATTACAGCCATTTTGTGCGCGGTTGCCATTTGGGAATTTTCCCCAGCTTCTATGAGCCATGGGGTTACACGCCACTGGAGTGTATGGCGAGTGGCGTGCCTGCGGTAACGAGCGACCTCAGCGGCTTTGGTGATTATCTTTTGCGCAACATGCCTGACCATGAAAAGGGTGGAATGTTTGTGGTGGAAAGAGGCAAGCGCACGTTTGACTGGAGTGCGAAGCAGCTCTCGGCATTTCTTTACAAGTTTTTGATGCAAGACAGACGCAACCGCATTCAGCAGCGCAATCAGGTGGAGAATTATTCGGCTGTGTTTGATTGGGAGAATTTGATCAAGTATTATGAAGAGGCGTATGATCGAGCCATTCACTCCGCTGTTAAAAACTAGTCTCGGTTTCCAGCAGAAAGGAACTTTTTAAAAAGTGCTTTACTGGCATGCAAAGGTGTAATTTCATTGGCTAAAATCTTTCTTTCCAATTTTTCCTTTTCTTTTTGGAGGGAAACATTTTTGAGGAGAAATTCCTTTAAGGCCAATTCAAAATTTTCTTGAAACCATGTCAATTGCTGTAGTTGCCTGTTTCGTTGAAGAAATTTATTTGATTGCGTAAATGCGAGATAGTCATTGATCATTTCCCAGGTTTCAGCAATACCCATTTTCTCGATGGCAGAAGCAGTGAGCACACGACCCTGCCAATTTGATTCCGGTATCTGAAATAAATGCAAGGCATGGGTAAAATCAGCTTGGGCCTGTTTTGCTTTTTTTAAATTTTCTCCATCTGCTTTAGTAATAACAATGCCATCGGCCATTTCCATGATTCCCTTTTTAATTCCTTGAAGTTCGTCACCTGAGCCGGCTAACATCAGCAACAGGAAAAAATCGACCATATTTCGCACGGCAGTTTCTGATTGCCCCACACCCACGGTTTCAATAATAATCACATCAAATCC
>Ga0163155_10006266_pt1 | contig 11551 bp, 18 predicted proteins | sample OliLakLV19SP4G1_FD_148611 | JGI IMG/M metagenome (GOLD analysis project Ga0163155, IMG submission 148611) | Freshwater microbial mat bacterial communities from Lake Vanda, McMurdo Dry Valleys, Antarctica - Oligotrophic Lake LV.19.SP4.G1 | ecosystem: Environmental > Aquatic > Freshwater > Lake >...
GGGGCGGTAATTCTTGGCGCGTATCGGCGTACAGTACCGTCAGCGTTTCGGGCGCTTTGACCTGTCCGGTCTTGATCGCCCATTGGACGAATGAGACAGTGGCGCTACTGTCTTTTCCTCCACTGTAAGCGATACACCAGCGGCTGTAGCGATCACCGTAGGCGCTCAAACTCGCAAGGCTGATGTCAATCGCCTCACGAAAACTCAAACGCATGTCCTCAAAGAGTGAGGGTTGTCGGGAAATATTCATACCTCTGATACCTTTCCGCGCTAAAAGAGCGCCAGTTGCTTGTACCTGTCGTTTACTGCAAACTCTCCGCACAGCGCCCGACGATCCACTCCGCGACATTCGGACAAACCGCGTTCCCGATTTGCTTCACCTGATCGCGTTTGTTGCCCGTGATCACGTAGCTATTGGGAAAGGACATTCCCCGTTTCAATTCGTCGGGTTCAAGCATACGGAACTCGCACGAGTTGATGAGATCAGCGGGGTCAAAGGCTGTATCGCTCGTCTCTATCAGCGCGTGGTGATCTTGACTTACAATGGTTGGGAGCGGATTGCTTACGTCGACATAGCCGGGATTGGTGTAATAGTCCATGACGAAGGGCGTCACAAGCGATGGACAAGTTTGAGTCATCACCGTCGGCATTACCGAATCAACGCTTGTATTTCTGTTTGTGCTGTGATTCACACTGGTAATGAACGGCGTGATCAGCGCGTGTTGACTTGCCGATGCGACAAGGGTTGTCAGGGGATCGTCTATTGATATAGGTGGTTGCGTGTAACCATCCCTCGCAGAATTCTTCATCACGGCGAAGAACGGCGGCACGACAAGGGCATGACGATTTTCTGTAGGAATTACGCCTATTGGCTGATCAATCGCGCTCTGTGCATCCTCCCGCGTGTAGTAGTTCACAAGGAACGGCGGCAGGATGACGGGGGGGTTACTCATTGACGCAAGCGCGAACGTTTGTCGTCCGGTCTGTGTCGGCAGCGCATTGTCATAGGGATAGGCGCGTCCTCCATTGCCAGCATATGCCACGTCAATGATCACCGGACGGGCGAATTTCCGCAGCCCGGTCCTTATCCGCTCCATCGTCTTGGGCTTGAGGGGTTTCTTGCGGTCACCAATGCGCTGGCTTGAAATTGACCAATCGATCACACTAGCGGCGGGTCGATAGAACGGCTTCACTTCCGTGCCGCAGTTCGGGCAGCGATAGGTGTACTGCCCGTTCTTACCATAGCGCCCCCCTGATCTACCTTGCTTCTTCCACACCTGCATGGCGTTAATTTGCCCGTGTTCGGCGCATAGAGCGGCGGGACGGAAATCGAGATCGGGAGCGCGGTTGCCCTTCTTCCAGAACACGATGTAAATCCGGTCACGACTTTGCGGCACATCGAAGAACTGTGCGTTGAGATACAGCGCCTTGTGCTTGTAACCGAGATTGAGCATCGCCGTCAGCCACATTTCGTAGTGCTGCCAGTGTTGAATATCCGTGACGTTTTCCACAATCACGATCTCGTATTTGTGGTAGGCGGTAAATTCGACCACTTCCCGCATGGTAGCGCGACTGCGTTCTTCTGCCGGATCAACCTTGCTCTCACCCCATAAATCAAGTTGCGCGAGGTTCTTTCGCTGTTTGCCTTTGGCAATCGAATGATTGGTGCATTCAGGCGACATCCAACAAATCGTCGTTTTGGGATAACGCGAGGGGTGAGTCGCTTGCAGGTCATCCAGATAGTGATCAGTGGTCGGATGGTTCAGGTTGTGTGTCTCAATGGCTCTCGCCCAATGGTTGGCAGCCATGAGGACACGCCCCCGTCCGTTCAATGCTTTGACCGCTCCGGTGGATGAGCCACCTGCACCACAAAAGAAATCGCTTAAGGTAATGTCGGATGATGTGCCGATCAAGTTTTAATCTCCTCATAGGTACGGACGAAATTCGGGCAAAGCGCGGCAGCTATGCTCATTCCGTCACCGCCTTGTCAATGCGCCCGATCTGGCGCTCGTAGTGCGCGATACCAAGTTCAAGATCGGCGCGTTCTTTTCCCCCTAACGCCTTACCGTTGAACCGTCCGCATTGAAGCGCGTCACTGAATAGCTTGACATACCGCTGCGCTGTCATGTAGTCGAACCGGATGGTATTCAGACCGTCGAGCCGCTTGCACAGCGCGGCGTGCTGGTCTGCCGTCGTGGGGTTTGACTTGCGGGATTGCAAGCCGTTGAGCGTGTCAATCGCCCGGTGGGTCGATTCGATATGATGGCGCAATTTGTCGAGCGTCGGGTTGTCGTTCGTTCTATCAGACAAATTCGAGTGTCTCCTGTTCTACAAACGCGGCGATCATGCTTTCAGCACGTCCGGCGCATATATCACCTTTCGCATACTCTCTTATCTTACAGGTAAAAATCCTATAAGGCAAGTAAGAAAATAATTTCAGGTCATGAACGATCCCCCGCGTGTTCGGCGGGGGATTGTTTGCGTTAGAGGTCGTTATCGACTGCATTATCCCCGTCGGCACATATGAACCAATCGGCGTCGCGTTGAGCGCGGCGGCAGTTGTAGCGCCCGCAATCGGGGCAGGGTTGCGGCTGGCGCTTCTCGAAATCGTTAATCGCTTTCGTCAGCCATTGCCATGTGATTGCATCGAAATCGACGCGGCGGATTTCGATCACGCTCACCTTATCGGCGTTTAACGCTTTGCCATCGATCAATTCTATAAGGGCCCACGCCGCGCTATCGCGGGTATCGGCGTCGGCATGGAGCAGGGCGATAAGTTGATCGGCGGCGGCGGTATCGCCCGCGATGACTTGCTCGTATAGGAATTCCAATTGTGCTTCGTTCACGCTACACTTTTCCTTGTGGTTAGCGAGGCGCTTTCCCGTCGAAAGTAGAGCGCCCCTGATTTACGATAGAAGGCGGCGGACTAAGCCGCCTTTTGCTGCCACTTGCGATCAAAGGTAAACACGCCCTCGTTCTCGAAGCGGCGCTCCAAACGCACGCCCTCAACCCACCACTCCCGCAATATGCGGGCGTCATGGTCAAACCATACGACAAGTCCGCGATTGGTCGTGGTGTCGATTGCGAGAAGCACCCCCGCTTCGGCGTATTCGTCGTAATACCAATCTTCGTTTGAAGCGGCGGAAACGAACCACACCAGATCACCCACAAAGAGCAGGTTGGGGTCGGCGGCGGGTTGGGGCTTGCGATTAAAGATTGTCATTGGAGTTCCCTTTGCTATCAACGATACACTGATTATATACCTAGCTATCTAGGTATGCAATAGGTAATTGACTAACTAGATAGATAGATGTACAATCCCCCTATAAAAGAGGGGGTGTATGCCGTGATTGTGAACCGCGTGCCAGAACTGATTAATTTGAAATTCGGCGGGATTGAGAACGTGAACCTAAGCGAGGTACAACGCGAGACGGGCTTGACCTATGTCACGGTGTCGAAGTGGTACAAAGGGCAGGTTGATCGCGCCGATTTCCCAACGCTCGTGCGGTGGTGTATTTATTTCGACTGCGATGTTGGGGATTTACTGTTGTGTGCGAGGAGGATGCCGGGCTGATTGGCGCACACTGCCCGATTCGCCGCGCAACGTGAAACGCCCTACGGGATTACTGCTCGTTCCCGTAGGGTGTGCGGCTTGATTATTTTGCGCTGGCGTCTGTCGAGTCGTCTAGTCCGGCTTGACAGATGTACGCAAGTAATTTGAGCGTGCGGCGGTAATGCGAGCGAATGACGCGGGTTGTGGCGGTTAAGACAGCACGAGTAATCATTTAAAATCTCCTTCACTTTCGATTGAAACAACCCACTCGAAATAGGCATTGATACGCTTAAGGATTTGATCGGCTTTGCGTCTGCCGAACTTTTCAGTCAGCCACACAATAGGGTCTCTGTCGTGCTTCTGTGCATTGCAACCGCCTTCGCCGTCACGCTTTGGGTGACACAAGGGAATCATGTTTGACGGGACAGTGCCGGGACAATTTGGAGAAACAAGGGGTATCCAATGATCAGCGGCGATAGTATGCCAGAGTCCGGCTGGACGCCCGCAAGCCGCACAACAGTGACCGAAGTAGCTCATTGCTCGTTGCCAGTGGTGGCGCTTGAAATTATTCGGGAATTGACGCAGACGAGCGCGGCGTTCCGAACTGTAAAGGTTAAGGTAGCTGCGGTTCTCCCGTGCGTATTCCCGCATGTTGTTCAGAATAGACTCGCGGTTAACGGAAAGCCATCTACGCCGACGCTCTTTAAAGCCTTCAGTCTGCCGATGTGCCCTTTGTTGATCATGCATACGATCTCTTTGCTCAGGGGTGATGTTGCGCCGATACTCTTTGCGCTTTAGGCGAAGGGCTACCGAATTCCGCAAAGAGTATTCTTTGACGTGAGCTTTGATACATACATTACAACGACGCGATAATCCGCCACGTCCGTTACTGTAGAATTCAGACTCCGGCTTTTCACCGCATACAGAGCAAACCCGATAACCTTCACGACTTGATTGATAACGAGGGGGCTTAGGGATGTAGTTCTCATGGTACTTTTGAAGGCAACAAATACGGCAATGATGGGACTTCCCACTGCTGTAAAACTCACTAATGGGTTGGCACTGCTCGCAACCTGAACACCATTTTGCGCCGTCGTCACATACAGGCTTAATAGGCAATCCTGTATCGTAAGTCCCACTATTAACCTTTTGGCAAAATACGCATCGCTTCGTTGATTGATACCGAATACTTTTGCCAGACTCTTCAAAGTCGTGGCTACGTCGGCAAAGATCTCCTAAAAAGTAAACCTGCTCATCGAACCGTTTCATCTGCTACACTCCAATCTGCGGGGGAGCGTTCCCTCTCACAAGTTCGCGCCCCTGCTGGCGAAAATTTAAGCGGCGAATTAAGCGGCGTATGCGGCTTGGTTCGCCGCTTTCATGAGGCTGATACACTCCACACTCACCCAGAAGCGTAACGCGCCACTGACGCGCACCTGAACCTGTTGCGTCCGACTGTTGAGGTTGATCACCTTGCCGACGGCGAACATGATAACTTCGCCAGCATCGGTCAAGCGTTCGTAGCGCACAATTTCACCCTTGCTGAGGAATGCTACATCGGGCAGCGGTAGGGCTTCGGTGAAATCGAAAGGCGGGGCATTGGCGTATTGTTGAGCGAGCATTCTGAAACTCCTTAGTGCTAAACGATATTAGGATTATAGCGTTAGCCCTCTAGTTTTACAATAGGGAATTGACTAAGTAAGAGGATAGCCCTATACTTCGCCCTATAAACAGGGAGGTGATTATGGTGATTGAAAATCGAGTGCCGGAATTAATCGCTGCGAAGTTTGGCGGTGTTGACAAGGTGAATTTGAAGGACGTGGAGCGCGGTACGGGATTACCGTATGCAACCGTATATGCGTGGTGGCGGGAACGGGTCACGCGGGCGGATTTCCCTGTGCTCGTGAAATGGTGTCAATATCTTGGATGCGAGGTCGGGGAATTGCTGATTTACAAACCCGGCGCACAGCACCACGATTAATGAAACCGTAAGATAATAAAGAGCGCATACCGCCCTCCGCAAACTCTGCCGGACGTGCTACCCTTAGGCTCAATGGCAATGGGAACAGGGGAGGGCAAATAATGCTAAGAGAAATCGACTGGTCTGTGGAACGGACCGACGTGCAGATCGAGTGCGAATGGCGCGAATTAATTCCAAAGGAGTATCTCGCCGTGTTCATGCAGAGTTCACTCGTATTCGCTGTGCCGCTGCTTGATCCCGTGTCCGCTTACTTCGCCGCCGACATGATTGGCGCGGAGTAGCCATGATCACAGTCACGGTCACGCCAGAAGCTCTCTCGCTGCTTAAGCAGTTGTCCGATCCCTCCGCTCAGCATGACCGCATGGAACAGGCTGAGCAGCGCAGAAATCGCCGTGTTCGTGCGCGGTTGCGTCGGTGGCTCAGAGCGGGATTTCCTTTGCCACCTCATTTGTGTTCGCCCGGCATTCGTCTGCGCCCTAACTGGACAGCGGACAAATACGCGCCGCGTCGGTCAAATCATTCGCGGCGAGTCTAAGTATATGGCAAAGCCCAAACCGAAAGACAATTCCACCTTCAAGCAGAAACGCGCCCTCCGTCGCCGCGCCCTTGCTGACCTTGCCGCGCTCGGCATTTCTCAGCCCGCCGTCCTCGAAACGCATGGTGGCACGGGTCAATTGTGGAAAGCCTGTTACGAGCATTTGCCCGTCGGCGTGGTTCTCGAAAAAGACCCGCGCAAAGCCGCGATATTAGGACTACAGCGCACGCATTGGCGCGTGTATGAGGGCGAGTGCGTGAATGCCTTACAAGAGGGCGTAGCGGGCGATTTGGCGATAGAGCTACTGGATTGTGATCCCTACGGGGGCGCTCTCGAAACCGTGTCCGCATTCTTTCAGAGTGAGCGCCAATTCGCGCCGATCATGGTGGTGGTGGTCAACGACGGGATGCGTCAATCGCTCTCATTGGGGAAGGCGTGGACAATTCACGCGCTTGCGCCGTATGTCGAGCAATACGGCAATGATGCGATCTATCCCGCTTATGGCGAAGTGTGCCGAGAGCATCTCGAAAAAGAAGCGGCTGCCGTTGGGTACACGGTCAGCCGCTTCTCGTTTTACTACTGCGGGGCGAATGGGTATTTAACGCACTACTACGCCTTGCTTACCCGTACAGTCGACTAATTCTCTTGAACGTCGAAAACATGAGCCGTACCTGCATAGATAAGCATGATACGTCGTTCGGGCTGGAAAGCGTCTTCAACGAGTCGCATTCCGAAGAGCGAGAACAGCGCCCGCTTCACAGCGGATGAGTTGAAGCTATATTCCGCTTCTTTCTCATTCTTTTGTTGCTGTTCACCTGCCGGGATCTTCCAATATGCCTCCGCAATGTTGAACGCGGTGATCGGGTGTATTCTAATTTCCACCCACACCCAGAAGGGTGAACTTGCCGGATGTTTGGCGGGGTGTGTTTCTCTGAATATTTCTTGTTCCTCACGGATTTGATCGATAATGGACAATTTGCCTCCTCTAAGCATAAGTCTTGAAATCCCCAAACATGCTCATCTGAATCGAAGCGGCTTCGGTCATGCGCTCCGGTTCGGCGTGACTGTGTGCTTCCGGTAGTTCGCCCAACGCTTTGAGCAACACGTCCCCATGACAAGCCTTCGATTTCGCAGGACTGTCACTCGAACACCAGCAGACAAGAGTCTTGCCGCGTAACGTTTCCAGTTCCACGCGGTAGGCTGTATCCGCAAATGGATCAACCAATTTAGCCGTCAGCCACAAGCGGTACTGCTCAATCGCATAAGCGCGGTTCTCCGGCGTGTCGCTGGTAATCTTGAACGGGTTGGCAAACCGACTTTCCGGCAAGCCGTAGGTCCCGTTCTGTCGCCCGATATAGACATACTCGTCGCTGTCCCACATGCGCCGCTTCGTGTCCCAATGCGCTTTCACGTCTTGGAAATTGACGACCCGCGTTTTGCTGATCGGTGTGTCCGGCGGTGCGGGCTGCTCGAACATCTTCATGGGTTCGGACGCTGGCGCGATCTCCTCAAGATACTCTTTCCAATCACGCAACCCCTGACGCCCGTTGACCTTCAACGGTTTTTTGAACGCCTTCGGTCTGCTCACACACCACGCTTTGCGCCCGTCCTCGAAATTGCCGAAAGCAAGTTCCTGCGCGTTCAGCATATCGCGTACTGCGCTCGTGTCCTGCACGGTATCGAGGATCACTGTGCCAAGCGCCGCACCAAGCGGCAGGCTATTCGGGTCAAGTCCGGCGGCACGTAAGGCGCTCACGAACGGTTCTTCAAGCGTGGCATAAGGGATGTTCTCGTGATCCCACTTCTTCGCCGCGTGGATCACAAGCGTCCCGCGATGGGGTGTTCCCCACGAACGGGTTTCAATGTGCTTTGCGTCGTTCATGAGCAAGGACGCCCAGGGCTGCCAGAGCGACAATACTTTCGTATTCGTGGGCAAGTCGAACGGATCGGCATAGTCCGGTTCGATTTTGTTGGTCGGCACATCGGGGATCGGGTCGGGGTCAACGACACGGTCTTGCATCATGGCGTCTGTTTGCGCCGTCAACTGCTTCCCCTCTTCACTTTGCAGATACTTTTGATGACGCTCGTACAGTTCGCGTGTCTTATCGACTTGATCCAATCGAGCGTATTCCGTGCCAATGACATACACGAACTCAGGTGGCACAAAGCCGGGATCGTGCGGGTCGCTGCTCCGTGCAACACCATCGGGGAGGATGACAGCCAACAAAAGCGGGAACGTCGGCGGGATCAACGGCGCTTCCAACTGCGGCACAATTTGCAGGGGCAAGGGCAGGACGGGGCGCAAACGCGCCGCCGCCTCGTACCAGTAGGATGCCAGTGCCGCGTACATGCCCAATAGCTCGTCACTTTGAGCAGCGAACCGTCCGAACGCCTGTGCTTGGTTCTCACGCGCTAGATCAAGACATTCCGCTGCGCTCTTGCCCATCGAATTGACCAGCTTCGGCGCACGAGTTGGGCTGGTCGGGAAGTCCTCGCGCCAGTGTGCTGATGCCCATGTGACAGTATGGAGATTGCCCTTGAAAAAGACAGGCACATTGTGATCATCCAAGACAACGAGGGCGCGGATTAAGTCGGGCAGACTCGGCGGGAATTTACGCTTGCCGTCCGACGCGCCGCCAATGACCGCCCATGTCAGCGCGTTAGGGTACTGCTTGAAGATGTCCGCGTAATCACGCGAAAGCGGCTCAATACTCATCCAACGGTGCTTCGCCTTCACCTCGCTCAAGACTTTCAGCGTCCGGTGAAGCATCGCCTCTTTTTGCTCAAGGCTGAGTTGCTTCCCGAACATGAAGTCTGGCGGGCTGGATGCGCCCACCCACACGTTATCAGGGAAGTCGAATTTGAGAAGGCGTGGCGCGTTCTTGGTTAGCATGAAGAAGATATGCTGCGGCGCTTTGCGACAGGCATCTAATACCGCGTTGATCTGTTCTTCCTCAACCCACGCGCCGAACACATCTGCCATGCTTCCCACAAATATTCCCGCGCCCTGTTTCAGTTTAGCGGGTTCGGTGAGGATAGCGGGCTTCCAATAATGATGAGAAAATCCCTGTGGATATGCTGCGACTGCGACGTTCTCAGCCACATTTTCAGCGTAGCACTCCGCAATCTTGCCGTCCGGCATTTCCCAACGGCAACCGTGCTGACAGCCCGCAATCGGATTCCACGTATAACCGCGTGTGCGTGTGCCGTCAGGGAGCATGACCCGCGTCCATTCGATATGGTTGGCGCTCGTGGATTTCTGTTCGTTCATGCCCATGTCAATTTACCTTTTGCTTATTTGTGGTAACACCGTTCATCCACATATCGAACAGTTCACGATTTGAGATGACAACCGGAGACACCGCAGCGGTGACGTATTCACCGAGTACAGCATCCGTTGATGAAATATACAGCAGTTCGTCCGTTTCTTTTTCTGCTACAGAATTGCCGTGTAGCGCCGTCGCAAATTCACGCGCCATACTTTTTGCCTCGTTTACATCGTAGGTGTAATAGACAGGGTGCATCGACAATCTCAGAATGTACAATTGATTGCTCACTTTGATTCGCTCCCTTTGATACGCTTCACAATCTTGCGTGCCAACCTGATTTCTTCGGAGGTGGGGTGGTAGGTGTAGCGTTCCGCGCCCGGCTTGATCTCCGTCGCGCCGACTTCTTTCAAGTAGCGTCCGATAGTTGAACGGGACACGCCGATAACGCGCTGCAATTCAACAGGCATAAGCCCGGTCTCGTCGGCGTCAATGAGCAATTCTTTGACCCGCGCTAGGTTGTGAGACTTGGTATCGGTGCGGGTCATGGAGTCTCACGTACAAACTTGATGGGTACAGCACCTTGTATGCCGCCGCCGAAATCAAGGAGAACCGTCTTTGATGTACCGTACTCAATAAAGCGAAACACCGTTGATTTGTCTACGCCCGCGTCATGGTGGTTCTCGCTACGATACCATTGACGGTAGCCTTCGATGTCCACATAAACGTGCTGCCCGTCCTTGAGGGTGTCATCTTCGGAGCGCATCAGAATATCGCGGGCATCGAAAATGAAACCCGTGAAATACGCGCCGGAGATTTCTAGTTCTAATTCAAAGGGTCTTACTTCCGGCAGTGTGCCGATTTCAAATGCCAATTCGCCAAGCCCCTGATTAGGGGCGAGATTGATTAATCGAGTCTTTAGGGACTCGTGTTCCGGTTTGTTCAAAATAGATGCAACCAATTGACCGCTCAAAGTGTCCTCCTCTTACAGCTTACGCCGCGTCTTATCTCGCATACTTCTTAGTATATATGCAAGTAGTGAATAGTCAAGTAGTGAATAACCGTATAGATATACAATTGTCGAAATCAACACTTTCTCAACTCTTGTGCTATCCTACACTCGAACCGATGTGTAATCGAAACGGAGGGAAAGGGGATGGCACGAAAGTCAACTGCACCACCGAAAGAAACTAAGCCGAAGAAACCGACGGTGCGGCGGGAAGCTACGCCGCGTGTTGTGAAGGAAGCGCCGCCCGCGAATGCAACGGCATGGGAACGGCGCAAGCACGAGAGCATTGAGGCGTTCCGCGCTTTTCTTGCCTACCGCGATTTGGGACTCGAACGCACGCTCATGAAAACGTGTCTGGCACTCGACAAGGGCAAACGGTACATGCGGAGCGTTGAGGGATGGTCAAGCCCGCAGAACCACGAATGGCAGGAACGCTGTCGCATGTGGGACGACGCGGAACAAAAGCGCAAGGACAAAGAACACGCTGAGGACGAGCGCCGCGTGTGGAAAGACGCCCAGATCAAGGAACGAGATCGGCGGAAGCGGCTGCTCGAAAAAGCGTACAGTGTCGCATGGGCAAACCTGAGTAACCTCGCGCCCACCAAAAATCAACTTAACCCGGACACGGGGCAACTTACCGGCTATGAAGCCGATCCCGACACCCTCCGCGCAACGATCACGGCGTTCGATAAGTATATGGTTCAATCCCGTCAGGAATTCAATGACCTGCCGACGCAGAAGATCGCGCCTGTGGATGCCCGTGACCCCAAAGGCGAGACGCCGTACCAGTCGCGCCTAGAAGACACCGCGCACATCATTGCTGCGGTGCGCGAGATGATGAGCGCCGATGACTCAGACGACTAACGTCACCCGCAGCTTTATCGACACGGAGATCGCCAAGTGTGCGGCGTCCCGCGTCTACTTCGTCAACCGCTATGTCCAAATCTTTGACGCGCAAGCGACCAACTGGATACCGTTCCACCTGTGGAAAGAACAGAAGGCGATGCTCCGCTCGTTCGACAAGCACAAGCTCATCATCGCGCTTAAAGCGCGACAGCTTGGGATTACATGGTTGGTCTTAGGCGGCGACGATCTTTGGTCAATGCTGTTTCGTCCGAAAGCTGTGGCGCTCATTTTCAGCAAGCGTGATGACGAAGCAATCTACCTGCTCGGTGAGGAACGCTTGAAGGGCATGTACCAGCGGCTG
>Ga0163155_10006269_pt1 | contig 11549 bp, 6 predicted proteins | sample OliLakLV19SP4G1_FD_148611 | JGI IMG/M metagenome (GOLD analysis project Ga0163155, IMG submission 148611) | Freshwater microbial mat bacterial communities from Lake Vanda, McMurdo Dry Valleys, Antarctica - Oligotrophic Lake LV.19.SP4.G1 | ecosystem: Environmental > Aquatic > Freshwater > Lake >...
CGCTTGATGAGATTCTTTCGATGAATATATCCTCGAAAGACAAAATCATCGTGTCGCAAATCAAGGCATCTTTCAAGAATCTTCAAATGGATAAATTGAAGGGTGTATTGAGTTTTGAACAGGAAACCACCGAGCGCAACAGAATAAACGATCGTCTACTTAGATTCCTAAATGGCGATGATCCAGACTCGCTCGGTTTTGAAACAAGGCCAAGTGGTAGAAACTGGTGGAAATATGTGGTAGGATTAGGGGTAATCATAGGCATACTGGGAGGCATAGCAGAATTTACTGGATGTAACCTAAAAGGACTGTTTGGGCGCAGCGCCGGTGAGGCGGACACCTTTACTGTAACGGTTTTTGTACACGGAAAGAACGGCAGAGACGTACGCATCCTGAAAAATCAGGGGCAAGTCATGCTGGGCCTGCGTACTAACGAAATGCCGTGCAGCATCAACGAAAAAGGCGAGGCTACCTTCAAAGAGATCCCCATGGGATTCAAAGGGCAAAAAGTCCCAATTCGCATCGATCACCCGCAGCCTTACCGCGCTACCCATCCCGACAGCCTGTACCTGCTCGAACCCAATGCCGCCATTTACTTAGAGGTCGCCCTCGAAGGTACAAACCGCATCTTTGGGGAAGTTATGGACTTTGAGACAGAAAAACCATTAGACTCCGTGCGCGTGAGCGTAGAAAACGTCGCGACCTATACTGACCAATTTGGTTGGTTTGAATTGGATATCCCCGAAAACAAACAGCGCAAATTCCAGCGCGTCGATTTTTACAAAAAAGGATACAAAAAAGAAAAATCGGACAGCATTGCGGTGCATATCCAACAGGAAATTCAATTTTCGCTCCACAAAGAAAAAAGTTATCTAAAATGAAATACACCCTTACCCCACTGTTTTTCGCACTTTTCGTTCAAGTGCTTTGTGCTCAACAAGACATCAACCTCCCCGGCGTGGTGGTGGAGCAGAACAGTAAGTACCGCACCGGGAGCACCATTTATCTGCCTAATGCCGAAATAAAATCTGCTGGAACGGCCCCACAGCGCAGCGATGTCAATGGCAAATTCACCCTCGTTTTTGCCGACCGACCCGGCGGCGATGTGGCACGAATATTTGCCGCCAAAAGTGGCTACGATGTGGTGAACGAGGAAGAAATGAAACAAGCCGCTGTCATCGGGCGTATCCGGCCCCTTCAAATTGTGATGTGTGCGGCGGGACAGTTGTACGAAAACCAAATCGCTTATTACAATATCGCCAAAGATGCGTCCATTGCTACATACCAACGGAAAACAGCCATTCTGCAAAAAGAGGGCAAAGAAAAAGAACGGCTCATAGCCGAACTCCGCGTACAGTTCAACCAAGACATAAAAACCAAAGAAGAGGCCATGGCGCTGTTGGACAAACAACGCCAAACCGCCGAACAGCAAGCCAAAGAAATGGCCGATAAATGGGTCACGGTCAATCTCGATGATGAAAGCCCAGCCTATATGCGCGCTTTTGCTGCTTTTGAAGCCAGAAACATAGAAATGGCCAAAGCGATATTGGACAGTGTGGATTTGAAAAAACGGCTGGTGCTAAACAGCAGCGAAAAGGCCAGAGAGCAGGACTTGGTGGATACGCTACAAAGAAACATCGCCAGACGGGGGGAGGAAATCCGCCAGGATGTGAACATGTGCCTGTTCAAAGCAAGGCTGCATCAATTGGACTACGAATGGGCAGATGCGGAGCTATTCTACGACCTGGCGATACAATATGATAAGGGCAACTATAACGTCACCTTTGAGGCAGCCCACTATATGCAATCGCAAAACCAATTTTCAAAGGCACGCACCTATTATGAAAAAGCACTTACCCAAACAGACCTGCCTTATGTAAAAAGTATAATTCTGAACAATTTGGGGAACTTGTTAAAGGCCAACAACGAGATGAGCGGGGCGAAGAAAGCCTTGGAGGAATCCTTGCAGATTTATAGGAAATTAGCCGAGAAAAACCCCGATGTCTATCGGCCGTATGTGGCTACTACCTTGAACAATTTGGGGAACTTGTTACAAGCCAACAACGAGATGAGCGGGGCGAAGAAAGCCTTGGAGGAATCCTTGCAGATTTCTAGGAAATTAGCGGATAAAAACCCTGATGTGTATCTGCCGCTTGTGGCTACTACCTTGAACAATTTGGGGAACTTGTTACAAGCCAACAACGAGATGAGCGGGGCGAAGAAAGCCTTGGAGGAATCCTTGCAGATTTATAGAAAATTAGCGGATAAAAACCCTGATGTGTATCTGCCGTATGTGGCTACTATCTTGAACAATTTGGGCAGATTGTTATATTTCACCAAGGAGATGATCGGGGCGAAGAAAGCCTATACGGAAGCCTTGCAGAATTATAGGAAATTAGCCGATAAAAACCCCGATGTCTATCTGCCGTATGTGGCTGGCACCTTGAACAATTTGGGTGTGCTGTTACGGGACAACAACGAGATGAGCGGGGCGAAGAAAGCCTATGAGGAAGCCTTGCCGATTTATAGGAAATTAGCCGAGAAAAACCCCGACGTCTATCTGTCGGATGTGGCGATGACCTTGAACAATTTGGGCATATTGTTACAAGACAATAACGAGATGAGCGGGGCGAAGAAAGCCTATGAGGAAGCCTTGCAGATAAGAAGGAAATTAGCCGATAAAAACCCCGACGTCTATCTGTCGGATGTTGCGATGACCTTGAACAATTTGGGCGTATTGTTAAAGGACAATAACGAGATGAACGGGGCGAAGAAAGCCTATGAGGAAGCCTTGCAGATAAGAAGGAAATTAGCCGATAAAAACCCCGATGTCTATCTGCCGGATCTGGCTCTTACCTTGAACAATTTGGGCGCATTGTTATATGCCACCAACGAGATGATCGATGCCAAGAAAGCCTATAAGGAAGCCTTGCAAATTTATAGGAAATTAGCCGATAAAAACCCAAGGGTATATAGTTTGGATGTTGCTATGACCGACATTAACATCGGGCTTCTTTATGAACAATTGCTAAAAACAACTGGCGATGTGACTTTGAAAACCGCAGGTATTGAATTAATGCAGGATGCCGTACAACGGTTGTCTATTTTCCCCGAAACGCACCCAAAGGTGCAGCAGTATCGGCCATATATCGAGCATCTTACCAAGTTCTTTCAAGACTTCGATGAAGCGGCATTTCAATTGCAGCAGCAATTTGAGCGATTCACCGTTTTAAATACCAAAAACGAAACAGAAAATGACCCACATCAAAAAGTGCTGCGGCAAGAGGAAATATTGGGTATTTTGTTCGAAATTGAAAAAACGATGCCCGGTAACGAGGAATTAAAAAAGATGATTGCTGGTAATTACGGTTCTCTGGCCTGGTATCAGTTGTTCGACAAGCAATACAGCGCAGCAGAAACATCCGCCCGTACTGGCCTCGAAAAAGATCCAAAGGAAGAATGGATCAATACCAACCTTGTACTGGCACTATTGTTTCAAAGCAAATGGGAGTATTCCAAGCAGTTGTATGAACGCCTGAAAGACAAACAGTATGGCAAAGGCACCTACAAGGATACTTTTTTGGAGGATTTGGACGCTATGGAAAAAGAGGGAATCACTCATCCTGATGTGGCTAAGGCCAGGGCGTTGTTGGGAAAGAAATAGATGGAATAACACCGCATGGTCGCACATGCCGCCGAAATCTCAACCCGCAAACCCAACGCTCGCCGCCACGTCGCCCATGCCCACGTTGGGCGAAATTAATAAATTGAAAAAAATATGATATTTGAGTCAATGTTATGGATTGCAGGAATCATTTTGTCGATTTTTTTGACAATATTATTGACCGACCCAATAAATTTTTTAATAGCCAAAATATTTGGAGGAACAAAAATTAAAGAAAATAAGATTAGCGGAATATGGAAAGCGGTTTGGTACTACGAGACAGGTATTAAGAGGCATTCAATTATACAATATTACAAAGTTAAACAATTTGGAAATTTTGTCATTGCAAGAAGCATTAATGATGAAATCAACCCAACCGAAATAAAGGCCAAAATATCTAATAACACCTTTCTAACTGGCAGTTGGGTTGGTAAATTTGAAAAAAATAAAGGACGATATCACGGGGCATTACAGTTTCTAATCACCCCAACAGGAAATAAAATGAATGGTAAATGGATAGGGTTTGATACAAAGCACAAGGTAAATGGAGGAGATTGGGAATGGATTTTGACCCAAAACAAGGTTGATAAGGAATTTATTAAACAATTGAGTTCAGAAGAGAAAGAGGAAAATATTGAGATTGCGTCTCCCAATAAAACATAAAATGACAATGCTCACAAGGTCGCTTATCATTTTTACCCCGTTGGGGGTGATAATCAATAAAAATCCAGTTTGCAAACTCCGCATTAATTTTAATGCAAAAACTTGAACTTTCATTTCCGATATTCTAAATATTACTTTTAGACGTTTTAAAATTATGATTGACCTTGAAAATTTAAAATCAATTGCACCTGACTTGACTGAGAGTTGGGCAACGTCCAGGCTTGAAGCGGCTGTTTTCTGTTTGGATTATAATGGCCATAGGAGCAAAATAAAAATGAATGTTTCGCCAAATAATAATAGTTTTGTACTCCAATGGAAGACGAATATAGATCAGAGAGTTAAAAATACGTGGAATGATGTTCAAGAGGCTACGGAGAAAGGGGCAGAAGGTATCGCAGTAATTTTAGTAAACGAGTTAACACAATATAAAGTCATTCGACGTTCAGTAAAGAAAACAGGTATTGACTATTGGTTGGGATACAAAGAAAATGAAATACTATTATTTCAAGACGCTGCACGCCTTGAAATTTCAGGCTTAATCGATGGTACAAATGGAGAATTTAATAGACGAGTAAAAGATAAAAGCGAGCAAGTTAAACAGTCTAATGCTACAAGGTTACCTGCATACATTTCTATTACAGATTTTGGTGAGCCCAGAACTATGTTTAAAAAATTATGACCATAGCAGAGAAACATAACCATGCTATCGACCTTGCAGAAGAAGCATTTGTACTTGTTGATTCAAATATGGATCAAGCAATAATACTATTTAGAGAAGCTTATGAAATAGAGAAGAATTTAGCAGAAGCAATTGCTCCTGTAGTGGAAAATGAACCCTCACGTTCAATATTTTTTAGAAGCGCAGCTTCACTTGCACTAAATGCCAAAATGTTTAGAGAATCTGAAATAATGGTTTCGAAGGGTTTAATAGGATACCCACCTGATGAAATTGCGAATGAATTAAGGGATATTTTTGATCAAGTTAATTTTGAAAGACATTTATCAGTAGAAGGCGTTTCATTAAATCATAATCAAGTGCAATTATCTTTTGTTGGTAATGATGTAGGATATGGCTACATAAAGAGTTCGGAACTCATCAGCCGTATTGAAATCTTTACAGACATTACTAAAAGAGAAGTGGAAAAACGCTCAAAAAAGCAGTTTAGAATAAAAGGGAGGCCAGGTAAAGTTGTAGAAATGTACCCTACATACATTCGAGCACAAATGGCAGGGAGTTATAAAGTTATACTTCAAATTGGGCAAATTGAAAAAGATCATACTCTTTCATTATTTGAGGACAACTTTAACATTGAAGAAAATATCATTGATTCAATATTAGCGGGTATTGAATTAATAAACCAAAATGATATATCAAAATTATCTGAAAATTATACGGAAGAGCAAAAATCATATTTTGATTTCTTTTTGTCAAGTATAAAAACATTCGCCCCTGACGGTGATAAAATTAAAATGATAGGTTTAACCGTAATTAGGAATGGTAAGGAAGAGAAAATAAAGTTTAATAGAAAAAGATCTGAAATCAGATTGATACTTGCTGAGCCAAACTATGGCGATTTTGATTTTTCCTTAAAAGATACTGAAAACCCATATATAATTGTTGAAGGGATATTGGACTTAGCTCAATCAAAACCAAACTCCAAGTACATAGAAGTTACAGGCGAAAAAAATGAAACTTATAAATTTGAAATATCAGAAGGTAAATTGGCGGCAATCGTAAGAGATAATTACGAAGATAGAGTTAGGGTTACAGGAATAAAGAAAAAATCTGGGAAAAAACAATATTTTCAATTTGTTGATATTGAAAATATTAATTGAAAAATAAAAATCGCCCAACTTTGCATGGCCGGCTATGGCTGACTAAACACAGCCACAGCGTCCATGCTTTCGTTGGTTGCAATAAAAATTTTAAATAATAAAAAATCATAGCCCAAGGCTAAAAAAGGTTTTTCTGAAGCAAAAATATGATAAACGAAACAGTGACACGTGTAAAAATTTGCTTGATTTCTTCTACGGTAGATAAAGATAGAAATTTTTCCACTGCCATTCAGGAATATTACAGTGCATCTCTTTACACCTCTAAAGTTGAAATTTGGCGTCAAGATTCAATTCTTGCTGGTGATGTAATCAAAGAGGTGTCAAATGATGCAATATTAAGAGCGGATATTATTATTCCTATTATTAGTATTGATTTATTTAAATATGACGAAACAGTAGAACACATTTTATTGAAAGCAATAGATTACAAAAAATCTAAAATAAAGGAATTTATTCCATTGTACTTTAGAACTTGTGATTATAAAGAATTTGAAATATTTAAAAATCTCAAAGTAATTTCATCTTCACGTCCTTTTGATTTGTGGGAGAATATAGATGAAGTAATGAAGGAGGTAAATCAAAATCTAAGGCCAATAATTGATTTTTACCATGGCAATAAGAAAAAAGAAGTTGGTTTATACAATACAATTTTAGAGACAAGGGACTTTAAATTAGTAAAGAATTATTTGGAATCATACCCCAACGGATTTTTTTATAATGACGTACAAAAAATATACGATGAGATTGAGGTGCAAAAAAAAGAAAGTAGTCAAAATATTTTAAGGAAAGATTGGGAAATCGCAGTAAAGATCAATACCATTGCATCATATGAAAAATATATACAAATTCATCCCGATAGTCCCTATGTCGAAGAATCTCGTAATAGAATTAAATCATTGACATATCAAGATGCGATCTTAAAAAAGGAAAAAGAAAAACAATCTTGGGATGAGGCCGTTTTTATTGATAGTATAGATTCTTATAGTGCTTTTTTACTGGACTTTCCCGATGGAAATTATTCAAAAGAGGCAAGTGTTAGAATATTAAAAATTAGGAAATCAATTGACTTGTCGAATTGGGAAAGAGCTTGTTTTGAAGATACCATAGAATCCTACGAACATTATATATCGATTTCTTCTCAAGGGGAATATGTTAAAGAGGCTAAGGAAAGAATTAAGAATATCCGTAAAAAAAATAAATCTGATTCAAGTTATTTTAAATACCTCATACTGATTACAGTAATAATTCTATTTTTATTTAAATTTTGTGGCCCATGCAATTATCAAGACTGCCCAAGTATAGATAAAAATATTGGTGACCCTTGTGATGATGGAAATATTAATACAATGGGGGAGATAGTACAACGGGATTGTAGTTGCAGTGTTGGTGTAAAACCTCCTAACAAAGACTGCCCTGAAGCAGGTAAAAATTTTGGTGACCCTTGTGACGATTACAACGCCAATACCATTAATGAAGTAATCCAACGTGATTGTAATTGTGTTGGTGTCGCTAGGGCGGAGGATGGTGCTGAAGAAGGTAAAAATATTGGTGATCCTTATGATGATAGAAATAGCGCCACCATTAATGATGTAATACAACGTGATCGTAATCGTGCTGGTGTCGCTAGGGCGAAGGATTGTATTGGCAAGGGTAAAAATTTTGGTGACCCTTGTGATGATGGAAATATTAATACAATGGGGGAGATAGTACAACGGGATTGTAGTTGCAGTGTTGGTGTAAAACCTCCTAACAAAGACTGCCCTGAAGCAGGTAAAAATTTTGGTGACCCTTGTGACGATTACAACGCCAATACCATTAATGAAGTAATCCAACGTGATTGTAGTTGTGTTGGTGTCGCTAGGGCGAAGGATTGTGCTGAAGAAGGTAAAAATATTGGTGATCCTTGTGATGATAGAAATAGCGCCACCATTAATGATGTAATACAACGTTATTGTAATTGTGCTGGTGTCGCTAGGGCTAAGGATTGTATTGGCAAGGGTAAAAATTTTGGCGATCCTTGTGATGACAATAACCCTTGCACAAATGGTGAGAGAATAATGACAAATTGTGATTGCGGAGGAGGTGATTACACTCCAAGAAAAATTTCCGATAAACAGAAAACAGGAATCAATAATCTCATTTCTGATGCATGGAAAAAAGAATTAAATACTAATCCTGGAGATGCTCAAGGTTACAAGAATATTGAGGTTCAGTATTCTATTGATGAAAATGGCAACCTTAGAATTGACGGGGTAACTCCTTCAAATGCTTCCCAATCTGTCAAAGAAGTTTTAAAAAAAGTAAAAATCTCGAAGACTGAAAAGCGTTGCGATTCGCAAATAGTAAAAATTTATTTACCAAACTAATAGTTTAATATGAAAAAATCACAGAACAAGTTTTTGATTACATGTGCGATATTCGTAGTAGTATTATTATCTGTCCAATTGAACGCGCAAGATAATAGGAAAATCAATGGAGTAGTTATTGATGCTACTTCGGGTGAATCTTTGATTGGTGCGACAATAAGAACAGGTAATGCAGAGGGAACTGTTACGAATACCGAAGGTAAATTTCAATTAAATCTAAGTGAGTTTCCAGTAGTGATTACTGTCACCTACGTCGGTTATGAATCTAAGTTGGTTAGAGTCTTTAACTCAGATGATTTGAGAATTAGTCTACAATCGAACGCAGTTCTTGCAGCAATAACTATATCGGGGACTAAACCAAGAACAAGAGAGTTATCCCCAGTTCCAGTTCAAATTATCCCAATTTCTGATATTATTTCACAGGCCGCACAAACTGACGTTAATCAAATTATACAATATACTAACCCTTCCTTTCAATCAGTTCGTCAAACAATTTCTGATGGTACTGATCACATAGATCCTGCAAGTCTAAGAGGGATGGGTAGTGATCAGGTTTTAGTATTGATAAACGGGAAAAGAATGCACCAAACGTCTCTTGTTAATGTGAATGGAACTGTAAATAGAGGTACTGTAGGTAGTGATATGAGCATAATACCAATAAGCAGCATTGAAAAAATTGAGATTCTAAGTGATGGCGCCTCCTCACAATTTGGTTCTGACGCTATTGCTGGAGTAATAAATATTATAACAAAAAAGAACACACGAGGAATTGACATTTCATTTTCAAATGGTCGAAATGTTACTAAGTTTGACAAAAATTTTGCATTTAATCAACAAAAGAATCTCAGCAATCAGACAGGTTATAGTCGGGTTGATGGCATGAATGATTTCTTTGGTGTAAATTTAGGTATAGGAGAATCGAAAAAATATTATTTAAATTTAACATACGAATATCTAAAGCGAGGTAGTACAAATCGAGCGGGCCTTTATACTGGGCAAATTTTCCCTATTACACCAGCGGGCAAAAATATGGATGATTCAATTTTAGTAGCGAATAATCTAACAAGGGACTTTTTTGATATGCGTATAGGTAACGCAGAAATTAGATCAAGTAATTTTTTTATAAATGGCGGATTTGATATTGATAAAAACTGGAAAATATATGGGTTCGCAGGCCTTAATAAAAAGAAGGGAAATGCAAGTGGTTTTTACAGATACCCTTCCCAAATACCTGTCAGTTCAAATTCTTTATTGCGGTATCCAAATGGATTTCTTCCAGAAATAAACAGCGAGATCAATGACTATATTTTCACAATAGGTACTAATTTTAATATAGGCAGTGCCTCTTCTGCGCGTTATGCGTGGAAAAACGATCTAAGTTATACAATTGGGCAGAATTCGTTTTTATTCATGGTTGATAATTCAGTAAATTACACTCAATCATTTTCTAATCTTAATAATTTTGTTTCAAATTTTGATTGTGGAGGGGTAGTTTTCACTCAAAATACCGCTAATTACACAGTATCTAAAAAATTAGACATCCTTTACGATGCAAACTTGAAATTAGGCATGGAATACAGGGAGGACAAATATGAAATAATTGCTGGTGAAGAAGCCTCTTATAAAAACTATGCCCCTGAATCAAATTTAACAGCGGGAGCGCAGGTCTTTTCAGGTTTTCAACCAAAAGATGCTGGCGTAAACACCAGAACAAATACTGGATTTTTTATAGATTATGAACAAGATTTTTCTCAGTTTTTACTTATCGGTGCTGCACTAAGAAATGAAAAATATTCGGATTTTGGGAGTGCGCTTACATGGAAATTAACCACAAGAATCACACTAATTCCAAATAGAATTCATTTAAGAGGTTCTATCAGCACGGGATTTAGAGCACCCTCTTTACAGCAAAAATTTTACTCAAAGACTAATACAGTTTTCGTTAGTACTATGTCTGGACTTCAACCGATAGAAAGTGGTACGTTTAAGAACGATAGCGAATTGGCGCAAATTTTTGGAATTCCAACTCTAACAGAAGAAAAATCAAATAATTATACTTCTGGAATATCATTAAGACTTTCTGATAGATTTGTCGCAACAGTTGATGGTTATATGATTGATGTGAAAGATAGAATTATCCTGTCTAATAATTTTGATAAAGGAAACGGTGGTAATACATCGCTAAATAATCAGTTATCTATCGCAGGCGCAAATGCTGCTAATTTTTTCACTAACGCAATTTCTACTCGTTCTCAAGGTGTCGAAGGACTTATTTCATATAATTTACCAATGCGTAATAAATCACTTAAATTCTTTTTATCAGGTGCAATAATGCAGAATAAAGTGAATAGAGATGATGATGGAAACGTAAAAATAAAAACCACAAAGATTTTAGAAAATACAGGTCAGGTATCAAACTATTTTAATAGAGAAGATATTAACAGAATAGAGTTTATAAATCCAAGACAAAAAGCAATATTTACTATTAATTATACATTTTTTGGTAAAAATACATATGAAATAATGTTAAGAAACGTATATTGGGGACAGGTTAAATATGTTGATCCAATTAATGCCACACTAGACCAAACATTCTCAAATGAGATTATTACAGACTTGACATTTTCCCTGAATAAGATTATATATGACCCGATCATCTTAAAGGTGTCACTTGGTGCAAGCAATCTCTTTGATATATATCCAGATAGACATAGTAACACACAGAATTTTAGTGAAGGCAGATTTATTTACTCTCGACGAGTACAACAGTTTGGAATTAATGGAAGATACATTTTTGTTCGACTTGAATTATCGCTTCACGCCAAGTAGATAAAGCCGCCAACAATCGCTTCCCAAAAATGCTTCCTAAACGTCGCCAATTCGGGAAGCGTAACGTTAGGTGCCATTAAAAAAGAGTAGGAAATGAAAATAAATAAACACATATGAAACACGTAAATTACCTAATCATAGTAGGCTTCTTTGTATGTATGCATACGGAGACGATGGCACAGATGCCAAGT
>Ga0163155_10006270_pt1 | contig 11547 bp, 7 predicted proteins | sample OliLakLV19SP4G1_FD_148611 | JGI IMG/M metagenome (GOLD analysis project Ga0163155, IMG submission 148611) | Freshwater microbial mat bacterial communities from Lake Vanda, McMurdo Dry Valleys, Antarctica - Oligotrophic Lake LV.19.SP4.G1 | ecosystem: Environmental > Aquatic > Freshwater > Lake >...
GTTGTGGATGGAGCTGCACCAGGTGGATGCGGAGACCGTCCTCAGGGTGCACGAAGCCGCAGAGCGCGCACGTGCCGCATTCGTCGTCGCTGCCGCGTCACTCGCCGCACTGCCGTCGTCCGATCGGGGGTACGCCGCTGGCGGCGCGCTGTTCGCCACGCTGCTGCACCGCGGCCACTTCTGCCGCGAGACGCCAGACCAACTCCTGGAGCAGACGCTGGCGGAACTGCCACTCGAGCAGGCGCGACTCACCGACATGGCGGCCGCGACCGCCGGCTCCTGGGAGGCAGCACAAACCGCCCTGGCGGCAGACCATCCGGCCGTTGACGACTACTACGCCACATTCAAACGCCAGTGGAACGACTGTCACCGCAGAGCGCGCGCGGCCGACGTCGTCACGTGGGAGCCGTGGCCGATCCGCTACGTGCCCATTCCGGAATGGGCGCGCGAATGGACCCCGCAGCTGTACTGGCTCTTCTATCGCTCACCCGCGCCGTTCGACCCGTACACCCTCTACGACTACGTCGTCACGCCGATCGATGCGTCGATGCCAGCCGAGGAGCAGGAGAAGAAGCTCCGGGCGTGGAACCACAGCACGATCACGCTCAATCACGTGGTGCATCATGGCGCCGTGGGGCACCACGTGCAGAACTGGCACGCGCGGCACCGGTCCACCTCGCGTGTCGGCCGTGTCGCCGCGACCGATTGCGCCAGCCGGATTGCGATGTTCCTCGGTGGATCGATGGCGGAGGGCTGGGCCTGTTATGCAACGCAGCTGATGGACGAGCTGGGGATGCTGACGCCACTCGAGCAGCTGTCGGAGCAGCACACGCGCGTCCGCATGCTGGCGCGGGCGATCGTCGACCTCCGGCTGCACCTCGGTCACTTCACCTTCGGCGACGCGGTCCAGTACTATCAGGAGATCGTCGGCATGCCGATCGAGGTCGCCACGGCGGAGACGACCAGGAACTCGATGTTTCCGTGCACGGCGATCATGTACTGGCTCGGCACGAGTCGCATCCTTGCGCTCCGCGAGCAGATGAAAGCATCGAGCGGTGACCGCTTTTCGCTGCGCGGGTTCCACGATGCGCTCCTGTCGCGCGGTGCAATTCCGGTACCGTTGGTTGCCACCCTGATGACGGAGACGCCGGCGTGAAGTGGTCGTTGCGCAGTACCCTGCCCCTCGCGCTCGCGATGACCGCCTGTGGCGGTGGCGACACGGCCCGTTCGCCGAAGGCAACCGGCGACCTGCTCACGATCGGCTATGATCGCGAACCCGACACGATGAATCGTTACGCAACGCACATCCTCGAGGACATCGAGTCGTGTGTGGTGGAGGGCCTGGTCGTGAACGACGAGAAGATGAACATCATCCCGGTGCTGGCGCTCGACGTTCCGACCACCGAAAACGGTGGCGTGACGCTCCGCCCCGACGGCGGCATGGATGTCACCTGGAAACTGCGTCCCGGGGTGAAGTGGCACGATGGAGTGCCGCACACCTCAGCCGATGTGAAGTTCACCGTCGACGCCATCAACAAGGGCGACTGGAAGCCGGAGAGTGTCGACGGGTTCGACCGCATCGCATCGGTGGACACTCCCGACTCGCTGACGGCGGTGGTCCACTACCGCGAGGTGTACGCACCGTATCGCCTGCAGTTCGTCCGCGGGACGCTGCCGAAGCATGTCCTCGACGGCCGGAACATCGACGCCGCCACCGACTACAACCGCAAGCCGCTCGGCACCGGGCCGTACCGCGTCGTCGAGTGGAAGACGGGTGAGTACATCCTGCTGGAAGGCGTGCCGGACTACTGGCGCGGCGCGCAGTTTCCGAAAATCAAGCGTCTGCTGTTCAAGTTCCTGCCGAATACGACCACGCGCATCAATCAGCTCAAGTCCGGTGAGGTGCAGCTGGTGGCACTGGTGCCGTGGGACAAGGTGCGTGAACTGCGCGGCCTGCCGAACATCCGGCTCAACCAGGTGGTCGGCAACGGGTACGAGCATGTGACGCTCAATCAGAAGCGCTTCACTCCGTTCGCCGATGTCACCGTGCGCCGGGCGATGGCCCATGCCATCGATCGCGACCTGATCGTGAACACCCTGCTCGACAGCCTCGTCACGGTGGTCAACGGCCCGATCCAGCCGCTCTCGAGCGCGTACGAAAAGAACGTCACCAGCTATCCCCATGATCCGTCGCGTGCGCGCGCACTGCTCGACTCGGCCGGCTGGATCGCCAGTGCGGACGGGATTCGCGTGAAGGGTGGCAAGCGCCTCGCGTTCACCCTGATCACGCAGTCCGGATTCGCGATCCGCGAGAATGTGTCGCAGGCGCTGCAGAAGCAGTTCCGCGACGTCGGCATCGACGCCAGCGTCCGACTGATCGACGGGACCTCGATCAGCAGCATCTGGTTCAAGGGTGACTTTGACGCCATGCTCCACTGGTGGCAGCAGGGTGCCGATCCGGAGATGACGCTCTTCTTCGCGTCGGATCGAATGCCGCCCGCCGGCCGCAACATCAACTACTTCAAGGATGATTCGCTGACGGCGATGCTGTATGCCTCCGATCGCACCGCCGATGAGGGGAAACGCATCGACCTGCTGAAGGCCGCGCAGCGGCGCCTCTCGGTCCTCATTCCGGAATTGCCGTTGTACAACACGGCGAAAATTGACGCCGTGCCGGCGCAGCTGCAGGGGTTCACCGGCAATCCCACCAATGCCGGTCCATTCTGGAATGTCTACCAGTGGCAGCTGACTCCGCGCTAGTGTCGCACCCTCCGACTGGTGGAGCACTGCGTGAGTGAGGCTGGCCGGTGATTCGCTTCGTCGTGCGACGACTGGTGCAGAGCGTGCCGCTGCTGCTGGTGATCTCGCTGCTGATCTTCGCGCTGATCCATGCCGCGCCCGGTGGGCCGCTCTCCACCTATCTCGAGAATCCCAATGTGCGGCCGGAGGACATCGAGCGGCTGCGCAAGGCGATGGGTCTCGATCGCCCACTTGGCATGCAGTACCTGTCGTGGCTCTGGGCGTTCGTTCGCGGTGACTGGGGCTTCAGCTACGCGGATGGGCGGCCCGTGCTCGATCGCCTCGTCGAACGGATTCCAGCCACCCTCGAGCTGATCGGCGTGGCGTGCGTGATGGCCCTCATTGCCGCGCTCCCGGCCGGGATCCTGGCGGCGGTGAACCGTCGGTTCGATCGCGTCAGCTCGATATTCGCCGTGGCCGGCATCTCGCTGCCGGTGTTCTGGTTCGGCCTGTTGCTCCAGCTGGTCTTCGCGGGCGCACTGGGGTGGCTGCCGTCATCGGGTCGCGCGTCGTTCGATGGCGGTGACTTCGTCGATCGCGTGGCGCATCTCATCCTTCCGGCAACGGTGCTGGCGGCCGCGCTCTCCGCGGCCTGGTCGCGCTACCTGCGCCGCGCGATGCGTGACACGGTGGCACGCCCGTTCATTCGTGCCGCGCGTTCGCGCGGGCTCAGCGAGCGCACGCTGCTGCTGCATCATGCGCTGCCCAACGCATTACCGACGTTCGTGACCGTGGTGCTGCTCGACATCTCGATGATGGCATCCGGTGCGGTCGTCACCGAGAGCATCTTCGCCTGGCCGGGCATCGGCAGCCTGTTCACGGAAGCACTCGGCAAGCGGGACTACGCCGTGCTGATGGCATTCCTGATGTGCGGCTCGGTGGCGGTCATGGTGCTCAACCTGGTGGCCGATCTGGCGGTGCACACCCTCGATCCTCGCACGCGGGATGCCGCGTGAGCGCGAGCACGCAGACCAACGGCAGCGCCAGCGCACCAACGAACCGTGCCCCGCTCGTCGCGGCGTGCCTCCTTGGTGCGCTCTTGCTCGGTGCCATGCTGGCGCCGGCGCTGGCACCGTTTGCGGTGGACGCGCTGGATCTCGCCAATCGTCGCGCCTCACCATCGTCGCGGCACTGGTTCGGGACTGATGAACTGGGCCGCGACGTGATGACGCGCGTCCTCTTTGGTGCCCGGGTCTCGCTGGCGATCGGACTCGTCTCGGCGCTGGTCAGCGCGGCGATCGGGGCCGCTGTCGGTGCCACCGCAGGCTACGCCGGCCGCGTGGTCGACGACATCCTGATGCGCATCACCGACGCGATGCTCGCGATCCCGCGGCTCCCGCTGCTGATGATCACTGCCGCCGTGCTGCAGCCGAGCGTGCCCGTGCTGGTGCTGCTGGTGGGCCTGGCCGGGTGGATGGAGACCGCGCGCGTCGTTCGGGCCGAGGTGCTGTCGCTCGCCGCACGGGATTTCGTTGCTGCCGCGCGCGCGATGGGCGCCTCACCGTTTCGCGTCGTGCTGCGTCACGTGCTGCCGGGCGTCATCCCCGCCGCCGCAGTCGCCACGACGCTCGCCGTCGGCAGAGGGATCCTGCTCGAGAGTGCACTGAGCTTCTTCGGCGTCGGGGTCCAGCCACCGACGGCCAGCTGGGGCAACATGTTGTACCAGGCGCAGACCACGATGACCAGCGAACCGTGGCTCGCCATCTTTCCGGGTGCGATGATCTTCCTCACCGTCCTGGCCTGCAACGCGGTTGGCGATGCGATCGGAGCGGCGCGCGGCTGAAGCGGCAGGCCGCGTTCCCGCAGCGGCGCGCACGATAATCAGGCCATCAGTAGCCGCGATCTCGATCCACGACCCAGCGCGGGGTCTCGCCGCGCTCGAACATCGCCAGACACTCGACGAAGCCATGTACTGCTCCCTCGATCGTCGTCAGGCCTGAGACGTGTGGCGAGATCATCACCCGCGGATCGTCCCACAACGGTGACGTGGCCGGCAACGGTTCGACCTCGAACACATCGAGCGCGGCACCGCGCAGCCACCCCGCATCGAGGGCGCGTGGCAGCAGTGCCTCGTCGACCACGGCCCCGCGACCGGCATTCATCAGGAATGTACCGCGGCACGCGCTCAGCACCGTGTCGCCGACCAGCCCACGCGTGGCCGGTGTCAGTGGCAGCGTCAGGATCAGCCAGTCCGCCTCGACAGCGACGTGCGCCAGCGACTCGGTGGACACGACATCGGAGAATACCGCAGGATCACCGCGACCAGTTCGCGACACGCCCGTCACGCGACAGCCGAGCGCCGCGAAGAGGCGACCGACATGCGTGCCCACGTCACCGGTGCCCAGCACCACCGCGTGTGTGCCGCGGAGCGTGCCGACATCACTCGGCGCCCAGCGGTGCTCGCGCTGTGCCGCGGCCAGCTCATTGAGCTTCGTGACGGAAGCCAGGGCCCGCGAAAGCGCCCATTCGGCGATCATCGGACCGAAGGACTCCGGCGTGCGCGTCAGCACGATCTCGCGCGGCAGTTCCACCGGGTGCAGCCACGAGTCGACCCCCGCGCCGGTGCTCTGCACCCAGCGGACGTTGCCCATCGTCGGCAAGGCGGGACGCTTGAACCCGAGGTACGCGTCCGCCCAGGCCAGATCGTCGTCGGTCACCTCCGTAAACGGCTTGCCACGGATCTCGAGGTCAGGCCGGTCGGCGGAGAGCTGCGCGGCCATGGCCACGTGCGCGTTCTGGCCGATGACGACACGACGGATCGGAATGAGCGGAGCCATGGGGTTGGGCGGAACGCGTGGCGGAAGCGAACGAAGGACCGAAAGGCCGGCACACCGACGCGCGCCAACGGCGCAGGGTGAATTAGCCCGAGTCGAAGCTAATGCCCTGACGCGCACGCGGCCGAATTCCACCGCGGAGTGGAGCCCATTCCTCGACGTGCCGATACCAGAGACGTATGAGCTGGTCACACGGTCAACGTCCTCGCCTCGCGAACGTCATCTGGAACGCCGGCACGGCCTTCGGCGCGGTGGCGTGCCGACACTGACCGCGCCCGAAAGCACCGCGCGCGCGGTGGCCGTCGACCCCGTCGTTCAGCAGCTGCTGATGCGATTCGTCGGCGCGCTGAATCGCCGACGCGCCTATGCGGCAACACATCCGATGGTGCAGGCGGCCGAAGCGCAGCTGCACGAGTCGGCCACCGCCGCGCTGACGACCCGCCCGGTCATCAGCATCGGCGTTGCGAAGACCGAGTTGCTCATCGACGGCGACCCATACGTCACCAGGAGTTCCTTCGCACGTGAGCTGGCGACGCGCCTGCATCGCCGGGGCGTTGGTGCCGTCACGATGCAGGTCGGGCTACCGCTGCTGCAGGTGCGAGAGATGCTGGCGTGGTTGGCAACCGAACCGCCCGATCCTGGCAGCGCGGCCCACGACACGGCGCCGATCCTGAGCGGGATCAGTGTCAGCGCCATCGCGTACGACCAGTTGACGTTCAGCGCCAGTGACCACGCGACCAACGACAACGCCGACCAGATCTGGCACACCCTGGCCCAAGTGGCCGGTGCCGGGGTCGTCGAGGCTGATCTGCATGGCCCCGGTGGCGTGGACGAGGGGGAGAAGGGTCGAATCATCACGCGACTTCGCAGCGCGATCCACGAGCCCGAGATCGCACATCGCACCGCCATCGCCTTCATGGATCTCGCAGGCCGGGCGATCGTGTCCCCACGAGAGCAGCGCGAGCGGATCGGTAACCAGCTCAATCAGGCGTTGACGCAGATCGGCGAATCATCGTTCGGCCCGGTCATCCGCGCGCTGGGTGAGCGGGCGGCACAGCAGCGGTTCATCTCGCAGGTGGTCGACGTCCTGCCGGCCGCCGCAATCACCCGCTGGCTGCAGGTCGCAGCACAGGCGCAGGGTCAGCAGATGTCCCATCACATGCTACGCCTGCTCACCAAACTCTCGACGTTCGCCGAGGCGTCCGGCACACCGGCGGCACAGGGCGTCTTTCGTGGCGCAGCGCAGGAGCTGGTGAGCGGGTGGGCACTCGATGACCCGAACCCGGAGGAGCACGCATCCCTGCTGGACCGGATTGCGATGCACGAGCGGGTGGCGGCAGGCAAGTTGCACGCGGCCAGCGCTGGCACGCTCGCCGAAATCGAATCGTCGCGACTGGTGCAGATGGCGCTCGAGATCGATGTCGCCGGAGAAGACGCGGTGGCCGCAGCGGAAGCCATCGTCTCACACGGCAACGGAGCGGCGATGCTCCAGTGGATCGACACCGCTGGCGTGACCGAGGCCTCGCACACACTTCGTGCAATCGCCACCAGCGAAAAAGCGGTGCGTCAGCTGCTCCTCAATGAACCAGTCGATCGACTGCAAGCGCGTTCGCTGCTCGAACGACTGGACGTCACGAGCACCAGCACACTGCTCGACGTCCTCGAAGCCGCCGAGGCGCGCGGTACGCGGATGATCGTGCGCCAGCGGCTCTCCGAGTTTGGTGACGCGATCGTACCGGATCTGCTGGCGCGACTCGACGACGCCCCGTGGTACCTCATCCGGAACGTACTCACGCTCCTGCACGAGATCACGACCCGCGCCGGGGGAGTGGGCGCGGGCATGGGCGCCATGGCCCACCTGCTGGATCACCAGCAGGTGCAGGTCCGGATGGAAGCGTTTCGCGTGTTGATTCTGGATGCCCAGCAGCGCGACGTCGTCATCCGGCATGCCCTGCGCGACAGCAATGAGCGGATGATCATGCTGGCATTGCAGGTGCTCGGCGAATCCGCCGCGAGCACCGAGGCGTCGACGTCCCTGTCGCGGGATCTGGTGTTGGAGCTGCGAGCGATGGTGGATGCCGGTACACGCGGCGACACCCTTCGCGCGCGCACGATCCGTGCGATGACTGCGCTGAAGAATGATGAGCAGCGCGATTGGCTGATCAGCCATGTGACCCGCCGGTCACGTATCCTGCGTCGACTGACGCTGACCGATCCAACGCATACGGCGGTCGCAGCGGTGCAGGCGCTGCAGCTGACCTATGCCCGCGATCCGGTCGCGATGCCCGTGATCGAACTGGTTCGAAAGGAGGGGCACGATCGACGGTGGCTGTGGCGCGACACCGCAAGTCACGTGGAGCATGGTTCGTGACACTCACCATCGAGTTCCTGACCGCACTCGGTCAGGCCTTCGCGGCGCTCGCGCTCTACGGTGACGGTCACCCGATGCGTCAGAAAACCATCGCGCGGCTGCTGTCGATCCTGCACCGGCGACTCGAGGGAGACGTCTCGCTGCGGATCTCCTTCATCGACACCGAAGTGATCGTCGACAACCGACCGCTGGCCGAGCTGCGCGGATGGGAATGGACGACCCGGTTGTCGGCGGCGGGCATCCAGCGACTCGAAATCGCGCCGCAGCCGCTGCCAACGGCGGCCGACCTCGACGCGATGCTGGGAGCAATGCGCGCGCGCTTCGCCGCGCCAGCGGAGGCATCCCGACCATGGTCCAAAGGCACCATCCGATTCGGCCCGCTGGTCGTCGCCACCGGCAGCAGCGTCAACCGCGTGGTCGTGAACTCCGTCGTCGACGCACTCGAGTTCACGGGCCTGGCCCACGAGATTGCCGCGGTCGGCTACATCCATGACGAAGTGGCGGCGGGCCACCAGCTGCCGATGGCGGAGGTGGAAGCCATCGTGCACGGGCTGGCGCTGACCATCCGTCGCGAACAGGACGTCGTCCTGCCGCTCCTCGATCTCCGGACCTTCGACGAGTACACCACCACGCACTCGTGCAATGTGTCGATGTTGGCGATCGGCCTCAGCGAAGCGCTGGGGCTCTCGGACTCGGATGCGCGCGCCATCGGAACGGCCGCGCTGCTGCACGACATCGGCAAGGTTCGGATCCCGCAGGAGGTGCTGACGAAGCCCGGGACGCTCACCCCCGACGAGCGTCTGCTGATACAGACCCACACGGTGGAAGGGGCGCGGATCCTCAGCCAGCGCGGGCTCGGCAATGGCCTCGCGGCCACGGTCGCCTACGAGCACCACATCTGGTACAACGGCAAGGGGGGTTATCCGTACTTCCGCTTTCCGCGCACAGTGCACTTTGCCAGCCGGATCGTGCACGTCTGCGACATCTACGACGCCCTCTGCTCCAAGCGCCCGTACCGCGCCGCCTGGAGCAGTGCGGAAGCGCTCGGGCTGATCGAGTCAATCGGCGGCACGGAGCTGGATCCGGGGATCACCGCCGAATTCGTCAAACTGGTGCGCGGCGCCACGGAGCTGCGGCACACGCTGGACGACGCGGCGTAGGTTCCGGCAGCCGGTTCCCGACCGGTTACCCATGCGTTTACGGGTCGTCGTTCGGGGTGAACATGAGCATCCTGCAATGCGACGCCCCGGTGTCGGATACGGAAGGCCCGCGGCCGTCCGGACGGGCCGCACCCGGCGCAAGCAACACGTTGCTCCAGCGACTGCTGATGCAGTTCGCCGGCACCCTCAGCCGCCGGCGCGCCTACGCCGCCAGTCACCCGATGGTGCTCTCGGCCGAGGCCCAGCTGATGGCCCTTTGCACCGACGTACTGGCCGGACGCCTGACCCTGGTCATCGGGATCGCAAAATCCGAACTGTTGATCGATGGGCAACCATATGAGACCAGAGCCTCGTACGCCCGCGAGCTCAGCGTACGGCTGCACCGGCGCGGTGTGGGCTCGCTCACGTTCGATCATGGGCTGCGGATCGAGGATCTGCGCGCCGCGCTGACCTGGCTGGCACGCGAGGCCGTCGGATCCGATGATGTCGCGCCTGATGGTGGCAGTGTACACATCACCCGCACCGCGTACGACCATCTGGTGCTCGATGAGGCGATCCGCGATGCCGAGGCAGCGGTGGCGTCGCTCTGGCGGACACTGGCCGAACTGGCGGAATTCGGGCTCGAGTTGGTACGCGACGAGGAGCACCGTGCACCGCACGGCGCCATGAGCTCGAGGGCAGGTGCCGTTGCCGGCGTCGTGGAAATCGCCGGCTACGATACCACGGCCATCGTGCGCACGCTGCAGGAATCGCTTCACCATCCCGCGATTGCGCGCCGCACCGCCGCCGCACTGATGGAGCTCACGACCTGCGGTGCCAGCGCACACCCAGACGGTCGCGTACTGATCGGTCAGCAGCTGCAGGTGATGCTCCGCCATCTGGGGGCCTCGTCCATGGCGCCGATCCTGCAGAGTCTCACCGATCGCTCGGTGCAGCAGCGATTCGTGTCCGAAGTGGTCGACGTACTGCCGGTCGCGGCGATCGTGGACTGGCTGCACACGGCCGCCGCGGCCAGCGAGCAGCAACTGTCACACCACATGCTGCGGCTGATGACGAAGCTGTCCACGCTCGCCGGAACCCGCGGTACCGAGGACATCGAGCTCACATTTCGTGGCGCCGCGCATGACCTGGTGAATGGTTGGTCGCTGGTGGATCCGAACCCGGAACACCACGTGATGCTCCTCGACCGGATCGCGAACTTCGAACGCGCTGCCGGCAGTCGATTCTCCGATGATGTGGCCAGCGCGAGTTCGATCGTGGAGTCGACTCGCGTGGTGCAGATGGCTCTCGAACTCGATTTCGGTGGTGAGGACACGGTCGCGGCGGTGGAGGCGCTGATCGCCGCCAGCGAAGGCCGTCAGGTGATGCGGTGGCTGGCCGAGGCCGGCGAGTCAGAAACGGCGCGGTGGCTGCGGCGGGTGGCGACCAGCGACAAGGCGGTCCGGCAACTGCTGCTCACCGAACCGGTGGACCGACTCGAGGCGCGTGCGCTGCTCGAAGCCGTCGGTCCCTCGTCGGCCGACACCCTGCTCGATGTGATGGCCGCATCGAGCACCCGCGGCACGCGCCTGCTCGTGCGGCAGCGGCTGGCGGAGTTCGGCACGGCGATCACGCCGCAGCTGCTGGCACGACTGGACACCGCACATTGGTTTCTGCTTCGAAACATCCTCACGCTGCTGCACGACTCCACCGCGCGAAACATCGGTGACGGCGCGGTGCACGACGCGGTCGTGCGCCTGCTCGAGCACCCGCAGGTGCAGGTGCGCGTCGAGGCGCTGCGCGTGTTGCTGCTCGCCGATGCCACCACGCGCGACACGGCCATCCGTCGCGCCCTGCGCGATGAGAATGAACGCGTGGTCGTGCTCGCGCTGCAGACACTGGCTGATGCGGGCGGGCGCGGACTGTGGGTGCCGATGCACATCGTGACGCAGCTGATGACGATGGTGGATGCAGGAGCGCTGAGTGATCCGGTGCGCGCCCGCGCGGTTCGTACGCTGGCCTTTGCGCCCCCGGCGGCAGTCCGCGACTGGCTCATCCGGCTGATTACGCGGCGGACGCGGTTCCTGCGGCGCCTGTCGCTGGCCGAGCCCACACGCACCGCGGTCAGCGCGTTGCATGTGCTGACCCGGTTCGGTGGCGACGACCCCGCCGCCGCAGCCACGATTGCGCTGGCACGCCGCGCTCTCAGCGACCCCCGATGGCAGCTGCGGGACGCCGGCAGCAGCGAGGAACGCGCGACGTGAACCCGATCGCCACATTTCTCACGGCGCTCGGCCACGCGTTCTCGGCGCACGCGCTCTACGGCGATGACCACCCGGTGCGTCAGACCGCCGCCGCGCGCCTGCTGATGGCGCTGCAGCGCGTGTTGGCGGGGGGACCGCTGCGCCTGTCCTTTCTCGACAGCGACGTGATCGTCGGCTCCCGGCCACTGGCGGAACTGCGC
>Ga0163155_10006274_pt1 | contig 11544 bp, 7 predicted proteins | sample OliLakLV19SP4G1_FD_148611 | JGI IMG/M metagenome (GOLD analysis project Ga0163155, IMG submission 148611) | Freshwater microbial mat bacterial communities from Lake Vanda, McMurdo Dry Valleys, Antarctica - Oligotrophic Lake LV.19.SP4.G1 | ecosystem: Environmental > Aquatic > Freshwater > Lake >...
ATCATCCCCCCCGGCCCGCGCGGCACGCCCGGACGTGGGCTCGTCGCATTGGCCGGCCGCACATTCGGGCCACCGACCGATTGCGGCCCCGGTGCCGGCAACTGCGGAGTCAGTTTCGCCTTGAAGGTGTACTCCGTTACACGCTCCCGGATGTTCTGAAGAACTCCGGAGAACATGTGCGACCCTTCCCGCTTGTACTCGATGCGCGGATCCTGCTGGCTGAACGCGCGATAGTTGATCGTGTCCTTCAGTTGGTCCATCCCATAAAGATGGTCCTTCCACGACGGATCGAGGATCTCGAGCAGCATTGTGCGCTCGAAGTACAGCAGCTCCGAACGCAGCAGCGTTTCCACGCGGGCGCGGATCGCGTCCTCGCGCTCCTGCCCTTCCATTCTCAGCACCGTGTCCGGCAGCGTCACGTTGAACCGCTGCTTGAAGAACGCTTCCAGCGACTCCCGCGTCTTGCACCCGAGCGCCGCCGCGATGTCCTGCTCAAGCTTGCCCTCCGACACAAACTTCTCCGACGCATCCAGGAGCTGCTTCTTCAGATCCTGCGGCGGCGTCGTCTTGAGCTTATCAAGGTTCCAGTTCAGACCAAACCGCTGATTCGCCCAACCCGTCATCCGCTCAGCGGCAGCCGGGAACCCGGACTGGCGCGCAACCTGCATCGCCATGTCCATCGCGTAGTTCACGGGATACTCGACCTCACGACGCTCGTACATCTTCCTCGCCTGCGTCATGATCAGTTCAATCACGCCCTCGTCGCCGTTCTGGCGCGCCTTGTTCACTTCGTCCACCGTGATCTTGATGCCGAACTTGTTGTCCGCCCACTTGCTCAGCTCCGTCGCTCCATAGTTATCAACGGCGAATCGCTCGAGCCCCGAAAGATCCGCTTCATCAATGCGGGCTTCCGCGGCTTCCACAAGCCGAATCTCGATCTGCTTCCGCTTCGTCGGCCCGGCCTCGATGAGATCCACAAGGTTCAACTCAACACCGAAGTGCGACTTCGCCCACCCCACAAGGCCCGCCGCGTCGAAATCCACCGCCGACTTCTTGCGGTCCTCATCGGTATCCACATCCGCGTGCGGCATGTATTCGCCGATCGTCACGTGGATCATCTGGCGCGCCTCTTCCTTCGCGTCGTACCGGATGCGCTTGATCATCTCGCTCGTATCGCGCCCCTTCAGGCGATCGGCCTGAATGAGATAATCCAGCGTCTGCCGCGCATACTCCGCGGCACAGTCCGCCGCGTAGTCCTTGCCCAAATACAGCCCCACGGCATCAGTAACCGACTCCGACAGATAATCGAAGATAAGCCCCTTGACGTTGCGACCCTCAAGCACTCGCTGGCGCAGCCCGTAGAACGCGCGACGCTGGTGCTCCATCACTTCGTCATACTCAAGAATGTTCTTGCGCCACTGGAAGTTCCGCTCCTCAACCTTGCGCTGAGCGCCTTCCACGGCTTTCGAAAGTCTCGGGTGCTCAATCGCCTGCCCTTCCTTCAGGCCAAGGAACGCAAGCAGGCCCATGACCTTCTTGCCCGCGAACAGCTTCATCAGATCATCTTCCAGGCTCACGAAGAAGCGCGACGAACCCTTGTCTCCCTGGCGTCCCGAACGACCGCGAAGCTGGTTATCAATACGCCGCGACTCGTGCCGCTCCGTGCCGATCACATGCAGCCCGCCCATGTCCTCGATCGTGCTGAACCAGCGGATGCGATGCAGCAGGAACCGCCCGTGGTCATCAAGCGACTTGCCCATGTCCGCGATGCTCATGCCGGAGATCTTCCCCGGGCTGAGCCACGTGTGCGTCAGCGTCCAGTGCTCCATCAGCTTGCGTTCCAGTTCCGCGAACGGCATGTCATCCGCCTCGCGCTTCTGAATATCAATGTGCTGCGGCGCAATCTTGCGGAACACATTCTCGCGCACCTGCTCGTCGGTCGCATCGACCGTCAGCGTCCGCGACGCGATCGAGCGGCGCAGCCAGTGATCCAGCAGCATCGCGCGATCGACCTTGCCAAGCTTGATGTCCGTGCCGCGACCCGCCATGTTCGTCGCGATCATCACCTGCCCGAGATGTCCCGCGGCTTCAACAATGTGCGCCTCGCGCTCATGCTGCTTCGCGTTGAGAACTTCGTGCTTGATGCCGTGCTTGTTTTGCAGCATCTTCGCGAGCGTCTCGCTCTTCTCGACGCTCGTCGTGCCGACCAGGATCGGGCGCCCCACATCGTGGAACGTCTTGATCTCGTCAACGATCGTCCCCCACTTGTCCTTCCCAAGCAGGAACATCAGATCGTCGTAGTCCCGCCGCGTCACCGGCTTGTTCGTCGGAATCGCTACGACGTCAAGCTGGTAGATATCGTGGAACTCCTGCGCTTCCGTGTCCGCCGTACCCGTCATGCCCGCAAGCCGCTTGTACATCTTGAAGAAGTTCTGGATCGTGACCGTCGCAACCGTCTGCGTCTCCGCGCGCACAGGCACCGCTTCCTTCGCTTCGCATGCCTGGTGCAGGCCATCCGACCACTGACGCCCAACCATCGGTCGCCCGGTGAACGTATCAACGATCACGATCGAAGGCTCCATGCGCCCCGTCATCGGGTTCTCGCTCGGCGCAACGATGTAATCCCGATCCCGCTGATACACCACGTGCGCACGCAGCGACTGCTCCAGCAAGTGCGGCAGATCCATGTTCTCGCCCACATAGAACGAGCCCACACCCGCCGCTCGCTGAGCTTCCGCCACACCCTGGTGCGTCAGGTGCGTCTGCTTGCGATCAAGCTCAACCTCATAGAACTGCACATGCCGCGATCGCTCGCTCTCAAACTGCGGCAGCTTCGTCTTCGCATCCTTAAGCTGCGCTTCCAAGCCCGGAATCTTCTCTTTGTCCGCCGCGCCGCGGATGTCGCCTTCAAGACCCTTAATAAGTCGCAGCGTCTCCTGCACCTTGTCGTCGGCGTTCTGCCACGGCCGCTGCTTCTCAACAAGATGCCGCGCGAGCCGATCAGCCAGTTCATAGCGCGGATTATCCTCGTGCGCGGGACCCGAAATAATCAGCGGCGTTCTCGCCTCGTCAATCAGGATCGAGTCAACTTCGTCCACGATCGCAAACTGCCGCACCTTCTGCACCTGTTGATCCGCGGAACGCTTCATGTTGTCGCGCAGATAGTCGAAGCCGAACTCGCTGGTGGTGCCGTACACGACATCGCAGCGGTACATCTCGCGCTTGACGTTCTCGGGCTGCATGTGGCTCGGGTGGATCGCGCCGATGGTCAGGCCCAGCGCGTGGAAGAACGGGAACGTCCAGTCGCGGTCGCGCTGCACCAGGTAATCGTTGACCGTCACGACGTGCACCTTCAGACGCTCGATCACCGCAAGGAACGTCGCCAGCGGCGCGACGATCGTCTTGCCTTCGCCCGTCTTCATTTCCGCGATCTTCCCCTGCGACAGCACCATCGCGCCGATAAGCTGCACGTCAAACGGCCGCGCCCGGAACGGCGGGCGGCTCTCCGGATACAGCACGCGCACCGCTTCATACAGCTCATTGGGAATCTCAACCTGCATCCAGTTCGGCACCGGATCGGTGTGCCCCAGCGCCGTATCTTCGTTATCCACCGCGAACGCCTCCGGCTTCGCCTGGAACGCCGCGATCGCCTCGCGGTGCTTCTCCTGATCCAAGGTCCGCGGCAGCAGCGTCGGCGTCGCGTCGATCTTCTCCTTCACCTGCGCATACAGCGCCTGCGCCGGAGCGGGCAGCCGCGAAACATCGAACGCATGCGCCGGATTAAAAATATTCCGGATGCCCACCGCCCGGTCCATCGCCTCCCGCGCCACGGCGAACGCTTCCACCAGCAGGTCAAGCGTCTGCGCCCCCTTGTCCTTGCGATCACGGAACTCGCCCAGCTTGGCGCGAAGCTGCACGTCCGTGAGCGCCCGCATCTTGGGCTCAAGCGCGTTGATCGCCGTCACCCGCATCGTGTACTTCTTGACAAACCGGTCGTTGCGCGTGCCGATGATCAGGTTGAGCAGGGGCTCGATCACCGGAATACCCCGGCTCATTGACGATTTCTTTGCCATGTGGATCCTTCGCTGTCATTCCGCGCGAGCACGATGGCTCGGTCGGGTTCGTTCGGTCGGTTGTGAGTGCTTGCCCGCCGGATCACGCCGCAAGTCCGCGCCGAAACGCGATCCCGCGTGCGCTCCGAGCGCATCTTGAAGTGCTGTAAAGTTGAAGTCCGAATAACGCCGGAAGCGAGCCAGCCCACCAGCGACATCACACCGTCTCTAATAGAACGGGCACGTCACCGGCGCGGCGGCTCAGCAAACGCGAGCAGGCGGCGGCAGGTTCAGCAGCCCTTCACGCAGCATCGTCAGCGGACTCGCCTCGCCCGAACCGGGCCACCCCGAAGGCAGCACGTCGCCATGAACAAACGACTGCCGCGTAAGGGCGACAATCGCGCTGGGAACTTCATGCTGGACTCGCACACGCTTCGACGCAGCCCGAACAAACGACTCGGCAATCTGCCGGATCTGCTCGACCTGCCGTGTCGGATGTGCCCGATCCGCCCCGCGCCGCGCGACAGTCGGCGCAAACGCCGCCCCAATAAGCACCGTCGCCATGACCAGCAACGACACCGCTCCCACCCCGGCGAGGCAGGACCGATCCGCGTTCTTGAGATGGCTCCGCTGGTAGGGCATCAACTTGCAATAGTATCGGCCTGCGGCACGGTCGCAACCCCAAGATTGATCGTGCCATCGAGATCGGCCTGCTTTGAGGACGATCTCGATGCTCCTGCGTTCCCGTGCCATCGAGATCGGCCTGCTCTGAGGACGATCTCGATGCTCTTGCGTCGAACATCCCCAAAAATACTGAGCTCGCGACCTCGCGCCACCACTCCCCAGGTCCGGGACGATTCCTCCCACACCACTTCCCGATCCCCGCTCCACAGCCCCAGAATCACGCTGACCACCCCCGCCCGCTTAAATTATTCACCACTCCTTTATCTTGTGCTTGCAAGGACTTCAGACACGAGATATTGTGGGGAAGTCCGAAGTTCAGGTCCGATACTGGAGGGGTTCGATCAAACGTTCCGGTGGCGTTTGAAAGGCTGATCAGGGCCCAAAATTCCCTTCAGTCGCGGTACAGTCTTTCCACCGATACTCACGGGTTGTTCCGCACATCGCCAACAGCGGCCATGGATTCGGCCGCAAGGGGTATACCTCGCCTATGCTCGCATCGATGGCCTCTCTTCCGTCTGACGCCGCGTCCCCCGACTCCGGTTTCGCCCCCATGCGCCGGATCCTCCCGGAAACCCGGTCCTCCATCACCCACAAGTTCTGCGTGGGCAACCACGAGGGATACCTCACCATCGGCCTGCACCCCGACGGCTCGCCCGGCGAACTCTTCATCAAAATGTCAAAGGAAGGCTCGACCATGTCCGGCATGTGCCAGGCATTCTGCCGCGCTTTCTCCCTCGCGATCCAGTACGGCTTGTCCCTCGAGGACGCCGTCGTTCGCTTCAAAGGCATGCGGTTTGAGCCCATGGGCCCCACCAGCAACCCCGACATCCCCGAAGCCCAGAGCATCGTCGATTACGTCGCCCGATATCTCGAGGCGAACTTCGCGCAGCGGCAGTAAATCGCATATCCAAACAGCTACACGCGCAACCAGATCCCTCACGCCGCCGCGGCTCGCGCCATCAGCGTCTGGCACTTCTGAAGCAGCATGTCCGGATTGATCGGTTTCGGGACGTAATCGTCGCACCCCGCGCGAATGCACTTCTCCCGATCCCCCGTCAGCGTGTGCGCCGTCACGGCGATGATCGGCGTCTTGAAACCCGCCGCTCGCAACTGCTGCACCGCCGTGTACCCGTCCACCCTCGGCATTTGCATGTCCATCAATACCAGATCAAATGGCGCAACGGCGTCCGGCCCCGTGCGCTTGGACGCAGGCCCCATCAGCCCGTCGAGCGCCATGACGCCGTCCTCGGTCAGGACAACTTCCGCCCCGGCCCGCTTCAGGTAGTACTGCATCAACGTCCGATTTTCCTCGACGTCGTCAACCACCAGAACTCGGCCGTGCAGGCGATACTTGTCAACTGGGGGCGGCATTGAGAATCTCCGAAAAAGGGCGTATGGGCGCAGCATGGCCGACGCCGCGGATGTCGAACTCAAGTATCGGCGTGCCCGCGGGGAGTGTTCAATCCCGCTGGGGGCCTGTGACGGGTTCTCTGAGCAAATCAAGCGTTTCAACCGCGCGAAACCGCTCCAGACGCCCGAACCCTCCAAAGCCTCCCAGCTTCCGTTTATCCGGATAATGCGGTGTGGTATGAGGGCTGAGATGGCCGCCTGCGGGGGAGGGGGGGCGTACGCTACCGAATGACCCACCGAATCGCATACATGGTGATCGCCACATTGCCCACGCAGGCAGTTGCCGACGAATACGTCTTGTGGCTCAAGGACGGCCACGTTGACGCCGTCGTCGCCGGCGGGGCGCACTCCGCCATGATCGTGCAACTCAAGCACGACGCCGGCGCCGCCGACCACTCGCGCCGCGTCATGACACAGTACATCTTCCCCACCGACGAGGTGTTCAACCGGTACGTCGAAAAGTTCGCCCCCGCGCTCCGAGCCGACGGCCTCAAGCGATTCGGCCCCGAAACGGGCGTGCGCTTTGAGCGCCTGATCGGAGAAGTAGTTTGATTCCATCGTCCCCCCCTATCACGCTCACCCTCGGCCATTCCCCCGATGCCGACGACGCCTTCATGTGGTGGCCGATCACCGGCAAAGTCGATCCCCGCGACTCCGGCCGCGTTGTTTCTGACCCGGTGATGGACACGGGTCGCTTTCGCTTTATCGCCGTGCCCGACGACATCCAGCGCCTCAACGAACGCGCGATCTCCAAAGCCGACCTCGACATCACCGCCATGTCCATGCACGCCCTCTCCCACGTCACCAGCGCCTACGCCCTCACAAGCTGCGGCGCATCCATGGGCGACGGCTACGGCCCCAAAGTCGTCATGCGCCCGCCTCTGATCTCGCTCGACGAAGCAAAGCAGAAAACCCTCGCACGCTCCTTGCGAATCGCCATCCCCGGTCGCCAGACCACGGCGTACCTCGTCTTCAGCCTCCTCATGGGAAGCACCGACTTCGAAGCCGTCCCAATGGGCTTCGAGCACATCATCCCCGCCGTGAAAAACGGCGACGCCGACGCCGGAATCGTCATCCACGACGGCCAACTCACATTTGCACAAGAAGGTTTGGTGGAACTAATCGATCTGGGCGCGTGGTGGAAGAACTTCACCCGCGAATCGAGCGGCGCTGATGGGCTGGCGGACACAGATGGGCTCCCGCTGCCTCTCGGCGCGAACACGGTCAAACGAGACCTGGATCAGCGATATGGGACCGGAACAGTGCAGGAAGTGACCTCGATCCTCCGACGATCGATTGAGTGCGCCATGTCGCGCCGAGCCGAATCACTCGCTTACGCCGCGGGCTTCGCCCCCGGCGCGTCCGCGGCACAAACCGACCGCTTTGTCCGGATGTACGTGAACGACCTCACCATCGACATGGGCGAGCGCGGACACCGGGCGGTCCAGCGGCTCTACGAAGCCGGCCACCGCCTCGGCGTTTGCCCCGCGCCCAAAGACCTTGTTTTTGTTCGGTCCTGATGGCCAGGCACCAGTTTGTGGTGTAGATTTTGTTGATTGGAGAGCTACACCGCGCCGGATTGTCACGTTATCAGTTGAGACAGATACTCAGTTGGATGTATTGAGCCATCCAATGCATCCGTTCGGGTATGAAACCCGAATAGGACGGATTCGCAAGGCGCAGCCGACAACGGCCCGTCACAGGTTATTCCAATCCGGCTTCGCAGTAAATCCCTCTCTCTGGAGGGATCAGACGCCGGTGTCGATTGTTCGGAAGTGTGCAGGGTCGGTTTGAGCATGCCGGGAGAGGGGACGATAAGACTGTGGGTACGTTCGTCGTTTGAGGAGCACTGGAATGCGTCGAGGCCTGTTGAAACGAGTCGGTCTGGCCCGAGTGGGGCTGGCGGAAGTCTCCTGGATCGGCGCGTTCATCGTGATCGGCGTCGGCGTCGCCGTCGCCGTCGATCCCCTGCCCACAACCCTCAATGACTTCCACGCGCCTGGCTCACAGCCCAACTCCCTCACGCAGGAACCGGTCAGCGCAATCGTCTGTTCCTTCTGCCACGGCAACTACGCCGAGGACGAAGAGCCCTACTCCCGCTGGGCCGCCAGCATGATGGCACAGTCCGGACGAGACCCCATTTTCCTCGCCGCATTGCAGGTCGCGAACAACGACGCCGGCGACGGCGGCGAATCCTGCCTTCGCTGCCACGTGCCCGCGGGTTGGATCCAGGGACGCAGCGTCCCGACCGACGGTTCCGCCCTCAAGGGCGCGGACTTTGAAGGCGTCTCCTGCTCGATGTGCCACCGCATGGTCGACCCCGACTACACCGCCGGCGTCGATCCCGCGGTAGACTTGGCGATCATCGCGGGCCTCACCGAAGTGCCCATGAATCCGCACAGCGCGAACTACGTGATCGATCCCGAGGACCGCCGCCGCGGACCCTTCGACGTGGTGGCGGACTGGGGCGGCACTTTCCCCTTCCACCAGGTTGAGATTTCCCCGTTCCACCGCGATTCGCGGATGTGCGCAACGTGCCACGACATAAGCCTCCCGCATTACTCGAAGCAGCCCGACGGCACCTACGCGCCCAACGCATGGGACACCCCCGCGCCATCTGACAATCCCTACACCCAGTTCCCCGAGCAGCGGACCTACAGCGAGTGGAAGGTCAGCATGTTCGCCCAGGGGCCGGTCGAGCTCAACGGCCGCTTCGGCGGCAACCAGACCGCCGTCAGCAGTTGCCAGGACTGCCACATGCCGACAACCACCGGCCACGGCTGCTCGTTCGACGCCCCCCTGCGTCAGGATCTCCCGCAGCACGATTTCGCCGGCGCAAACACCTGGGTGCTGCGCGCCGTGAATGAACTCTACTTCGAGTCCGAAACCGGCCTCACCCCCGAATCGGTCGACGCTTCGATCGCACGCAACGAGAGCATGCTGGCCCGTGCCTCCGACATGGAACTGTCATCCGACGGCAGCCACCTCACGGTCCGCGTGATCAACTTCTCCGGACACAAGCTGCCCACCGGATATGTTGAAGGCCGCCGCATGTGGCTCAACGTCAAGTTCTACGACGGCTCAAACAAGCTCATCGCCGAGCGCGGCCACTACGACGCCGCGAACGCCGTCCTCAACGAAGCCGACACCAAGGTCTATCAGCGCAAGCACGGCATCGACAGCGTGGTCGCCGCCCTGACCGGCCTGCCCGTCGGCCCAAGCTTCCACCTCGTCGCCAACAACGTGGTGCTCTTCGACAACCGCATCCCCCCCATGGGATTCCAGAACGCAACCGCCAACATGTTCGACGCCGGCCACACCGGTTACACCTACGCCGACGGTCAGTACTGGGACGACACGGCGTACACCATCCCCAAGGGCGCACGCCGCGCCGAAGTCTCCGTCAACTACCAGACGACATCGAAAGAGTACATCGAGTTCCTGCGCGACAACGCCAACTCAGGCTCGAATAACCCCGGCCAGACGGCGTATGACATGTGGGTCATGTTCGGCAAGAGCGCGCCGTTCGTCATGGATTCCGACTCAATCAACCTCGGCTGCGAGTGTGACTGGAACAGCGACGGCTTCCTCTCAAGCCAGGACTTCTTCGACTTCCTCAGCGGCTTCTTCACCGGCAACGCCGACTTCAACAACGACGGCCAGACCAACAGCCAGGACTTCTTCGACTTCCTCGCCTGCTTCTTCTCGGGGTGCGAGTAAGCTGGAAGCCAGCCTTGTCCAGATCCTGCACGCAACCCACTGCCAAGCTAGTCGCGCGGCGGCTTCAGTTTGTTCATTGTTTTCCGGCACTGGAAAATGCAGAATACTGGAAAATAACCATCCAGTTTACGAACAACTACGGCTGTCGCAACTGGGACGTGACCATGCCGAAGCCTCGCTTTCTTGCACCCGCGGCGTAGAGTCCGCACCACCATGCCCACCGCCCCATCCAAGTACGCTCTCCTCGCCATCGACCTCGACGGCACCCTCCTCTGCTCCAAAGGAAAAGTCTCGGACGCCAATCGCGACGCCATCCGCGAGGCCCGCAAGCGCGGGCTCATGGTCACCATCTGCACCGGGCGCGGGCTCATTGAGTGCAAGCACATCATCGATCAGTTCGAGCAGGTCGATCCGGTCGTCGTCGCCGGCGGCTCAATGGTGGCCGATCCCACCTCGGGCAAGACGCTCCACCGTTTTCCCATGGAAAGCGAGCTCGTGCGTCGGCTCGTCAACACCATGGCGTCGGACGGCCACGCCGTGCTGGTGCTGAAGGATCCGCGCGAGGCCTCGCACGATTACGTCGTCGTCTGCGCCGAGGGTGAAAAAGGCGTCGACCCCGTGAGCCGCTGGTGGTTCGAGAAGATGAACGTCCCCGTGCGGTATGTGAGGTCGCTGGACGAGGATGAGCACTTGCCGCACACCGTTCGCGTTGGCGTGTGCGGCCCCAAGCGCCGCACCGACGGCGTCGCAACCCTCGTCCGCGAGATGTACACCGACGAAATCACCATGCAGCACTTTCAGGCCGTCGTCCCGCGCCCCGAGGACGACGACCCCGAAGGAAAAACCCTCATCCTCGAAGTCTTCGCCAAGGCCGCGAACAAATGGACCGCGGTCGAGTGGCTTGCGCACAGCCGCGGCGTCTCCCCACTCAAAATCGCCGCCATCGGCAACGACATCAACGACATCGCCATGCTCGAGCGAGCCGCTCTCTCCATCGCAATGGGCAACGCGATCAACGAAGCCAAAGCCGTCTCACAACGCGAAACCCTCGGCAACGACGCCGATGGCGTAGCCCACGCGATCGAGCAAATCCTAAAAGGAGAGTGGTGAGGAGGGGATGGGACATGGGATATGGGATATGGGATATGGGACTTGGGATTTGCGAGGAATCTGATCCCCCATTTCCCAAATCCCATATCCCATATCCCATCCGTCCCCATACCATCGCCCATGCCGCTTCGCAAGGTGTATATCGAGACCTTTGGCTGCCAGATGAACGAGCTCGACTCCGAGCTGGTCTCCGGGCAACTGCGGGCGCTGGGGTACGAGTTCACGCCGGACGCCGACGCCGCCGGTGTCGTGCTCTACAACACCTGCTCCGTCCGCGAGCATGCTGAGCAAAAAGTCTGGTCCCGCCTCGGCGAGCTCCGCCTCCGCAAACAGGTCGATCCCGGCCTCGTCGTCGGAGTCCTCGGCTGCATGGCCGAACGCGACGGCACCGACCTCATCAAACGCATGCCCGTCGTCGACATCCTCTGCGGACCCGGTGAACTCGACAAGCTGCCCGCCCTCCTCGATAACGCGGTGCGGACGCGAGACTCGCTTCTCGGCGATGAGTTTGAGAGTGCGCGCGAAGAAGATAAGTACAACCCGGTCTCCCACTCGGAAAACACGACCC
>Ga0163155_10006276_pt1 | contig 11535 bp, 8 predicted proteins | sample OliLakLV19SP4G1_FD_148611 | JGI IMG/M metagenome (GOLD analysis project Ga0163155, IMG submission 148611) | Freshwater microbial mat bacterial communities from Lake Vanda, McMurdo Dry Valleys, Antarctica - Oligotrophic Lake LV.19.SP4.G1 | ecosystem: Environmental > Aquatic > Freshwater > Lake >...
AACAAAAACTACAATACCGGACACTTGATGATCTATAACCCCAAGCCAGAAACTGGCGGGGATTTTGGTAATGAAGAGTTCACTCGTTCTTGGCGCAAGCTCCATGAGCTGTCGCACGCCCTCACCAATAAAGATGTGAACGGATTGTATGGCGAAGGCCGTCGTTTGGGTAAGCTTGGTGTTCGTACTCCTAATGAGTCAAAGCGTGCCGTGCATTGGGAGTGGCTGGCGGCTCATAAGCAAAGAGAATTAGCAGAAGGCATGGGCCACAAGATCTCAGATAAAGATTTTCACCGTGAATTGAATACCGTGATGCATGACGCAGTACACCGAGCCGTTACTGGTCAATTTACCGAACCTTCTGATGAAGGATTCCATCCGCACTCGCACCCAATCCCCCTAGAAACAAGCTTAGGGATGATCGATCAGCACGCAAAAGGGCTAGGTCTTTCTCATCCTCACGCCACAACGTCAGGCCCGCCTAAAGCAATGGCCGTAGATTATCCTCATGTCAAAGTCGCAAAGTCCGATACCGGAGAAGATATGGTCAAGAAAATAGATTCAATAGTGGAGACTAAGGAAGACGCAAAAGAGGAGATGGTGGATTTAAATGGCATCAGCACCAAACTCAAAGAGCTTCACTCTCTAGTTGACCGTTTCAAAGCAAAAGAAGTTGATGAGCATAAAGAAATGCTATCGACTGCGGAGCTTACTAAATCTCTTGATGACCCTGAAACAGAATGCCCGGCCTGTGAAAGAGATTCAGGCGATTGCATTTGTTACACAGGACTATCAAAGCCTCGATTAGAGTTCGACGGCAAGAAACTAAACATTTTCTTTAAGTCTGAGTGGCAAGAAGATGACCGGGAAAACTTCATTACGGATTTAAAAAAGCGAGCAGGAACAATTCTTCTTAAGAAGAAGGTTGAAGAAGCCCGCGAAGTTCTTGGCGTGATTAAAAAGAGGATCAATGGACGAGGTAACGGCAAAAATTGAACGTCTTCGGAAGGCAGTTAAAGAGGCGGGAATTGTTTTTCATTCTCCTCACTCCCCTACCGTTGCTGATAGTGTTCGCGCTGTTCGTGACCCTGCGTTCGAGGGGGCTTCCTACAAAGCGAACACTCAGCAACTTGGTGAGTATAACGCGCTTCCGCATCAAAAGAAGCTTATCGAGCATTTGTCATCGAATAAGTTCGACCCTAAAAAGGGGCTGACTTTGCGCGCCTATTCTGGCCATGTGGGTGGGCTCCACTCTAAGGGAACCGACGCCATGGTGCAGGACTTCACTAACCATGAAGGAAAGCCTACAACCTATTTCTCAAAGAAGAACCCAGAGATGCATCCCGATGAGCGCAAGTCGTGGGGCATTGATGATCGCAAGATGAGCGTAGCCCAAAGAGAAGTGGCTTACCACAACCTTGCGCACAATTACTTTGGCTTAGGCGAGCACGTTCCCGAGGTCATCCTTCACAACGACGATAAAGACAATCAATACACCGTTCAAAAGTGGCATCCCGATCACGAGATGGGTGACGGTAAGATGAAGATGGTCAAGTCTCTAAAAGACTTCCACGACAAAGGGCACTTCCCCAAAGTTGCTGTGATGGATAATATATTAGGCAATACCGACCGCCACATGGGTAATGTTCTTTTTGATAAGAACTCTAATGGAGTGAAGTTCATTGATAACGGAATGTCGTTTGTTTCTAAAGGACGATCCCCGGTGCCAGCCTATTACACCCACAGGGACTACTCCCACCTATTCAATGGCAAAATAACACCTGAGTTCCAAAGTTGGGTTAAGGGGTTGAGGCCAGAAAAGTTTGAAGAGCTTCTTGATCAGCACGGTGTTCCCGATGACGCTAAAGAGATGGCGATGAAGCGCCTGGAGCAAACCCATAAGGCTGTTGCTAACTCGAAAGACCACAACGAGTTTTTCAATAAACTCAAAAGAGGTATATTTTAATCATGAAGACTTTATCTATTTACGACTCTCGCTCGAACGAATTGATTGCTGTGCTGCAAAAACACGGCTCTTTACCTACTGTATTAGAGGGCGACCCAGATATTCTTCCTAAGTTCGGACTAGATCGCTTTGAAGACCTAGAAGACATGGAGCGTCATGTGAACGGGCGTATGTCTTTGCTCCACGCTGTTCCTGATGAAGATGATCAAAAGACGATTGAGAAGTCTGAGCAGCCCGGCGACACGCCTCAAATGGTTCAAGAAGATCCGCATGAAAGAGAGATCCCCGAGAACGCTAAGCCAGAAATGCCTAGCGAAGACGTGGACGCTCGCATCAAGCCAGCCATCGATATCATCAAGCGCCTACTCCAAGTGGCCGAAGAAAAACATAAGCGTCAGGCCGAAGAGCAAACGCAAGTAGATCAAGCGGGACTTGAGCAGCAATCGGCCAAGGTAGCGCAAGAGCAGCCCTACATGATGTACGTGAGCGTTGACGGCGACGATATCGGGAACCATGTATTCCAAGCGGAACAATCTGACGATGAAGAAGCTATCATGGAGATCTCGAACCGAATCAATCAGGGCCAAGACCTTATCAGGCAGTGGGCTGAGCAAAATGGCGGTAAGGTAATTGAGGCTGGCGGAGATGAGGGGCTTGTTAAAGTTCCTTCGATGGCGTTTGATAACCTAGAGAAGCTGCGTGAACAGTATAAGAATATGGTTAAGGCGACCCTCACTGTCGGCGTTGGCAAGAAGATCTCTGAGGCTGGGGCTGCGAGACAGTTAGGCAAGCTGCGCGGTAAAAACCAAGTAGTTAAGTTCGATGAAGGAACAAAGCAGGAGCTTGATACCCGCATGGAGCAGCAAGACATTGACGCCAAAGAGAAGCTCAAGATGCTTACTCAAAGCGGCAAGACCATGGGCGCTCCGCAAGGGCCACAAGCTGAACCGGAAGCAGAGGGCGAAGCTCCTCCAAAGTTTGCAGCTCCCGAAGGCCAAGACGATCAGCAATCCGCTTACGACAAGTGGGTAAAAGACGGTATGCCCGAAGAGCAAGAAGAAAAAGAAAAGCCAATGCGCCCGCCGGGATATGGGCGCAATGAAAAGCGCCGTAAGGAAGAGCATCGATTGGCCACAGAAATGGGAAGAGAGCGCGGAGAAAATCCAGAGTTTTTAAAGAACGCGCTTAGACAAGTTAGGAAGGGCGACTAATGGCCAAGAAGAAAAAAGAAGAAGTTCCAGTAATTGAGAAGCACCCATTTTTGTCTGCGAGTGACAATGACTTTTCTATGGACCAGCAAAAGGCTCGTGATTATTTTAAGTCAGACAAATTTAATCCGAAAGAAGCCCAAGATCTTCTCGCTGGTAAATATGGACACCTTGAGTCCGAGGCGCAATACCCTCACTTTGAGCTGAACGATGAGCTGCGAGATAATCCTCATGTAACGGATGAAGTAAAAAGCAACATCTTCAATCATTTACACCAGAGACTGGTGACGGCTCAAGGTGAGGAGCAAACGAAGCAGCGCGGCGAGTCTGAGGATGATTCCCATGAAAGAGTCGCTAAACCGCTAGGAAAAGCAAACCGCCACCTAAAAACTCACATCAAAACATTCGGTGCCAATAAAGAGCAAATTGAAAAGCTTTTATCTGACCCGTATTTTGTGAATGACACCGATGCGATGGAGGGGCTCAAATCCGTCATTCAGGACAATAAAAAGATTGAACCAGATGCCATTGTCTCTATTCTAAAAAATGAAAAAGCAAGTGAGTTGCATACAGCGGCTCTTCATCATGAAAACGCACCTGAAAAAGACGCTCGTAAATACATATCAAAAGCTATTAAAGAGGGTAATCGCACAGATGCCATAACTCTCGCCTCGCATAAGCACGCCGACCCAAGCGATAAAAAGAATGCGATTGAGGGGCTGTATGGTCGTACTCATTCTGGTGGTACTCGGTTTATAACGGCGTTAAATGGTCTTCCCGATGAAGAAAAAGAGAAACATGTCAATCACCTTATAGGGATTGAGGATGGCCATAAAAGAGATGAAGATATCGAAGATCCAGATCAAGACTTTGATAATTGGCGTCATGGTAAGAACTATAATGAAGGCGCTGCCGATGATTTAGCTGAGCACGGCAAGATGAGTGATGCACAAATCGAACATTTAATGCGCCATGGAACCGAAGATCAAAAGATTGGCCTGTTCCATAATCCAAATCTAAAGCCTGAGCATTATGAAAAGATTTACGAGAAGTTTGAAAATGATGATTCAAGTCATGGATATGATCTTGATAAGTTGAAAGAAAAAATCAAAGAAGATAACGAAGAGTCTATCCAGGAATCCGTTAGCGATGAGGCTCGTGAGGCAGCAGAGGAAAATAATCCTCTTAGTGAATACATTGATAATATGTCAAGTAGCGACATTATTAATGCCAATGACAGTGCTCACACTAGACATAGTGGCCGTAATAGTGGCGCTGCCGGTAGAGCTAATCCATTCAAGCACTCTGATGAGTTTCGCTCGGATTTAGCTCAAGAGGCGATGGACGGAAACGACTGGGAGTCTGGGCATGATTGGAAGGGAGAGAACCCCAATTATGATAAAGACGAGCCTGAACATGAGAAAGACAATCCTAAAGAGATAGACTTTAGCGATCATCCAAATCATTCTATTCAAGATCACCCTGAGTATGAAAGCCGAAACGAAGATGCTGTTACTGACGCCAACGACGATGTTGATTCTGGTGATATAGCAGATAAGATCAAAGAGCACTGGAATGATAATGAGAATCCAGACGATCTTTATGAAGGTTATGACGAGAGCCTCCAGCAGAGTCGGTGGGAGCACGAACATACCTTAATGAAAGAGCGTATGAGTGACGTTCTAATAGACAAAGATCTGTTGCCGGATCATATTAAAGAAAACGTGCCAGCCATCCGTGATGCTGCTCAATTAGCTCAACAAAGGAAAGATCAAGAACGCTTAGCTGCGATTGCTGAGAAAGATAAGCGAGCTAAAACTTTCTTAGATCCAGCGATTCCTAATCGCCCAGAAAATCACGAGTACGGCCCAGGTCTTCATCATCACGAGATGGTTAAGGATTACGCCGACGCTAATGGCGGAGCCATCGATATTGGCGCGATGAATAAGATTCACCCAAACCTCAAAGACAAGTGGAAAGAAGTATTTGGCGACAAGGGCAAGGTCTCTTCTCAAGAAGTGCAGCAAAAGATGGAAGCCCTTCCGAAGTCTAAGTACAACATTACTTATGGGCATTGGGACAAAAATAATATGCAAAATACCAATGGACAACATGAGGCCGTTGTTCGCCTAGATCACTCAGACGACTCAATGAAAGAGCTTGATGCTGATCCTGAAACGCGCAGGGTTTTTGATAAGATCAACGAAGCGGCGCAACGATCTGGACACCCAAGCAATCCCAAGACAATTGCCTGGATGCGCCTTGACCCATCGGATAAAAAACACTGGTTTATGGATGAGCTTCAATCGGACTTTGAGTCTAGTGCTCGTGATTATTTAGATAAAAACGGTCACACAGAAGAAGCTAAGCATATTGATAAGATCAATACCATCCATAAAAACTGGCGTGAAAATCTCATGAACCACGTTATCAAGATGGCTAAGGCTAATGGTGTTGAGAAGCTTTCTACTCACTCTGGCGAATCAAAGGCTGCTCATACTGGATCTGATAAAGTGCATTCTGTTTATGAGAACTCGTACAAGAAAGTTCCTCGTCAACTTGGATTCAAGGCTTCTGAAATGGAGCACCTACCACTGAACGAAGAGGGGCAAAAGGTATTCAAGAAAGCCCTAACTAGCGGTGATGCGGGTGATCGATTTGAAAAACATGTAACGGCGATGCAAGATCATGCGGCTATGGCTAAAACTCATGATTCTCTTTCAGGATCTACGCTTGCAGAAGGCAATCGTAATCTTAGTGAAAGGCACGATAAAATGAATGATCATCACCTTGATCTTTCTCGTTTGCATAAAGAGATGGCTCAGCAGATTGATCCATCACATAAACTTCCTAAGAACTATAACCCCCGCTCCGAAGGCCCAGCCCACTTGAAAAATATTAAGGGATTTGGGGAATACCGTAATGAGGATCTTACCAATAAAGCTGCGGCTGATCATGCCTCCGTTAACGAACCAGTTGAACATGAGCATGATGATTTGCTTCATGAAGCTGTAAAGCCAGTGAAGCCCCATCAGGGCCACACGCTAATGCTTGCAGCTCCTTCGCTCAAAAAAGCGATTGAATTTGCTGAGGCTTTGATCAAAATGGAGAACCTGTTGCTGGACGTTCGCTCTCGTTTATCCATGAGATAATGGGCGCATGAAGTTTAAAGTAACTCTCGGTGATCAATTAGCGATGAAGATGGCAGCGGCTGCTGGTGCGATCACCACGGCCCACATGCTTGCGGCTAAAAAAGCAATGCGAGATCTAACCATCGCGGCTCATGAAAAAGCTATTGAGATGGCCGGTCAGCGCCTTAATACTACGAAGCAAAAGTATATGGATAACCTCGATTACGATGTATCGGGGGATAACTCGTGGACAGTTACTTTGCATGGAGATGCTGCATACCTAGAAGAAGGCTATGGATCATACGACATGATTAAGGCTGGCTTAGCTCGCGGCCCCAAATCAAAAGTATCTAAGGCCGGTTATCGTTACGTGGTGATTCCTATGGATCATTCGGAGAAGTACGCAAGCCCTCGTAATCCTCGCCACCTTGATCCTGTTCAAATTGGTCAGGCAGGAGAATCCACCAAAGGAACTCTCGCCGCTGACCTAAGGCGTTTGAAGCAGGTATTCGGACACCGCGATGACTCTGGTAAGAACGTGCCGCTTACAAACTCTTCTGGCGACCCGGTTATGGGTAAAGCCTATACGATTAAGCAAACTCCATTTGGCCCTTGGGAGTACACTAACGCTAACGGGATAAAAAAGATCGAAGCTATTGGCGGAGCACCGATTAATAAAAACCTTTCTGGCTTAACTGCTATCCAATGGAAAGATAAAGCCAATCGCACACAAACCGCTTACTTAACATGGCGTGTTGCTTCGGAGAATCCTGCTAGCCAAGGCAAATGGCAGCACCCAGGATTTGATGGAGCACGAATCTTCCCAGACCTTGAGCAGTGGGCTGTGAATACCATCGGCGTGAAGCTGAGAGAAATTTTCCAGGAGTAATCATGGGCGTCCCATTAGTTGACCTACACATAAAGTTCCTCGTGGAGCACACTATTAGAACATTCCGCTCTGATCCAGAACGCTACGCCAAAGAAGTATTTTGCGATGCAATGATAGATCAGCACGCGGTTCTTTATGGCCAGCGCATGATGAACCAGGTGGTTGATTGGATCAGGCAAATTGAAATACCAGTAGTGCTTGGTTACGACCTTGATGCCACGCAGATTCCTGGAGTAACGATTCACCTAGAGTCTAGCCCCGTTGAAAAACAATTCATGGGAGATGCTGGATTCATGGGCTCCATGCCCTTAGCTCCAAGCGAGATCCCGGTTATTGTAAAGACCTTCACTCCAGCAGCGATTGAGCTTGGTAGTGACGGCCCCTATTACATCATTACCCTGCCAGCCGATATGACCCCAGAAGATAGGGTTTTGGTTCTGCCGGGGCTTCGATTTAGAGATAAGAATGACCGACTATATAATATTGGTGAGTTTGCCGGTAAGCCCACGGCGATTCCAATCGACGGTCAAAGCTCTCTTCAAACTGCCGATCTGTCTGAGCTAACAGTTATTTCTACTTACGATGACCAGCAATATCGTCAAGGGGTTATGTATTACACGGAGAACGTGCTCATCACGGTCCACGGGCACTCAGACCGCCAAGAGGGGCTCTGGCTATGGGCCATCGTTCAGTGGGGGCTCTTGAAGTTCAGACCGATCCTCACCGCTACCTTTGGGCTAGATTTGGCCACCCCACAAGCCAGTGACTTTGCAAAAGACGATCAGTTCTTGGGAACAAATATCTGGCGCAGGTTCATAACGCTTGGAGCCAAGGCTGTTTGGTCATGGCAATCCGCAAAACAAGAGGATCTATTGGGCTTTCTTTTAGATCTGAACGCTCAGGTTAGTGGCGATATCGGCTCTGACAACGGAACCGATATAAATACTTCCACAACCCCACCCACCCGTAAGCCTAAGCCCGTAAAAACTTGTGGCCCTTAAGGTTTTATTGCCTCTGATGCACCGATCTAAGCTCTTCGGTTGACAATTTGTTTCATGGCTAGAAGAGACAGAAAGTTTTTAGATGTGGAAGAACCAGTGTTGATGAAGCAGGTTGAGGAGCCTATTCATGCGGCACCCAAGGTAGCCCCCGCCCCTAAAGCGGTGAAGGTCAAGTTCTTGGTTTGGTTTACCGGCGCTATTGGTCGTTTTAACGGCCTAAAAGCGCATCACATGGGATCTATTCAGTCCTTCTTTTCTGACTCGCTGAAACTTGGGGAAGTTCAGACAGAGGCAGAGTTCGATATGGGCTTAGAAAAATTTGGCTTTGGGAGGAAATAATTAAATGGCTATTGTAATCAATTATGCTGGTGCAAGTCTTAGACGCCCTGGTGCGTATTCGCGTTTGCGCGTGGCTCAAGGTGCCGCTGCGGAAGCGCAACTTGGTATTCTTGCTCTTATTGGTGAGGCAGAAGAAGGCGATGACTATTCGCTTGAAACTGGCCCATCTGCTTATACGTTCAATCCTGAACAGTATGGCGAGATTCTTGAGAAGTTTGGATCGGGTGAGTTGGTTAACGCCGCTCGTTTGTCTCTCCAGCCAGGTAACGATGAACAAATCGTTGGTGGTGCTCAGCAACTTCTAGTTCTTAAAACTAACACGAGCGTAAAAGCCTCTTTAGCTTTGGCTACCAACTATGGAACGCTCAAAGCAAAGAAAGCCGGAACTCCTGGCAACAACGTAAGCGTTGAGATCTCTGACACTGCTCCAGTAACTGGAGTGGCCGAAGTTACCTCTATTACTTGCGTAGCTGACGTGAGTTCTAGCTTGAACAGCCAATACTTCTTGTACGATACTCCTTATGTAGCCTACTACGTTTGGATTAACGTGGCTGCTGCTGGCGTAGATCCTGAGATTGCTGGACGCACTGGTATCATGGTGGCGATTGCAGAAGATGACATTGCTGCTGATGTTGCTACCGCTGTAGCTGCCGCAATGAACGCTTCTATTTATATCGGAGCTGCTGCTGTTGGAGCCGTAGTAACTGCTACCGCAGCTCATACTGGAGCCGCTGCTGACGCTGTAGATGGAGCCGCTACGACTGGATTCACTTTCAGCGTTACGACTCAAGGTGTTACTGCTGTTGCTGCTAAGAAAGTTGTTACGATTGAGAACTCGATCTCTGGTATCTCCGAAGTGTCTGACACTATCGGTGGCCAAAGTGTTCTTCAAATCTGGATGACTGACACTGGCGCTTCTGCTGCTACTCTTACCATTGATGCTACAAAGATCATGACTACCGTTACTGGTGGAACTGCTCCTTCGCTAAGCATTCCTAAGACTCAGTTCAATACGATCAATCAGTTGGTAGACTTCATTAACTCGAAGTCTGGTTATGTGGCTGTACTTGGCGATTCTTCTCAACAAAACGAGCCTCTTTCGGTTCTTGACCGCGTAGCTGCACAGGATATCAAAGCGATTCCTTATCAAATGCTTCGCAATCTTCAAGATATGAAGAACTTCTTTGGCGATTCAGGTCTAGTAGACTTTACTGCCACTGCCTTCTTGGGACTTCCCGTTGCGGATGTTAAGACGTTCCTCTTCGGTGGAGTTAAGGGCGCAACGACTAACGCTAAGATTCTAGGGGCTCTTGATGCCTTGATGAAGTCTCGCGTTAACTTCATTGTCCCTCTCTTTTCGAGAGACGCCACTGCTGATATCGCTGACGGTTTGACTGACGACGCTTCTAGCTACACGATTGACTCAGTTCATATCGCTGTTCGCACGCATTGCTCTCAGAACTCTACGGTCAAAGGACGTAAAGAGCGCCAAGGTTTCTTGGGCTACAAAGGCACCTTTGATAACGCTAAAACTAAGTCGTTCAACTTGTCTAACGCTCGTATCGCTTTGATGTTCCAAGATGTGGATGTTCAAGATGCGAATGGAGAGATTGTTACGGCTCAACCTCACATGCTTGCGGTAATCAACGCAGCCATGAGAGCTGCGGCTGTTGTTGGTTTGCCCCTGCTTTACAAGAAAGCCAATGTTAATGGTTTCATTTCCCAAGGATTTGATCCCGAGGTTGATGCTGATGAAGCTATCGACGCTAACCTTTGCTTCTTGGAAAAAGCTCCTGGTGGTGGTTTCCGATTCGTTATCGACAACTCTACCTACGGCCAAATCAAAGACGCTTGGATCTACAATCGCCCAGCGGTTCTATACGCTGCCGATACTGCTTGTTTCGCTATCCGCTTGAATGTGGAAACATTTATCGGTCAACGAAACAGCGATGTGACGCCAGAAACCGTGAAGAACCTTCTTATCTCTGTGATGGATGGCCTTCGCACCAGCGGCATCATCGTTCCTGACGCTCAAAGCGGGGGCAAGGGTTACACCAACCTCACCGTTTCGTTCGCAGGGAACATCATCAAGACCAGCGTAACTTTGGTTCTTGTTGAAGGATTCGAGTTCGCGCTGAACGATATCACCGTTACACGAGCAGCAGCTTAAACTAATAAAGGAAAATAAAAATGAAAAACTTCAAAGGTAAATACGTAAATGATCAGGCTCCAGGCGGAGCCGTTAGTGCTCTTCTTGATAACGGTGTTGGTGACAACGCTGCTTATAACAAGTTGCTCGCTGACTACACCGAGCTTCGTGCTCAGTTCGTGGCTCTTCTAGCTAAGCTTGATGTTGACTCTGGCGTGACCAACACTGACTACGCTGCTGATCTCACTCCTGTTGCTGCTACCGCAGTTGCTGGTAGCACGGTAGCGGTAAGAGATCTCTTGTTTCCTAAGCCACAAGGTATCTAAGCCGTTTTGATCTTTTGATAGATCGAAACTAAACTCTCAGAGGATTGGCGCAGGGATTGTAACTGCGCCAGCCTTTTCGTTCTCTCCTTAGTCTGATCCACGGCATCCTGTGTGATCGTTCCCTGACCAACATGCCATTGTAGGTGGTTGGTAATCCCCGCCCTGAGTCTCTCCTGCTGACTACGGCTATCGATCAAGTCTGTATTGTGATGCAGCGAAATGTTTCCTCCACTTCGCACCGCATTCTCATCAATCTCCACTAGGACTTTAATATTGATAACGTGGTCAGTGGGAGGGCAATCTGCATCAGTGTGGATGCAAATGTTCTCGATGTGCTTATTGTCTTTATAAACCCTAATGCGATCTCCACGGCCAAATATCTGGTAATATAATCCGCTCGGTGCCTTCACCATAATGAATCCGTTGGTGAGGTATCTGCGCCATTCCGATTCGGTAATCATGTCTCGGAGTGTTTCTCGGGCTTTTTCTTCTTTCGCTTGTATCGCAGTCATTAGCATCGGTATCT
>Ga0163155_10006284_pt1 | contig 11527 bp, 5 predicted proteins | sample OliLakLV19SP4G1_FD_148611 | JGI IMG/M metagenome (GOLD analysis project Ga0163155, IMG submission 148611) | Freshwater microbial mat bacterial communities from Lake Vanda, McMurdo Dry Valleys, Antarctica - Oligotrophic Lake LV.19.SP4.G1 | ecosystem: Environmental > Aquatic > Freshwater > Lake >...
TGCTTGTTCGGCTTCACGATGACTGGCCACCCGAGCTCGGCGCCGAGCTCGGCGGCTGTCACGGGTGCCATCTTCCAATCGGCCGTCGGGACGCCGACGGACCGGAACAGCCGCTTGGCGAGATCCTTATCCATCGCCGCGGCGCTCGCGATGTGATTGCTGCCGGTATAGCGCAGGCCGGCCAGGTCCAGCATCGCCTGCAGCCGGCCGTCCTCTCCGGCGCCGCCGTGCAGCGCGAGGAACACCAAATCGACCTCCCGGACATCGATCATCCCCGGGGACAACCGCACGGCCCGCGCCCGTAGCGCGTCGATCGCCTGGGACGAGGGAGGCTCCGGCGCAACGCCAGCCGTCAACAGATTGTGCTCCGCGGCGGCCGCCAGCCGTCCGGTCGCGGTATCGACCGCGAGGACCTCATGGCCGAGGGAGCGAAGCGCCGGAATGATCTGGGCGGCGCTGGCAATTGAGACGTCCCGTTCGTCGCTTATCCCGCCGAAAAGTACTGCTATCTTCAAACGGGATTTATACCAGAGGGTCTTGGGCCCTGACCTACGAGCGCTTCGCGGAAGGAATGAAAGATCCGCCGGCCCCGTGACTGGGGTCGGCGGCGCCCGGATTGTCAGGCGACGATGCGACGTTCCCGGCGAGCTTCGGAGAAGTACTCCGAGATCGGTTTGCTCGCTTCGAACTGCCGATCCCGTTCGGGCGGCAGGCGCAGTGGGCCCCTCAGCCCCGCGAGCTCGCTGATCCGGACGTAGCCGAGTTCTGGCTCGCCCAGGCCCAGGTCGCAGAGCCCGAAGGCGAGATCGTCATCCTCCGGATCCAGCTCGCTGAGCAGCCACGTCGCGTTTGCGTCCGGCGTGAAGATCTTCACCACCGGCTTGGGATCGGTCGGCTGCGGATCGTCGCTGCCGTCCCGGATCGTTGCGCGCTGAGCGCGGCCGTTGGCGAGCAGCTGCTCGCGGATCTCCTCGGTCAGAATCTTCATGGTCTCTCTCCTTGTCCCGGGCGGAATTGCCCGTGACAGGGAGAGGGCCTGCGGCAGCGAAGCCGTCAGGGCTCGGCGTAGCCTGCGGAGCCGACTCCGGCGAGCAGCGGAGCGCGCGCACCGCGTGAGCAACGGAGCGCCTTGACGGTGAGAACCGCGTGGTAGGCTGATCCTTCACGGCAATACCCTCAGGTTCTCTCAGAGGATCCTTGTGACCCGGATCGCCATTCTGACGTTCGACGGATTCAACCAAATCGATTCGTTTGGCGCTCCCAATATCCGGAACCGCATGTCACGCGGCGCCTGGAAAGCAGGCCTCCGGCGAAAGACCCACGCGGGCGCGCCACTGGACGGGGAGGTCTTTCACCAAGTGCAGGTCCGATTACTACGCGCGCGGGCGTCGCGCCTCGCACCCCGACTTCGGCAGCACGTTTCCGTAGGAGGCGCGGCCGTTTGAAAGCACTATGCGCTATTCACCGATCATGACTTCCGTGTGCAGACTCATGGATACACGGCATCTGCGATTGAAGCACCGCAGTTGCGGGCGTAGGCTCTCGCGCAACTTGGAGGTCCACATGCAGCCGCAGCAGAAGAACACTCGCGCGATCGCGCTGATCATGATCTGGTGGATTGCCGCAGGTTCCGCGCCGGCTGCAGCGCAGGCCACTCACCAGGTGACATCAATTTCTTCGGCGCTCGCGCAGGACGCCGCCCGCGTAGCCAAGGAGGCGTGCCTCAAGATGGGATTTCGCGTCTCGGTCACGATCGTCGATGCGGCAGGCATGGTGCTCGCGACTCTTCGGGAGGACGGCGCGGCTCCGCACACGGTCTCAACGAGTCAGCGCAAGGCCTACACCGCCGCCTCGGCGCGCCAGCCGACTGCGCAGCTCGTCAAGACCGTAGCGGCTCTTCCAGATGCTTTCGGATTGCGTCAGATCGATGGCTTTCTTCTGCTGAGCGGCGGTCAACCCATCAAATCCGGCGAGTCGGTCATCGGCGCAATCGGCGTCTCGGGCGCCTCGGGTCCGGAAAGCGACGACAAGTGCGGCGCCGCAGCACTCGAGTCGATCGCAGTCAAGCTCAAGGGAACCTGACTCCGCCGGGCGCACGTCCGCCACGCGGCAAGCTCAATCGGCGCACTGTCTTGCTGAACGCGAGCGCCGTGCTTGCCGTGGCCGGCGCCGCTGAAGATCGGCATTGCCTTGCCACGCTCGGGCTATCTGCGCGGGGCTGGCGAGGCGTGCTTCGCGCGGATCAGAGTCGCCGGGTCGCTCCTGCCTTCGATGGGTTTTCCCGCTTTCGAGCCTCTCCGGAACGGCCCACCGAAGACAACGGAGACCCCCACAGGAACGAGCTGAACCGGGAGACTGACCAGCTGAAGCGCAAGTACGTGGAATCAGGCAAGCAAGAGGCTGACGGTAGAATGAACTGCAGCAACGGCGAAGCGGCGGCATTGAAGCGAACAAGACGCTTTGACGACGCCCACCCGCCGGTCAGGTTCGCGCTGCGCGATCGTCTTGCCGGTTCGATCCGGCACCGGCTGTGCAGGCGCGCGACGGCTCCCAGGAAGGTGGCGGATATCCGCCACCGGGAGCAGATTTTTCTCGTAACCCAGAGGTCGAGTGCATCGCCACGGTGCGTGGCGCTCCTGCTTTCGCGGGTGTCGGCGCGAATCGCAGGCACGGTGTCTCTTCGACGACGAAGCGAAAAGCGCTGGTATGTCTCTGAGAGGAGTTTTCCATGCGCGTCTGGACGGACCGGACACCGTTGACACTGCACATCGCGGCGGGCTCCCCGGCCGCGCTGGCGGTTTGCGGCAACCGTTTCGCCAATGCCGCGCAGGAGCCGGGGGGGTGCTTGCGCTGCGGGTCTTGGGCGGCACCGGCGCAGCGCTGCAGCCTCTGTCCTCGGGCGCGATGAGGCTCCCCCGCCTCGACGTCTCTCCGCGCGAGGTCATTGACACGGCCCGCCTGGCCATCCAGTCCGCGGTCGCAACAGCGGCCATGTTCGCGCTAATGCATGCCCTGCGGCTGCCCCGGCGATGTCGATGCTGCTGTTCCACGCCGCTTGCGGCTTCCGACCGGAATGGCGCTATTGTGAGACGAGCCTTGGCTCGCGTCCTACAGCGGATCGAGTACTTTGCCCCAGGTCGCAGGCAGCAGTACCAAGCAAGATAGCCCGTTCAGTATTGCCTGATCCCAAGGGATGGAACATGAAGGTGCACGGACTGATTCTCCCCGCCCTGATTGGTGCAGTTTCCAGCGCGCGAGCGATGACGCCGATGGCCACCATTGGGGCAGCACGGCTGCTGGGCCGCCGCTCGCCGGGGCGACTTGTTCTGCTGGATCGCGCTGTGTTCGCACTCGGTGCCTTGGCCATGGGCGTTGGTGAACTATTTGCCGACAAAATGAAGAGCGCGCCTGATCGCACTGCATTTTTGGGACTTTTGGCGCGCGTCATGAGCGCAGGCATCGCAGGCGCTGCATTGGCTCCCCGTGGTCGCGAGCTGGCCGGCCGTGAACGCGCGATGGCGCGCTTCGGTCAGACTCGTAGCGGCTTGATCGAGGACGCACTGATGGTTGCCGCCGGTATGACGATTGTGGCGCTGGCGGTCGGGCCGAGAAATGGTTGGTGATCCCATGGTGTTTGAACTCTCGTTCAAGGCACCGCTCCCCCAGCCGACCCCATACCGGACTTTTTGACCGAATCCGAAACGGGCGGTCGATCGCCGGTCGAGCCGCAGCCGTGCCGCGTACCTCCACCCGGGGCCCCGTCGGGTCCGAAGCCCGACTGGCGGATCGGCGCCGGCAGCTACGCGGTCAGCCCGAACGCGGCTAATGGCTCCGTCTGGGCCTCCGATGGCTTGCACACGCTGGCGCACTGATCCGCCTGCAACTTGCGGATTTTCCCCCGGCGCGCGGCTAACCTGACTGCTCAACGGGCCCCGGGAGAGCGAAGTGACCGTCAGGGCGAACGACGCGCAGATGCCGAACCGACCATCGATCACCCAGAACGCTGACATCCGATACCTCGGCAAGCTGCTGGGCGACGTGATCCGCAGCTACGGCGGTCAGCCGCTGTTCGAACGCACCGAGGCGATTCGCGCGAGTTCGGTGGAACGACATCGAGGCCTGGCCGATTCCTCGGTCGTCCACCGGCATCTCGAAGCGCTGAGCCTCGACGAGACACTCGCGTTCGTCCGGGGGTTCATGCTGTTCTCGATGCTCGCCAACCTCGCCGAGGATCGTCAGGGGCGACAGGATGCCGGGCTGGACGTCGCTGCGGCGATGCGCAGGCTCGAGCAGCGCGGCGTCGACCCGGACGCGGTCGCCGCGTTGCTCGACCATGCGCTGATCGTGCCGGTGCTGACCGCGCACCCGACCGAGGTGATGCGCAAGAGCATGCTCGACCACCGCAACCGCATCGCCGAACTGATGCGTCTGCGGGATACGGGTGCGCAGGAAACCCCGGATGGCGACATCATCGAGCAGGCGATCATCCGCCAGATCGCGCTGCTCTGGGAGACGCGGCCGCTGCGCCGCGAACGGATGCAGGTGCAGGACGAGGTGGAGATCGTGCTCTCCTATCTTCGCGACATATTCCTGCCGGCACTGCCGCAGCTCTACTCGCGTTGGGAGCGGCTCTTGCCCCGGCGCCCGGGGTGCTTGCTGCGTCTCGGCTCGTGGATCGGCGGCGACCGGGACGGCAACCCGAACGTCACCGCGGAATCGCTGCTGTACGCGCTGCGACAGGCCTCGCAGGCCGTGCTCACCGCCTATCTGGAAGCGCTGCACGTGCTGGGCGCGGAACTCTCGATCTCGACCGAACTCGCCGTCGCAACCGACGAGGTCATGGCGCTCGCGGAGTCGAGCGGCGATGTCGCCATGCCACGCCGTGACGAGCCGTATCGACGCGCGCTGATCGGGCTGTATGCCCGCGTTGCCGCCACTTACGCAGCGTTCACCGGCCAGCAGCCGGCGCTGCTGCCGATCGTTCCGGGGAAGCCCTATTCGAATTCGCAGGAGTTGCGCAGCGACCTCGTCGCGATCGCCCACAGCCTCGCCCGGTACGGCGCCGGGTTGCTCGCGACGGGCGGGGCCCTCGGCCGCCTGATTCGCCAGGTGGAGAGCTGCGGCTTCCACCTCGCGACGCTCGACCTGCGCCAGAATTCGGACGTCCACGCGCGCGTCGTCGCCGACCTGCTGCAGGCCGCGCGCGTCGAGGCGCACTACGCGCAACTCGACGAGGGGGCACGCGTCGCGCTGCTGCGGCGCGAACTCGCGAGTCCGCGACAGCTGGCGAGCCCGTTTGCGTCGTACGCCGCGGAGACCCGGTCCGAGCTCGCCGTCGTCCGTGCCGCCGCCGCAGCACATGAACAGTACGGTCCGGCCTGCATCACGACCTACGTCATCTCCAAGTGCGGGAGCGTCTCGGACATGCTCGAGGTGAACCTGCTGCTGAAGGAGGCGGGGCTCTACCGGCCGGCCGAGCCGGCTGCGGCAGCCATCATGGTCGTGCCGCTGTTCGAGACCATCGACGATCTCGCGCGCGCTCCGCAGATCATGGAGGCCTGGCTCGCTCTTCCGGAAGTCCAGGCGGCCACCGGGGTGCGCGGCCACCAGGAAGTGATGGTCGGGTACTCGGATTCGAACAAGGACGGCGGCTACCTCACCTCCGTCTGGAGCCTGAACCAGGCGACGCGGGCACTCGCCAGCACCTTCGCGGCGGCCGGCACCGCGATGCAGATCTTCCACGGGCGCGGCGGATCCGTCGGGCGCGGCGGCGGCCCGTCCGTCTCGGCGATCCGTGCCCAGCCTCACGGCACCGTTCAGGGACGGATCCGCATCACCGAGCAGGGCGAGATGATCGCAGCGAAGTACGGCACCCGCGAGAACGCCATCGCCAATCTGGAGTCGATAACCGCGGCGACGGTGCTGGCCTCGCTCGAACCGGAGTCTGGTTCGAGCGACGAGCAGTCGCGCTTCTCCGAGGCCATGACGACGATCTCCACGAACGCGCTCGACACCTACCGCGACCTCGTCTACCGGACGGAGGGCTTCCGGACGTTCTTCCGGCAGATGACGCCGCTGCTCGAGATCGCCACGCTGAAGATCGGTTCCCGGCCCGCGTCGCGTACCCCGTCCGATCGCATCGAGGACCTGCGGGCGATTCCCTGGGTGTTTTCGTGGGCGCAGGCGCGCGTGATGCTGCCGGGCTGGTACGGCGCCGGCCAGGCGCTCCAGGCCTTTCCCGACCGCGCGCTGCTGCAGGAGATGGCACTGACCTGGCCATTCTTCCAGACTACGCTCGACAACATGGAGATGGTCCTCGCGAAGAGCGACATGCAGATCGCCCGGCGCTACGTGACGCTGGTGGAGGATCCGGTGCTGGCCGCCCGCATCTTCGGGCGGCTGGAGTCCGCATGGCAGGCAACGCACGACTGCGTGCTCGAGATTACGGGGCAGTCGCGACTGCTCGAGAAGCATCCGGCGCTGGATGCCTCGATACGACTACGCCTGCCCTACATCGAGCCGCTCAACGTGCTGCAGGTCGAACTGCTGCGTCGCCATCGCGGCGGGGAAACCACGCCGCAGGTGCAGGAAGGCATCCAGCTGTCGATCAATGCGGTGGCCACGGCGCTTCGCAACAGCGGCTGACGGACTACCGTCGTTCCGGTCGGCCGCTCATCGGAGAGGCGGATGTAGCACGCGATCGTCGCCACTTCGGGTTTCACTTCTGCGGCGTTCTGAGTGAGGTTCTGCTTCGCCTGGGCAGTGAGTGTTTCGATGCTGCGGCGTGCCTCGGCGGTCGCCGCAGCTGGATCGCGCCGCGCGGCCTCGACACGCTGGCTCATCTCTCGGAGGGTAGTCGCAGCTTCTTCCCGGGACTTGCCAGTCGCGCTTGCGACGACCGTTGCTGTCCGCGGATCGCGCAGTCTGACGAGAATTTCGTCCACGCTGCCCGACGACAGAGCATCGGTGTCCATCGACCCGGCCGAGCAGGTCGAACGCACCGCTCGCCACGAGACCAATGCCTCTTAGCCGCGCGCGGTCACTGAGCGACGGATGGCGCAATTGCCTCAATGTCGCCTCGGACAACCGCAGGCTAGCGTGAAGTCCGCCGTCAACAACCCGGGGCATATCGAGTCTTCATAGCCTGAAGCGCGTGGCCGTCTTGTCGTTCGTCGGCTCGGTGTCGTCGTGCTGGGAATGAACGAGACCCGCTTCAATGTAGTGCAGATCCAGCGGTTCCTGACTGACGTCTCGGCGACGAATGACGACGGCGGCCACGAGGAGGTGCGAAGCAACCTGGAGGACGCGAGAAAGACTGCTCGATGGGTCGCGCACCATTCGAGACCAACGCAGCGCCCACGTGCGGCTCGACGGGCGAGGCTGCGCGGCAACTCCTTGAAGTCGATGCCAGCGAGTTCGGGAAGTGATCGGCGGGTCGCGCTGCGTTGGGCAACGCGCGTATCGTGGGGAATTGCACGTAACCTACGTGAAGGGCCGAAACACCATTCCAGAGCTCGTCGAGGCCCGCCCCGCCGCTACCAACATCGTCCAATGCTTGGAATGAGCGTCCGAAAGGTCACTGCGTCGCGAAGAACTCCCTGACCGCTGACAGGCAGATGGGTGCCACGAGTGTCGCGTGGTAGGCGTCGCTCACGGCACTGGCGCCGCGGTCCGTGGCCCCTTGGGCCACGGCTACCGCGGCGACGAGGTCCCGGGCGGTGGCGAACGAACGCTTCAGGCTCGCGTACGGGTCGTTGACCGTGGCGCCGGAATCGACGTCGAGCAGCCTGAAGGACAGTGCGGGCGTCGGGTTCGCGCTCCAGTACGACGCCATCAGCTGCGTGTTGGTCCACGAGACGGAAGGATCGGCGCTGCCGCCACACAACAGGGTGGGCGCCGCCGGCGACCACGTACGCAGGTCGTTGCGTCTCAACGCCTGCCGCAGCGCGAGCGCCGGGCTCGCGGCCGGAATCCCTGTCGACGCGACCGGCCATCCGCCATCGGGGTTCGTCTCGGCGTCGCGCAGGTAGCGCAGTCGGTACGCATTCGTGATCAGGTGGGCGGCGCCGAAGCCCCGCGCATAGACCGATGCGAGGCTGACCGGGGTCGTCGCGGGCGTCACGGCCGCGAAGGCCGGATCCGGCGCAGTCGCGCTGAAGAGGGCGTTCTGCGGGAGCTTGCCCTGCGCGTAGAGCTCGCCGCGGGCGATCGTGGAAGGCAGGAGGGATTCAATGCCGGTCGCATATTGGGCGGTAAAAATGTCCGTGCTGGCGGCGTAGATGTCGCCGTAGGATTTCTGATAGCTGGCGAGGAGCAGCGTACTGACCACGGGGGCGCCCGCAACGACGCGTCCGGCGAAAACCTGATCGACGAACGCCGCCATGGCGTACGGACCGGACATCGGCGCCGAGGCCGTGACCGCCATGCCCGCCGCCTGCATCGCCCGGTGTGTCGCCATCGCGACGTAACCCCCTTGCGAATAGCCGGTCACATACAGCCGGCGACCGTCAGAGGTCAGCGGCACGACCGGGGTCGCGAGTGCCGTGCGAGCCGCCGTCAGCGCATCGATCATGTCCTTCGACTGCTGGTCCGCGTTCAGGTACGCGTGATACCCCAGGGTCGAGGTGTCGTAGCCGGCGTAGTTCGGCGCGACAACGATGTAACCCCTTGCGGCGAAGAAGGCGGCAACGTAAAGGCCTTCGGCGTTCGCGGAATCGTTCAGGTCAGCGATGTTGAATGCGCGGTTCGTCGTGGTCCCATGTGCGTACAGGACGATGGGCAGCGCACCACGGCAACGCGCGTCTGCGCCAGTCGGCACCATCAGCGCGCCGGAGGCCGTCGTGGGTTCTGCCGCACCGCCCACCGTCTGGTAGCGGATGTGAAACACGGCGATATCGCACAGCGGCGTACCTGCGAGCGCGAGCAGCTGCCGATCGACCGAAGCGCCGATCTTGAGCAGCAAGTTCGGGGCGGTCACCGTGACGAGCCCCGGGGGATTCTGCAGCAGCGTGCCGCGTGCAGGGGTGGGGTTCGCGACTACGGCGGCAGTCTCAGTGGAGCCTCCCCCACATGCCGTCAGCATCAACGCTGGCAGCAGTGCGAGCACACAGCGTCCCCCAGCACGGGGCGAACCCGAACGAAGACGCGTCTGGTCTACGACTTTCATACTCGCAGGCTGGGCGATCTCGACACATCCGCGCGGTGCGGTGGCGTACGCAAGGGAACTTGCTGCGCCTGCGCGGCAGGGCGCCCGGCCGCCGCCGGCCTGTACCATAGCGCCGACCACCTGCTGCTCGAGTCCCCGATGTCGCAGACCCCCGGAACCTACGGGCTGCCCCGCGCGGCCTGGCATGCCACAGCGACGGACGAGGCGCTCGCCGCGCTCGACAGCGAGCCAGCCGGCCTCGCGCCCGCCGAGGCGGTGCGGCGACACGAGAGCTGCGGCCCGAATCGCCTGCCGGCTGCCGCCCCGCGCAGCGCATGGATGCGGCTGCTGCAGCAGTTCCGCAACCTGTTCATCTACGTGCTGCTCGGCTCCGCCGCGATCTCGCTGCTGCTCGGCCACGCCGTTGACGCCGCGGTGATCTTCGCCGTGGTACTGCTGAACGCCGCCATCGGCTACGTGCAGGAAGGCCGCGCCGAACAGGCCCTCGACGCCATCCGCGCGATGATCGACCCGCGCGCGGCCGTGATCCGCGACGGGCACCGCGTGACCGTCGCCGCGGAGGATGTCGTGCCCGGAGATGTCGTGGTGCTCGAGGCGGGCGATCGCGTGCCCGCCGACCTGCGCCTCATCCGCCAGCGCAGTCTGCGTATCGCCGAGGCGGCCCTCACCGGCGAATCGGTCGCCGTCGAGAAGAGCGTCGACCCGGTCGCCGCCGACAGCGCGCTCGGCGACCGCCGCTCCATGGCCTACTCGGGCACCCTGGTCGCCGGAGGCCAGGGCCTCGGCGTCGCCGTTGGCACCGGCGCCGCCACCGAGCTTGGCCGGATCAGCGCCTTGCTCGATAACGTCGGCACCCTCGAGACCCCCCTGACGCGACAGATGGACCGGTTCGCGCGCATCCTGACAGCCGTCATCGCGGTGGTCTGCGTGGTCGTGTTCGCCTGGGCGCACCTGCGACGCGGCTATCCGCTCGACGAAGCCTTCATGGTCATCGTCGGCCTCGCCGTGGCCGCCATCCCCGAGGGCCTGCCCGCGATCCTGACCATCGCGCTGGCGATCGGCGTCAGCCGGATGGCCAGCCGCAACGCCATCGTGCGCCGCCTGCCGGCCGTCGAGACCCTCGGCTCCGTGTCCGTGATCTGCTCCGACAAGACCGGCACGCTGACCCGCAACGAGATGATGGTCGTCAGCGTCGTCACGGCCGATGGTGCCTGCGACGTGTCGGGCAGCGGCTACGAACCGCGCGGCGGCTTCAGCCGCGACGGACGCGACCTCGACCCGCGCGCGCAGCCCTCGCTCGCCGCCCTGGCGCGCGCGGCCGTGCTGTGCAACGACGCCGGCATCCGCGCCGTCGACGGCGTCTGGCGGGTGGACGGCGACCCCATGGAAGGTGCACTGGTCGCGTTCGGCATGAAGGCGGGCTACGAGGCCGACCGCCTGCGCCGGGACCTGCCACGCGACGACGAGATCCCGTTCGACGCCGCCCACCGCTTCATGGCCACCCTGCACCACAGCCACCAGGACGGAGTCTTCGCCGTCGTCAAGGGCGCCCCCGAGGCCGTGCTCGACATGTGCGCGAGCCAGCTCGCGCGCGACCAGCCCGTGCCGCTGCAGCGCAGCTTCTGGCAGGCCGAGATCGAACGCCTCGCGAGCCAGGGCCAGCGCGTGCTCGCGTTCGCGCTGCGGCCCATGCCCGCCGGCAAGACCAGCCTGGTCTTCGCCGACGTCACCGCCGAGGCGATCTTCCTCGGCGTGACCGGCCTGATCGACCCACCCCGCGAAGAGGCCATCGCCGCCGTGCGCGACTGCCACGCCGCCGGCATCCGCGTCGTCATGATCACCGGCGACCATGCCGCAACCGCCGGCGCCATCGCGCGCCAGCTCGGCCTCGGCGCCTCACCCCGCGTCGCCGAAGGCGCACACCTCGAGGGGCTTGACGCCGCCACGCTGCGCACCCTCGCACGCGACGTCACCGTGTTCGCGCGCACCACCCCCGAACACAAGCTGCGACTGGTCGAGGCGCTGCAGGCCGAGGGCGCCGTGGTCGCCATGACTGGCGACGGCGTCAACGACGCTCCCGCCCTCAAGCGCGCCGACATCGGCATCGCCATGGGCGACAAGGGCACCGAGGCCGCCAAGGAAGCCGCCGAGATGGTGCTCGCCGACGACAACTTCGCGTCCATCGTGGCCGCCGTGCGCGAAGGGCGCACCGTGTACGACAACGTCGTCAAGGTCATCGGCTGGACCCTGCCCACCAACGGCGGCGAAGCCCTCGCCATCATCGCCGCCATCGCCTTCGGCCTCGCGCTGCCCACCACCCCGCTGCAGATCCTGTGGGTCAACATGGTCACCGCCGTCGCG
>Ga0163155_10006290_pt1 | contig 11515 bp, 8 predicted proteins | sample OliLakLV19SP4G1_FD_148611 | JGI IMG/M metagenome (GOLD analysis project Ga0163155, IMG submission 148611) | Freshwater microbial mat bacterial communities from Lake Vanda, McMurdo Dry Valleys, Antarctica - Oligotrophic Lake LV.19.SP4.G1 | ecosystem: Environmental > Aquatic > Freshwater > Lake >...
TTCCAGCGGGACGACCCCCTTGCCTCCGCCGCCGATACCGCCATCACGGTGGGTTCATACCCTTTGCCGGAATCATCGGGCGGCGGAGGCAAGGGGGTCGTCCCGCTGGAACGGGCGAGTTGCGCCCTATCCGCCTGAGAGAGCAGCGTCGTTTGATCGGATGGCGATTCGGTCGACTGGGACGGGCTGACTAGACTTTCAATCTCTTTGATCGCGATGTCCTGGATATCCGATGTTCCATTCATGGCGGCGCGACTGATCTGCAGCGCCTGGGTCAGGGCGGCCGCATCCGCGAATCGCAACGCGGCCTCTTTGCGCAGGCAGATCTCCATAATTTTTGCAGTCGCGCGCGACAGATCCGGCCGCCAGGTGCGAATATCCACGATCTCATTTTGCGTCGTCGCCTGCAGCAGTGCATCAACGCTGAATCCGCCAAATGGAGGCTGGCCGGCCAGCAGTGCGTACAGTGCCGCGCCCATCGAAAACACATCCGACGCCTTATCGATGCGGGCGTGTCCGCGCGCCTGCTCGGGCGACATGAATCCGGGCATGCCCGTTTCCGCCGGCGTGGCGCTCAGCAGATGCGCCACGAATTCGTTAAATGCCTGGCCGACATCGCCGAGCTTGGCCTCCGCGAATTCGAGAACATCGACACCCGTACGTGGAATCAAAAAACACGACGGCCGGATATCCAGGTGCAGCAGCCCCGCGCCATGCGTCGCCGCCAGTCCTTCGCCCGCAGCGACAGCCAGATCCAGCAGCGACGATTCGGTCATTCCCGTTTTAAGACGCTCTTTCAGACTGCTTAAATGCTGCTCCGCCGAGAGGCACGGAAGATATTCCATCACTTGATAGAACACGCCCGCGTCCTCACCCGCGTCGAAGACCTCGATCACGCGGGGCGATTTCACGTTTCGCGCCGATTTCGCGTGCGCCATGAAGCGCAGGAAGCGTTCCGAGGTGTCATCCGAATACGGCATGATCTTCACGGCGACTTCACGCTGTGAATCCAGGTGTTGCCCGATGTAGACGCTGCCGGTGACGCCTTCACCGATTTTGGAACGCAGCGCGACTCCGCCAATGACGGGACAGGAGACGCCCGCTAGAATTTCACGCTTGGCGCGTTTGAGCAGCGCGTCGCCGCTTAGGTCCTGGACTGTAGGTTCGGCCATGAATTTTCCGATGCTGGGTGCACGCTGAAACGAAGAGTCGAATTGTACGTGCTAACGGATATCACGGCGGGCTGTAGAATCAAGAGTCCAACCGTCGATAATTCAATAGACTGAAAAAGAAGAGAGGCGAGAACTTTCGTTCCCGCCTCTCTTTTCGAAGGTGCTCACTTCCCTGGGGCTTACTGCAGGAGTGAGAGAACGTTTTGGGATACGGAGTTGGCTTGGGCGAGCATCGCGGTGCTGGCCTGGACGAGGATCTGGTTGCGGGAGAAGTTCGCGGACTCCTTGGCCATATCCACGTTGCGGATTCTGCTTTCCGCGCCGCTGACGTTTTCGGAGTAATTCTGAAGCGACTGGGACTTGAAGTTGAGCTGACTCTGATCGGCGCCGATCGATGCGCGCTGAGTCGAGACGTAGGCGATGGACGAGGTGACTTCGGAGAGAATGCTGGTCGCCGCGGTCGTCACGTCGATGGTGCTGATGTCCGTAGTGGGCAGCACGTTCATCGAATCGACGTCGATGGTGAATTCCGTGCCGTCCGCGTCGACGATCAGGGTGCGGGCGCTTCCGAAGATGGGGCCGTTGTTGAACTTGGAATTGGCGTAGATTTCGTCGATTTCGACTTTCAAGGCATTGAACTCGGTGCACAGATTGAGTTTGTCCGTGTCTGTCAGCACCGCGTCGTTCATCTTGATGCCCAATTCCTGCATGCGGCCGAGCATGTCGTGGACCGTCTGAAGGTATCCGTCCGCCGTGTTTAAGAAATTCGTCGCGTTCGAGATCACGTCGACAGCCGCATCCGTTCCTTTCACTTGAGCGCGCAGCGTTTCGCTGATGGCCAGGCCTGACGGGTCGTCGATGGCGCGGTTGATGCGCAGACCCGTTGAGAGCTTCTCCATCGAGGAGCTTAGAGCCATCTGGTTGCGGCTATAGTTCTTATAGACCGTGTTTGCGTTCGCGTTCGTTACGATTCGAGCCATGATCCGTACCCTCCGTGGTTTGTTAAGAGCCGCATCCTTGCCGCTCACATGACTCTCATCGGACTGTCCGAAAATTAATTAATCGACAATGTCTTAACAATAGGATTTTCACACATTTCGAGTATCCTGTGAAAACTTGCACTATGAGCAATTTTACTTGTGATGGCACACTAAATGTAAGTCATAATTCCATACTTGGACACGTTTTTTGCACTTCCCAACATTGGTAGATCAAAGTATGGTGAGACTTGCATCAAAAACTTGGATGTTTTAACGCTTTGTGCTAGGTTCAAAGGTGAGACTCGAACTGGCAATTTTTGCCGACAACAGGTGAGGGGCTGATGCGCTTTCAAAACATTCTCGCGATTGGAACACTGTCCGAAAAAGAATGGGATGCCGCCGCTGCACGTGCCGGCTGCACGATTTCTTACACTCCGACACTTGAACTCGCACTGACGCTCCTTCGTTCGGGCGTTTCGTTTGATCTAACCTGTGTCTGCCTTCCCGCGGGAACGCCCCGGGAACTCGCCGACGCCTTCGGCGGCCAGCGCACCGGTCTGCTCGCATTCGTTTTAGATCTTCCCCGCTTTGCCGCTCATTCTAAGGAGCTCACGCCGCAGGACGCCTGCGAAATTCTTCCCGCGCCCCTGACGGAGCTGGCTTTCGAAGCCCTTTTAAGGCGCTCTGAACGCTTGTTCGCACTGCTTTCCGAAATTCAGCACAGTCGGCGCAACACGTCTCAGCCCATGGAAGAACTGATCGGACGTTCCGACGCGTGGCTGCGAATCCGCAAGGAACAGGCTGCCATGGCCGCTTCCGGCGCACATGTTTTAATTACCGGAGACGTCGGCACGGGCAAGCGCAGCGTGGCCCGCGCGATTCATCGCCAGTCCCTCCGCGCCGATGGCCCGCTCATTTTTATGGATTGCACCCTTTGGCCCGACCATCTTCTCGAAACCGAGTTAATCGGCAGCAGCCAGCCGGGTGGGCGCGTGCCCTTCCGTCGCCGCAGCGGGTCGATTGAACTGGCGCGCGGCGGCACGCTAGTCATTTCTCACATCGAACGAGCCAGCCTCGCCGTGCAGGACAAGCTCCTGGAAACATTGCAGCATCAGAGCAACGTGGAGAAAGAGTCCGTCCGACTGGTCTGCATTTCGTCCTCCCTTACTGAGAGTGTGGATCGGGATGGCAACTTCCGCGCACCGTTGCTCGCGCTGTTATCGCCTCTACGGCTACCCACGTTACAGGAACGCGGCGGGGACGCCCTCATGCTGGCGGAATACTTCCTGCGCCAGATGCCCGATCCTTACTCCCGCCCCCGTCTCGTGCTGGACTTGCAGGCCAAGGAAGCCCTCATTAATTACGCCTGGCCGGGCAATGTCCACGAATTGAAAAACGCCATTGAACGCGCCGTCATCTCGTCACGCGAACCGGTTCTCACGGCTGCTCTGTTGGGTTTGGCCCCCCACGCGGCCTCGGGCGCTCCGGCGGTGATGCCGGCGCCAGTCCTTTCGCACCCACCTGTCCTGATCTTCCCGACTGTGCACCCCACAACAAGCAGTTCCGACGTGACTTTCCGCGTCGGCCAGCCCATGCACGAAGTCGAGAGCAAGATGATTCAGCGCACCATGGAGCTGACCCATGGCAACCGCACCAAAGCCGCTGGTATTCTGGGAATCAGCGTGCGCACGCTTTACTCCAAGCTCCTGGAAATCGAACAGCGCCAGAAAACCATGACCAAGTCAAACACCTCGTCCGGCGGCTCCACGATGGACTTCGTCCAAGTTAGCGAACAACCCAACATGGCGGGTGTCTAATACCAATCGCAGTTGTTGATCAGCTGGGTTGCGGAAGGTTATGGCACAACCCTGTCAGGGTTGAAAAATTTTGGAACGTGGCACTCAGGGTAGCGCCTGCGGGCGCAACCCTGGGCTTTGTTCCATTGCCCCCTTGGGGCAAGAAACGACGGGCGGTCCTTTGTCCGGAGAGACGCTCGGATCACGATCCGTGGTCACAACCAAACGTGAATTGCTCTAGTACCTCGAAGTACTATAAAACCAACACTGTCCCATGGTTTGCGAACTGTCCTAAAAATCATTCACACTTTTCTGATTCCTACCCTTAAGAATCTCAACGTTCGTCCGATGACTACGACAGCAGCATTTAGTTGAATCGTCGTTTCGGAGATTTCGTGAGCATGCATTTACGCTCTCTGCCTGTCGCTTTAGGCGATTTACTGGAACAGGACGCCATACTCCCGATCTGCCCCGCCGTCTTCATCCGCCTGACCACTGCGATTTCCGACCCCGATCAGCATCAGCTTGAACTCGCCGAAATTCTCTCGTCCGATCCCGGCCTGACGTCCCGCGTTCTGCACGTGGCCAACTCGGCCTTCTACGGCATGTCGCGACAGGTGCGCAGTATCAACGACGCCATTCTTCGCGTCGGTATACGCGAGATCTGGTCCATCGCCTCCGCCCTCCAAGCCAAAACGTTCTTCCGCTCCGAGTCTGGCTGGTCGGAATTCAACGGCCTGCTCTGGGAACACGCACTGCGAACCGCGGCTGCCTCGCGTGTGCTGGGCTTGCACCTGCGCACGACCTACGTCGACGAAGCCTACACCGCCTCGTTGCTGCACGATCTGGGCAAGTCCGTGCTGCACTCCTTCGAGGCCCAATATGCGCTGATCTGCCGCAACGGCGCACTGAGCGGCCGCGAACTGACGTACATCGAAGCCGATTTTTTCGGCACGACGCACGCCCAGATCGGCGGCGAACTGATGCTCTATTGGAATCTGCCCGAGTCTCTGGCGGGCCTCGTGGCCAGGCATCACGACGATCTTCCCGAGGACGTCACGAAAAGCGATACGAACCTGCTGCTGGCGCTCTCGAACCAGTTCTCTCACGCCATGGCCAGTCCCATGGACGATCTGAAAGAGTCGCTGCGACTGATGGTGTCAAAAAATGTGCTCGATGCCGCCGAACTGGATCTGGAAACCTGCCAGAGGCTCGCGGTGGAAGCTCAAAAACAATTTGCTGCATTAGCGAATACTTAGGGAAGGGCACAGCCATGCTTGCCACGTTAACGCCGGGCACGTCGACCGATCAGGCCGTAGCTGTCACAACCTTTGATAGGCCATACTTGGGAGTGAAGCCGATGAAACATCCTTCTGTCGTCATCATTGACGATCAATTGGAAAATCTGAACCTCATGCGCGAGTTCCTCGATCCGGTAAACTACTCGCTTCACACCTACGACGATCCCGCGCGCGCGCTTCAGAATATGGAGATTCACGGCGTCGATCTGCTGATCACCGATCTGGAGATGCCCCGGATTGACGGCTTCCGCATGCTGCAGATCGTGCGTGAACGCTGGCCGCGCTGCAAAGTCATCATCCTGACCGGCTACGGCTGTGTTGAAGACGCCGTGCGCGCGATCAAAAGCGGCGCCACCGACTTTTTCACCAAGCCGCTGAATATGCGTTCGCTCTCGCACATGATCGAACAGCTCCTGGCCTTGCAGAAACAGAGCGAAGGCGCAGACGAAAAACGCCAGGTGACGCCGAGCGGCAATCAACTCACCCCGATCATGACGCTCGCCGGCCGCGCCGCCGAAACGAACTGCACCATTCTTCTCACCGGTGAAACCGGTGTGGGCAAAGAAGTGCTGGCCGATTTCATCCACGCCAACAGTCCGCGAAAAGCCGAGCCCTACATCAAAATCAACTGCGCGGCGCTCTCGGAAAACCTGATCGAGTCCGAACTGTTTGGCTACGAACAGGGCGCGTTCACGGGCGCTCAGAAACGCCACATCGGACGCTTCGAGCGCGCCAATCGCGGCACTGTTTTTCTGGATGAAATCGGCGAACTGTCTTCGGCCATGCAGACCAAGCTCCTGCGCGTGCTGCAGACCCGGGAGATTGAACGCGTGGGCGGAAACGAAATCATCAAGGTGGATTTCCGGCTCATCTGCGCCACGCACCGCGACCTGGAAAAAATGATCGCGCAAAATCAGTTCCGGCAGGATCTCTATTACCGCATCAATACCGTGCCGCTCCCGATTCCGCCGCTGCGCCAGCGCCGCGACGAAATCCCCGGACTGGCACGTTCATTCGTGCAGCGCAACCAGTCGAAGCTCAAGAATGCGCCGGAGGAAATCGACGATGAAGCACTGGCGCTGCTGCAGTCTTACAATTGGCCCGGGAACATTCGCGAATTGGAGAATTGCCTCGAGCGCGCCTGCCTGCTGGCGCGCGACCCGTGCCTGCATGTGCGCGATCTGTGGTGGCTCAATGTGAAAACGCAGCCGCCCATCGAAGCGCTCCCGCTGCCCTCGTCGCTCTTCGTCTCGATGGCCGCCAACGCGCCCGCCAATCCGCCGCTCACGCCGCTGGACCAAGCCGAGTTGCAGACGATCCATCGTATTCTCGAAGAACATAAGTGGAACTTCTCGCGTGCGGCCGTCACGTTGAACGTCAGCCGTTCCACGCTGTACTTGAAAGCCAACAAGTACGGCATCGCGAGAAATCAGCGCCCCACGCCGAAACAGGGGGACCTTTGAATACGCTAACCGAGCCCTCAAGCATCGCCGCAAACGAGGCCGCCCGAACCGCGTCCTGACCGCTCCTCAAGGGCCTCTCGTAATAAATTAAGCGAGTCGAACGCCCAAGACTCGCCAACGCGTGGCGGCAGTCGCAAGCCATCGTGGTCTGGGCGTCTCGCCCAGACAATGTACCGCAAATCCAGCCTGTCGAGTCTTACCCTTCCAATCGCATTGTCTTGAGCGATCACGCTCCTTATTTATGGCTTGACCCTTCCATGGGCCGGCTGCGTACTTTAACGTAACGTTATATTCTGCTTTTGAAAAGGCGGTGTATAGAGTCTCGGATTCCTTTCGATTATAGGGCTGAGGACTTTTTCATGCGCTGTTTCGCGCTGCTGTGTGTGCTGCTGGTTCTGGCGGGTGGAGTTCGCGCGGCGGACGAGGATGTTGATCCCTTTGATCAATCGCAGGTGCCGCTGGAAGTCGATACCACCGATCCGAAATTGACCAAGATTGTGCTCGTGGCGGGGCAGCGCAGCCACGGTCCCGGCGATCATGAATTTTTCGCGGGCACGGCCCTCCTGTTTAATCTGCTTAAACAAACGCCCGGTGTGTTTCCGGTCATGGTGCGCGACGGCTGGCCGAAAGATCCGAAAATTTTCGAGGGCGCCAAGGCGATTTTCTTTTACATGGACGGCGGCGGCGGGCATCCGGTGATTCAGAAAGGGCGCATGGAATTGCTGCAGCCTTATCTGGACAAAGGAGTCGGCTTTGTCTGCGCGCATTACGCGGTGGAGTATCCCGGCGAAAAAAATGCGGAGGTGAAGGCTAAGATTCTGGCGTGGCTGGGCGGCTATTATGAAACGGGCTGGTCGATTAATCCGCATTGGGACGCCGACGTGAAAATGCTGCCGGAACACGCGGTGACGCGCGGAGTGAAACCGTTCAAAACAAATGACGAATGGTATTACAACATGCGCTGGCCGGACGAACTGAAAGGAGTAACGCCTATTCTGAAGGCGACGCCGCCGGATAAAACGCGCGGCACGACCGAGACGAAAAAGAATCCCGGACGCGAAGAGGTCATGGCGTGGACGTTCGATCGCGCGGACGGCGGGCGCTCGTTTGGATTTACTGGCGGGCACAAGCACACGAACTGGGGTAATGAGAATTTTCGGCGGCTGGTGGTGAATGCGCTGCTGTGGTCGGCGAAGCTGGAGGTTCCGGCTGAGGGCGCCAGATGCGAATTGAATCCAGCGGACTTGACCAAGAATCTGGATTTCAAAGGAGACGCGACGATGGCCAGGTTGCGGGAGAAATTCCTGGCGATGAAGAAGCGCGTGGCGGAGCTGGAGATGGAGAATGCGGAGTTGAAGAAGGGGAAGTAAAGGACTTTTTCACCGCGGAGACGTGGAGACGTGGAGACGTGGAGACGTGGAGAACGGCGGAGAGTAAGGGAACGAGGGAACGGCACTGGCTGCGGCCAGTGGCACCAAAATGAGGGCAAGCTGGGATTTAGAAAATTTCGCGCCGGCGGCGGTTTGACCCCTTCCCCTACCCCCTCCCTCAAGAGGAGAGAACAGCAAAATTGAGGCTTCGCCCCTTTGGGGGCAGACAGGAATGTCTGCCCCACAGTTGCGGGGTCGAAAATTGCGGATAGAACACGAACTTTCGAATGGACTCATTAAAAGGAGAGCGGCATGGCCATTGGAATCGGGATTAATTCGTGGGTGTGGACGTCCCCGTTTACGACTGAATCGATTGGGCTGATCGAGAAGGCGGCCGACATGGGCTTCGACAGTTTCGAAGTTCCAGTCGAAGATCCGACGCACATGAACGCGGACAAAGTGAAAGACGCGCTGAAGGCCAGCGGTCTCAAAGCGATCGTCTGCGGCGCGTTTGGACCGTCGCGCGACTTGACCAACGACGATCCGAAGTTCCGCAAGGAAAGTCTCGATTACATCAAGGCCACGCTCAAGCTGTGCGAGAAGTGGGGCTCGAAGATTCTCGCCGGCCCGATGTATTCGGCGGTCGGCAAGCGCCGGCAGGTCTCCGCCGAACAGAAGAAGAAGGAGTGGGATCTGGCGGTCAAAGGCTTGACCAAAGCAGGCGCGATGGCGGCCGATCACGGCGTGACGCTCGCGATTGAACCGCTGAACCGGTTTGAGATCGACCTGATCAATACGACCGAGCAGGCGGTGCAGATGGTGAAGGATATCGGACACAACAATGTTCGCATCCATCTCGACACGTTCCACATGCACATCGAAGAGAAGAACATGTACGACGCCATCAAGCTCGCGGGCAAGATGATCGCTCACGTCCACGCCTGCGAGAATGACCGCGGCGCGCCGGGTTCGGGGCTGGTGCACTGGAAGGATGTCGCGAAGGGATTGAAGGATGTCGGTTACGCCGGCGAAGCGGTGATCGAATCGTTCACGCCGGAATGCAAAGCAATCGCGGCGGCGGCGGCGATCTGGCGCCCGCTGGCCAAAACGCAGGACGATCTGGCGCGCGATGGCTTGAAGCACTTGAAGAAACTGCTCAAGTAAACGTTAAACAAAGGGTTCCTGGTTTCTGGTTTCTGGTTTCTGGTTTCTGGTTCAGAGAGGGGTTAGTAAAAATGAAGAAGGTATTGGTTTTTGCGATGATGGCGCTGCTGGCGGTCAGCTTATCAATCCGGGCTGAAGACAAGCCGGCGGCGGCGGAATTGCCGAAGTCGGAATTGCCCAAGGCCGGCGCGGATGGCTGGATCACGCTATTTAACGGTACGGACCTGACCGGCTGGCATGGCGATCCGGCGATCTGGCGCGTGGTGGACGGGTACATTTCCGGGAAGGTGGACAAGGTCGGTTACAACACGTTCCTCATTTTCAACCATCCGCTGACCAACTACACGCTGGAAGCCAAGTTCGTCCTGGTCGACAAAAAAGGCAACAGCGGCATTCAATACCGCTCCAAGGTATATGACGTCAAGAAGTTTGTGGTTGGCGGCTACCAGGCGGATATGGGCGATGGCTGGTGGGGCGCGCTGTATGAAGAACGCGGACGCGGCATTCTGTTCAAGCCGAAGACGCCTCCGGCGATCAAGCCGGACAATGGCTGGAACCAGTTCGTGTTCACGGCCGACGGCCCGAAGATCAAGCATGAAGTGAATGGCGAAGTGACGGGCGAATACGAGGAGAAGGACGCCGTGAAGGGCGCTAAAGATGGCATCGTTGCGCTGCAGTATCACTCACCCGGCGGCTTCGAAGTGCGCTTCAAGGATATTCGCATCAAGCTGATCGAAACGAAGTAAAAAAGATCGACCACAGAGGACACAGAGGAGGACCGGGAAGGGTCGCTGCGGCTTCTGTGTCTTCTGCGCAGCCTTAATCCGAGACGCGCTGGCAGCATAGCCATCTCTAAAGTACTATTTCTAGCTCGCATTTGAAGAAAAGGCGGTCTCATCAGTCATGAGATCAGCGTTGTAAAAGAACAGAAACCATAGTCAGGAGGAGTAGGTCACGATGAACTTCAGTCGCGTTGCTTCGGTTGCGGTGTGTGCGTTGCTGGCGCCGGTTCTGTTGGCGGCGGATGGGTCGGTCAAAGGTTCGGTGAAGTACGACGGTGAGCCTCCGGTGGTCGAAAAGAAGAAAATCGATCCGGCCAAGTTGGGCGGCTGCCCGCACGCCGAGATTGACAACGACACGCTGGTGGTGGACAAGGCGACCAAAGGCATCAAGTGGGCGATGGTTCGCATCATGGGCGTGAAGGCTCCCGAGCCCAAAGAACCGTTCGCGGTTCCGACGATGGACCAGAAGGGCTGCAAGTTTGAGCCGCACGCGATGATTGTTCCGCCCGGAACGGACCTGAGCCTGCTGAACCCGGACAAGATCGGACACAATTTTCATACGACGCCGCTGGACGCGACCAATCCGGGCTTCAACCGCATGATGCCGCCGAGCGATGAGAAGATGGTGGTGAAGGGCGGCAAGTATTTCGTGGAACCGGAGATCATCAAGGTTCAGTGCGACATTCACCCGTGGATGACGGGCTTCGTTGTGGTTCACGATCCGCGCTTTGCGGCGATTACTCCGGCGGACGGCACGTTTGAAATCAAGAATGTGCCGCCGGGCAAGTACGACGTCGTGATCTTCCACGAACTAGGCGAACAGACCGTGAAGGTGGAAGTGAAGGACGGTGCCGCGGCGGATGTTGGGGAAGTGAAGTTTAAACAGAAGTAGGGCGACTGACGATTGACGATTGACGATTTGAATGCGGAGCCTCTCGTAGAAAGGGGCTCCGCATTTTTGTTTTGAGAACTGACCGTCGAGCCGTCAGGAGGCAGAACATTAGAAACTTCTGGCGGGATTGTGTCTTGAACCGTCACCTTGAACGTCGATGTGCCGACGTTTTCGGCTTCGTCGGTTGCAGACACAACAACGGTGGTCGCACCGAGCGCGAAGACAGTTCCACTATCTTTTGAATAAGATATTGCTGGATTCGCGGTCACGCTGTCCGATGCCGAGGCTGCTTCATACTGTACAACTGCGCCATTCGGACCGGTGGCCTCTGCCACGACGGCCTGGGGCGGTATCACCTGCGGCGGAGTGGTGTCACCACTGTTATTGCGCGTCACGATGATCAAACCTGAGATCGAATTGCTCGTAGCCTTCGTCGTGTAACGGCGTCCGTATGCTTCCCCACATGGTTTGAAGTCTGGACTCAAGACGAAGCCCGCTTCGGCCAGCAAGGCACAACTTCACGCGTGTGGGGTGACCGAGGCAAACGCATGCGCGCGGTGCGGCAGACCAACTACAAATGGGTTTATCTTTTTGC
>Ga0163155_10006293_pt1 | contig 11513 bp, 8 predicted proteins | sample OliLakLV19SP4G1_FD_148611 | JGI IMG/M metagenome (GOLD analysis project Ga0163155, IMG submission 148611) | Freshwater microbial mat bacterial communities from Lake Vanda, McMurdo Dry Valleys, Antarctica - Oligotrophic Lake LV.19.SP4.G1 | ecosystem: Environmental > Aquatic > Freshwater > Lake >...
TTCCTGACGAGCATATTCCCTTTTTCTACCTGAGCATTTGCAGCCAGGGAAAAAATACCACCGACCATTGCCAATACTACTATTTTCATCTTCATAGGTTTTGGTTTTTACTTTTTAGGATTTTTTGTGCCCTCTATCGCGAAACTGCCAAACTGCCCCACGCTGGCATTTCCTTTAAATGAATCTCCCTCGACCGTTGCATCTACTTCTACTTTGATGGAATTGCCACCAAAGTTAAGTGTGTAACTATACGTCAATTTATTTCCGTCCAAAGAAACATCTTTCATATCTACAGGTGCTGGCAATCTTCCGCCCGAAACCGTTCCCGAATAATTATTTCCATCTTTCTTAAATGTTGCTTTGCCCTCTGTGTTTCCCTGAGGACTTTGAGTGACGGTAGACCATGTTCCTTCTATATCGACTTTCACATTGGGATCTGACTTTTTCTCCTCCTTCACATCCATTTTATAAAGAACGCCATCCACAAAAACATAGCGCACTTTTGCCTTCTCATTAAAATATGATTTATCTGAAATTACCAGGTTCGCCATCTTTCCATTTTCTACCGTTCCCATTCTATCAGATAAACCCAAGAGTTGTGCTGGCGTGGTGGTAAGCGAAGCAAGTGCCGCATCTTCAGTTAACCCCGCAGCAATCATTCTTCGCAAGTTGGCCGCAATGTCCTTTGGCTTCGCACTCATAGTAGAGAATCCAAAGGCAACTCCAGCCTTACTGAATACACTGGCTTGTGATATATAATTCGCGATGGATTCGTCTTTTCGTTTTTCAAGTGCCGCTTTCTCTATATCCCAGGCCGTTTTTGGTTTTGCAGGTTCTTCCTTTTTTAATTCCTCTTTTTTGTCAACTGCTTTGTCATCCCTCTTGTCTGATTTTTTCTCGTCCTTTTTTACGTCCTCTGGAAGATCGAGAGATAAAAAGACCTTTGCCCCCGATGATTTTATTTTGTTGACGATGGGCCATCCCTCTTTTACATCGCCAATCATCAATGAAAATCCCAAGTCACTTTTTAATGAGATTATCCGTTGCGTCTCCAACATTTTTTCGGATTTAAAAAGCACTGGCATCCGCTGATCGATGACAGGATAAAAAGCCTCCAATACCCGATCGCTACCGGGCCTTTCTAAACCAGACCGATTAGACGCATATACATTTTGGTACGATTTGGCTTGTGATGCTTGCCTATACAATTCTCTCCACTTGGCCATTACGGCCATGATTGTTTGGGGATAAACATTGTTAGCACCCGAAAGCTCTGAATAAAATGACGAATTACTCACCAATACCATTTGGTCGGTAGACTTGCCGCCCAGCAAAACGATACTTCCCCGCCCTGGCAATAAATTCCCGTAAGGCACTACATGTGCTACTGTAAATCCAACATTGCGCAAATCTTCTATCGACTTATCCGAAACATTCAAAAAATTGCGCACATCATTTTGAGGCGTGATGCCAGCACGGTCAGCAGGCGGATTACCCGGATCTTTAATCTTTTCGCGATTGGGCTCTTCCTTCGGCTTACTTACCCCCGCCCTCGATAGGCCGTCAATGAAGCCTGCATACAAAAACATAGAATCTGCTTTGATGGTAATCGCTTCTGGCGGGATCGAGACCCCTTTGCCTACTGCCATGATCAAACCATCTTTAACAACCACCGTGCCCAGCTCTATCTTTTTACCAGGCGACTGTACTATGTTTACGTTGGTAATGGCGTAGGTTTTTGAAACCGGTTCCAGCGCATTCTCCTCTTGAGCCAACGAGGCAAAAGAACAAAAAAGCGAAATGACCAGCACACTGGCGGATCGTTGAATTAATTTAAATGGAGTCATAGAAAAATGTTCTTACCCGAAAAGGTAAGAAGAATAGTACAACAATGAAACGTGCTTACAGGAGTGGCTTTACGGGAAGGTCAATGGAAATAATGAACCTATTTTGCCTTCAAGGAAAAGGTAAACGTAGAGCCTTGACCCAGATCGCTTTCCACCCAAATCTTTCCGTGGTTCAACTCCACAAATTCCTTCACTAACAAAAGTCCTAGGCCAATTCCTTTTTCATTGTTCGTTCCCGGCTTTGAAAAATGTTGACCCGGCTTGAAAAGTTTTTTTATTTCCTCAGCAGTCATGCCGGTGCCAGTATCGGTCACCGATAGCTCAATCATTCCTGCTTTTAAGGCGGAACGAAGAGTTACTTGCCCGCTTCTGTTATTAAACTTTATGGCATTGCCAATCAGGTTTCGAAGTACTAGGCCCACGTGATTTTTATCAGCCACAGCAATCAGACTTTGATCTACTTCATTTAGTATGCGAATGTCTTTGGCTTTGATCGCCTCATTGTGCAGATCGATTTTTTCCTGGACTGCTTTCGAAATGGAAACCTCGCCTATCGAGGCTGAAAGCCCCTGTTGTTGAGTTTGCGCCCAACTCAATAAATTCTCAATATCCGAAGAAACAAAATCAATATTGGTTTTTAGCTTTTTGGAAAATTCTACGAACTCCTCCTGTGTCATGGAATCATTTCCAAGCAAAGTCAACAACCCGCTAAGGCTATTCAGTGGACTTCTTAAGTCATGGCCAATGATGGAAAAGAGTTTATCCTTAGTGGAGTTAAGGGCAATCAATTGTGCTGTTTGTTCATTGATTAGATTGTTTTTTTCGGCCAACATTTGGTTAAGCTTACGGCTATTTCTGTTTGTCCGAATCATGATCGCAACGATTGCCAATAACAATATCAACCCACCAATCGCAACGTAAATCCAAATCCGCTGAGTTTTTATCTTCTGCTCTTCCAACATAGATTTCTTGGTAAGTAATTCAATCTGTGTATTTTTTAAATCGAGATCAAATTGCGTTTGAATCAAACTCATTTGCTCGCCATTTTTTTGTTCGGTGAGCGAATCGTGCAGATTAATGTAACGGCCTTGCACCTCAACTGCCCGCGCATATTCTTTTCTCATGGAGTAGGCTTCAGCCATGAGCTTGAGTGTTTCCTCCAACTCGCTATTGTAACCAAATTTTGTGGCCAGTTGTATGTTTTGGTTGAGGTAAGCCAGAGCAACCTCAGTATTGCCCAACTTCAAATAAACCTTTCCAATTCTAAACAAAGTCGAAGCCCGCAAGAAGTTGTTATGGATGGATTGGGCTTCTTTCAGACAAGTTTGATAGTATTGAAGCGACTCGGCATATTTTTTCTCTTCGAACAAAATATCTCCCAATACTCTTTTTGAAAAGGCTTGGCGGTACTTATCGCTCGTATTTTGAATGGCTAGGTTGATATAATGGCGTGCCGAATCCAGTTGGTGAAGTCGCAGAAAACATCCAGCAACATTGGCAAAACTGCGGCTCATAATTGCCGGCTGATTCAATTTTTTAGCAATGGAGTAACCCGTCTTGAAGTTTAAAATAGCCAACGCGTACAATTTCTTTTCAAAATTGATGGCACCAATGGTATTCATTACCTGTGCGATTTCTTTCTCATCCTTTAACTCCTCGCTGATCTTCAATGATTGCATCGAGTAGTCTAGAGCCTTTGTCAAAAACCCTTTTCGATAATAAATCCACCCGATATTACTTAAGACCGGATTAAGGCCTCGGTTAAATTTCAGGCTGTCGGCCAATTGGTGCGCTTCTTCTGCGTATTGTAGAGCCATGTTGCTATCGGTATCGCGAAGTGAAAAAGCTACGTTGTTCAACAGTATAACACGCGAAGTATCAAATGGAGCAGCCAATGCCGCACGTATCAGGCTATCCTGATTTTGAGCCCAACCCGCAAAGGCAGAAATTGAGAAAATAAAAATCGCGCAGAGGCGTATCGTCACAGTTGCAGTTTTTTGCTAATCTATTTGTAAAATTAGCTTTTTGTGACCACCGAAAAGGGTCTTAAAATCGCTTAAAACATACACGCAAAGGCTTTTCTGTTAATGTTCGGCACTTCCACAAAAATCATAATCTTCGCTTCCGATGGGCATACCAGGAGGCGCAGGAAGTAGTTCTTCACTTTTAAATTCTTCTGGGTTTTGTTGCATCAAATTAATTTGCCTTACCACAAAAGAATAATGGGCGCGCCATTCTTCGCCCCCAGTTACTTTGCCGGCCAGCCAAGCCTTTAGTTGATCTAATTTCAGAAAAGTCGTTGCTTTAGTGGCGGGCGAAGAGTTTTTAGACATCGCCAGCTTCACCAAGTTGTTGAACAGTACATAATTGGTGGCCATTTGAATCGCCCCTTCCAAGCCAGGCTTGTTTGTCGATTTGAAAGTTGCGTTGATCAACTTATCAATTACCGTATGTAACCCTGCCAGTTTGGGATCGCGAGCATGGTGCTCTATCAATCGATTGGCCCGTGCCGAATGCAGAATTAAACTAAACGTAAGATCAGAAGCACTCTCGGCCGCTGAGATAGGGTCGAATGTAAGTTCAGTTTTGATTTTGATCAATTCGCGGTGGCGCACGTACCCGAGTGCACGTGGCGGAATCATCTTCAATAAATTTTCGGGCAAAACCAGTTGTGCTGGTTCGATGGTTTTGATTAGTGCATCCAGTGCCTTTGCTTCTTGCTGAGGAGAAAGCAATTCTGTTACTGGTTGCCCATCGCCCCGCAGCGCATAGCGATAATTTAAACCACCAACCACTTTTACAGCAGCCTCCACTTGGTAACGGTGTGCAAAATACAGCGGCACCAACACTTCTTCTAAGGTAGCCATGGGCATACCGGGCTTGATGTTTCTTTCACCAAAATTCTTCAGCGCGGTAGCGCGAACTTCCATTACACGATTCAATTCATCCACTGGATCTTTTCCATTATCCCATAAATGCGTGAACGGATGAGCTCCTCCCGTTGGGCGCGCATCTTGATCAGATAAAAAAGTGAGACCAGCTTTCAATGAATTTTGGATGATACCATCCAACGCTTTTGCCTCGTCAGTTCCCGATGGAAAATCTTGATAACCAAAAGCGATAGAGACTTTATCGAACACACCAATCTTGGTATCATACGCTTCGCTCAAATCTATTTTACCATTCACTAATTTTGCGATGGGATGCGGATAGTCCATCACCGAAGATAAATTTTCAGCGCTGGCCGAGTACGCATGCGCCAAACCTAACGTGTGCCCTACTTCATGCGCGGCCAATTGGCGAAGGCGCGCCAATGCCATCTGCTCCATTTCTTTCGAAACTGGTTTGCCCTCTTCATAGGGAGCCAACAATCCTTCTGCAATTAAATAATCCTGTCGCACGCGAAGTGAACCTAGCACCACATGGCCTTTGATGATCTCGCCTGTCCGCGGATCCGTAATTCCACCCCCGTACGACCAACCGCGGGTAGACCGATGTACCCAATTGATCACGTTATAACGCACGTCCATGGGGTCAGCATCTTCGGGCAGCAACTCTACACGAAAAGCATCTTTGTAGCCGGCCGCTTCAAAAGCTTGATTCCACCAACGCGTACCTTCCATCAATGCAGTACGAATGGGTTCGGGTGCTCCGGGATCCATGTAATAAATAATTGGTTTGACTGGTTCGCTCAACACAGCGCTTGGATCTTTCTTTTGCAGGCGATGACGGGTGATAAATCTTTTCTCAAGCGGCTCGCTGATAGGGGTGGCATAATCGTAGTAAGATGTAGGATAGTAGCCTGCCCTTGGATCAAACTTGCGCATGTTAAAATTTGCATCGGGCAACTGAACGAACGAATGATGCTCACGAACGGTGACAATCGATGCGGTGGGCGTAACGCTGCGAATGTATGCGCCTGTTGGTTGACCGGTGAATGTCAGCGTCACTTCAAATTCAGAATTTTGAGGAAAGTTTTTTGTGCGCGGCAGGTAAAAGGCCGAACGGGATTTATCCAACGTATAAGAACCTTGTTGCGTTGACTTTAATGTGCCAATGACATCATGAACATCTTGCAATAAAAAATCAGTGGCGTCAACCAACACCTTGCTGCCTTCTTCGGCTGCAATTGTAAAACCCCATAGTACAGATTGCGCAAACGACTCTTGCACCGCCTTGCGTTCAGCCAGACTATTACTGATAGCGCGATAAAAATAATTGGGTTCCAGCATCAATACTTTGGGGCCTCGTCTTTCGAATTTGATGATTCGCTCCTTCCCAAGTTGATTGCGATCAAGCCCGATATCATTGGAGCCAACACCTGCGGTAATGGATTCCACATATATCAATTCGGTATCCCATTTATCAATAATGAAATAGATTTTATCCTGCTTCTCGTCATAATAAAAATTGATGAAGCCTTCCATTTTTTTCATCCCTGCCACTTTTGCTTCGATGGATGAGACTACGGGCGCGGGCACATCATTTGCTTTGCTTTTCCTTTGGGCGAAAGATGCAGTTGAGATGAGAAGCAAAACAATCAATAGTAATCGATTCATGGCAATTAATTTAGGTAGGAAAGCTAAAAAAATTATCGGGAAATTCTATGAGGTTTTTGATGGGTGGAAATCATCACCGCGGTGCTAATCTTTGCAATCCTGAAGCTCGATGCGTAGGATTTAAAATCCCTAATTATCTACAGTTCGACATCTTTTCTCGCAGAGTCTCCAGCTCGGGACTGCGCTATTCATTTTCCTATTCTCATTTTCAACTACCATGACTACTTCTTAGTTTCTACTATCTCCTGATGAGCGGTCCCGTTCTCGCAGAATCCCCGAGGCGGAAGACTCTGCGTAGAATCTAAGTGTTTATCATGTAGAATTTGCAGTTGAGTAAGCTTACCGCTAATACCGCAATAATACAAATCGATTTGGAGATTCGGTCATCGCATAAAGTTTACCATCAGGCGCTTGTCTCACATCACGAAAACGTGCATAACCATTCATGCTTCTTGTTGAGGCTATTCTTTTATTGTCCCTCATCTTTAGCGAATGAATATGGGTACCCGCTAAAGCTCCGATTAAAATATCTGCCTCATTATTTGGTTGTCCTCTCGTGATAAAAGTCAATCCACTTGGTGCAATTGAGGGCACCCAATAGGTCAGAGGAAGTTCCATTCCTAAACGAGTGGTATCAGGAGTAATGGGGCTTCCATCGTAGTTGATACCAAATGTAACTGCGGGCCAACCATAATTGGTGTTTGGTTTAATCAAATTGAGTTCGTCACCACCTCTAGGGCCATGTTCGTGTGCGAAGATTTCGCCTGTTGCAGGGTTCATCGCCATACCTTGAATGTTTCGGTTGCCCCAACAAAATATTTGAGGTTGTGTATTTGCTACCTCAACCAATGGATTGCTTGCAGGAATAGTTCCATCATCATTGAAGCGTAATACTTTGCCCAAATGGTTATTCCTGTTTTGCGCATTGTCTTGTGCCCCACGATCGCCTACAGACATATACAATAGATTATTTCTATCAAAAACTATACGACTGCCAAAATGGCTTCCGGAATTAAGGATTGGTAATGCCCTGAATAATTCTGTGAAATTTTGAAGTTGGTTGCCAACAAGCGTTCCTCTGCCTAACGCTGTTGTTTGCCCACCAGTTGCATTAACTGCATAAGTAAGATAAACAAAATTGTTGCTACTAAAATTGGGATGCAAGGCGATGTCCAATAATCCTCCCTGCCCATTCTGTGAAATAGCGGGTATGCCAGTTATTTCGGTACGGGTATTGGTAGAGATAACATATCGAAAAACTTTTCCTTGCTTTTCGGTAAAAAGAACTTCGTTGTTGTTGATAAATGTGAAGCCCCACGGAGCGGCAATGTTGTTGATCAATACCCTGTCTTCAAATAAAGGCGGTGGCGGAACAATAGGAAGGGGCGGAACAATCGGGGTGGACGGAGGGGTTACAGAAGCCGGATCAATTTCTTTTGAACATGCCAAAAACATCATTGAAAAGACAAATGTCAATAGCAAATGCAGGACATTATTACCTGATTTTAAATCCAAAAAATTTGGCTTTCTCATATTCTTTTTTTTATGTAACGATAAAATCTAGTATTTGTTTACGTGCTCCGTTATCAAGGCGCGAAACTTTGCATAGAATCTAACGGATGTTGGTAGAGAACACCGAAAAAGGCGAGGGAATCATTCTGTCAGCGGCTGATTTTCCTATATTATTTGATTGTCAAATGCCCAAGTCTCTCCCCCATTAACTGATGGTGATAGGAGTTTGATTTTTTGTTTTTGGGTGCGTCCATTGCAAAAGTTACTTTGTTTTGAAAGATCATTATGAAATCAGAACCTCCAAACAGGAAATAGCCAAGCATATCCCCTTTCTTTACCTGCTCTCCCACTTTTATATTCTTCTCAAAATTTACTGAGCCTACAGCTGCCATTCCAATGGGTAGCAATGCCGCCAAGCCATAATCTTCTGTCTCTAAGATAACGCAACCACGGGTTTCCAGCATTTGCCAATTTACCGAAGATGGGTTAAACTCATACCGGTTTTCAGTTGGGTTCCAAGTAATAATACCTCCGGTTGGGTTTATGCCTTCTATTACACGCACTTCTTTTATTGTGCCGCTCATTGGAAAATGATACCGGTGATAATCGTTAACATTTAAAAAAGAATGAGTGAATGTCCCATTCGTAAAAGCATTCTTATACTGACTGTCCTCTCCCAATAATTTGGTAATGTTCTTTATGTTCGCAGATTTTACAGACACACCGTCTTTAACTGCGATTGTCGAACTACTGTCGATAGACCAAACACCCTGGGGTTCTGCATCGGCATAAGAAGTAACCACAGAGTTATCGTTTGGCGATGCTATAGGTCGTGCTGATACTGAACTTAAATGCCGTGCAAAAAACTGATTAAATGTTTTCCAGTTTGAAGGATCTGCATACCAGCCGTTTTGTATACCAAAGGCTGGGTCGTTCGCAACTATTTCATAATACTCCTTACTCCACGATTTTTCAGAATCAAGATGCTTTTGCCAAGACTTATTAAATGTAGTTAGCCATCTAGCAAAAGGTTCATAGTATTGGAGTGAATTATGAAATAAGTCTTTACCTTCCAACTCTAATAAAGGCTGATCAATTACAAAATAAAAAGAGCACAGGGATTGGAATATATGATTAAAGGTGGAGGTTTGTCTACTATTCTGAATATATGTCCATGGCATTGATGTTTCAACCTTTGAAACAAAGTTAAAATACGTTTCCAACGATTGAGCAGGATTAGAGACTGTGTCAGGGTTAATTTCTTTTGCTTTCTGTATTGAAGAAACTAAAAGAGTTTTTAGTAGCGTGTCTGTGTTTATCATGGCTATTAGTTCTTTTGTTGCTTCGCCATAGGAGCTGTTTTTTAAAGAATTACCTTTGTTGTTACAGGATGTAATAAGGGTAATTGCTACAACAACAAGTGTAAATGGTTTGATCAGGTTTTTCACTTAATTTTTAATTTAGGTTGTGGGTATGTGCATTCTGCTAAACTGGCCGCTGACACCCAAATATACAAAACTAGCCTAATGATAATGTTCGTCAATGCCTGTACTGCAAGTTGTATTTGCAAAGCATATTTTCGGAATAACTGACAAAATACGAGCGAGCATCGGCTCGGGATAGCAGTGGAAAGCACAAAATGAGTTGCCCTGATCCCGATAGCTATCCGGAGCGGATGCACGGACCTGCCCACCAGACAGGAAGGCTTGAAGCGGAAAGCCCCTACCTAAGATGAAGCTTCGCCAGGCAAGCTCAGGCCGCCAAAATTTTTTAATTGTCTGCATCCTTGTGACTATTACAAAATCGTTGCATTATTACTTGAGCTACTAACCTGCCTGCGGTGGTCAGGGCTTCAGCAAAGTAGCGCTATCATAAAACCTACGCCATGACGGACGAGCAGATCCGAAAAGAGCAGGAAACAATCGAGCGATCGAAAAAAGACCCTAAGGCTTTTGGTGAAATCTATGAGACGTACTTCGACCGAATTTTCAATTACCTATACCGCCAAACCGATGACGAAGAACTAGCGGGCGACCTTTGCTCGCAAACTTTTGTAAACGCGCTGAACCATTTGAACAAGTATGAGTTTCGGGGCTTTCCGTTTTCGTCATGGCTCTATAAAATTGCCGGCAATGAGGTGAACAAGCACTACCGAAAAAATAAAGGCAAAAAAATATTTAGTATCGAAGAACTAAAAGTGAAGGAGTTAGTAGAGCAAGCCAACGAAGGCTGGGACGAAGAAATGGTGACTCAAGTAATTGCCTACATGAATGAGCTGCCCACCGAAATGGTGCAGGTATTGGAGCTTCGATTTTTTGAAGATAAAGACTTTAAGGAAATCGCATTTATATTGGACATTACGGAGAGTGGAGCAAAGATGCGCACGTATCGAGCACTGGATAAGTTGCGCACGCAGTTCAACATAAAAGTGAAATATAATGGGTAAGCACGAAATACGGATGCGAAGGCAAAGGCTCACCGCACGCGGCACGGAACGGTTTCGGAATTACGGTGACGTCTTAAAGCAGCATGAACAAGATAAAAGGATAAAAAAAATCGTGCGCGTATTTATCTACTTCTTGGCGATACTGGTGGTGATCATTTTAATTGTGATGGTGCAGCGGTGGGAGAAGAGGGAGAGGGGGAAAGGGAAGAAGGTTGAAGTAGCAATACAGAATTCAGAATGTAGGAGTTAGGAGTTGGTAGTTGGGAGATAGTAGTCAGGACTTAGGGGTTAGGTCTCGGATTTGGAGATTAGAAGTTAGAATACAGAAATTAGGAATTGGGAGATAGTAGTTAGAAGTTAGAACTTAGGGAGCGCAAGCAAAACGAACATGATTCGCAACATCACATTCTGCTTGCGCTTTTGATTGAGTAAATTTTTAAACATAAATATTGTAGGGTTTTGTGGTGTATGTGTTAAATAAAAATTACCGCCACAAAGGTGTACTTACAAAACAGTGGTAACCTAACGCAAAGCATTAATGCTTTGTGAATAATGACATCGCCCTGATAACACTTACTTAAATACTTTTTGACTAAGTACTAAATAGCCAACGCATTGACAAACGACTTACAGATAAAATCGATTTTATAAAAGTAATACACTCAAAAATAAATTTAATGCTCCATGATCTGTTCGTTCTATTTTTTCAATTTTGATCGAAGAAAATAAAATGAAAAATCACTTTGATATAATTATAGTTGGTTCCGGTATTCTAGGGGCTTTTCATGCTTATCATGCAGCCAAACTTGGTAAGAAAATTTTATTGACTGAAAAAGATCAATATCCGGCACAAGCCACCGTGCGGAATTTTGGCCAAGTTGTGCCATCTGGAATGGGCAATGATTGGTTTAACTACGGAGTCAGAGGAACCGAAATCTATAACCAAATACAATCTGAATTTGATATTTCCATCCGCAATAACGGAAGTGTGTATATCGCCTCAGATGCAGACGAGAGACAACTGATTCATGAACTAAAGTCGACTATGGACAGCCGGGGATATCAAGCTCAGTTGTTGACAACGAATCAATGCTTGGCCAAGTGGCCTGCCCTCAAATCAGATTATTGCAAAGAGGCATTGTTCTTTCC
>Ga0163155_10006297_pt1 | contig 11507 bp, 11 predicted proteins | sample OliLakLV19SP4G1_FD_148611 | JGI IMG/M metagenome (GOLD analysis project Ga0163155, IMG submission 148611) | Freshwater microbial mat bacterial communities from Lake Vanda, McMurdo Dry Valleys, Antarctica - Oligotrophic Lake LV.19.SP4.G1 | ecosystem: Environmental > Aquatic > Freshwater > Lake >...
CTGGTTGATAAAGTCATTTCTAGGGTCTAAACCAATTCGCAAACACTAGACTTATCCTATCGCTATGTCGCTAGGTCTGGAGTAGAGGCTAGTCTGAGCCGAGTGCTCAATTCAGATAGAGTTCGTGCTCTCCCCAAGCGGTAAAGTATTGGGTATATCACCAAATCATCAGAGTTGCTTCTCTGCTATTGATTCTCTGTTAGTACGTTTCTGTTAGTGCTGCTCTGTTAGTGCTTTTCTGTTAGTGCTCTTCTAACGCTCCTCCAATGCTCCTCCCTCACTGAACACTGAATGTATGCAAGCTCCTGTGCTCTCGTCTACTGTGCTGCTGACCGTACTCCTGTCGATAGGACTGTTTTTCTTTATTCGAGCCTCCACCAAAGACCGAATTGAGGTGGCCAAGCTAGTCAGCGACCAACCCGAAACGTCTTTGTTGGCACAATTGCAGCAATATTTCACGCAGCGGGCTTATCGGATTGCCACGGTAGATGCCGCCAGCAATACGGTCGTGTTTGAAGGCTTAGTTCGACCTAGCTGGTGGCTGGCTGGGTTTTTAACCGGGCTTGCAGCGGTTGCCTTTCTGTGTTTGGCCTTGGTGCTGTCTCTGCTGTTTCCTAGCCAAGCCCAGCTATTTCCAGCCTTAGCATTGCTGGCCCCTGCCGCTGGCTATTTTTATTGGGTCAAGTCGGCTCGACCAGAGCAGGTATCGCTGCAAGTAGAACCCTTGGCGAGTGCAGAGAATTCACCCCAACAGCTCGTGATCGTTACGGCGCACCGGGATGAATTAGCCGAACTACAGCGATCGCTGCGACTGAAATCAATAGAAGAGTAGCTATTGGGGGTAAAGCTTCGCAGACTGTAGAGAACCTGATATTTTTTGGTCTAACATTTTTTGGGCTAATATTTTTTGGTCTGATATTTTTGGCGAGAGGGTAGTTTAGTTCCAAGTCTGGGTGCATCTGCTGTTCGGTTTACGATTTCTCTCTTTCCTACAAAATCAGTGCAAACCCCTCCCCTGTATGGTCGCGATAGTCGCGTTGATCGATTGCGTCAGCGCCTGAGTCAGGCATTTCTGCCGTTCGAAGCTGAAGATTATCAGACGTGGCGGCATACATTTATGCGGCGACGGCTGAGGCTGGTGTTAGCCATTGCTATTTGTGCCTATTTCACCTTTATTCTGCTGCGATTGATGCTGGCGATCGCCAATCCTAGTGCAGCGAAACCGGGCTGGTTTACGATGGCGGGAGTGACCATGGTGGGGCTGCTGCTGTGTCGATTGCTGTATGACAAACCGATTGGCAAGCAGTATCCGGCGCTGATTTTTTTAGGCTGTTCTTGGTCGATTACGTTAGTTGAGCAAGTGTGGTCAACGCTGCGGGGAGTGGCATTTCCGGGGGTGTTTGCCTGGACGCTAGTATTTTTGACGCAGGCCACGCTGCTGCCGATTCGCTGGCGCTTACATTTGATTGCCCAGGGAGTGCTGCTGGGCTATTACTTTGGCGTCAATACGCTGCTGGGCTTAAAGCAGGACATTGGCTCTATTTGGGATGTGACCCTATGGCTCTATTTTTTCTGGTTTTGCGGGATTTGTAATTTGTCGGTGTTTCTCTATGAGCGGTTGCAGCGGGCAGAATTTTGGGCGCTGAAGGAACTAGAGCTAGAGCAGGCTAAGTCAGAAAAGCTGCTATTAAACATTTTGCCTGAGGCGGTGGCGCGGCAGCTGAAGCAAGACCAGCGGACAATCGCCGAGAATTTTGCTGAAGTGACTGTACTGTTTGCCGATATTGTTGGCTTTACGGAACTGTCTGTGGGGGTACCACCCGTGGATATGGTCAAGCTGCTAAATCAAATTTTTTCGACGTTTGATTATTTAGCCGAGCAGCATGGGCTAGAAAAAATCAAGACGATTGGCGACTCGTATATGGTGGTGGGAGGGTTGCCGTTAGAGCGGGCAGATCATTTGGAGGCGATCGCCAATATGGCGCTAGATATGCAGAAGGCGATCGCCCAATTCCAAACGCCGCAGCAGACGCCCTTCAGGATGCGGATTGGGATCAATATCGGGCCTGTGATTGCAGGTGTGATTGGGGTTAAAAAGTTTATCTACGACCTGTGGGGCGATACGGTGAATACGGCTAGCCGGATGGAATCGCATGGGGTGCCGGGGAGTATCCAAGTCACGCAGGCAGTCTACGATCGGCTCAACTATCGCTACCGTTTTCTAGAGCGTGGCTCGATTTATGTCAAAGGCAAAGGCCAGATGGTAACGTATTTTTTGCTAGAAGGAAGGAAAGAAAAGGATGAGGCATGAGGGATGAGGCATGAGGCATGAGGCATGAGGCATGTTTCTCTTGTGCTCTTTACGGAGAGAGGTTGAAGCGTTTTGTAGATTTTTTAGGTGTCATGATGACCGGGCATTCTTCCCAATCGGAACCCACTTGGCTAACGGTGGTACGGCTGTTGCGCTGGGATAAACCAGCGGGCAGGCTGATCTTGATGATTCCGGCACTGTGGGCGGTGGTGTTGGCCGCGCAGGGCAAGCCGCCATTGCCGCTGGTGGGGGTGATTGTGCTAGGGACACTAGCGACGAGTGCGGCGGGGTGTGTGGTGAATGACCTGTGGGATCGCAATATTGACCCGCAGGTGCAGCGGACGCGATCGCGGCCTTTGGCGTCACGGGCGCTGTCGGTGCGGACGGGGGTTGTGGTGCTGGTGCTGTCGCTGGCCTGTGCCTGGGGGCTGTCGCTCTACCTCAATCCGCTGAGTTTCTGGCTCTGCGTGGCCGCAGTCCCGATTATTTTGCTGTATCCGCTGGCCAAGCGGGTGTTCCCGGTGCCACAGCTGGTGCTGTCGCTCGCCTGGGGATTTGCGGTGCTGATTAGCTGGAGTGCGGTGACGGCAACGCTGGAACCTGCCACCTGGCTGCTGTGGGGCGCAACGGTGCTGTGGACGCTGGCCTTTGACACCGTGTATGCCATGTCTGACCGGGAGGATGATCGTAAGATTGGGGTTAAGTCTAGTGCGCTGTTTTTTGGCCGCTATGCAACGCAGGCGGTCGGGGCATTTTTTGCTGGGACAGCAGTTTTGCTGGCCAAGGAAGGTTGGCTGATGGCTCTGGGGTGGGGGTTTTGGGTAGCGCTGGCTGTGGCCGTGGTGGGTTGGGGCTGGCACTATCGCCAATTGAGTCCTAGCCGCCCTGACCCGGCTGTATATGGCCAAGTGTTTCAGCAAAATGTCTGGATCGGGTTTGTGCTGCTGCTAGGCATGATGGCAGGGTTTGGGCGTTAATGGACTGGAGGAGAGCGATCGCCCCATCCATCTAGACCTCGGGGGTACGCTCATTCACATTCCCCAGAGTCAACAGCCACAGGGCAGGAGCGCATCTGGCGGGCATGTTCTCAGGCTCTCCAAGATTGGGAAAATGGACGTGATTCTGCATCGGCCAATCCCAGATGGGTTCATCCTGAAACAGGCGACGCTAATTCGCAAGGCTGACGGCGGGTAGTTCAGCTTCTCGCTGGAAGCAGCGTTGCGAGTGCAGCTGAAGAAAAATTATGCCTGAACGACAAAGTTAGAGGTTGATAGCAACGGCGCACCTAATAAGGTGGCAAACTGTGCTCCCGTCCCCAATCCTGTAGCACTACCGTTCTGGTTATAAAACAACCTACCATTGCTTGCGTTATAAACAATGCGGGCTGCACTGGTTTCGACTGCCGCAGTTGTGTTGACGATACCAAAATCTGAAGCAATACTAAAACCTGTGCCTGCTACGCTGGCAAGAGCTGTAAAGGTTGTTTTATCGAGGGTAATACGGTCGGGAAAAGTGAGGTCGAAGATGGTGTCTACCCCAGTAGCAGAGGCTGTAAATATTGCATTCGTATTGTAGAGGAAGGTGTCGCTGCCGATCCCCCCAATCAAGCTGTCATTACCACTGCCACCCACCAATTTATCGCTGCCATCACCACCAATCAGTGTGTCTTTTCCTTGGCTCCCGTTCAGGCTGTCGTTTCCGCCAAGACCATTGAGCACGTTATCGCTGCTAGTGCCATTTAAGGTGTCATTGTTAGCAGTGCCCACTTTGGCAGTGCTGACGCCTAACCTGGCAATATCGCTGTTTGAGGCTCCGTTACTGGTGTTATCTCCTACAAACATTAAATTTGAAGTCGTGTATGGGTTATAGGGTAAACCTGTGCCCGCAATGTTGAAGGCGGTGTAGTTCTGCAAAGCACCTTTTAGAATGACGGTGTCGTTAGCAGAGAGATAGTAGCTGTTACCCAAGACCAAGAGGTCATACTCCAGCATGGATGTAGTAGAAACAAAAGCGCGGTCGGTAGCGCTATGCGTGAACAAGGTGCTGCCCGCACCACCTTGCTGTGCCCAGATCTCATTCGGCCAAAAGCCCAGTTCAATTCCTTGGCGATCGCTACTTAGGGCAATCAGTGAAAAGCCCGCACGATCAACTAAGCCATCTCCATTAGCATCTCTGCTATGACTCTCACTGTTAATCCGCACCTGGAAGCTCAGACTGTAACCGTTGCTGCGGTTGAGTACCGGAAAGGCGGAATTGACTAGGGTTGGTTGCGTCTGTCGGTAATTGCTATAGCCACCTTTGCCCTCAGTCAATGTATTCAGGGTGGTAAAACTAGAGCCAACGGTTTGGGTGGCGATAGAAAAGGGGGTAGGGCCAAACTCTAGCCAACCCTGGCTAGCTGGGGCATTACCCAATGATCCATCGTAGAGAACGGTTTGTGGCATGTTGTTTCCTGCTGCTCTTCATTTACCCACCTGATTTGTGTGGGTCAGACAGAAGCTATGCGCATCGTAACCTTGATTCAGCGTCATTTTAGTGGGCTTCTTGATATCTTTAATAAGTGGGCTTCTTGATATCTTTAAAGGCTTCTACGGTTTTCACAGATCAGCTGAATCCGGAGCGTCTATTAACAGCCTCTCCAGGTTGACTAACCGCGCTGTTTATTGGCATCGGTTTACGAATTGTTCCTGATGCTTGGTAGCAGGCTATTGCAACGGATCTTCAGGTTTTTCTGCCATAGACTCAGCCAAAGTGACCTTTGCTCGAGCCACCGAAAGCCGGATTCGTTCTAGCTGTGATTCATAAGCAGCTTCCTGTTCGGGTGACGAGGTACCTGGATTAGCCCTCAGGATTTGCTCATAGAAACGATAGATTTGAAACCCATAACTGGCGATCGCAACTTGTTGTTGAGACAAAGCGGTAATGCGCTCAGCCAAATCAGCACAGGTCGCTGAATATGGTAGCGCAAAAACATCGGCATACAGCGGTGGGATTCTATGCGGTCGCGTTTTCAACTCATCTAAAAGCTCTATGACTGCTTCAGATGGCTCTCCATCAAAATCAGCTAGAGAATTGAGCAAGGCGAGTAGTAAAGTCGTTGAACGTTTCTGCTTCAATTTCAAATGATCCAGAGGTAGTTAACTGCCATTATCCGACGATACCTTTTCCCGAATGTTCGAGCTGTGGTGAACGAGTTGAGAAGACGCTTGGGGATCGGGTTCATCGCTGTCCTCATTGCGGGCTAGTCATTGACAGGGACTGAAACAGCGGTGCAGCTTAGGAATGAGAATTAAATAACTCCGCCATTCTTCTGTAGGGGCGAACGGCCGTCCGCCCCTACCAGCAATCAAATTCCCGATCTGATTAAATCCATAATCCTTAGCGGCGGGAGTAGTCATTAGCTGGAGCGAGATATCCCTGCCAATTCTGGCGGCAGTAGTTCAGGCGGCATCATGGCGCTGTCCAAATGCTTAACCAACGTGGCTTTGGGCAGAGGCCCTCGCAGGTGATCCCACGGCAGCACCCGGTCGGTGGCCCAGGTGTCGTGCACGTAGGTTTCTAACGGTGGGATCTGACCGCGAAAGTCTTTGAAGGCGCGCCGATAGCTGCCTAGGGTGTCGCCATAGTGGCGCACCTGTTCTAGCAGATGAGACAGACGGCGATCGCCTCGCGAAATCAACGCTTGAATCACCGACCAATTATAGCTTTCAGGCCGAAACTCAACACCCAGCGCCCCTAGCTTTTTCTGCAAAAATTTCAGCCGCTTTTCCGCTGCGGGGTCAACCCCAAACCATTGGAATGGCGTGTGTGCCTTGGGAACGAAGGTGCTACAGCCAAAGGTAAGTCGCAGGCCAGGAGCGGCTTTCTTGACATCGCGCAGCATTGCCACCGTGGCGTCTAAGTCTTCTGGCAGTTCGCCCGGAATGCCCGCCATGCCATAAAGCTTGAGGGAACTTAGCCCTCCGGCTTTGGCGCTGACCGCAGCCTGGAGAATTTCATCGTTGGTTAGCTTTTTATTTACCACCTGACGTAGGCGATCGCTACCACTTTCGACCGCAATCGTAATCGAGCGACTGTCGTGCTTGACCAGCGATCGCGCCAGTTTCTCAGTGACCGTATTCGTCCGCACCGACGCCAAACTCAGCCGCACGTCATCAAACTGGGGTCGATCCAAATAGTCCAACAGCGTCTCAAATTCTGGATGCTGCGTCACCGATGCCCCGAGCAATCCCAGCCGATTGGTCACCGCTAGTCCACGGGCGATCGCCGGAATCAGCGATTCTTCTAGGCTAGCGGTGCGAAACGGCAGCGTTAGATAGCTGGCCAAACAAAACCGACACATTTCCGGGCAGCTGCGCACCACTTCCACCATATAGATGCTTTCCCAGGCCGCTTTCTCGGTGACGACAGTAGAGGCTGAGAGCACGTTGCCGCGATAGGTTTGCTTTTCGACCTGAGCTGGAATTTGCTGATCTAAGGGGGCGATCGCGCGAATCAGCCCATCTGGAGCGGTGTAGTCAACGGCGTAGAGACTCGGGACATACACACCGGGCACCTGCGCTAGATGCCGCAACTGAGTCAGGCGATCGGCTCCCTGCACCGCCTGATAGGCATCGATAAACTGATCCAGCAGCGTTTCACCATCGCCCAACAGCACCAGATCAAAAAAGTCAGCAAACGGCTCCGGATTGGCTGTGAGCACTGGGCCGCCGCCAAACACAAGTGGATGCGCATCAGAGCGATGCTCTGCCCGCAGCGGCACATTTAGCGATTCCAGCAGGCTCAAAATATTGACGTAATCTAGCTCCCAAGACACCGAAAACCCAAGCAGTTTTGGCTGGTCGGGTAGCGGTTCATGCAGGTCGGTAAACAATCGACTCACTCGCAGGTCAGAGCGGGCGCTCAGCGTCGCCCAGACCACCTGATACCCCAGGCTAGTGATCCCCACACTATATTCGTTGGGAAAAGCAAATATGAGTGGAACGGCGGATGCTGACGGTTGGGCAGGGGTGAAGAGCAGATGTTCGGCAGCAAAAACAGAGGTCACAATAGACACAGGAAACCATTTGCTTCAGCCTAACACTCCAACAGGTTTCATCGCCCGTGCGAGCCATATTTCGCGGCCAGACGCTTCGGTTCAGCCGAGATCCGTAGGATCACGGTAGGTAGTTAGTGGAGCAGGTTGCTATTTTCAGGTCAGGTGAGGTATCTATCACGATTACATCGATCGCGATCAGGAATAAAGAACGTTCCATCCCGGATTAGGATGTACAGACGAAACTACTTAGCCCAATAGACACTTGATAGATCCGAACATTTACCCTACGACTTTACCTTAGCTTTATGACACCCTAGAGAAGCTAAGACAGAAAAAATATCTTTTCTTTAATTTAGGGTGAATGGCTTGGATTTGGATCACGTAAGATTCGGATCAATTTTCTTCCTTTGATTCAAAGAAAAGACGCAAACATGGTCATTATCCTGACGCATTGAGTAAAAGCAATGCTGCACATGGAGACGAAGCATTAACCAATGGTTGATCTATTTGGCTCTCAACTTAATTCTCCCTGCGGAACCTTTGTTCCTCAACTCGATCGTTTGCCAGATTCTTCACTGCCGCTTGCCCGCGAGTTGCAGTCTTCGAAGGCAGAACTGGATCGGCTGCTAGAAAAAGCAATCGAGCAGTACCAGATCCGAGAATATGATGCGGCCCTGTACGGGTTTACCTGCGTCTTAAGTGGCTATCGCAACCTGCCCGATCTCCAGGGTGAAGGCATGACGCTTAGCGGGATGGGACTGGCGTTTTATGCGCAAGGGCAGTATGCAGAAGCGATCGCCCATTCTTACCAGGCTCTAGCCATTGCCCGACAGGCGCTAGATCGGCGCACTGAACGGCAAGCGTTAGGGAATCTGGGCAACGCCTATCGCCACCTCAATGACTACCCGAAGGCAATTGAATACAAGCAGCAAGCCCTCAACGTTGCCCGAGAGATTCGCGATTATCGGGGCGAAATGGCTGCGCTGAACAACCTGGGCATGGCCTATAAAGCCATGGGCGACCATGAAGCTGCGATCGCCCATTACCTAGAAGCTCTTGCCTTAGCGCGTCTGTTGCACGATGCCCATGTGGAAGCTCAAGTGTTGCGCAACTTAGGCAATGCTTACCATGCTCAAGCCAACTTTGCAAAAACCGTAGAGTGCTACGAACAGCTGCTAGAGATTGCCCGCCAGTTAGATGATTTACCCATGGAAGGGCAAATCTTAAAGAATTTAGCCAGCGCCTCCTACACCCAAGGCGACTGCGATCGCGCCATCATCTTTCACCAGCGCCGCTTGGTAATCGCCCGCACCATCAAAGACTACCGCAATGCAGAACAAGCATTAGAGAGCTTAGGCGTGATCTATGACGCCCAAGGCAACTACACCCAAGCGATCGACTGCTATGAGCAACGGTTGGCGATCGCCAAACTGGCTCAAGATCCTGGCCTAGAGCAGCAAATCCTGACGAGCCTGCGTAGCGTTTGCTATGCTGTCGGCGACTATGCCCGTGCCAGTCGTTACTAGCGGCGGCGAGTGGGGCGGGACGCCAACCCATCGGGTGAAAAAGCTAGAGAGCCACTGTTCGACCGCTGTGCCATGCAGGGTATGTCCGGCAATTTGAGCCTCAGGGGGCTGCGCATCGGGATGCTGGAGGTGCTCAGCCGCCACAGACATCCAGCGCTTCATCAGCGATCGCGTCATTTCTGGATGAAACTGCACCCCATAGGCCGTCTCGCCGTAGCGAAACGCCTGGTTAGCGAACACATCACCTGTAGCCAGCAGCGTAGCGCCCTGAGGCAGCTCAAACCCTTCTTGGTGCCACTGATAAACATATTGCAGGCTGGCCATTTCGGCTGTCCCAGCGGCGGTCAGCGAAATCGGACAATAGCCAATTTCTACCCGGCCTTCGGGATGAGGCACAACGGACGCCCCTAACACCCGCGCTAACAGCTGAGCGCCCAAGCAGATCCCCAAATAGGGTTTACCTGCTGCCAGCACCTGTGGAATCCAATCCAATTCGGCTCGAATAAACGGCAGCGTTGTACAGTCATTGGCGCTCATTGGCCCACCAAACACCACCGCAGCGGCATGGTCATCCATGTGGCTGGGGAGGGGATCACCCTGGCTAGGGCAGCGCAGATCTAACTGGAACCCTTGCTGTTGAAGCAGGTGAGCCACTAAGCCAGGATTGGAGGTGGCCTGATGAACGACTAAAAGAATTTTATTCACGAGCGGTCTAGTATTCACCTTCCCAATCTAGTCGAACTGAGAGGCTGTTTGAGCACCTGTGAGGATATGGCAGTGCCATGTCCCTACCCAGGGAATTGCCTATTAATAGATTCATGATCCTGAGCTGAAATGCTCTGCCTGTTAGTCTCTAACAGTAAATAGTTACATCTTCACCACACTCATCTGCCAAATAACAGAGCGCCCGAAAGCGCAGAGCGACTACCTCGTCGTAGAGAGGATTGAGCTTACACATGGGCGGTATGTGAAAAAGAGTGTGCCCGAACAGGGTGACATCTCGCTCAAACGGACATTGCGATGGGATCATGCGGCAAAGGCGGTGAGCGATTTTTGCATCGTGGACATCAACTTGATCTAGCCAGCTACGCATCGGTTTAAGCAAAGAAAACCGGGTAGAGGCGGAAGCAGGTGATGATACAGGCCGAGATGCCGTTGGGTGAACAGATTTAATTTCAGGCTTTAGCGTTGCGGCAGAAATCCAAACCCAACTGATTAACGGTAGATCTGAAGCATCCAGGCTTTGGGTCGAGGAGTCTGGAGTGCTGTAGTTCGACTGGTTCATACGTGTCGTGCTTTCCCTCATTTTGGGAGGCTATGAGTCGAATCGGTCAATAGGTGCCCTAAAAATGCCAGCGAGAAAAAGGTCTTGGAAAAACTAATTTAAAAGGGTTCCTAACAGTAAGAATCGAATCAGCCTATAAAGTTCCTACATGTCGTAACTATGACTTCCCGGAACTCTACCCGCCTTTTTGAGATTAACGCCTATATCCCAAACATGGGAGTAGCAATGCATACAATCGGTGGGAGATTGCCGCCCTAGACAAGTAGGGGGGAGCTGATATGGCAGTTTTCAGCTGAATGAAGTACACCATAGCTTTCAGAACAAGGGGCTTAAGCCCCTTGCCTGTACTGCACCGAAGTGAGGAAGGCTATATGTCTAGGGTTTAGCTTGTGTTAGCTGCAAACATATGGTGCCCGCAAACATCATCTACTCGATCAATCACTGTCCCAATTCTGCTAACGAGGGTATTCTCTAAAGGATCAGATTTTGCCGATTACTGGGCTTCACTGCGGCTCACAATACCTGACCACTGAACTTTTTTGAGGCGATCGCGGCGATAGGAGAAAAAATGTTCGGGGGTCTGATAGGTGCAGTAGGGGGCGATCGCCACCTGGTTAGGCTGTAGACCTGCCTGCATCAGTTGCAGGAAATTCACCCGACGTACATCTAATTTGACCCGTCCGGGCTGGGGATCAGCCAAAATTGGCGAATTGGGCAGTTGGTGTAGAGCCTTTAGCACCGACTCAATCGTCTCTGTTGGCAGCAATTCACCGGGCAGCGGCTCGGCAAGGGTGATGGCTTTCAGGGAGCTACCGCTGAGTTCAGGGACGGGAAGAACCGTGATCCCGACGGTAGCGGCGACTGTGGTTGAGACTTGGTATACGTCTCCGGCGATCGCTGGCCCTAACGCCACCCGCAGATGTTCTAACTGGCTGCCATGAGCCTGAAATCGGGCGATCGCCTGCGGCACAATCGCCATCGCCGTACCGCGCCACCCAGCATGAACAGCGGCCACCCGTCCGGTTTGGATATCGGCAATCAACGCGGGCACACAATCAGCACTACAGGCCCATGCGGACTGAGCAACTTGGTCGGTTAATACGCCATCCGCTTCCATCAATGCTGCTGGATCTAATGCTGCGTCTGGGTGTTCTACTGGTCGATCGATCTGCTTCAGACCCTGGTCGATCTCATCTGGGGTGAGCACCCGATCCCCATGTACCTGCTTCACCCGATACGGCTGCGCGGTCGTGTCTAAAACAGTGGTCAGTTCGAGGGGCGATCGCGGTGAAAACTGCTGGGTAAAAAAGCCGTGGGCGAAGTCTTCTAATAGGGTACAAGTCAGAT
>Ga0163155_10006302_pt1 | contig 11506 bp, 9 predicted proteins | sample OliLakLV19SP4G1_FD_148611 | JGI IMG/M metagenome (GOLD analysis project Ga0163155, IMG submission 148611) | Freshwater microbial mat bacterial communities from Lake Vanda, McMurdo Dry Valleys, Antarctica - Oligotrophic Lake LV.19.SP4.G1 | ecosystem: Environmental > Aquatic > Freshwater > Lake >...
TACATGTGGATCGGCGAAAAACCCGGTTCTGTGCCCTGGATGTTTATCCCGATAGCGCTGCGGCATCAGCATCTCCATTTTCTGCCCGAGTATCTCCTCACGCTGATAGCCAAATAGTTTTTCTGTCTGCAAGTTGACGATCACAATGTCGCCGTCTTTGTTGACGATGACCATAGCATCTGGCGCAGATTCAAAAACCGCACGGAAGTTCTGTTCTGATTGGTTTACCAACGATTTTTCGTTCACCACGTTTTGATTGATCTCCTAATGCAAAGGCAATGCCTCAAACCATGGACTTTACGCCTATTAGGCACATAGACACTAAAACCTCTCATAAGCTACTTGGCTGCCCTGAGAGCTTGACAGAATCGGTCTTTTGTCAAACGACGCTTGTGCGCTAATGAGACTTTCAGCCCCTGGAGCCAATTTCATGGCATTTTTGCTTGACGAAATTTGCCTTCAGGGAGAAATCGTCAACGCACAGGCAGACCTGATTCGGCACGCTGTGAGCTTTTCGAGGTTGCAAAAATTCTTATGAGAGGTTTTCTGGCCGTAGAGGCTAACACGTGTTCTTCTGCGGAAGGCATTATTGTTATTCATAAACAATTGATGGCGGCTGCAGAACAGATATGCTACCACCTTCGACTCACCACTTGCGCTGCGCCTTGGATTCCTATATGTCAGACCCGTTCTTCCGGGCTTGCTCGATCAGTTCCTCGATGCCCTTTAGCCCGCTTCTGAGAAGGTTGATTTCATTGGTTATGTCAGGACCGACTAGCGCTCGCACTTTGTCCATGTCCTCAAGCAATTTCTGCCGCACCACTTCTAACCCTTCCAGTGACATGCCGTCCGCTTTCGATGATTTATTGTAATTCAGTTCGTCGTACCCCTTGCGCAACAACGATTCAATTACCTGCCGAATATCGTTTGAGTGGGGTTTGCTTTCAGACATGTAGCTCTGCGCACCTAAGACAAGCGCCGAAGTACTCGCTGCTTCACCCAGGTACTTTGGTAAGTCAGTATCTCTATAGCTGTAGCAGACGAAAGGTGTTGGCCGAGAAAGCGGATCACCTTTTACCCATCTCAAAAAATCAAACATGCTATGTAGAAAGGCGCTGTCGCTATCATCATGCACATGAACATCAGCAATGATGAGATCAAAACGACTAGACCGTAGAAGGTCCATCGCCGCCGGGAAGCTGTGCACCACAGTTACCGAGTCACCAAAATACTCCAAAATTTCGGGCAGTAATTCTGGGCCAGGCGAGGACGAAATGACGGCGAGTACTTTTTTAGGCGGCATAAGGATTAAGCATGACACGCCATCCCCCTTGACAACGCAAGCGTTATTGCGTCTCTTTTTTCTTGGGCAAGACAAATGATGCTCCTAATCCGATTAACATTCCAGCCACAACCAACAAGAGCCCCGCTCTTATTAAGTCGAACGCCATGGCAGCATTCCAAAACGGCACTACAAAGCTATTGCTGACGTTTTTGAAAAAGTTGCTGATGGCATCATCACCCCAGAAACCTTCTTTATTGGGTATTCTTAAACGGAGGTACAAAAAGTCTCATAGCTTTTTCGTAAGACCACATCTCTGTAACCTATAGAAGCATTTTTGATACTCCCAATTTAGCGCTCTATCAAAGGCTAAATTTTGGGAAGTAGCTATCCCGCTGAGTTAGCTACTCGCTCGCTGGAACGATCATCAAGTGCAGCTCGACAAAACGAACCAAAGCAAAATCATCGCCATGGCATTTTCAATGGCGGCCAAGATTGAACGCGACCTCATTTCACAGCGGACCAAGGAAGCCCTGCGTTTCAAGACAGGGGGCTAGCTCGTTCGACCAAAAGGCCCCGGCAAGAGCAAGCTAGACATCTGTCGTCCTGAAATAGAAAGCTTGCTAGCAAACAACTCCACTCAGAAGTTCATTGCCCAGCGTTATAAAACCACCGAGGCTAATCTGCACAATTGGCTCAAAAAAAAGGTCCGAAGGGCTGACAGGCATCAGACTCAGTGGCTGATAATCCGTGAGAGTTTTTGTACCTTTGTTTAAAAACACCCCACTTAAAAACATCTCAAAACGACATCCCAAATTCAATGCCACCACTTGGATGTCTGGGCTATATGCCGTGTAAACTCACCGCCGGATATCCGCGCATTTAGAGCACTGAATACATCCACCGGCCCTCCTATACAGATTTGGCGATCTTTAAATAGGTGGTGTCCCAGTTCCAGCGCGAGCCAGTCAGGCAATAATTTGGAGACACTTTTTGAAGATCAGCCTGAGAACAACCAGCATTATGTGTTGTTTTTCTGCTGTTTTTGCAACTGTCATCGGGCTGTCTAAAACGCAACCTAGAACATCCACGAAGGGCGCCAGGTTTGTATGATCACTACGTTTGGATGTCGTTTGGCTAAACGTTCCGCTGGTTCAACATAACCGTACGAAGTTGAAAATATTAAGCGGTTGCCTTTTGCGATCATTTTTTCCATAACGCGCTCAACCTCAGAGTTTTCGGGAATATTTTCTGCAAGGGTTGTTTCAACGTTTTTTAAATTTGCCTGTAAATAAAGGCGGCCAAGATTGTGTGCGTAGTTATAGCCGTTGTCATTGACCGGACCAACCATGACTAAACCAACTTTTAGTGGACTGCGTTTATCCTGCGCAAAGCCAGCGGACGCAAACAAAGCAAAGAAAGCAGGCTAAAGGCTAAATACCCTTCAACTGCCAGAAACTTGCTTGAGTTCTAGGCGAAACCACAGACAACTTGACGAAGTTGGCCGGTCCGCGAGCAGCAATTGGTAATCCACCGGTAATAACAATAGTGTCTTGCGGAGCCACATGATTGCGCTTGAGCAAAGTCTCTTCCACTAATGCCATAGTCGATTCTGAATCTGAAACTTCATTCAACATTAGTGGAGTGGTGCCCCAGGTCAAGGTCAGTTGGCGATAAACATGTGTTTGTTGAGTCAATGCAATAATCGGACATGGCGGCTTAAATTGCGAAATCAGTCTAGCAGTCGATCCAGATTTTGTGAAAGTAGCAATGACGCGGGCGTGCATATCGACGGCCATGGCGCAGGCTGCGTGAGCAATGGCGTGAGCCGATGAACCGAGTTCGTGTTCGTGCAATTTAGAGCGATCCTGGCTGCTTTCTGCGGCAAAAGCAATACGATCCATCATCATCACAGTTTCAACCGGATAATCACCCATAGCGCTTTCTTCAGAAAGCATAACCGCGTCGGTACCGTCAAAAATGGCATTGGCTACGTCAGAAGCTTCCGCCCGTGTCGGTCTGGGGTTGTTAGCCATAGAATCAAGCATTTGAGTTGCCGTAATACATGGTTTGCCGTGAGCGTTAGCGCGGCGAATAATTAGTTTCTGAGCTGGCGGCACCATTTCTGGTGGCATCTCCACTCCGAGATCGCCACGTGCCACCATCACGCCGTCTGTGACTAGAAGAATATCTTCTAGATGATCTACAGCTTCTGGTTTTTCCAGTTTGGCGATAATCATCACTGGTGGCCAGTGATCGCCAATCTGTTCGCGCAAGTCGATAATATCTTGAGCATCGCGCACAAATGACAGGGCGACAAAGTCTACTTCGCATTTGAGGCCGACTTTTAGATCTTCGCGATCTTTCTCGGTCAATGCCGGAATGGAAAGTCTTACACCGGGGATGTTTATCCCTTGATGATTCTTGAGCACTCCGCCCATAATAATTTCGCAAACTGCGTCGGTCTCGTCTACTTCTAAAACACGTAGTTCAATCAAACCGTCATCAAGCAAGATTGTGGCGCCGGGCGTAACTTCGCGAGCTAGAGGCTCATAGTTGGTGCTGACTATTTCTTCAGTGCCTTCGATTTTGCGGCTGGTGAGAGTAAACTTCGCACCTTTTTCAAGCTTGACGGCTTTGTCGTCTTTAAGCTTGCGAGTGCGAATTTTCGGACCGGATAAGTCAAGCAAAATGCCAACGGGCATATCTAATCTGGCGCTGATTTCGCGCACGTCGGCAACAACAGATTCGATAAATTCGGGTGTGGAGTGGGAGCAGTTGATGCGGGCTACGTCCATTCCGGCGCGAATCATTTCGGCCAGTTTTTCTGGAGCTCGGCAGGCCGGGCCAATAGTCGCGATAATCTTGGTGCGAGTAAGTCTCATCGGAGCATCGTCCTTTTTATGAGCAGGAACCGGCGCGGCCGCAGTGTCGGTTTTCTCTAATTCAGTTTTCAATTTAGTGGACCTAATGTCAATTATTTAGCTATGCCGGAAGCAATGCTTTCACTTTCTTCCAGACGGAAGTTGGCTAAATTCAGTTCCGAGAAACAGTTATCGATATCAGCGATAGCCGCAATTTCGTTGAACTGTATATGACCAGATTTGATCATGTTGTAGAGCTTGTTGAAACGTTCCACGTGACCATCAAATCTTTCAATGGCATAATCTTTGGCTTGACCGGTAGTAACCAGGAAAGGCCAATCTGACGAAGAAAGCAAAAGCAATTCGCGAGCTAATTGCTCGGCTGCTTTACTTAGTGCCGCATCTTTCGGTTGAGCTTTGACCAGCTCCATCACTTCTTTCAGTTGCTGTTCAGCTTTGTGGATTTGCGGCCACATGAATTCGGTGTCGTTGTTGAGCCAAACTTGATAATGCCCACCGGAACCCCATGAAGATTCGGGCAAGTTGATGGTTTTCTCAGGCGGTGATTCAGTCAGATATTCGGTGGCTGTCTGCATGTTCACAGCCGTGTAATTTTTCAATTTGCGAATTACTTCTTTCAGCCAGGTTACGCCTTCAAACCACCAGTGCCCGAATAACTCGGTATCAAATGAAACCATTACCAGGCCAGGGCGGCCCGTAGCTTTCAAATGGTCGGTCAGACATTCTTGTAAGAAACCGACATAGTGGTCAGCATTTTCTTTGATGCGATTGGCGGCTGCTTCAGGGTTGTAAAGCTCTTTGTCGCCCAGATCTGTGCTCTTTGAAGTCAATTTCCAGAAGTGCAGACCGGAGCTGTCGTCTTTTTTGTGAAATTCGCGATAGTTGCCGTCGCCTGGATAACCTTGATCTGCAGACCAGACCTGATAACCGGCTTGTTCATGACGACCCATGACGGCAATTGGATATTCTTTCAGCCAAAAGGCTTCAAATGTATCGAGGCCGGTACTGCCGGTTTGTTTAGAGGGCACATATTCGACAGATCCGTATGGGCCGACTACGCGTCGTACTTCTGCAGTTTGTCCGCCCTTAATGACGAACGATTCTGTGAAGAAATACTTCAAGCCTGCTTCAAATAACCATTTTTCAATTCCGGCCCGTTCGCCTTGAGCTGGTCTGTATGCGCATTCGGGCAACCAGAAACCGTTTGGATCTTTGCCGAAGTGTTTTTTGTAATTGGCAACGCCGGTTTTGTACTGGCCAATAATTGAAGAGTCTTCGCTTAAGAGCGGTGAAAAACAGTGAGTGGCGGCTGAAGTTGTAATCTCGATGGCGCCTGCATCTTGCAGTCTTTTGAAGCCCCCGATGATGTCGCGCTTCCAGCGGTTGGCAAAATCACTTTGAATGGCGGTGAACCAATCTAAATAGAATTTGGCCAGGTGATGATTTTCAGGATTTGGACTGGTTCCGAAACTGGCATATTTGGCTTCATCGGCTTTGGCGGCTTTGATGCGCAAAGTGACATATTTTTCGAAGCCCTGCTTTAGGTGCTCGTCGGCGAGTTGTTCGCAAAGCACTGGTGTCAGACCAATCGTCAATTTGGCTTTGATGCCTTCCTGTAGAAGATCGTCGATGGCATTAAGCAGAGGAATGTATGTTTCTGCCATGCATTCGTAAACGCTTTCTTCACCGAATGGCCACATGCCCGCCTTTCGGTAGAAGGGAAGATGGCTATGCAACATAAAAACGAAGGAGCCGATACTCAAGGTCCTGACCTCTATTGCCGTCACTAACTTTTGTCGTGTTCACTAATTTGCAAACGAGTGTGCGCTGCTACGAACTTGCAAAGAACAGTCAGGAATATAACAAGAAGAGCCCTTACCGGTCAGCTGTATAGGCTCAAACCGTAACTATTCTTTAGTACGGGTATACGATATGCTGAGTAGAACAATTGTTGCGGTACATTACGAGTAGATGTCAGAAGAAGAAAACCTCAATTTTTTACAGCCCGAATCGGCCTTAGAAAGCAACGACCCTACTAAACCAAAACGGGGCAGGCCGCCAGGTACGGCAAAGCCGGCGGTTGCCGCTACTGCCTCTGGTGAAGCCAAACCGGCAGAGAACCGAGTGGTCAAGTTGCTCGATAAAAATCCTGTCGGTATGACCCTGCCCGAGATGGCGGGAGGACCGAGGCAGCTGAAGCGAATAAAAACTTTGCGGCCGCAATTAGCAGAAGCGATTCGCGCCGGTTTGATTATGCCTGTGTCACAAAGAGCCGGGCACACTGTTTATCGCCTGGTACGGCATATTGCCAATCGCTGAGAGCGTCTTGCTGCCTTTGTATCGGGTGCAGGCAGCTCATACTGCTACAATGACCGCTACCGCTATTAAATAGAATACTGATTTAGTTCGGCGGGAGCTGAGGAAAAGAAATGGCAGGTAAATCGGTAACAGTGGGCACTCATCAGGTGCAGGCCGGTGGCAAATTTTTGATTATCGCCGGACCATGTGTAATTGAGTCGTGGGAAACAATATTCACCACTGCCAAATTTTTAAAAGAGCTCTCTGCCAAGCACGATTTCAATCTGGTTTTCAAATCATCTTTTGACAAAGCAAATCGCACTGCCGTACACGGTTTTCGCGGCCCGGGTTTAGAAAAGGGCCTGGCGATGTTGGCAGATATCAAAAGCAAACTCGGCTTGCCTGTACTGTCTGATATTCACGAAGTCGAGCAATGCGCCGCTGCCGGTGCGGTTTTAGACGTTTTACAAATACCTGCTTTTCTCTGCCGCCAGACCGATTTGCTCGTTGCCGCTGCTCTAACAGGCAAATGCGTCAATATCAAAAAAGGGCAATTCCTTTCTCCTGGTGAGATGAAGAATGCTGTAAAGAAAGTCGTAGATTCAGGCAATGAAAATGTCATGCTGACTGAGCGCGGCACCACATTTGGTTACAACAATCTGGTGGTTGATTTTCGCGGCGTGCCGATTATGAAAGAAACCGGTTATCCGGTTATTTTTGATGCTACCCATTCGGTGCAGTTGCCCGGCGGTGCCGGCGATGCCTCCAGCGGACAGAGACAGTACATTCCTACCCTGGCTAAAGCGGCTGTGGTTGCTGGTGTAGATGGCATGTTCATGGAAGTGCATCCAAATCCTGATCAAGCAAAAAGTGACGCCGCCAATCAGGTGCCTTTGTCAAATGTTGAAGAGCTGATTGCCCAGGTGCTCAAGCTCTATAACACTGTCAAAACTATGCCCGAAATTAGCTTGCCCGCTCAAGGTCAATGCAAAGAGTTTGTCTCGGTCTAGTCGAGTATTTGCTTTTCGTGAACCAACGCTCATTACTGCCAAGCAAACAGCCTAGCTCTACGAGCCGGTTTTCAGATGTGCGCGCCTGTTCAACAGTGATGGCAGCATTTTTGACTTTCAACGCTTGTAGTTTTTATCCCCTGGCTGCTCTGGCTCAAGATTCGCCCTCAAAGCCCGCTGAAGTCACGGCAAAAGACTCCATTACTCTGCTTGACCTGCTGACAAAGAGTCTCACCGCTTATGGTGGCGAAGAATCTGTGGCTCAGCTGGCTGCCGGTTTCAATGTCTACGGCCGTGAATACGATAATCTCAATGGGGATTTTGAAACAAAGCGCCTTGAACCAACCAACAGTGACGCTTCTTTTCGCCTTTTGCGCAAGGGTGTGCGCTGGCGCCTTGACCATGAACGCGGGCCGCAGCTGGCCAACCCACAGGCTGAGTCAACTCAGTCGGTGACTGTGTCGGAAGGTTTCAACGGCGAAATTCCCTGGATTAAAGCCGGCCCTAAATCTAGTACCAGATCCGAAGATTTGCAAATGGATTCGGCCAAGCTTCTTAATCTAGAAACCACACTGCCGGCCAGTTTCGTGCTTGAAGGTTTGCGCCTGGTGCAATCGAGCAATCGCGACCAGATTGTTTTAAAAGGTGACACAGTCTATCGCGACACACCGGTATGGCTGGTGGAATTTAGAAGTCCAAACGGTGCAGATAGTTTCACCCTGGCCATTGAGAAAAACAATTTCATGGTCGTATCACTGGCTTTCAATATCGGCGACTCTGTAGGAAAATCGGTCACCATCGACTACAGCGAGTACAGTCCGGCGGCCGGAACGGTCTATCCTCATAAGCTCACCAGGCGCGTAGAAGGCAAAATGGAACTGGTGAGAGTAATGTCAGATCTGTCTGCCAGCGCCAATATTAAAGACAGTGAGTTTGATCGCCCCGGTGGTACTTTCCACCTTACCCGCACTATTAATGTGCCTTTTGACTACGGCCAGCGCGAAATTCTCGTTAAAGGCCGCCTCAATAATGGTGAAGAATTAGACTTTTTATTTGATACCGGTGCCAGTGACACCATTATCGACCGACGAGTGGCAGCTGAAAGTTACTTATTGAAAGAAGGCGTAGCCGGCATGCGTGCCCTGGGCGGATCTGTGTTGACCAACATCAGCACCATCGGCCGATTGGAACTTGGTAATCTTGTCGTTAACGATATTGATGCGCGTATATTAGATCTCTCATCGCAATCGAGGCATCTTGGTCGCAGACTGGGTGGCATCATCGGCACCAATGTAATTTCTAAATTTGTGGTGTCGGTTGACTACGGCAAAACCACTCTTAGTTTTCATGACGCCGACAGTTTCGTCGTGCCCGAAGGTTGCGCTACCGTGTCATTCACAAGAAAGAGCGCACCGGTAGTTAAAGTAAAATTGAATAGCCGTGAAGACGTGATGATGCTGGTCGATACAGGGGCAGCCTTCAATAATTTGCCCGCCGCGGTAGCCATGCGTTACACCACTGGTGATGCCGCCGCCAGACACGCTACAGAGGGAACCGGTCTGGATGGTCGACCGGTTCGCCTTGGCCGGGTCAAGGTAGACAACGTTTTAATCGGCAGCAAATTAGTCAAGAGCGTTGATTTCACCTACGCCCTGGCCAATCCGGCCTCGGCCAAAGAGCCGGCTAAATCAGAATCAGGATTTTTCCAGACTTCTAATTTAGGCATTCTCGGTAATCCATTTTTGGAAAATTTTCTTGTCTATATTGATTATAAATTCCAGCGTATGCTGCTCAAGACCTCTGCCGTAATTAAGACCCGCTCTGCTATCGATCAGGCGATTTCTGCCGGTGACGATCAGCTAGTGCAAAAACGCGATTTTCGCCTGGCCGAGATAAGCTATAACAAAGCGATGCTCATTGCCACCGGCAATGGTGACAAGAAAACCGAGGCCAAGCTGCTTGGACGCTTTGGTAACTTGCGCCGCATGATGGCTAAAGACTTAGGTCGGCCGGAACATTCCAAAGCTGCATATGACTATTTCGTCAAAGCACAAGAGCTGGCCAAAAAGACCGGGCAAACCGAAATTGAAGGCAGAATCTTAGCTGATTGGAGTTTGCTTTATTTAGATAACAATCAAACTGACTCGGCCAAACAAACCATGGATCGTGCCCTGCTACTCTCGCCTCAAGACGCCAATGTAAACATTGATTGTGCCGTGCATTTATATCGTGCCCATCGTTATCCTGAGATGCAGCACTATGTGGAAAAGGCACTATTCCTGGACCCTTCCAACTGGCAAGCATTGTGGTATCAAATCAAACTTTCTGAAATGTTCGGTGACAATGTCAAAGTACTGGCCACTCTCAAAGAGATTTTGCGGCACTATCCGTGGTCGAAAACAGCTCAAGAGAAATTGAAACAGCTGCAGACGCCGGCAGCTCCGGTGGCGCCAGCCGAAACCACGCCGAAGTATGACCGTAATCACTAAAGTTAGTGCGAGTTAGTGCACCACCCGTTTCTGCACCGCACCGGAAAGCTCTCTGAATTGCGGGCCAAAATAGTACTTGCGCATTTCTTTGTAGGCGTCTGCGTAGGTGTAACCGTCGTGGGTGACACGCCAGATGCCCACCATGCAACCGGCGCGATCGGAGCCGTGGGCGCAGTGCACAAAGACCGGCTCGTTGCTTTTTTGGCCTTCTTCAACTGCGGCAATGAAAGTAGCTTGTTGGCTGGCAGTGGGTGCTTTGGCACTCATGGGCAAATTGATGTGTTTCATCCCCAGGGCCTGCGCTTGCTCTGCCTCTGCCTTCGTGCGAAAGCTTGCCGCTCGCAAATCAATTACTGTCTTCACCCCTTTCTGGCCGAGCAGCTTTAAGCCTGCGGCGGTTGGTTCACCACCTCTATAAAGATAAGGATGGACCACATGAAAGTTGGGCAGGTCTTCGGTTTTTTTTCCCGGGGTTTTGTAATCTACTGATGTAGGCGCTTTGGCACTGCCGGGAGCAGCGACTACCGGGCCGGGCCAGACCAGGCTAAATAAAAGTGTGGCCAGGGGGCTCAAAGCCTTTTGGGTAATCGTCGACATATTTGGTTCCTGAACAGTGTGCAAATGCACAGTAGTTTTGATTGTAGGCTCTGTTATCTTAAATTTGCCGGTGGAGCGAGAAAGGTATACTAGATTAACTCCTGTTAATTATTGCTTTTTTTACTCAAATATTTGAACTTTTTCACTAGTTTTAGCGTTTTACCTAATAACCACCCACAAGGTTGGAGACTATGGACCTTTCAGACGAGGCCCTGATAAAAAAATATAGAGCGGATGGAGACATGACTGTCTTCACTACTCTGGTGAAGCGGTATCAAAACCGCGTGTTCGTGATTGCGTTCAGACTTTTAAATAATAGCGAAGAAGCTGAGGAGGTTGTTCAAGATACTTTTGTCAAAGTGCACCAGAATTTCGACAAGTTCAGGACCGAAAATATTTTTGCATCCTGGATTTTTCGCATTGCCCACAATCTTTGTATGGACATTCTAAGGCAAAGGTTGAGAAAAAAATCTACGGTTCTGGTGTCATTCGATCCGCAATCTACCGTGGCCGAAGAGGAAGGCGACAGAATTATCAATCAGCCGGTTTCGCAACTGGCCGATGAACAGCCCAATCCCTCTCAGAGTCTTGATATGAGTGAGCAAACAAATATGGTGGAAAGATCACTCAATAAGTTGCCCGAAGCGCAAAAAATCGTTTTAATTCTCCACGATCTGCAAGGCTTCTCGTACAGTGAAATTGCTGAAATTGTCGGAGCCAATATCGGTACTGTACGCTCTAGACTCCATTATGGTCGTATCAAACTAAAAGAATTGCTCGCTCCTTATTTTTCCAGTGAAGTTAATTTGCCCGCTACATTCAGGTGATAGACATGCAAGATCCAAATCTCAAATGCCAACAATTAGAAGATGCTCTTGATGCCTACTACGATCTTGAGCTCAGCGCCGAAGAGGCAGAGGCCGTCGAGCGGCATCTGGCTGATTG
>Ga0163155_10006304_pt1 | contig 11502 bp, 7 predicted proteins | sample OliLakLV19SP4G1_FD_148611 | JGI IMG/M metagenome (GOLD analysis project Ga0163155, IMG submission 148611) | Freshwater microbial mat bacterial communities from Lake Vanda, McMurdo Dry Valleys, Antarctica - Oligotrophic Lake LV.19.SP4.G1 | ecosystem: Environmental > Aquatic > Freshwater > Lake >...
TTCGTAAACATGGCGGCAATGTCATTGCTGCTCTGCTTGAGGCTATCCATGGTCAGCCCTTCATCCCCCTTCCCTCTTCTGCCTAGCCTGAATAGTCACCAAATATCCTTACCAACTCAGGCGACTAAGAAAGATTCACCGCAACGGGCTGCCGTTGGTTCAGGTCAAAGAGTAGGTCGGCATCACTAAACTTATCCTGCAAGAAGCGGCCATGGATCACTAACTTCTGGGCATCATCGCGATGGAGGTCTTCAACAATTTCTTTCATCTGGCTGTCAAGGATATCCAGTTGTTCGCCCAGCAATTGGCGGGCCGTTTTACTGTTTTTGATCGGATGAACGTTGGCAAAGGCTGGTGGTAAATTAAGATAGTTCTGCAATGCTTCCGGCAGATAGTCGAGCACCGTCTGTCGAATTACATGAATATGATGATCAGCACTATTGATGTCAGCAATTTGTGGCAGAATCGAAACGATTGACGCTTTAATACTTACAACCTTGGCATAGATATCGTCGGGCAGATGTTTTTGTACGGCGCTGACTAGGCTTTCCAATTCTTGGCGTAACTCGTCTATGGAAAGCTGGTGGCGCAGGCTGAGTTCATATTGCGGATTGCGCGGTGTTACGATCAGTCCCACCGAATAGAGGCCCAGGATAATCAAAAACCAAAAATCCTGAATTAAGCCACTAAAAAAGAGCAGCAGGCCAACGATGCCTAAGAGTGAGCCCACGATGTTGGGTGTGCTATAAAGAAAAAATAAGAATTGTTTGCGATTCATAGATGAGATCTGCCTTTGTCAAGGTACGGTATCTTATGATTCATGCGACACCGTACCTCGCACTTTATTGATAGCCGCGAATTTGCTTGAAAATCGCACTGAGTGAAGCCGAGTTGGCATCAAAGACACGACCACCCGTTTCGTTGGCAATCGCTTCCATTTCTGCGAGACTCGAATCGCCAAAGAGAATGGTAAAGGTGCGCACCGCTTTTGTCTGTGGCGACAGTGCACGATAATAGTTCAGAAAGCCGTCTAAGGAGTCGCCTTCGGTATTTTCACCATCACTCATCAACACAATCGAGTAGTAGCGATCGGGGTCTTGTTGACGAGCTTCCTCGACCCGCAAATAGGCATCTTCCATTGCCGAGAAGATAGCCGTGCTGCCGTCGGCTCTGAGCCCCTCCACATAATTGCGCACGGCAGTCATCTCCTGACTTTGGCTGTCAGTGGCGTCAATGACGAAGTCTTGCCGATCGACGACCCCGCTGCTAAAGGGAATCAGTGTAATCCGTTCTCGGCTGCGGAAGCGCGAGAATTGGCCGGTCAAGCTTTGATCCATACCAGTCAGGTTGACGAGCGCTTCTTTCAAATCAGCCAAGCGCTCTCCTTCCATCGAGCCACTGACATCCAGGACAAAGAAGGCATGAGCAGGGACGCGTTGTTCATCTAGGTAAGCAAAGAGCAGGCTGTCAATGACCTGGGCGTTGTTGGGGAAGGGCAACTCCACCAATAGTTGGCTGGAAAATTTGTCACTCAGTTTCACATCAGGAATCACAGGGCGGCGCAATGTCTGCTCCATCAGCGCCTGTTGAAAGGCGGGCGTGCGCAGATAGGCAACCAGCTTGTCATATTGCTCCCGTTTGTCGCCGTTGATCAGCATGAGCGGATAGTCGGCGGTGATGATGCCTTCTTTGGGATAGATCAGCACCAGCTTTTCTTGTAATTGATTGCCTTGATTAAGGCCTAACAGCACCGATTCATAGTTGACCATACCATCCAGCGTAGATTGTTCAGCCACATAACTTTCGGCCAGCCAGCCCGAACTGCCAGCGGTGAGCGTTTGGCCTTTGAAAAATGCTTGCATGGTGGCGGCGTCAATTTGCTCGACTTGTAAGGCGTCGCCGCCGCCCGCAAAGGCGGCGGCGACACCCACTAGTGCCGTAAAGCCAGAATTGGAAGAGGCCGGATTGGTCATGGCATAGTGCAATTCCCCACTTTCGGCCTTGGCGGCAATATCGCGCCATGTAATATCGGGGTTATCAATCCAGCCGAAGGCGCGCGCCTTGCTCTCTTTAACCCCCATGACCACAGGTGAGAGCATGATCTTTTCTTGGGCCAACACGCGTGCATTGGCACCTTCGAGCAGCGTAAGATATTTACCATGCGAGAACCAGGCCAGATCTGTCGCTTCACCAGCTATCAACGCCTCGGCGCCATCTAGTGTACCGATATATTTCATCTCTAACTGCACGCCAGTTTCATTCTGAATCTGCTCAAAGAGTGGTTCCATGTCGCTCAGTTCAGAACCGGCCAGCACAGTCAACGTTTCACTATCACCGCCACAGGCCGTCAGCACCAAGCTTGTTATCAGCAGGGTGACAAGCAGTAGAGGGGAAATTCCCAGAACCCGCAAAATCTTTTTCATCATGAAACAATTCCCTTGTGCATTGTAGAAATCAAAACGGTAGACGAGACACGAGACAGGAAGAGACGCTCTCGTGTCTGATGTCTCGTGTCTCGCATCTGATGTCGCTACCTAGAGCGTAATCACCCCATCATCTTGTACCGTCATATTGACATTGGCGGTCGCTTCACCGGCGACTTCGGTGCGGACGCGGTCGAGATAGCCTTGCGATTTTTGTACCTCGCCCGCCAGCGCAGTAACCGTCTTCTGCATCGAATCGAGCGCTTTCACTTTGTAGTCCGAGATCATGTCCATCGTCTCGTAGATGTTATTGAAGGCAATTTGCAGCTTTTCCAAACTCACGGACGAATCGGCCGCCTGTTGATAGACCTGAGCCGTCTGCTTCTTGAGCAGCGCCGAAGTCGATGCAATCAGGTTGCCCGTGGTCGTGTTGAGCGCGCTAATTTGGTCTAGCACCAACTTTTCATTGGCCAACGCTTGGGCCACGATTACCGCCGTGCGTAGCGCCGAGACAGTCGTGGTGGTCGCGCGATCCACACCCTTGATCAACTCCAGGTTATTCTTGCGGATCATATCCAACGCCAGATAACCTTGAATGCTGACGGCCAGTTGCGTGAGCAGATCTTGCACCTTCTGGCGCACAAAGAAGAGCATTTCTTCGCGCACAATGCGCGCCTTTTGTGGATTTTCTAGCTCGATTTGCTGTACGCGTTGTTCAATGGCGGCATCGATCTGGCGTCCCACGTAGATATATTGCTGCAAGCGCTGCATAATATTCCAGAGGTTGAGCTTCTCCTCTTCTAGCGCCGCATTGTCCTTGCGCAACTCATCTTGGCTGCGATAGAGCGAGTTGATAATCGTGTTAATGTGCTGCTGCGACGACTGATATTTCAGAAAATAGTCGCGCAACTTGTCACCCGTGCCGCCCGGCAGCAGACCGAAGAGACGCTTGGGCGTGATAAAATCGCCTTGGCGCGAGGGATCAAGATCTTCCACTGTTTTGCGCAGATCAGTCAGACTCTTGGCGACAAAAGATGTGTCGTTGAAGATCCCACCTTCCATCGCATTCACCGGCTTTTCTAACATGCGGTTGGAAAGGGCAGCCGAAGCGCGAATATCCTGCGTGCCCAGATTGTGAATCGCCTGTAGCTTTTCCGTAAATGGTTCGCTGTGCAGCGGGCTGTTGATCACGGTATTGACAAAATCAGCCACCTTTTCATCCAGCTTGGGCAATACCGACGGCTCCAGCGGCACCATGTCGGTGGCCTTGGCTTGCGCAATCGGCGCCACCGGCTGGGGCGGGGTCAACATTTCAGGGGGGGTTAGGGTTTCAGGTGGTGTCAGGGCTTCGGTCATGAGATTGCTCCTTATTTTGCGTGATTTGTGTTGTCTATTGCGTGATGCGTGGCGCTCTAGAAGTGCGATAGAGCACGCAGCACGTTTCACGAATTAATTATATTTTGCTTCGATTTGTTGAATCAGGCCTTCAATAACTTCGTAGCTCGGCGGTTCAATCACATTGAGCAGATTCTGCGGCAGTGCGATATTGTGTTGTTGCCAGAACTCCTGTTGATAGGCCAGATTGCTGTTGCGAAAGCCATACTCGATTTCCAGCTTTTGTAATTCCTCGTCACTTTCCAATGCATCACCCAGTTTCTCTGCATTCGCATTGAAGGTCACGAGAATGTGCTTTGTATACAGGTTGGGGTCAGGATAGAGTAGGACCATTTGGTCACTCATGTTCCCGCCGGCGCGGGTGGTTTGGGTGATGAACTGAGCTTCATAGATCATCACCAGCGGTGCTTTGCCCATTCCCATCACCAGATAATCTTCAAAAGGGGCTTCCGATGAATATTCGGTAAAGCCCTGCGCCAAGAAGAGTTTTTCCAGATCGGCCAACAAGTCGGGATTGTAGTTACTTTGAACAATATTATTGCCATTCAATACATAGCTGCTCAGTGCCAAATACATTGCTGCTGAGTTAGAGCGTCGAATATCGGTCGATGTGATGAGGACGCGTTTGTTAACATTGTAAGCCTCATTGTTCTTCAAGTCGCTCCAGCGCACATCATTTTCAACCAACTTTAGATATTCAGCCATGTTCAGCGTATAATAAGCCCCTTCATTTTTGGCAATCCCATTGGCAACTAAAATTTCTGCAATGGGCTTCCAGGAGGCAATCGCCATCGGGGTAAAGAACACGTCGTACGCTTTGCTGCCCGGCCTTTCAGCCTGAATTTTCTGGGCCCCAGGAATCCCCGCCGGAAAGCCAAAATCGTACTCGCCATTATTCAGCTTGGCCGCAATTTCGCGCGAGCCAGCCTTTTCAATTTCCACTTGTAGACCGAGTCGACGCAAGGCTGCTACAACCCGTTCATCCTTGAAAAACTCTTCTTTTTCCGAACCAATCAGACCACGAATCGTGACAACTTGTCGAGCGCGGAGTGCATCGCTAGCTGAATACCAAATGCCTGCTCCCACGCCGACAAGTAGAATCAGACTTAGGATCGGCCCAAGCACCCGTCGTAGTGATGAATTTGGATTACGTACGGTGACTGACATGAATGAAAACCCTTCGTGTAGTTTCGCCACTAGTTGTGTCAGGCTTACTGTTCGTGCCTGAATATAGTGAAAAATAGGTAAATCCCAAATAATCTATACGGAAAAATAGCAAATAGTTTTTAGGAAGATTTAGCATAAAAACTATGCTTCAACTTTAGCATGAACAAGATATCTCTGCTAAGAAATTTTCCCGACATCCGCCTGACTTTTTGCCGAAAATTCTAACTTATTCATTGATCGTTAATCTCACTATACTGCTGCTTGGTCAACAATAGATTAACAATCATTGGAGAAACCATAGAAGCTATCTTCCAGTTAACTACTTGATTGGAAGATAGCAGGAGGAGGGAGCCGTAATTCGCAGATAAATGAGTACGCGCCGCCGATTAACCATTACGCGTCCTTAAAATTTCGACAATCTCTAATTAATCGCACCGTGATAAAGTTAAACCATCATTATTAAAAATCGATCATGCGCCGGGAGCAACTGTCATGGTAAAGGCATTTTTATGTCGCAGTTTGTCACTAGTCTTGTTACTAGTATTCTTTTCGGGTAGTAGTGCCGCGTATGCACAAACGGTTGGCCCTGTTGACCCAGTTGACTTACGTATCATGACCTTTAATATTTGGATGGGTGGGGAACTGGTCGATTTCGATCAAGTTGTAGAGGCTATCAAAGCTGCGGATGCTGACATTGTCGGGTTGCAGGAAGCGATTGGCAATACGCGTCGCTTGGCGGATGCGCTGGGCTGGTCATACGCCAGTGAAAGAATGCAGATCATCTCGCGCTTTCCGCTGATTGATCCGCCCGATGGCAATGGCCTCTATATCTTTGCCCAGATCAAGCCCGGCGCAGTCGTGGCGTTAGCGAATGCCCATCTGCCATCGGACCCGTATGGTCCCTACGCCGTGCGCGACGGTGCAGCTTTGGCAGAAGTACTAGAATTGGAACAGGCGACACGTCTACCCATGATTGCACCACACCTGCCTAAATTCATGGCGCTTACCCAAGCCAGCATCCCCGTCTTGCTGACGGGAGACTTTAATGCCCCTTCACACCGGGATTGGACGACAGCGATGATCGGAACACGTACCGGGTTGGATTATACGGTGGAATGGCCGGTGAGCACAGCTGTGGAAGCCGCCGGTTTTGTGGACACCTACCGCGCTGCCCATCCGAATCCAGCTAAGCGACCCGGTATTACGTGGACCTATGGCTACCCCTATCCACGCTTGAAGCCCGACGAAGTGATTGACCGCATCGACTTTGTCTTTGCCGCTGGCGCGGTGGAGGTACTCAAGAGCCAAATTGTAGGTGAGACAGGCACGCCCGACGCGGACATCGGTATTTCACCCTACCCCTCAGATCACCGAGGAGTAGTTTCGACGCTGCGCGTAACGCCAGGATCGCCTCCCTATTTTGTCGCGGCGCAGTCCCGCTTGGTCAGAGTCGGTGAGCCGATTGTGGTACGCTATCACGCACCAATGGGTGAGGGGAGCGACCGCATTGTTCTTGTCGCGGGTGACGGTGATGCTATCAATGATGCGCTGATGTGGCTGCCGCCTTATGAAGCAAGTTTTTTCGGCAGTGTGACCTTTGGTTCGACATTGCTCGCGCCGGGCGAGTATGAAGTAGCGCTGATTGGCGTAGACGATACAGAGATTGCGCGCCATTCATTTTGGATCATAGCCCCGACGCACAGCCTGCAATCAGTACGAACAAAACCACCTACAAAGTTGGGGAAGCTGTCTCTGTCGCCTGGCAGAATACACCCGCTCATCGTTGGGATTGGATCGCCATCTATCGCGCCGGCGATCCCGATCTCGCCAACGGCTATTTCGGTTATCTATACACCCAGGCAACGGTTGCTGGCAATGCAACCTTTGATAGTAGTGTGTTGGGTGAAGCAATGCTACCGCTCGGTGAGTATGAAGTGCGTCTTTTGCTCGACGATGGTTTTTCTATCCTGGCTACAGCCACCTTTACTATGACACAATAAATTTATCAGATAAGATCTAGATCAATAAGGATCAGGTGCTAAAGGGCGAGGTCTATCTTTGAAGATTAGTTTTGCATAGTAAAGGCTGATTTAGTAGCATTGTAAGATTCATAAAACTCCTATTGATGGATTGCTAGCTCTATGCTAGAGTTCGATTGAAATGAATTTTTGCAATACGCCTGGGCAGAAACAGAAGTTTATTTCGCTATGTGCGACTTCGACTCCCGTCGAGTCCGCAGACCTATAGTAGAAAAATATAGGACAAACAGGGTCTTCATTTCGTCTGGAGGCCTTTTTTGTTATTGTGCTGGTGGCAGTTGCTGCGCACTGCTCCTGGCAGCCAATGCGTTACGATCAACAATGCAAGCGCTCACCCTCCCCTGTCGAGAATTTAGTTAGTCCTGACATAGCGTAATGCTTATAACACAGGTATGATAGGGTGAACTCGCTTGCTCTATCGCAGCATAAGGAAAAATACGATGTCGTATAAGCACAACCATGAATCTCACTACGCGGACAACACAGACAAGATTCGCCAGGTTTTAGCCAAAATCAAAGCTGAAGCCGGCTCGCACTCGCCCAGTGTGACTACGCTTTTGCAAGAACTGCCACAAGTGAAGATCAAGATTGATGCCTGTTTCCTTTCCAATCCGTATGCAACTGATCTCTTCTTGCAGTACTTTACGCAGGAAGTTATGGGCACCGAGCGCCTACGCCGAATGATTGAATATTATCCTTCACAAAACAGGGCAGTCGCCAGCCGGTTGGCCAGCCGGTTGGCACTGCCCCCAGAACGCATCTTTTTGGGCAATGGCGCAACGGAAATTATCCAAGCGATTATCCATAACTTTTGCGCGGGCAAATTGCTGATTAATTTGCCCACTTTTTCGCCCTATTATGAGTTTGTACGTCCAAACACGCAGGTGATCTACAACCATCTCAGCAAAGAGACACAATTCAAGTTGGATGTCGATGCGTATCTTGCATTGGTACGCAAGGAGAAGCCCGATATGGTTGTGTTGATCAATCCTAACAACCCTGACGGCAGCTATCTCGCTGCTGCCGAGTTGCGGGCACTCTTGCATGAACTGCGCGCGGTCAATCATGTGATTGTCGATGAAAGTTTTGTACACTTTGCTTTTGAAGATGCTGCGTTATCGCTCCTTTCATTTGCCGACTTGACACAAGAGTTCAGCAATTTAATCGTGATCAAAAGTATGTCGAAAGATTTCGGCATAGCCGGGATTCGCGTCGGCTACGCGGTGATGTCCGCGAGCAAAGTGAGCCAACTGCTCAGTAATGGGTTCTTGTGGAATATTTCTGGGTTGGCTGAATACTTCTTTGATCTATGGGTGCGCGCTGATTTTTTTGCGCAATACAATCAGGCGCGTATTCGCTACATTCACGAAACACAAACCTTCATTGCGGCGTTAGCACAAATCTCGGGGCTTCAAATTTACCCCTCCAAAGCTAATTATGTTCTGGTTGAGCTGATCAATGGTCTCAGCGCCTTTGACTTTGTGAGCGAATTACTGATTCGCAACGGCATCTACACACGTAATTGCGATGATAAAAAAGGGTTGGTCGGCGAATTTGTGCGGATTGGAGCGCGCTCAGCCGAGGAAAACGAACAGATCCGGCAAGCCATCCAAACGCTCTGTACAGAAGTTGATCTTCGCGCAATGACGCCCACCCCTCTACCCTTGGCGCATAAGTAAATGATTGCCCAATAAAATCATATAGACAGCCGCGGCGACCAATGCTGAGCATCGCATAATCGATTCACCGTACTATCAAAGGCAAGAATAGACTGCTTTCTCTTGCCGTTCCATCTGGCAGGGATGTTGGTTCGGGTGTCAGTGTACCAGTCGGCGTGGTGATGGGGGTTGGCGTTATGGTGAGCGTTGCGGTAGCTGTAGCCGTAGGCGTTGCGGTAGCGGTGGATGTCATCGTTGGATCTGAGAGTGTTGTTGGTGTTGCAGTCGTCGTTGGGCTTGGCGTTGAACTCGGCGACTCAGTCAAGGTTGCGATCGGCGTCGGTGTTGTTGTTGTCGTTGGGGTCATCGTTGCAGGTACGATTGGTGTTGTGGTTGCCATGGGTGTTGCCGTTACAGTTGGCGTCGCAAGATTAGGGTTGTGCAGGGCTATACTAAAACCGGAGGCATTGCCCTGGGCATCAATGATCAAGGCTGTCAGGTTTGGAGCCAGGAAAGCGTCGGCCAGGATAAAGGAAAAGCTGCCGTTTGCGGCCGCGATCGTACGTCCGAGAAAAAATTGACCCTGTGCTTGGTTATCCGCAAAGATTTCAACTGTTACATTCGGGTTAGTTACCCCAGCCAGCATATTGCCTGTCAGGGTGAGTAGTTGGGGAGCCGCCAGATTGAGGTTTGCCCCACTCGTCAAGAGGATGCCCGCCAACCCATTGTCATGAAGTTGATTTTCAGACCAGGTATTGCCGAGCGTCTGACTGCCGCTGGCCAGAATTCCATAATTTTGATTGAAGCGAATCGTATTGCGCGCTAGTGAGTTTTGGCTGGAGCTGTTGGCCACATAGATGCCCGCTCCGTCATTGTTTTGGGTTATATTGGCTTGGACCAGCGTACGTGTAACCCCACGCAAATCTAAGCCATGACCCAAGTTGTCGGCTAGGGTGTTCGTCATGATTTGATTATCAACCAGCGCCAGCGCACCTGTAGGCAGTAACAGTGCCATGCCAGCTCCCTGATTGGCAGCAGCACTATTATGGCTGACACGATTATTGTTAGAGCGCACGTAAATGCCGTGATTGCCGTTGCCGTTGATCGTGTTGGCGGTAGCAGTCGTGCGATCCGCCGTTTCGCGGATGGACAAGCCATAGAGCGAATTTTGGTTTAGGCGATTGTTGTCAATCAGATTATCTGGACTATTCAGATCAACGACGATGCCTTGTTGGTTGTGGTGAAAGTCATTATTGCGGATCTGGTTCTGGACCGAGCCAAGAATGCGCAGTCCGTGTCCTTCATTGCCGTACGCCTGATTGTTCTCTAGCAGATTGTGGTGTGAGGGCGCTTGCGGATCGCTTGAGTTGGGTGAACCTGGATCCAACATAAAGCCTTGCGCTTGGTTAGTGCCGGGATCAAAATTGTCATAGGCGATATTGTTGCGGAAAATGAAATTGTTGCAGCCGCGCGAAATAATGAAGCCATGGGCACCATTGTGATGGGACTGGTTATTTTCGACCAACACGTCATGGGTGAAGTCATGCGGATCGAACCCATAGCGGATATTTTCATAAAACTCATTGCCGCGGAAGACCATATTGCTGGCTTGATAGGTATAGATGCCATAGTAGAGGTGGTGGAACTTACTGTCGAGCACTTCCCCTGTTACGCGAGTAAGCAATACCGTCGGGGCCGCAGTCGCATTGATATCGCGCCAGGAAACACCATAACTTTCGCCGTCAGCTGAGCCCAGATAGCCGATGTCTGAATTGCGAATGTTCAGCACCGCATTGTATTTGGCCAACAGGTAGGCACGCCCGTTGCTCACATCTTGGTCCACCGCGCTGGCCGTTGGATCCCAAGCATAAACCTTGATCCCGTCCAGGTTGATTGTCCCGTTATGCGTAATTAGATAAACAAAGCTCCGATAGTCAATCGCCATCACCGCCTGCTGACCATCCGGCTCCGTCACAACCTGGGCTACCGCTGCGCCCGCGGCTTGAACTAGCGCTTCACTGCGCATGCGCAACTCACTCGACCCGCTCTGCGGTCCCAAAGCGAGGGTTACACCAGCATCTATGAAGAGATTGGCATTCAGCAGCCAGATGCCATTGCCCAGATCCTGTAGTAGGGTGGCATGGGGCGCACCGAGTCCAGCCTGAATAGTCGCCAGGGTGACGGCAGAGCCATTGCCCGTAACCCTGATTCTGGTCTGTCCTTTGCTATCTGTGTCTACAGTATAAACTGCATCTAGCGCCGCATTTATTGTAGATGAACTGGCCGAAGCCGATAGCTCATTGTGGGTAGCAGCATAGGCTGCTGGTAGGCTGGCGCTAGATAAACATAAGGCAAGGTTCAAGCAACAAAACAGAAGTAGATTTTTCGCTTTGAGGTATTTCTGCACTCTGGGTAAACTCCAATCGAAAACAGAAAACTTCGTGCCAAGTAGCAACGATTATCCTTGTGATGCTGCGACATTTGACAGTAGCCGGTCTATAGTAAGTATTACGACAACGTTAAATTCGTGTTGAATTCATTCAGAGCAGCATGTGATGAAATTTAACATTGTCGTAGTATGCATTATAAGTATTAGGCAAGTTAATTATCAAATGATTATCAATTTCTGGTGAAGGCTGACAATCAGCTTGCAATTGCGAGAGGGAAGCCTATCTGGTACGGTATAGTCCGGCTCGAAACCGATCACAAGCGCGGTTTTCGGAGGCGGTGTACCCGCTTATACATTTACATCAATCGTCTATTTCAAGTCGAAGGGTAGCTGTCCCGCCAATCCTACTGACCCGAACAATGACCAATTTG
>Ga0163155_10006318_pt1 | contig 11485 bp, 11 predicted proteins | sample OliLakLV19SP4G1_FD_148611 | JGI IMG/M metagenome (GOLD analysis project Ga0163155, IMG submission 148611) | Freshwater microbial mat bacterial communities from Lake Vanda, McMurdo Dry Valleys, Antarctica - Oligotrophic Lake LV.19.SP4.G1 | ecosystem: Environmental > Aquatic > Freshwater > Lake >...
CGTGCCGATTGAAACAGAGCATACGCCGGATAAACCAAAATTTGGGCGCTCCAACTGGCAGCGACTTGCAACTTGCGCACGGTTTGCTGGCGGCGATCGAGCCATTGGCGCGTTTGGCGCAACAGCTTACGAAAAACTTGGCTTTGGTATGGATCAGATGGCATGACAGGTGGGGCGATTCGTGAAACGTTAGCGCAGCTTTCCACAGGCTTCCTACGGGAATCGCCCAGTTCCCAAGTGGCAGGCGTTCAACGGGTTCGTGGAAATTAAGCAACCCTGCCAAACTTCTCTCATAGTAAAACCTAACGCGATCTTTCGTAGCGATTTTTCGTAGCGATCGGCAAACTCAACACCGTATACTAGATGAGTTTACCCGGACTAGATTAAACTCTTGGGCGTTGACCTGCGTAGCTACGTTTATATCGATCGGTTGCAAGCTCAGCACGCCGCTTACCTGGGAACCGTTTCGATTGGGTTTCTTCCCCTTCCGGGCGACGCTTCCCTCTGGATTGAAATTTCTCCTGGGATTGAAATTAACCGGATTACCGATGTGGCGCTGAAATCGGCGGTGGTGCGTCCGGGTGTGCTGATGGTGGAACGTCTCTACGGCTTACTGGAGCTTCATTCCACCAATCAAGGAGAACTGCAAGCAGCCGGTAAAGCCATTTTGGATACCCTGGAAGTGCGCCGCCAAGATTGCCGCAAGCCTCGTGTGCTTTCTAGCCAAATTATTCGCAATATTGACCCCCACCATGCTCAATTGATTAACCGCACTCGTCGCGGACAGATGATCATGTCTGGGCAAACGCTATATGTTTTTGAAGTGGAACCCGCAGCCTGGGCGGCATTGGCAGCGAATGAAGCAGAGAAAGCCGCGTTGATCAACATTTTGCAAGTGTCGGCGGTTGGCAGCTTTGGGCGATTGTATTTAGGTGGAGAAGAACGTGATATTTTGGCGGCTTCTCATGCGGTGCTGTCGGCGATCGAAAGTGTGCCTGGGCGATCGCCCGATGGTGGACGATTGGAATAATTGGGCGGCATTCAGTGCAAAAATAAATTGAGAACAAGGGCGCTTTCCGATGGATAAAGGGCAAAAAGCGGATGGCGGACGTTAGATATTTAACCCAGTTGAAGCAGCAAGTAGAATCGCTGCGACGCAGTGGACATGACCCTGTTGCGGATGATGGGAAGCGTGGCGGCACTGAACAAGGGCGATCGCAGTCGCTTGATTTCCCCAGAGTGGATCTGAGCCATGCCGAATTAGTCGATGCCAACCTGAGCCACGCCAATTTCAGCTATGCCAATCTCAGCCATGCGAACCTGATTGGAGCTAACCTGACCCAGGCAAACCTGCGCGGAGCCGACCTCAGCCACGCCAACCTGATCGGCACCGAGCTACACCAAGCTGACCTGCGCGATGCCGATCTAACTGGGGCACACCTGCAACGCACCAATCTGAGCCTAGCGCTGCTGCTGGGTGCCGAACTAGGAAACGCCAATCTCAGCGACGCAAATTTACACCAAGTAGAACTGGGTCAGATTCATTTTTATCAAGCAATCCTGCATCGGGCTACTCTCACTCAAGCTCATTTATCTAGTGCCTATCTATTTGGGGCAGATCTTAGCGGCGCGAATTTGGCAGGCGCGGATCTCCGGTGGGCAAATCTGCGGAAGGTAAACTTGGCAGATGCAAATCTGCAAGGCGCAACTTTACAAAGCGCCAACCTCAGCGGCGCTTGTTTGCGTCGTGCCAACTTGCAAGGAGCCAATTTGCAGCAGGCAATTTTTACCAATGCAACTCTCACCCATGCCAATCTGAACTATGCAAATGTAGAACACTGCTACTTTCATCCGGCGGCAGTGCAAGGGGTAATTTGGGGCGATCGCCCGCCCTCATTCCGCTAACCACTGTCATATCAGCAAGTTAAGCTGCATTCCTTTGAGGTTGTCTGGCAAGACCCAGAAATAGAGCTTTAATATTTTTGTCTCCAAAATTCAGCGTGGGTGCCTGCGGCATGACTTCTTTTTTAGGACAATTTCCAGATATTCAAACGCACTGGGCGCGATCGTTTATTGAAGCGTTGGCGCAGCGGGGAATTGTGCGCGGGTTTCCGGATGGCAGCTTTCGACCAGAGCAAGCGGTCAGTCGGGCAGAGTTCGCGATTGTGTTGCAGACGGCTTTCCCGCGATCGCCGATTCGTCCCTATCAGCCATTTTTGGATGTGCCAGCCACTTATTGGGCAACGGGTGCTATTCGCTGGGCGTATGAAACGGGGTTTATGAGTGGCTATCCCGGACGATTGTTTCGCCCAACCGAGCCGATTGCGCGATCGCAAACTTTGGCGGCGTTGATCGGTGGCTTAAAGCTATCGACGACTATTTCCGTGCCGCTGGCATCGCTCTATGAAGATGCCGCTCAAATTCCAGCCTATGCCACGAACGCGATCGCCACGGCAACGGTGAATAGCATTGTGGTTAACTATCCCTCTCTGCGGCGGTTGCGTCCAACCCAGCCCACCACTCGCGCTGAAATGGCAGCGTTTGTTTATCAATGTTTGGTGGCATTGCAGCAGGCTCCCGCGATCGCTTCTAGTGCGATCGTGCGCTGGCAGACGAGCCAAACTGTGCAGGTGAGCCATGCCCGCGAGTTTCGGGCTGTTTGGGTGACCTCGGTTTGGAACAAGGATTTTCCATCTCAAAATGGGCTGACCACTCAGCAGCAGCAAGCCGAATTTATTGCGCTTGTCGATCGCCTTCAGGCAATGAACTTTAACGCGGTGATTCTTCAGGTTCGTCCCGAAGGCGACGCGCTTTATCGATCGCCCTTGGAACCTTGGAGTCATTGGCTGACGGGCACCCAAGGCAAAGCGCCCAACCCGATGTATGACCCGTTGGAATTTGCGATCGCCCAGTGCCACCAGCGCAACATCGAACTTCATGCCTGGTTCAATCCCTATCGCGCCCGTAGCTCTCGGCAAACTGTCAACGCGGCTCCCCATCTTGCCGTGACCAATCCAGACGTGGTGTATGTCTGGGGAAACCAACTTTGGATGGACCCAGGCGCGAAAGTGGTGCAAGATCGCACCTACAACGTCATTTTGGATGTGGTGAAGCGCTACGACGTAGATGGCATTCACCTGGATGATTATTTTTATCCCTATCCGATCGCAGGGCAAACCTTTCCCGATGATAAAACCTATCAAGCCTATCGCCGAGCAGGGGGCACCTTAGCGTTAGCCGATTGGCGCAGAGATAACGTGAATCGGTTGGTGCAGCGATTAGCAACTGGCATTCGCGCCGCCAAGCCGATGGTCAAATTTGGCATTAGCCCCTTTGGCATCTATCGTCCGGGTCAGCCGCCTTCCGTCAAAGGATTAGATGCCTATGAACAGTTGTATGCCGATTCGCTCAAGTGGTTGCAGCAGGGCTGGATTGATTATTTATCGCCGCAGCTTTATTGGCGAATTGATGCGCCCAATCAAAGCTATCCGGTGCTGTTGAACTGGTGGGCAGAGAACAACCCCAAGCAGCGCCACCTCTACCCCGGTAATAATTTGGCACAACTGGATGGCAAAGCTTGGGAACTGGCAGAAATTGAGCGCCAAATTGCCATCACGCGCCAGCTAACGCCAAAGTTAGTATTAGGCAATCTCTTTTTCAGCATGGATGCCATTACCCAAAATCGTCAAGGCGTGGGCGATCGCTTCCGCACCACAACCTACCGCACTCCTGCCCTTGCCCCCACAATCCCTTGGCTGACTGCATCAACCCCAACTTTACCTACCGGACTCAAAGCAACTGCTGGCAAACTCACCTGGAATCCTGGAGGCTTGGATGTGCGATCGTGGACGCTCTATCAAAAAACTGGCGACCAGTGGGTACTCAAACAGATTTTGCCAGCCAGTGTGAGGGAAGCGATCGCGTCCCCTGGAACTTACGCCCTCAGCGCCGTTAACAAGCTTGCAATAGAAAGTGCCGCCGTTGTTATTGCAGTGACGTAGGGGTGGGAAGTGGGAAGGAGTTTTGAGTTTTGAGTTTTGAGTTTTGAGTTTTGGACTCCGAAACCTGACCCCCGAAACATGTTAAGGAATTGCTACCGAGTTCAATAAGCGATCGACGATCGCCCTGGCTCTGCGTCCGCCTGCTGGAATCATTCGATGCGCGAGTACGTGGGGTGCGAGATATTTCACATCATCGGGAATGGCGTAGTCGCGATCGCTCAAAAAAGCCAATGCCTGAGCCGCTCGCTGTAGGGTGATTGTGCCTCTAGGACTCACTCCTAGAGTAATCTCCTCATCTTCACGAGTTGCCCGTACCAAGTTCAAAATGTATTGCTGTAAAGAGGTTTCTACTTTCACTTGGGCACTCAATCGCTGTAGCTCCTTCACCTCATCCAGTGAAATGCAGGGCTGCAAATCTTTTGAGATGGTTCCTAGCTGAAGCCGCTCTAGCATTTGCAATTCTTCTGCTTCACTTGGATAGCCTAACGACAATGACAGCGCAAAGCGATCCATTTGCGCTTCGGGTAACGGAAAGGTGCCCTGATATTCCACTGGGTTTTGGGTGGCAATTACAAAGAAAGGAGTGGGCACCAACCGCGAGTTGCCATCCACCGTCACCTGTTGCTCTTCCATCACCTCCAGTAATGCCGACTGGGTGCGGGGAGTGGCTCGGTTAATTTCATCCGCAAGCACCACATTGGCAAATACTGGACCCGGCAAAAATTCAAACTCACCTGTTCGAGGATTCCAAATGTTGGTTCCGGTAATGTCGGTGGGTAGCAAGTCAGGCGTACATTGAATCCGCTGAAATTTCCCATCGATCGAGCGGGCAAGGGATTTTGCTAATAGGGTTTTACCGACTCCAGGAACGTCTTCTAGCAGCGTATGACCACCAGAGAGTAGCGCCACTAGCACTAATCGAATTGAATCGGACTTGCCAACAATCACTTGACCCAGGTTTTCGGTTAATCGCTCAATCCGATCTCTCATGCCATCTCCGCTGATTAAGGGAAAGTAAATCTATTTTCGGCATTGCTGAATTTGGGGATGAAATTTGTAGAGGCAATCCTTTGTAGTTGCCTCTATCTCTGTAGGGGTAGGCACAAGACCCACTCCTACAGCCAAAAGATCATACTTGCATTCAGCGATGTCCTATTTTCTAGTGTGCCCTTCATTTCCCGTGAAATTACTAGATTAGTAATAGCAACTAAGTGTGTAATGGCTTGAGGCATTGATGCCTGTGAGCCGAGGATCAATAGCGAGTTCTTAAAAAACTTGGGCACTCTTGACATAAGGAAATAAAGAAAATGCGTTTTCTTAAGGTTCGTCATCCGACTTTTATCGACTGTGCCCATAAAAACTAGATCTTAGCCCACAGATTGGGCAACTTGAATGCAAGTTAGCTGAAATCAAGTGATACTAACCGATGAAATTTAGTGAGATTGGATGAATTTGGATCGGCAATGTTGAATTGCGACGGGGTGATCGACAAATTCAGTTGTTCAATCATTTAGGTTCTTTAGAAATGTCATCTCTTTCAATTGCCTACGCTAACACTGCCCGTACTCTTGCCTCCATCAGCCAGCAGCGTGCCACCGGAGAGTTGCAGTTTTGGAATGACCAACAGTGCTGGAGGCTCTATTTTTTCCATGGTCGATTGGTTTATGCGACGGGCAGCCACCATCGATTGCGGCGATGGCGACGAGCAATGAAGCAGCAATGCCCAGACTATGTAGTAGCGCAGATGCCAACGGGTGAACCTTGGGAATCTCAATTGTTGAGTCAAAGTGTTGCCCAAAATCAGTTGAGTGTGCAACAAGCTCAAGGGGTGATCAAAATGAGCTTGGAGGAGGTGCTGTTTGCGTGGGTCAGCAATCCGACGGTGGTGCCTGAGTGGTCAGCAGTACAGCGCTTTTCGCTGAAGGATAATTCGGCATTGGGACTGCTGCTATCTCCAGCGGATATTGAGGCAGTGCTACAGCGATCGCGCCAGCTTTGGAAGAGTTGGAAAGCGTTGGAGTTGGAGTCGCTCAACCCGTGTCAATCGCCTGTGCTGAAGACCGTTCCCTCAGAATCGTCGAATGCGGCGACATTGCCTGCCAACCTGCGTCCGTTTTTAACTGGGCGCTATACGCTGTGGGATATTGCCTGCTATGCACGGCGACCCGTGACCACCATCACCCAATTTTTGTTGCCGTGGGTGCAGCGAGGAGCGATCGTCTTAAAAGAAGTACCCGACTTACCCCACCTTTCTGCACAACTGCGAACCAATGCAGCAAACAGCCAAGCGCCCCGCCCTTTAATTGCCTGTGTGGATGACAGCCCAACAGTCGGATTGGTTCTTGCCAGCATTCTGGAACCTGCTGGCTATCGCGTGTTAAAAATCCAAGAGCCTTTATCCGGCATTGGCACCTTAAGTGCGACCAGACCTGATTTAATTTTTCTAGATTTGATGATGCCTAATGCAAATGGCTATGACCTTTGCACCTTTCTGCGAAAAACACCGATTTTTCAAAATACGCCGATTATCATCTTAACCAGCCAAGGCAGTTTGATTGATCGCACTCGTGCCAAATTAGTGGGTGCATCCGATTTTTTGACAAAACCGCCTGCTCCTCAAGTATTGTTAACCCTAGTTCGGCAGCATTTGCGATCGGTGATGTCTAGCCCTAAAGTAGTCACCTGCGAATGCTGGGAAGAGTAGAAACAGGCGTTCGTCCCTTCTAACTTCATCAAAGGGTTACAGTGAGAAAGAAATTTCTCTCTAATATCCTGCGGATTTGCCCAATGACTGCTCCAACTCAACCTAGGGATTCTACCTATCGCGCGAAACGGGAAACGGATTGGCGACTTTTAAAAAGTCTAGTTCCTTATGGCTTACAAAATAGTCGCACGCTCCTGTTTTCACTGCTGCTGATCGTACCTGCATCCATTGCCGGAGCGATTCAGCCGATTTTAGTAGGCGATGCCATTTCCTTGGTGCGACAGGAGCCTACCTGGCTGAAGTTTTTGCAAACGGTGCCATTGTCAACGGGCATCAATATTCTGTCAGGGTTGCTATTAGTGACGTTGGTGGCGCGCGCAATTTTGGATGCGTGGCAGGGCTATTTGGTGCAAAAGGTTGGGCAAAACATTACGGCAAATATTCGGACTGATTTGTTTTTTCATGTCACCTCGCTGGCAATGCGCTTTTTTGACCGCACTCCTGTAGGGCGGCTGATTACCCGATTAACGAGTGATGTGGAGTCGTTGGGGGATGTGTTTTCAACCGGGGCGATCGGGATTATTGGCGATTTATTCTCCATCCTGGTGATTGCCGTCCTGATGTTTTTGTTGCAGTGGCAGTTAGCGTTGCTGTTAGTGATCATGCTGATTCCGGTGACGGCGCTGATTATTTATTTTCAGCAGCAGTTTCGCAAAGCTAACTACCGCGCTCGTGAAGAAATCTCTGCGCTCAACTCCATGCTGCAAGAAAATATTGTGGGCATTGGAGTGGTGCAGCTATTTCGCCGCGAAGAATTCAACTCCCAACTTTTTAGTCAAATAAACCAGCGCTACATCAAAGAAGTTGACAAAACAATTTTTCATGATTCGGCGATTTCGGCAACGCTGGAGTGGATTTCGCTGGTGGCGATCGCCGGGGTGTTGTGGGTTGGCAGTTTGCTGATTATGGATGACCAGTTGAGGTTGGGCACTCTATCGGCATTTATTTTGTACGCTCAGCGCTTATTTGATCCGCTGCGTCAGTTTGCTGAAAAATTCACGGCGATTCAAGCAGGGCTAACGGCGATCGAACGGGTCAACGATATCATGAGCGAACCGATCGAGATTCGTGATATTGCCAATCCCAAAACGTTGTATGCCCACCCCGATACCGAAACGGGTAAGATTCAGTTTGATCATGTGTGGTTTGGCTACAAACCAGAAGATCCCGTTCTAAAAAACCTGGATTTTACGATTCATCCAGGTGAAAAAGTGGCGTTAGTCGGTCCCACGGGTGCCGGAAAAAGCTCCATTATTCGCCTACTCACTCGCCTTTATGAAGCAAACGAAGGCAAGATTTTGATCGATGGCATTGATGTGCGCGACTTGCCTCAAACAGAGTTGCGTCGTCACATGGGCGTAATTTTGCAGGATGGGTTTATCTTTGCTGGAGATGTGAAAAGCAATATTACGCTGGGTGAAACTTACTCTTTTGAAGCGATTCAGGCAGCGGCTCAAAACACGAACGTCGATCGCCTGATCGAACAACTTCCCCAAGGCTACGATACGCCGCTGCGGGAACGAGGTACGAACCTATCCGCTGGGCAAAAGCAACTGCTAGCCTTTGCTCGCGCTGCCATCCGCGATCCTAAAATTTTGGTGCTGGATGAGGCGACTGCCAGCCTAGACGTGGGCACAGAGTCTTTGGTGCAAGAAGCGCTAGAACGATTGCTAAAAGGACGAACGGCAATTATTATCGCTCACCGCCTCAGTACCATTCGCAAATGCGATCGCATTCTCGTTCTCAAACGGGGACAGCTAGTCGAATCGGGCAGTCACGAAGAACTCCTCGCCGAAAACGGACTTTACGCCAGTCTCTATTACCTACAAATGTTGGAATCCTAGACCTGCTCCAATCAACCTTAACGGTCTCAAGCTGAGTCGGCAGGAAGAGGCTTGGGGTCTGTTGGAGGATTGGGAAAAGATTCGCTCGTCGAGGTTGGCTGAAGTGCCTGGAAGACAAGTGTGCAGAGTTGAAGTGGCATCAAGTGGTGTGGCGGAAGGATGCTGACCCTTATCGGCTGAAGCTACTGAAATCTGCCCAACGACAACGAATCAGTGGTGTAGCGATTAAGGAGAATCTTCAAACAGAGCAGTCAAATTCTGATAGCCACTCACCACCCTGAGCACTTCAATGTCGTCGTTGAGCAAGCGGTAAAAAATTAAGTACTGCTTGTAAGGCAAACTGCGTGAGCCAGGATAGAGTTCATCCCGCTTGCGAACTACTTGAGGAAACTGAGCAATCCGTTGAAGGGTTGAATCGATACCGCTCAGAAACTGTTCGGCGATGGTTAGACTGCCCTGAGCAGCAAGATAATCTGCGATCGCCTCAATATCGCGACTGGCGCGAGGAGTAATTCGACATACTCAGCTCATGCTTCAGAATAGCGATCGCGTAATCGTTGGCGAATCGCTTCGATTTCAGTCGCAGCATCTAGGAGTTCTCCCCGTTCGGCTGCTTCGGCTCCAAGCACCACTTTACGGCATAATTCTTCAAACCGTCCCTGGTAGATCTGTTCCTGCTCTGCCAGTACCTGTAGCCCCGCAAGCATCATCTCATCCAGCGAGGTGTACTTGCCACTGGCGATCGGCAAACTGCTGTAAGTCGGGCGGAATCGGCGCAGTCATTGTCGTATTTTACGCGATAAGGAATTGTTTCTATAAGTTTAACTTACCTGCTAATCGCCGAGGCTGGCAGAAGTGCCTGCGATCCAAAAATCTTAATTTTGACTTGTCTATTTGGGATAAGAATGCTACTCTAAGCAGAAATCATTGCTTATAAAAAAATATGACTACAATATTGCTTGCAGGCATTGTTATGTTTGCTTCTTCGAGTTTGTATTTTTGGCTTACTTCAAAAAAAGAATTTAACTCAGCTTTTTTGGTAAGTTTCATTACTTTGATCAGTTATATCATAATGTACGAAGGAAGGTTTTTGATTGGTGATTCAGATACGGGATTGTATTGGACGCGATGGGTATTCTATGGTCTCAGTTGCGCTCTTTTGACTCATGACATATCCAAACAGCTAAATATTGCAAAAGGTATTCAGTGGCTTGCAGTCGCACTCACCCCAATCGTCATGTTCACTGGAGCACTCGCATCTGTGTATTCTGGACCTTACAAATGGATCTGGTTTGTGATTAGTAGTGTAGCTTTTTTGGCAATTGCTAAGATATATTATTCAACCAAATCTGCCGAATTACCAAGAATATCAATTTACTTTTTGTTTGGATGGTCAGTATTTCCACTAGTGTTTTTACTTTCTCCAGAAGGCTTGAATATTATTACTAATCCTTTTGCAGGTATAGCGTATCTCGTATTAGACTTGCTTACTAAGATTATTTTCTATATGCAGCATTCTAATTTACAAAAAAAGTTGTGATTTTAAAATGTGCTGAGTTACAGTTTTCAAATTCTCGGCACTGGTTCCGTTGGATAGGGAAGGCTGAATGCCTTGCCAGATCCAGATCAGAAGGCATAACGAATTGAGAATAGTTCTATCCATGACAACCCGACTTCCAAGATCCCTAGTTTTACTGCCGGGATAACTTTGGTTGTGAAATGAACCCGGACAAAGTTGTGAATTAACCATTGCAGATCGAGAGTCCTTTGTAGAGTATCCCGAGTTTTTGCATACATGTTTGTTTTGCGCCGAAAGGTCGAATTCCGTCGTCTCAAAGATGAATTAAAGGCTTCTACAGGATTGGCATGGATTTGGGCATGCTCAATCCGAGCATCTGTCTCTGGGTGTTCTGGCACCGGGGCTTGATACTTCGGTCGTTTTCGCCCAGGACGTTTCTTGGAACCTTTATTTTTTAAGCGGACACGCAGTCGCTTGGTCGGTCTACCGGGTTGTCCGGTACGAGACACTTCATGGCAAATGGCAAATAAAATCTTGCCATAACGTCGTTCTCCATCCGTCAGTAAGGTCAAGTCTTGCGTTTGTCCAATCACCTCGCACAGCAGTTGTAACGCCTCCTCAAACAGAGTCTGGTCTTTCGCGCCACAGTTTAGCTCACACAAAAACCGACTACTGCGCTCCATTAGCACAATGGTCCAACCTTCTGACTCACTTGCAGCAGTATTGTGGTGGACTTTGGTGTACAACTCATCCCCTGCAATCACCAGACTGAGGAACTGATGACATCACCCGTACAGGGTTAAAGCGGGCTTCAACTTGGACAAGCGCCACTCCCAATCAATCATGCTCTTTTTAGAGACCCCAAAGATTCGCGCTGTCGCATTCAAGCCTTGTCCTTCTGTTCTCGCTTTCAGCACCTCAATGATCCGACTCAATGGCGTTCTTAAGCCAGCCATCGGAGTAGCGAAGGTCTCACTAAAATAAATATCGCAACTCCGACAATGATAGATCGGGTGGGTGCCATTATGTTGAGTCACATAGCGGGTACGAACATCGACTTTGGCGCTGTCACAGCAAGGACAGTTCTGAGAAAATAAATTCATCATGAGATCCAATTAAAGTCCAGGGTTGATAGACTACTGAATGCCTGTAATATAGCAATATCAGGACTCTATCCTCCCTCACTCAGCGGAACCAGTGCCCTCTCATAGCAATACAGCGAGTCAAACAGCGATCGCCGCTTCAAAATCCACTCCACAAGATCATGGTTCTCCATTCCCACAATCCGAAAATCACAAGCAGCACCGAGGCGATCGCTGCTTTAAACTGGAGGAGCAATACGTGCGATCGCATAGGC
>Ga0163155_10006322_pt1 | contig 11479 bp, 4 predicted proteins | sample OliLakLV19SP4G1_FD_148611 | JGI IMG/M metagenome (GOLD analysis project Ga0163155, IMG submission 148611) | Freshwater microbial mat bacterial communities from Lake Vanda, McMurdo Dry Valleys, Antarctica - Oligotrophic Lake LV.19.SP4.G1 | ecosystem: Environmental > Aquatic > Freshwater > Lake >...
TGTCACGATGAAGGGATGCGCCGGGGCTGGGAAGTCACCGATGACGCCGCGCTATTCGAACACTGCAATCTGCCTGTCCATATCGTCGATGGCGAAGAAACCAACTTGAAGGTGACCACGCCGATGGATTTGGCGATCGCCGAATTTATCTTGAAAAGAAGAATGAGAGAACAAAGCTGAGCTACGAGGGCGTTGCCGACTGGCTATATTAACCGCTCAGTGAATGTTTAAGCGGTAATTTCACGCTAAAAGTTGTCCCCTTCAGTTCAGAAGACTCAATTAGCAGTTCACCGTTATGAGTTTCGACAATTCGTTTCACGATCGCTAAACCCAGCCCGGTTCCTGCTGACTTGGTGGAATAAAATTAGAAAAGAGTACAAGATAGATAAAGCTTGAGAACATAAAAATCAAGATCTGTTCCTATCCGACAGCGATGAAATCTGGATACGGATCGGGCTAGATTGAGTAGCAATACGGAGATAACCATCGCCCCGTCCAGTTAATTGCGTCAAATCATCAGCTGTTAGGTTCACGTCTTGAGCATTTTTCTTCGCTTCAGTAAAGTTGAAAGGTTTTAGTACAAGACGCGTTGCCATTTGTGCTTTTGTCTCATTGCTAAAGTGGTCGCTCATCTGGCTAGCAAGTACCATTCCTAAGCCAAATTTTCGGTACTCTGTTGCCAAGGTATTTAGCACGGCTGATGAAGCATCTCGGTCTTTGCCACCCATTGAAAGAATTTTGGCTTCATCCACGAAGACAAACAGCCGAAATCGCTCAAAGTCATTTTGAGGTTGAACAGGGATGTTACCTTTTGACTTCAAGGCTCTCGCCAATTTGCGTAGTAGTGTATCAGTAATAACAAAGCGAATGTCTTCTTCCAAGTGAACCAGATTTAAGTGATGGCTGCGTTCTAGCAAATCATCGATTGCGATTTGCTGACCTTTGGCAAAAATGGGATGTTCAAAGACTCTTGCGACCGCGTCATAGGCACTCTCAATAATATTCTTTTGGCTCCGGGACAAAGTATCGTCTTCTAGCTGGTTGTCCATCAAACCGAGAACATCACCAAATGTAGGAGGCGTTCGATGCCAGGAGGCAGGATCTCTGTCATTAATGCCAGCCCGATCATAAGCTTCATTAAGGATGTCTTTGATCACACGCCATTGCCGATGTCCCAAAGATGGAATGCAGGCTTTGAGCATCGACAACAGGATGTTGATTTGAGCATACACTCCTCCATCAGCGGGATTAAGAGAGTCTAACTCCATCGGGTTGATGCCATGAGTACAAGCTGGACCATGAGACAGCGTGTAATCTTCTGCCCCTGCCAACACCACATCACCGTGAAAATCGAAGATTAGACAAGGTATGCCGAATGTGTGAATTTCGCTGGCGATCACCTTGAGAGTCTCTGTCTTTCCAGAGCCGGATGCTCCCAAAATCAAGAAGAAGCCATTCGGTTGTTTAGCAACTTCCCAGTAACGAGGAGTATTATCTCGTCGGGCAATTCCTAACAGAACTGAAAGAGAACTTTGACGACCTAGCCTGGATGTTTCGATCATTTCAAGGTCGGTCGATGGATTTTCTAGATTGGCTTCTTCAACAATTTCAACTTCTGGCTCAATGGTTTCTTCAGGCTTTGCGATTATGGGATCGGCTAGGCGAGCGACTGCTTCAACTTGAATTTCGTCAGAGACAGGCTCAGACTCAATAACGGACGCTGTAGAAGAAGATGTCGGCTGAAGCTTGTGAAATGCAGTCGTAGGATCGAGTTCTGGAGCGACAGATTGGGTTGCTTGTGGAATAGACTCAGCAGAAGCTTCGCTCCGCTGGGTAGCGGGCTTGCATTCCCGTTCTCTCAGGGTTAGTCCGACTTCCTCTGCATTCAACGTGCGGACGACAATCGGTATCCCTTCTTGGGTCACAAATGTGGCTTTTTCAAAAGGAGCGACACTTGCCAACTGAACCCGAACAATTTCAGCTTGGATTTTGAGAGGAATCTTGCGATCAAACAAGTCATTCAGCAAGGAGTGCCAGTGTTGCTTGAACTCTGGATCGCTATCGCGTAAACAGGCTTGATAAAAATGGTTTCGTAGAACTTCGCGGCGGGGTCTGACCAAAGGAGAATCTTCTGCCTCAGTTCCACCAAAAATGCTGACGATCGCACGGTAAGTTGCCATCACCTGATTAACAGGGTTGCCGGAAATAATTCCAGCCTTGACGCTGTATGGGACCCCAGCATCGTGGGTTTTCACTTCTACGATGTCAAGGATTAATCCACCGTCCTCCGACTCCCGCAAACCAATCAAATCTGCTTGTTTGCGGTTTCCACCACCGTCCGCTACTCGACCAGCTACTAGCCATTGGCGAGCTTCTGGAGTATCTAAACTGACTGCCAAACCAGCCGGGTGGTCGCGACGATAGCTACGTACCACTACAATTTTGCCGAGAGCCGCTTTGGTAGTGCGATCGCCCTCCTTGGACGCAGACCCAACCCCCAAAATCCCCTCTGGCTCCAGCGATACCAGATCCGTCACGATCGATGTCAGAGTATCCTTAGCTGCATCAAAGAAGGTTTTCCGCAATTCGCGGGAAAGCGCTTGCTCAAAGGGTTCCAGGTCATGCGCTAGAGTCGTCAGGACGCGCCGTCTCTCTTGCCGAACATCGACGCAGAAAGTATCACCAATTTTGTAATTGTTTAAGGGAACCCCGTGGCGATCGGCGATGACTGTCCAAGTGCTTGATTTTGCAAGTTTGGCAATGTGCTGAATACTTTCTTCAGCGTTTGCGGCATGAGCAACTGTCTGATTCTTAAGCCGAGGTTCCAACGTTCCAACTAGTTGTAGATAACTGCCAAAAATATTAGAGTCAGCGATTGGAATTTGATCAACTTTTTTCTTGATTTTGTCGTAAGCGTATCGATAGCTCAAGACCCAAGGATTCAGGCTAAACGTTCCTTCTCGCTTGAACCTGCCGCCTTTGACTTCAAACGGATCGAAAATAACCGTTAAGTGAGCAGGTTTTTGGGATAGTTCTGTCTCTAGTGCTAGAAGAGCGATCTTTTGGTTAGACACGTCCAGGCTGACTCTGCCAATTTGCTGCCCTAGAGCAATCAGTTCTTTGGTATCTTCTTCCAAATCATCGAGCGTGTCTAGCCAAGTGATTGCATCTTGGGCAGTGTAACGGATGCGAATGTGCAACCCAGAAATAACCTGACTGCTAGGATTTGTATCAGGTTGAACGTGCTTGATAAGTTCCTGCACAAAGCTTTCTGGGCAGGGTGGGTTAATGAGCATTACCCGCAAACCAGTGCGGACGAAGGGACGCATCTGCGCCAAGTCGATCGCCAGTTTGCCAATACTTTTCACGCCATCGTCAATACTGAGCGATCGTGGATTTTTCTTGTAAAGTGGCAGAGAGCCGACTTGCCCTGCCAATCCCAGATCGACTGAAGGCAGTTTGGTGATTTCTTCAGGCAAGTGCAGCGAAGTCAGATAGTGCAGGTCTGTAGTCAGCGTTTCTTCGATCGCGACCAGTTCAACCGGATTAAACTCTTGATTGCCATCAAGCAACTCTCCAGAAGCGACGACCCAACGCCATAGATGGAGCGGATGGAGTGGTGACAGAACCGCTGCAATCTCATCGTCCTTCCTGAAAATGTAAGTTTCTAATGCCATCACAGAAGCAAACAAATCTGCCGCTAAGGATGAAGCATCACGGGCATCTTGAGCATTGGTGCTGAGTGCCTCTAGAAGGTCACTATAGGTTTGTAAATATTGCTTTGCCGCTTGCCGGACTTCTGGCTTAGCCGCTAGGGTGGTCAAAGGGCTGGCAGCCAATCCAGGCAGATGTTCCACCAAGACTGAACGATGCTTTTGCAGGTCTTCTGCCAGCGATTGCACTTGAGGGTTAAGAGCTTCTGCCTCAACAAATGTATGAATCAAGCCTCCTGTGCCCATTTCAGCATCAAACTCAAAATATTCTCGTTCGCCCCATTCATCTACTTCTAAAATGGCGGACTCTGATAAATCTTCTACTCTGACTACCATGCCCCACACTTGCTGAGTCGTCCCTGCGCGGATCAATCGGAGTAAATTCTGGCTAATTTGTAGAGTGGCGCGACTGCCATAGGCATCCTGGGATAATGTCACCAGTTTGCCTTCTTTATCGCCGTCTTCTACTCGTTCTACTGCTTGGTTGACTGATTCATAAAGATCATCCAGCAGATTCAATTCCTTTTCTAGAACAGCTTTAACTGAAAGATTTTGGACAGGACTAAAACTGGGCTTAGAACTGTCTAAAGTCTTATCTGGAGTTCCGTTTCGCCCTAGCCAAACTTTCTGACTATCGGCAAAGTCCAACTCATGCAGCACATCTTGGCTTCCAGGCTGTTCTGCCAACTTTCTGATATTTCGCTGGATTTGTTTTGCCTGTTTCTTATCACTGTTTGCCAGTGAGTTGACATAGCCCTGCATTCTTTTTAGTTCATTTTTATCAGCAGCGCGAGCGCCCTCAACCAATTTGAGATTATCTGAGAGGCGCTTGGCAATGTCAGATGGATTGTTTTTGTCAGCGATGCCAGAGTCTTGTAGCAATCCCAAGGCTGGCAAGAAGCTTTTTAGCTGTAAACCTCGATCGTCATCACCGGATAAATCTTCCAGTTCCAAGGCGAATTTCACTACATCTTTCAGGCGAAAATCTTGGGGAGCCTGCTCAATGGTGAGTGCCTTCCAGAAATTTCTTAAAAATGCAGTGGATGCCTCTTCAGATTTTTGGTTTGCCAGTAGCCGGATTGCGTCTTGATCATCTCGAATCTCAAAATCCCGTAGCGAAGCACCTCTAGTTAGTGGCTTATTTGCCAAGACTGCGATCGTTCGTAAATATTCGTTTCGCCACTGGACTGCAACTTCTTCTGAGTCAGTCAGCAACGGTTTCTCAGCATCAGATAATTTTGCTTGAATTTCCAGAACCTTCTCACTCCAGTCTGGATCTGTGATGGCAATTCGCAGTGAGGTTTTTTCAGACTTCCCCTTTTTGAGAAGCCGATCGACAAAAGCTTCTAGCTCGATCGGTTCAATGTCTCTCAAAATTACGCCGAATCGTTGCTCTTTTGCCTCACGCAGAATTAGATCAGCCGCCAACTGACCAATTCGTTGCAGTACTGCCTGTGATTTGCCTTGCCCTACGTTATAAACAGCCATTGCGAACCCAAGATTTAACGATTATGAGTTAGTGTATCCAGTTTCTATCAAGCCAACTAAAGCTTTACCATCCGCCATTCGTTTAGCAAAGCCCTGATCCTCTAAACGCTTCAGAAAAGCCTCGGCATTTTGCCTGAGATATTTACTGCTGACACGAGATATGCCTGACTGACTAAGCAGAAATTCATCTTCAGGATGACCTCCGGTTACAATTCCAAAACGCTTCCAAAGTCGTTCTAGAAATTCTTGGTACTCAACAAATTCATCCACGACATTTACAGTGCCAGCGACTAGGACTTCAATTATTCGATCCTCCGGACAGACTCTCTTTCTAGGATTCTTCTGCTGTGGATACAATAAGCCACTTCTCACGCCTAGTAGCCTCAAGTAGTCTGCGAGGGAGTCTTGTTCATTAATTTTTTCAATAATTTCTCCGATGATTTCCTCAGGTTCCATATCCGCCTCTCGCTGACTTACCACTTCCGTAAGTTTTTCAAACGGAACGCCTTTTTTAGCAGCCTTCGATTGTGGATCAATACCTGTTTCCAGTTTCAAGGCTTCCTGTATTTCTCCGTCATCCCATAATTTAATCCAGTCGTTCGGTTCTGCTCCCAAGCGATCTAGAATAGATTTCAGCAATAGTGTGAGGTAACTCTTAGCATCTCTAACATTCAACTGCTGCACAGACTCTTCACTGGCTCTAGCGAGCTGAGATTCAGGTTTCCCCGTTGCCTGCAATAGCAGAGGACGGGCGGGTAGCCCAGCCCAAACCCTTCCTCTGGTCGATAGATAGAAAAAGATGGTTAATGATCCCAGAGAGACAATCCTTTCTAAAGTTGCCATCGCATTGGGTCGTACCGTCTGTTCGTAAACAGCAAGCATGTCTGCTGCCAATCGAAGTTCCCAAAGAACAGGGTCATACGCTGCTCCTGTTTCTTGGAATTTTTGTAAATCCTGACAATTGGCGATCGCTTCGTCTGGCTTTCGTTCTCTGACTCCTTCGGCAAGGGGCGATAACAATACCGTTAAATCATCGGCTGTAGTCAGATCGCGTTCTGGGTCAATAATAGACTGGAGCAAAGTCAGCAGCGACGAATCTGGCGTGGATGGATTGGTAGGAATGCTCCAGAGGGCTTTCAGAAAAGCTCCAGCGTGTTCGTCAGAAGGATCGCCCGTAACCAAATTCCCGGTCGATGCGGTGAGAGAAGACTGATCGATCGATTTACCAAAAACCGCGCCGTCTGTGCCTAAGAGCGATCGCAACATCGGCAGCACCTGCTTTCCCAACGCCCCGTCTTTCGTTGTTGCCTCATCCGCCAGTCGTCCCCATTTCTCTTTGGAACGATCCAGAAGTTTGTTCATTGCCTGCTGCCGCTCTTCCTCAGTGGAGCGCGCAGCCGTGTAAATCAAAACGTTCTTAAGGTTAGTGGTTCGTCCCACAGCCCCCAACGTCTCTCGAAATAGCCCATTGGCAATATGAACTGGCTTGATTTTGCCAGACATCGCTCCGCAGCCGTGGCGGCGAATCAGTTCTTGGGAAATTACTCGGCTCAACATATCAAGTTTTCTAGTAGGCAGACAACACTCAACCAGCAACCACTTCAATAAAAAGTATTTACTGAGATCACTTGCGATCGCTATCTAACCCATCGTAACGGCGTTTCCGAAGATCTACACGGATACGAACTTCTCTACCCGTTCTTCCCTCGACCATCGAAACGATTCTAAAATCACCGCTGTCTGTTTTGACTTGATTGGCAAGGGAGTCATTAAAACGATAAATCCGCCGAGTGCATTCCGGGTCTTCTGTTGTCCCACCGTAGGGCGACAGCAACAAGTTGAGGAGCCTTAAATCAACTCGAAGATTGGCAAACCTGAGTTCGCTGCCTTCTGGTCCTAGCAATAGGTGATCAACAGGTTGATCACCAAAACATTTTTCTAAGAGGGGAGTAAGCCTGGGTTCATGCAAAAATAATTCTTGGCTCGACACCTGGCGTCCACACACCATGCCTTTTGATTTATTTCTGGGTGAAAAAGCTAGACGAGTCCATAAGCGCAAATAGTCTGGGTAATCCTTATCTCCGGTGTAGAGAAAACGATTTAGCAATCTCAGCAGGTCGCTCACACGGGATTGTGTAGTGTGGGTAACATCTCTCAGTTTCTCTAGAAAGTCTTCTGCTTCTGTTCTGGGCGTCAAATTCTCACCATCAGGGTGTTCAAAAAACCATCGTCGCTTCAGCGATTTAAAGGCATCCAATGCTTGCTCAGAATTACTGTTTGAGTGACCATCCAGCGAAATACGAGTTGGTTTCGGCTCAAACGGAAATTCATCTGGTGAGAATAATCCTCGCCAGAATTTCTCATCGACGGTGGGGTGAGTCCTAGTAACTGGATCAAACCCTTTTCTCAACTCGTCAAATAATTTTCCATTCCCGTACTCAAAAATGTGATTGTAGTATCGGGTTGCTTCAGAGCCGCCCTGTTCTATCATCTCATCACAAGAACGAGCACCAAAAATTGCATAGGAGCAGAAGGCAAGTAATTCGCGAAAAGTAATTTGCTCACCTCGAACGCTCACGCCTTCTAGAAGCTTTCCAATCCGCTCCTGGGTTGTGGGTTGAGCCAAGGCTTGGCGATTATATGCAATTCCACAATTTGCCTGAGCAGGACAAATCTTACATCCTTCATACCAACTGGGTTCAGTCAACTTTCTTAAAACTGCACTGACCATCTGCCTTGATAAGTTTTGCCGCAGACTTAGATCAATCACAAAAATTTGCTTTCTAGCATCCAACGGGGGCATCCAGTTTCTTTTTCCTAAGTCAGCATTCTTGCTGTCCAGAAGGACATACTCGATTGCAGAGCGAAGTTGCTGCTCCACATTCTCCAGGAATGGATAAGTTTTCTTATACCTTTTTATCAAATCCAGCAAGGGTCCTTCATTAATGGCAATACAAGAAGATTTTCCATTCTCAAGGCACTCTGCCCAGTTTTGAAGGACATTATCTAACTTCTCAGCACTGGCATCAAAAACGATATATGTATCCTGATTTTTGAGTTTTTGTTCCATCAATCGAATTAAGTGTGTTTTACCATCCCCTGCATTTCCAGTTAGAACAACTGAACCACCTGCTTTGACGATGGATTCAATAACTTTTTCAATTGATGTAGAAATATGAATATCTCTTAGTCTAGAAATTTTTACTTTGTCTGCAAAAGCACTCTCGTCTCGATAGAGTCGCATAATGTACTCAAGCTTCTCATCGGCTGGTGCTTGCATAAAGGTGTCCTTTTGGTGAAGATCTAAGTCGAGAAACGGTAATTCCAGTCGTGTAATTAGGGTGTTAGTTCTGGGAAGTTGCCGCGAAACCCGAAGTTTTAGAGGAGATGCTTCTCCAAGCTGATTGAACAAAGGATTGTGGTCGAGCCGACTGGCAGCCCAGCGCTCAGACCAGAAATCTGCAATTCTCCGCGAACTCTTATGTCCGCTCTCCGACTCATTTTGGGAAATAATAAACCGGGGAACGTCGTCGATCTCTAGCAAAAATCTTTCTACGTTTTGAATCAAGGGAATGTTGTAGACTATGCGAGGACTGGCGTGACGCAATAAATTAGCCTGTGCAATTCCTAGTGCGTCCAAGCCACTAGATAGCTGACGCATCTTGGGATTAGCACCCTCACCAAAAACGTTGTTGACTCGCCGATATTTTCTCTCAAGATTTTCCAGCGCATTTAAGGTGTCCCTGGTGTCCTTGGAGAGATGGGCAGACCCATACCCCTCAGTATGCCCAATGTAGCTATATCTGATCTCACTCTCTTGAGAAGGAAGTGTCTTGACAGGCAAAGAGACCCGATTATATTGGCTAGATCCCGATGCATAGAGACTCGTAGTGCCCAGAGAAACCAATTTTGCAGGGCGGCGAATTGGGCGACCTGCCATCTGGCTGGCAATAACACTAATTTGCTGGCTGTACCGCTCCTCATAGATCTGGGTAACCTCTGGACTCAGCATCATCAGGCAAACCAATTTTCCAGAGAGTAGATAGGAATAGGGTGGCACCCCCCCGCAAACCACGATTTCCATCATGGCGCTACCCGAAAGCCGATTCCGGGCTTGCCTTAACGCAATTCCAACCGCAATCCGCCCTTCTTCATCAGCCATCAAGTTATTTAGAGTTTCTGAAGGCCGATCGAGAATGGTGCGACTATTCAGCAGCAATCTAGCTCGTAGTAATTCTGCGACTGATTTGGCTCGTTTGAATTTATACAGTGAGGTTTTCGTTTCTTGCAGCAATTCCTCTTCCGTCACACCTTGCTTAAACTCAATTCGCTTCGGCTTCTCCCTCTTCTCTAATTCCTGCCTTCGTTGCAGTGCCGCATCATCCCGAAACGCAGTTAATCGGTCTAGCGTCTGCAAACTTGGGTGTTCTAATTCCTCAGTCGTAAGCGGCAAATCTTGAACATAAATTTCGTCGAGCGATTTTTTGATGCAGTTTTTGAGGCACCGAACTCCCTCAGCCGCCGTAATTGTACCCTTTTTAACTAAATCAATAAATCCATCAGGAAGCCAGCCAATTAAGCGATCGCGGCAGGTTAATTGCATCACTGAGTTGCCTAACGCAGCGATCGCCATTACTGGATGGTAGGGTTGCCCAGCATCCCGAATCAGAAAAAATAAGTTTCGCCCTGGCGATGAGTTAAACGGAAAACTCCAGTTGAAGCGAAAATAGCGCCAGATATCGGCATATTTTATTCCAGTCAGTTCACATCGTTTATCTGGCTCTACCAACTGCAAATAGGGCTTAATAACCTGGCTCAGAACTGCACCACGTTCTGCTCTTGGCAAGTGGGCGATCGGTTCTAACTGCTCCCGCAACGCCCGCCCATCGGCAATTAAACTTGTAATTGGCAGCGCAGCACTACCTCGACTTGGTGACTCTAAGGTGCTAATGAACCGTCGCACAGTTGGGTCTTTTAGCTGATCTGCCTTTGCAAATAGTCCAATCCGACGAGCGATCTCCTTCGCTACAGTTGGGTCTTCTTCTTTTTGCGCGGTAGGAGAATATAGCATGATTTGCCCATGCTCAACCTGAACAATCCAGCCTTGTTGGACTAAATCACGCAGTAAGAGTGCGGCTGCCCTGAGCTTAAAGTAACGGATTTGCGTTGCGCGGAGCGTTTGTGGAGCAATGCTTAGAGGGAAGCGCTCTATGAACCCTTCGTTCTCCCTGTCCAGTTTTTCCGCGAGGTGCTGAAGTTCATCTGCCGGAGATTCTTGCTGAACTGCCTCAATCAATCTGCTGTAACTCTCCCCTCCATCCTCAAACATGGGGTAGAATACCCGCCCATCGTGCAAAAAAGGTATGGACACAGTGGTTTTTGAGAGGCTTTCAACAATTCCGGTCATCCTTACAACTCAGGTAAATTATTCACTGCCAAGCAGCATGCTAAATTTGGCAAGCGATTCTAACTTTATCGGAGCAGACTAAGGATTGGAATCACTATTCTGGATGTTGTAGCGACCTCATATCGTGGATTAGGACCGTACCCGAAAGATCCACCAGAATAATTTTTGTGAAGCAAATTTAACACTAAATGAGTTGTCTCAATCTCAGAAAACGGAGTTCAAATTTCTCAATTCAAGATCACCATAGGATGCAGCACTTTTTTTATGATTCTGATGACTCATTTTAAAGTCTCTCCGCAAATCCTTGCTCACCTAGATGAGGAGCTTATCTCTGGTTTTGAGCAAAGTGTGATCGAACTGGTGAAAACAGCCTATGATGCCGATGCGACGGAGTCTATAATTACTCTACATGAAACTCGCCAGCCAAGAAGCAGAATTACCATTTCCGACGACGGAAGTAGTATGGATGCTCCAGCTATTACTGAGCGTTGGCTGCTCATTAGATGATCGCAAAAATCTCTGGCAGATCGGACGCCTAAGTACAAATGTTCTCTAGCATATAGCAAAGGCTTAGGAAGGTTGGCAGTTTTACGTCAAGGGGCGCAGGTAACGCTAGTTTCTCGACCTGAAAATGAACCGGGCATTGAGTACTCTCTAAACAATCGACTGGCAGGCTTTAGATAACTCTGAAAGCGTCGATGAGGTCGAATTAGATGTCAAGCGACAAAAAGCCGCGTTGTTGGCCTACAGTGCGATCGCTATCTTTATCTTCACAATGTTTGCGATCGCGCTGTCGGTTGCTCTCAATGCTGGAATAGTCGGAACAATCGCTTTAATGCTGTTTCTTTTTGGCACTGGCGTATGGCTCGTC
>Ga0163155_10006323_pt1 | contig 11479 bp, 10 predicted proteins | sample OliLakLV19SP4G1_FD_148611 | JGI IMG/M metagenome (GOLD analysis project Ga0163155, IMG submission 148611) | Freshwater microbial mat bacterial communities from Lake Vanda, McMurdo Dry Valleys, Antarctica - Oligotrophic Lake LV.19.SP4.G1 | ecosystem: Environmental > Aquatic > Freshwater > Lake >...
TTCATCAGAATTTCTCCGAGAAACCCCGTCCGTCTATACGGCGGGGAGGGATAGGAGCGGTGGTTGAGTGGGGTATCTCCTTCGGAGACGCTACGCGAACGATACCCCCAAAACCACCAACCCAGTGCTACGGGCAATCAGAGAGACTTTAGCAGCGGTAAATTGCCCTAACCGCTTCCAGTTCGCATCGCTGACAGAAATCTGCTTTTGGGTGTCGCCACTGACCCAGCCAGTACAAACCCGACCTGCCATTTCAGCTTTGACCAAATCTCCCTTCCTGACTCCATGCCGTGTGGTCGTGCCGCCATATTTGCGGCGCAACCCACCAATAGCTGGAATCATCAAATGAAGCTGGCGACGTGAAATAGGAGGTCTACGAACCACAAAGAATGGTGCAGTCGTTACGACGACAGAGCCAAACCAATCGGCACCGTCCTCACCAACCTTGTGATACTTGCGATACTCCACGAAGTAGCTGGCGGCGATCGCCACCCCGTCTACCGCGTGAGTATTAAACTCCGCCTTGGACTTGTCGGCTTTGTTCTTGGTCAGACCCAGGTGCTTACGAGTGGAGGCAGTTTGATAGCCCTCAATGGTGACGACGGGCGCAAATTGCTCTAACTGTTTGAGCATCCACTTCTGGCCGACCATCACGGCACTAAAACCCTTGCCTGAACGAGCTTTCTTGCGCCCACTCGTCAAATCCACATCCGCGCGAACATATTCGTATCGGATTTCCGTTACTGGGTAAAGCTTGCAGAGTTCAGACACGATTCTGAGTTCTAGCTGCCTGTTGGCTCGAATCGAAGGAGCAAGCTTGCCTCTCCGACGATTTGCAAACCGCATTTGGCGATGGGCACGTTGGGCAAATACAACCTTGCGATTGATTCGTCTTCCTCTGCGACCCCGACGCATTAAACGCCGTGCATCCATCCGGTCGCGCACCGTTTGAAACGGCAGAACCAGATGAGCCGTATAGAGGGTGAACTTGGCAGACTGGATGCCAGTTCCTGAATATTTTTTACCAGGGTCAACCCCGACAATAATATCCTGAGTGACATGTCCAGACGGCTCTACGGTAAGTTGCACGTAGAATTGACCGCAATCTGACCAGCGCTTGATTGCCTTGCCAGACTCCAGCCACTTCCTCGCTCTCGCGGATGTAGTGGGCATTAGAGGTTGATGATTTTGATCGACTACTGGAATCCGCATTTGGTATAACCCAATTTCTTGTTTAAGTCCCTTCGGCCACCGCTAACAACATGTCTTGGCTTGCCCAACGCCTCAACCAATCCGGCTTAGAGTGAATCCGCACTAGGGAAGTATACGGAAGTCTGTAACAGTTAGCGGCTTAATGGCCTATTCAACGCTTACGTTGTCCGAATTGGTTCGGGCAATCCCCGTCCCTCTTCAGGGCGGGGTAGTTGAAATCAATACTTTCGTTCTTGGGGCTGAAACAAAGTGATCGCCACGGGGCGATAGCGAATGTCGATCCCGGCTGGAGAATAGTATGCCATTGTATGTTTGAGGAAATTGCTGTCATCGCGATCGCCATAATCTTCGCGGCAGTGGGATCCTCGGCTTTCCTGGCGGTTCAGTGCGCCCGTCAAAATCATTTCACCGACAATCAGCAAGCTTTGCAGTTCTAGAGCCTCGACCAGTTCGCTATTCCACACCGTACCTTGATCGTCTAGGTAAACCTGCTCGGCCTGCTGGCGGATGGTACGCAGTTTTTCTAGTCCCTCAGCCATGACGCTGGCGGTGCGAAACACGCCGCAATGCTCGGTCATGCAGTCTTGAAAGGCTTGGCGAACCAGCCCAATTCGATACTGACCGGGCTGGTCTAACAGCCCCTGCATCCGCTGCTCGGCTTCGCTAATATAGCGCTGCTCGTCAATTTCAGGGAGTTTGCGGTGCTCAACGTAGCGGGCGATCGCCGCTCCAGTTCTGCGGCCATAGACCACACATTCCAGCAGTGAATTGCTGCCCAGTCGGTTGGCTCCATGCACCGACACGCAGGCTGTTTCCCCAGCGGCAAAAAAGCCCTCTACTAACCCGTCGGTGCCGCTGCGCACTTGGCCGTCGGTGTTGGTCGGAATGCCGCCCATAGAGTAATGCACGGTGGGACGCACAGGGATCGGCTGATGCACGGCATCAATGCCCAGCAAGCGGTGCGCCTCTTCCCAGCAAAAGGGAATGCGGCTCATAATCTGTTCTTTACCTAGGTGCCGCACGTCCAAATGCACCAATGGCCCACCCGGCGTGCCGTCTAGGTTGATCCCACGTCCAGCGCGAATTTCTTTGACGATCGCCCGTGAGGTAATGTCTCGCGGGGCTAGCTCCATGCGGCTGGGCGCATAGTTGACCATGAAGCGATCGCCCTCCGAATTAATCAAATACGCGCCTTCACCCCGCACTGCTTCCGAGATTAAAACTCCCACTGGATAGAGTCCCGTCGGATGAAACTGGACAAACTCCATGTCTTCTAGTGGCAACCCCGCCGCCGCCGTCATCGCTAGCCCGTCCCCGGTTGAGGCATAGTCGTTTGAGGTTGTATTGTAGACGCGGCCATAGCCACCTGTAGCAAACATCACGGCTTTGGCGCGCACTACTTGGAGCTGGCGATCGCGAATGCGATACATCACTAGCCCCTTGGCCTGCTGATCTTCCAAAATCAGCCGCATCACATACCATTCGTCATAAATGGTGACGCCATAGCGCCGCAGGTTATTCACCAGCTCATGCAAAATCGCGTGACCTGTCTTGTCAGCCGCATAGCACGTCCGTTTGTGTGAGTGTCCGCCAAAGGCACGTTGGGCAATCCGGCCATCGGGCAACCGCGAGAACAGCACCCCCATGTGCTCCAGATCAATCACCACATCGGGCGCTTCACGGGTCAAAATCTCGACCGCATCTTGATCCGCCAAATAGTCTGACCCCTTCACCGTGTCAAAGGCGTGGGCTTCCCAAGAATCCTCATCGTCTACATTCTTCAGAGACGCGGCCATGCCACCTTGAGCCGCTACAGAGTGCGATCGAATGGGATGGGTTTTGGCAATCACCGCCACGCTCAGTTGGGGATTGGTCTTGGCAATTTCAACAGCGGCGCGAGAGCCAGCCAGCCCTCCCCCTACAATAATCACATCATGCTCAATCATGGTCAGTGTTCTACCTGTACTCCTATGGATCTATGTTGACGTAAAAATGGCATCTAAAAAGCAGTTCCCCGCCTAGTGGATGAGGAACTTGATGAAATAGTGACGAAAATTTTAGCGAATGCTGACCAGATTACAAAATTGCTTCCGCCGGACGTATAGCGGTAGCGGCGTTACTACTCGTTGAAGTAGTGGGGCTAACTTCTGTGAATTCAATGTGGTTTAACAGCGTCGTCACAAAGGCAAATAGCAAAAAAGGTAACGATAGTACCAAGATCAGCCCAATCGTAATTAACGCATACATGGGGCGACTGGTGCCCATCAGAGCCAAAGCACTAGCCAAACTCAAGAAAATTACAATCAGCCAAACCACGACCTGTCCATAGATATCGCCGAAGGAAAGCGTACAACCAACGCGATACTTTTGTATGTTATTCATGACCATTCACCTTTAGCCCGTAGCCCTAACAGTAAAGGCAGTTGCCTCAGAAACGCGAATATCTAAATCTCTCTTAAGGTTGGCGCAACATTAGCTTAATGATTGTTTGCGTTGGTTCATAATCGCTGCCAATTCGTGCTATTCGTAGTCCTGCTAACCCTTAATCTGCCTAGTCAATTCTTTTGTCGCATCAATATCTGTTGTTCCATAAACCCTATGATGTGCTGACGCAGTTTAGCCAACCGTCAGCTGCCACTCCCGATGCTCCAACGCGCTCTACATTAAAAGACTTTATTCCAGTATCTGACGTGTACCCGGTGGGTCGGCTCGATCGAGATAGTGAGGGGCTGCTGCTGCTAACCGGAGATGGGCGGTTGCAGCATCGCCTCTGCGATCCCAAATTTCACCATCCTCGAACCTACTGGGTGCAGGTAGAACGGGTACCCGACGAGATGGCGCTGCAACTGCTCCGGCAAGGCGTGGTGATTCAAGACTATCAAACCCGTCCGGCTACGGTTCGGCTGTTAGCAGCAGAGCCAGACTTAGCGCCGCGACATCCGCCAATCCGGATGCGGAAGCACATTCCAACCGCGTGGATAGAAATCACCCTGACGGAAGGACGCAACCGCCAAGTGCGGCGGATGACGGCGGCGGTTGGGTTTCCGACCTTACGTCTGGTGCGGGTTGCTATTGGTAGTTTGACCCTAGAAGGGTTGCAGCCCGGTCAGTGGCGAGCATTAAGTCCGGCTGAGCTGATTAGAGTTAAGGGAGAAATCTGAGGATCATAAATTTATGAATATGCAATTTTCTGGGCAATTTTCCGGGTAGGGACATAGCGCTGCTATGTCCACAGGGCTTGGAGAAGTGCTTAGGATTATGGATTTAATCAGATCGGGAATTTGATTGCTGGTAGGGGCGAACGTCCGTTCGCCCCCTACGGAAGAATGGCGGAGTTATTTAATTCTCATTCCTTAGAGGCAGGCTGAGGTCAAGCTGACAGTTTAGCCAATCTTGAAAAATGAGTGCGAATATCTTGTTCGCGTGGTGAGCGGGACGCTGGTAACCCTTTAAAGTAACTTTGAGAGAGCACTAGCAGAAGACGGCGCAAGTTTAGCTAGCGTAGGGCGGGCATCTTGCCCGCGCAGGCTGGAAGCCTGCACTACGAACTGTAGGCAGATTTATGCCTCAGACTACTAGCGTCTATCCGGAATATTGCGTATTCTCTTAGTACAGGGTTCTGATAGCTAGCTGGTAGATTCCCGCTTCTCCCCAGGCATCTCCAGCACTCATATCTACCTTTAAATGGTTCAGTTGGATGAGATTTGCTGCTAACCCGACCCATTCTATGGTTTTAACTTTATCTGGCGAAGCTCCTGATCCGTCATTGGCGGAGTCAATCGACTACAGCCTTCGGGCGGCGGCACTACGGCAGGGGCGACCCGCGATCGCAACTGCTGACTCGGCTATGGCTACTCCGGCAAACTGGCTGCCCGACGGTGATATGGCAGCAGTCGATGTTGTGGACTTGTGGAACATCGACTGCTGCGACTTGGATCACCCGGTGCTGCTCTCACCTTTACGCGATCGCGACCTCAAGGTATTGCTGGAATGGTTTACTCCCGACAGTATTGACGATGTTGAAGCCGATATTTGGCAATATCTGCGACGGCTCATCCCCGAACCCTGCTGGGAAGACGACCCGTTCGACTTCTTGCAAGAGTATCTTTAGCTGGCTCAAAAGCTCGAACAAAATCCTGAGCACCCGATCAATCAAGACGGAGTTCCAGTCGGGGTAGACCACTTCTGTGCCAGTTCAGCGGCTGTCACCTGTTCATAGGGTTCAAACGGCTGATGAATCCACGGATTGTGAGCCAGATAATCGACATAGTAGTCGGGTTCAATCACAGAACATTGCTTGTACCACAACACAGCAGTGCGAATTTCATCAATGTAAAACCCATAGCGAGAGTTGAGCCAGTCAATGCTGCGCTTCAGACTTTCGCCAGAATCTACCAAGTCATCGACCAACAGCACACGATTGCCCACACTAGCAGTCGTCATGGCCAAATCGCGAGAGAAGGTAATTGACCCTCGCACTTGGCCGCCAGTGCCTCCGTAAGACGCGGTAGATAAAATGGCCATCGGTTGGTCGTAGATGCGCGATAGCAGGTCGCCAATGCGCAATCCGCCTCGGGCAAGGCAAACAATTTGGTTGAATTCCCAGCTGGATGCGTAGACTTTGACGGCGAGCTGTTCAATTTTTTGATGGTACTCTGACCAAGAGACATGCAGGTCTGACATGGTGGAAAGGCTAGGGGCGCAGGGAATTAGGATGTGAGAATAATACAACTGGATGGCCAAAATTCCCTAGCACTCTGTTCGACTGCTGGAGTTTGAGTAAAAACTTTGGTGAAAAAATTATCGATTTTGGGGTACTGTGATCCCAGCTTCAGTGCCGATTGCCTGTAATGGCTGATCCCACGGGTCATGGGGCAGGCGCGACAGGTAAGCATCTTGGAATATGATGCCAATGGTCGGCTGCTCTGACCAGGCGGGCAGGCTGAACAGGCGATCGTAAAAGCCACCGCCGTAGCCCAAGCGATACCCTAGCTGATCGCACGCTACGGCAGGTACCAAAATTAGATCCACGCGATCACGGTGAATTCTAGGGGCATCTGGATGCGGTTCTACAATGCCATAAGCTCCGGTTTGGAGCGGGTAAATCGTCGCTAGGTCTGACCCCGGCGGTGACCACTGGTGCCAGGTCAACTCTTTGCCAACGCAGCGGGGAAATCCCCACTGCTTGGGCAGCACAAACAGCGGGCTGAGGTCTGGCTCTTGGCGAATGCTGAAGTAGGCTAAAACGGTTTGCGCTTGCTCAAAGGCCGCCCAGGTTTTTAGGTGGCTACAGAGGCGATCGCTGTTTTGTCGCCATTGGTCGGACGAGAGCGCTTGACGGGCACTGAGGAGCGATCGCCGCAGGTCGGTTTTGCTGGGGGAAGACGGCACGGGGAAAGAGTAAGCAGGAGCAATTTATAGTCTCAGGCATAGTATGACTTAAAAAAAACCTGGGGGCGATCGCCTCCAGGGAGCTACAGATGAGTGATCTGTAACTGAACTGAACTGGGCTTAGGTGATGGGTGCGCCGCTGGTGCGACGGATAGCAATCACACTCGGTTTGGGTGGGTCATTGGGCTGTTTGCTGGGCCAGTTAGACCCAATCGGCACTTCACGGGTTTGCATGAAGTCTTTGCCATCGGTGGTCTTCATGGCAAACTTGCGCGCCTCGGTCTTCATGTCCGCGCGGACCCCGCTGTATTCGCCGGGATGCTGAGCCGCCAAGAACAGAGTCTTCTGGTCTTGGGTAAAGAAAGGCCCGGTCATCTCGCACTCCGTTGGGCCGTAGGCAAACATATACGCTTCCCCGGCATTTGGCCCAGAGATGGGTAGATACCAAACCGAGTTGTTGCCAAACAGGCCACGCAGGTTGGACTGGCTGACGGCGGTTCCGTCCGACTTCACCCGGCTGGCAACTTCTTTGTTGTGCTTATCGGTAGACATGTCTGTCACCATCCACACGTTGCCCTTGCCATCAATCTCCAGGTTGTCGGGGTTGGCAAACCCTGCACCGCCTTCAGCAGGTTCTCCACCTAGCGCCAGCGTTTCCCACTTGAAGGTCATGGCAGCAGGGTCGTTGCCATCTTCCAACACTTTCATGATCCAACCGTACTCGTAGGGGGTCTCGCCGTTGGGACCTTTGAAAATACGGTTATCTGGCCCGCCGTCACTACCGCTAGGGGAACCCGAGGTAAAGGTGACAAACAGGGTGCCATCGGCAGATACGTCGGTATCTTCTGGGCGGGCGGTGCAGGTGACGCCAGCGGCGTTCGCCGCGTAGTGGGCATCAATCAAAATTGCGCCTTGCTTTTCGGTCGCGTTGCCCGTGTACAGGTCACCCAAGGTTTTGAATTGGGACTTGAAGCTGGCGATCGCCGCATCGTCCTTGACTTTTTCAAACCCACCATCGGGGCGCTTCGGCAAAGTAAGCATGCCACCTACATGCACGCTGGGCAGATCGGGATTCACAGGGGTGTCTGCTTTGAGCGCAATCCAGCGACCTGTACCATCGGGGTTAAATTTAGCGCCGTAGAGCATTCCGTCCGATAGCAGCCGAGAGTTTGACTTGCTCTTGAGGTCGCGGATGGTGTTGGCGCTGACAAACTTGTACAGGTGACCACCCCGGCGATCGCAGCCCGAGTAAACCGCCAGTTTTCTACCTTCCACAGCCCGGAACCCGACGGCTTCATGCCGGAAGCGCCCTAGCCAGGTGTGCTTGGTGCCGTAGTCGTTGGCCTTAGCAGGGTCGATCTCGACCATCCAACCATACTTATTGCCCTGGTAGCCCAGCGCATTGCCCTGTCCAGCGATATCTTCAATTTCCCCTTCGGCTGTAACCCAGACAAACGGCGTATTGCTAGGAGAGAAAGCAGTGCCATCCGCATACACGGGGTCTGTCACTTCGCCTTGGAAGTTTTCCTCAGCGCTAAATACAGTTCCCCAAGGGGTGGTGCCACCCGAGCAATTTTGGTGCGTCCCGATGACTTTGTCGCCCAGTTTGTCGATGTAGCCCTGTCCACTGGTCTTGCGGAAGATCGATACCGCTGGCCCGGTTGTTTTCAGATAGTTGCCATCTTCTAACCCAGAGATGCCAGAGATGCGGCGATCTGCACTGGAATAGGTGCGTTCCCAGCTGCCATCGGCCTTGCGACGAACTGAGATCACGCTCAAACCCGCATCATATTGAGCCGCTTTCGACAGTTCATAGACTTTCTGTTTTAGCGCATCACCATCAGGCAGCGAGTAAACATCAAGCTCTCCATCGGTTGCAGCCTGAGCGGCAGCCTTAACATCGGCAAATGGCAGAGACTTGCCAATCACTTGCTGATAGGTTTGCGCCCAGGGTTTGGCGCTGATATATTCATGGTTAACGGTCAAGTAACCTTCGCCGGGAGCGGTTTCAACAAACGATAGGTAGTCATTGTTGTAGCCGAAGTGGTCTTTGTCACCAATGCGATCGCCCCAAGATACCACCACATCGTAGGTAAAGCCAGGGGGTAGTACCACGTCATCCTTGACGGCATAGCTACCGTATTGCGAAATCTGGCGCGTTAACGCCACCCCAGCCGTTTCTACGGGCATCGGACCTTTAACAGGCACGAAGGGCAAACCTGCCGTCTGGGCCACTGCCGAGGTTCCTTCAAGCGCAATAGAAAGGTTTTCCCCAGTTTGGACAAACGGTTGAAGTGCAATGGAACCAGCACCTGCTCCCATAAACATCAAAAAGTGTCTACGTTTCATGGACATGAGGTATCTTTCTCTCAAAGATCTTAAACTAAAGGCTTTGCTAATCTAGTCTCGTGCGATCGCAAGCACAACAATTGCCACAATTGCCACGAAACTAGAGACTCTTTGACTGTACTGAGATCAGTTTAAGAACCGACAAAGATAGAATTAAGCAAGGCTGCAAAAACCTTTAAAGATCACGAGTTTTGGGACAAATCTGGCGGTCATCGCTCCCGTTACACTCAACCTGCCCCAATCAACGCCAAACAGCAGCGTGTGGCATTGCCGCACGCTGCTGTTGAAATGAGAGTGATGGTTTAAAAACTGCCCGAGCTAGGTGTTGCTACCCTTCTCGTCTCAGTGCAGATTCTACCTGCTTAAATTCTTGCTCTAAACGGGTTTTTAGCTTTTCGGGAACCGGACGGTTGGGGTAAGAGCTGTAGTGCCCTGCCAGCGAATTTAAGGCAGTTCGCATTGTGGTAAATGAACTCAGTTTAGTCAGTGTGCCGCTGCGACGATAGCGAGAGGCAAAGTCATTAATCAGCAGGCGAGCATCGGACTGGGCGGCAGACTTCTCCGCCGTACCGTCAGGCAACTCCAGAGCAGTTCTCAGGCTACCAACCAGAGCTAGGGCATCATCTCGGTAGTTGCCAGTTAACCCTCCTACTGTGGCTGCACTAGCGGCAGAGGAACCCGTCAACCCAATGACAAGCACTAAAGCCAGAGCCAACAAACGAGACAAGACTGTTTTCATCAGAATTTCTCCGAGAAACCCCGTCCGTCTATACGGCGGGGAGGGATAGGAGCGGTGGTTGAGTGGGGTATCTCCTTCGGAGACGCTACGCGAACGATACCCCCAAAACCACCAACCCAGTGCTACGGGCAATCAGAGAGACTTTAGCAGCGGTAAATTGCCCTAACCGCTTCCAGTTCGCATCGCTGACAGAAATCTGCTTTTGGGTGTCGCCACTGACCCAGCCAGTACAAACCCGACCTGCCATTTCAGCTTTGACCAAATCTCCCTTCCTGACTCCATGCCGTGTGGTCGTGCCGCCATATTTGCGGCGCAACCCACCAATAGCTGGAATCATCAAATGAAGCTGGCGACGTGAAATAGGAGGTCTACGAACCACAAAGAATGGTGCAGTCGTTACGACGACAGAGCCAAACCAATCGGCACCGTCCTCACCAACCTTGTGATACTTGCGATACTCCACGAAGTAGCTGGCGGCGATCGCCACCCCGTCTACCGCGTGAGTATTAAACTCCGCCTTGGACTTGTCGGCTTTGTTCTTGGTCAGACCCAGGTGCTTACGAGTGGAGGCAGTTTGATAGCCCTCAATGGTGACGACGGGCGCAAATTGCTCTAACTGTTTGAGCATCCACTTCTGGCCGACCATCACGGCACTAAAACCCTTGCCTGAACGAGCTTTCTTGCGCCCACTCGTCAAATCCACATCCGCGCGAACATATTCGTATCGGATTTCCGTTACTGGGTAAAGCTTGCAGAGTTCAGACACGATTCTGAGTTCTAGCTGCCTGTTGGCTCGAATCGAAGGAGCAAGCTTGCCTCTCCGACGATTTGCAAACCGCATTTGGCGATGGGCACGTTGGGCAAATACAACCTTGCGATTGATTCGTCTTCCTCTGCGACCCCGACGCATTAAACGCCGTGCATCCATCCGGTCGCGCACCGTTTGAAACGGCAGAACCAGATGAGCCGTATAGAGGGTGAACTTGGCAGACTGGATGCCAGTTCCTGAATATTTTTTACCAGGGTCAACCCCGACAATAATATCCTGAGTGACATGTCCAGACGGCTCTACGGTAAGTTGCACGTAGAATTGACCGCAATCTGACCAGCGCTTGATTGCCTTGCCAGACTCCAGCCACTTCCTCGCTCTCGCGGATGTAGTGGGCATTAGAGGTTGATGATTTTGATCGACTACTGGAATCCGCATTTGGTATAACCCAATTTCTTGTTTAAGTCCCTTCGGCCACCGCTAACAACATGTCTTGGCTTGCCCAACGCCTCAACCAATCCGGCTTAGAGTGAATCCGCACTAGGGAAGTATACGGAAGTCTGTAACAGTTAGCGGCTTAATGGCCTATTCAACGCTTACGTTGTCCGAATTGGTTCGGGCAATCCCCGTCCCTCTTCAGGGCGGGGTAGTTGAAAAAACCTCGGCAGTTTCAAGCGCAGATGGGGTGTCGAGTCGCTCTCTCAGGACTACGACAGCACCAGAATCCTGTAGGGACTCAGATCCTATCGCCAATTTTATCTCGATTTGGGCGTTTATCTTGCGGTTGGGAGCAACCGACTTGCCGGGTGGAATATTTCCCTCGGACGCTAAAGCCCGATTGCCGCACATAATCAGGCCATGATGTAGAAAGTCTAATGCTAAGGTTCAAGTCTGAGCTTTATCAGCAGCAGCCCCGCGCTCTACCTGTACTCAGGTGAGCGCCCTTGAAGCATGCGTTCGCGTAGCGTCTCGGAACGAGAAACGAGGTGACGACACTGATGCGACCAATGCCGTAAGCG
>Ga0163155_10006325_pt1 | contig 11477 bp, 5 predicted proteins | sample OliLakLV19SP4G1_FD_148611 | JGI IMG/M metagenome (GOLD analysis project Ga0163155, IMG submission 148611) | Freshwater microbial mat bacterial communities from Lake Vanda, McMurdo Dry Valleys, Antarctica - Oligotrophic Lake LV.19.SP4.G1 | ecosystem: Environmental > Aquatic > Freshwater > Lake >...
CACTTCCGCCGTCTGCGGCTGTGCTACGAAAGGAACGGGAGTCACTTTCAGGCGTTCCATGATCTCGCCGCCTGCATGCTTGTCTGCACCCGGCTGAAGTCGATTCGAATGCAGTTCTGAAACAGTCTCTTAGCGCGAGTTGTGTAGGGGCCGTTGCACAGCTGAGACACGATCGCCTTCTGTCGCCAGGCCACGAGGGTGGCCTGCTGACGGTGGTGGAGTTGCGGATCGGCAGCTGGCGAGACGCCGTGTCCGCAGGGTGGGGAGCCGCTCTGCTTTCGCTCTGGGCAGGCTCGAACCAGCCCAAGCCTGATCAGCGATATCCTCTTACTATGTTGCCAGGCCATCCGGCACCAATATGGACAACCCAAACACCATCCTGTCACCCATGCTCGCCACCATGCCGTCGCGCCCGGCGGTTGTTCGTGCGGTTCATGAGCGATGCGGGGGTGAACATTGCTGAACCTCCGCCTCCGCGACGAGTTCCTGGGCACCCATACCCCCGGCACGGTCATCGACCTCCGGGCGGCTGACAACTCGGGCGCGACCCAGCGCCCGGCGACGGAGATTCTTGAGATCTCCTACCCCACGGGAGATCTACAGACGGGTCTCCGAGTCCTAGCCGCCGACCGCCCGCCTCGTCCTGTTGTGCTCATCGGCGACAAGGGGCGGGGCAAGTCCCACATCATGGCGGTGATGCATCACGCAGTGGCCTCGCCGGATGTCGTCGAAACGTGGGCGCGGGACTGGGGCTCCAAGACAGGCAACAAGGTGCTTCAGGGTCTGACGCTGCTCCGAGGCTATCAGCCTATTTCCGAGGCGGTGCATAACCAGGAATTCCCTCTGCTGTGGGATCTCCTATTTGCGCGGCACCCGAAGGGCGCGGAGTTCAAGGGGCGCTTCCTTCAGTCTGGCGATCCGTATCCCGCGCGGTCGCTCATCGAGAGGATGCTAGAGGCGCAGCCCATCGTCCTGATCCTGGACGAGTTTCAGAAGTGGTTCGACGGGCTCCACGACAGCGAGGAGCCGACCAGGCCAAAGTGGCGCACTGTCGCGTCCAACTTCATCCAGAATCTCTCCGAGATCGCATCGGACAAACCGCACCTTCTCGTCCTCGTCGTCTCGGTGCTCAACAACAACACCGAGGCGTTCGAACAGGTTCATCGGAACGATCCGGTCCTGATCAACTTCCAGGGTCCGACAGCCAAGCGAGACCGTCAAAAACTCCTGCTACACCGCCTCTTTAAGAACCGCGACAACATCGCGGAGACGACCATCCGCGATGCTGTGTCGGCCCACGCCGGAGAGCGAGCCCGCCTGCTGTTCGGCAGTCTTCCTCCGCTCGAGCGTCAACGCCGTGCGGACGAGGTTGTCGAGTGCTGGCCGTTCTCACCGGAGCTGATCGAGCGCTTGGAAGGCCACATCCTGATGTCAAGGGCGGCGCAAGAGACCCGTGACCTCATCCGCATCCTCGCGGCGGTCTACCGGTCTCGCGGTGAGGCCGTGCCCCTCCTGACACCAGCCGACTTCTTCGTCGATGACCCGACTTGCGGCGTTCAGGCGCTGCTGATGTCCATCGCTGCGGCCGAACAGGAAGATCTCCTGGCGGTCGCGCACCGCAACCTCGACGCCTTGGAATCCCAGGGTCTCAACATTCCGCTGAGCCGCGAGGTGATCACATCCCTGTGGATGCGGTCGATGTCCCCCGACCGAGCCGTTGGAGCCACCCGGCCGGAGCTTCATCTCGACTGCACGCGCGACAAACCCATCGACGATAACACTTTCAGAGATCAGCTCCAGCAGATCCGCGATGGCTGCACCAACATTCACGGCGGGAAGGATCTGGAGGGACGACTCTGGTTCGCGCTTCATGAGAACGCCGAGACGAAGGTGCGTGCGACGGCCCGAAATGACAAGCTCTGGCGCGTCGGCCCGACCGAGCCGAACGGAGCAACCCCGACGTACCTGGGCAAGGACATTGATCACATCCGCAAGACGCTGCGAGCGATGCTTGTCCCGGAGTCGAAGTCCTCCGTGGCGCGTGTCATCGTCCTCGGACCCCAGTGGCTCACGAATCCCTCAGCCGAGGCTATGGAGGAGCAGGATCGACCCGATAAATGGACACAACCGGTTCTGCTCGTGCTGCCGGACGCCGTTGACCAATCGGTTGGGAGCATTGATCGCGTGCTGGGGAAGTGGCTCGCCACTCACGTGCCTTCCAAGCGAAACACCGTTCGGTTCCTTTTCCCCGTCAGCGGTGCAACGGGCCTTTTCGACGACCGTGAAGTCATCCTGTCGGCCCGGTGCTCTTATTTGACCTCAGCCGCGTGGAAGGATGACCCGCAATACGGCTCGCTCAAGAGCGACTTCGACAAACCGCTGCGGGACGCCCTCCGCAAGCGATACGACCGATTCGCGGTTCTGCGCCGTTGGAGCTTCAAGCAGCCGGAGCAGTGCCAGTTCAGCGTCGAAACTGTGAACGAGGATGTAGTGAAGGCCAAGGGCGCGATCCCGCTCGCAATCGACGACCTCATTAAGCGCGATCTGTTCGACGCTGCAGAGTTCCAGGATCGCGTCATCGAATACGCGAAGACCAATCGGAAGGTCAGTGATCTGGTTGACGAACTGAAGGAGCCGCCGCCGACCCCCGACGATGATGCGATCCCATTCCTCGGCGAAACACCCATCATGGAGGAGATCTGCAAAGTCGCCGCCAGAGGAAAAATCGACCTTAACGTCTCGGGCCAATGGGTCGTTCGCCTACCCGAGCATGCGGACGACGACGACGCCCTCAAGTACATCCGGACACGTGCCCATCGCTCATCGCAGGAAATGCGGCAGGTGCAGATGTGCCCCCGTGGCGCAGCCAGTGGATCGTCCGTCACTGGCACCACGAACACGCCGCAGCCCGGCGCGATTCAGCCTCCCGTTCCCACGAACCTCTTCGGCGGCGAAAACGGGTCGCAGCCGACAGGCCCTCAGCCCGTCGGCCCAACCCCGGATGGCCAGCAGCCAGTCGGTCCAACACCGCCGGTCGTCCCACCGGAGCCTCTCCCGATCACGCTGTCGACCCCAGGCCCCACGACCGTCGTGAATCTGCTTGGGTTCTTCGAGCAGCAAGGTGTGCCCAACGATGCGGCGCTCGATTCGGCCACCCTTACGTTCCAGGCGCTGTCGGTTCAGCAGGTCAAGCAGATCCTCCAAAAGATTCCCTCCGCCCAGCGCGCCGCGCTGTCGGTCACGTACAAGAAGCCCGACGCTGGCGGCAACGGCGGAGGGTCGCCCGCATGACCGCCTGGCGCGAGGTCATTCTGGATGCCGCCGGTCCCAGCGATGCGTGGACGCGACTGTTCGCGGCGATGGGCGAAGTCGCGCGGGCGACGGCGTCTCCGGTCGATCTGCACAACAAGACTATTGAGCCCGATCGGCTCCTCGCCGAGGCCGCATGGGACCTCTGGCGAGACTACCCAGCGACCGCCATCCGCACGTCTCAAGCGCTCCGCGACTGGTGGGGCCAACCCTCTGGCTCGGGACGAGCAATTCTCATTCTCGATGCTCTCTCTCTACGCGAGTTGCCCGCCCTGCTCGCCGGCGCAGCAGCTCGAAAGGTTGAACCAACCAGCGTCCGCGTCACCGGGTCAGAAGTTCCATCCGATACGGACGCCTTCGCGCAGTCGCTTGGCGTGCCGTCGCGCAGCAGCCTGAAGAACAACGGCGCTCCCGGCGGGTTTGCCTTCGCGGCCGACAGCCCGTTCACGGCGGTATTGGAGTTGAATTTCCAGGACTGCGCAGCGCCCTCGGTCATCCCGCCGCAGCGCGACCTATTCGTCTGGCACACATGGCTCGACACGCTCATGCACGTGCAGGCCAAGTCGCCGGATCAGGTCTTCAAGACCGCATCGGAGGCGCTCCAGAGCGGCGGATTCTGGAATTTGCTCGACTATCTCCGCACGGGCCGTCGCCTGATCATCACCGGAGATCATGGCTACGCCTACTCGAAGCTGTTTGCCGCTGAGCAGGACACCACCGTCGTCGAGGCGCTCAAAGCAGCGTTCTCCGCGTCTCGCTGCAAGCCCGCCGACGGGCCGTGGCCGCTCGACCTCCTGCCCCCCGTCGTGCAGACCCACAGCAAACACCTCGTCGTCATCGGCCAGCGCAAATGGCCCATTGCCGGCGGCTTTCCTTTTCTCTGTCACGGCGGCCTGAGCCTCCTGGAGGTCGCAGTCCCATTTGTCGAACTTCCAGCTATATGACCGTGCCCCACCCCCGGTGCCCGCAACGATCCCGTCATCCACCAAACGTCCGTCCGAACATCTCGCCGATCGCCCGTCATGCCTGACTCCACCTTCAACCTGTCCGCCGCGCCTACCGAAGTACAGCCGCGTCTGTTCGTCGAGCCGGCTCCCACACCGGGCACGGAAGCTGCCACGAATGGCAAGCCGGCGCGCAAGACCAAGGCGACGGTGGTCGGATTTGAACCGCCCAATCTCGGCAAGGCAATCCACATGCCGGTGCCCGACTTCAATGACCCGAACCGCAAGCCGACGTGCCTGGAAATCGACTTCCCGATCGCCGAGATAAACGCGCTCTCCCACCTTGAGGGCAACGCAGGCAAGCCGATTTACCAGATGTCCAAATGGTGGGCTCGACGGCGCTCCTGTGTGTTTCGCTCCATGCTTATCGCGGCGGCCACCGAAGCTCCCGAGGATCGGACCAAGGCCGCCGCACTGGTGTGGGATCATTACTACGCCAATCACCAGAGAGCGGGCAACTTCAAGGGCCTCAAGGTCCTTGAGCCGTTCATGGGCGGGGGCACGACTGTGGTCGAGGGGTCTCGCCTCGGATTCTCTGTCACCGGCATCGACCTCAACCCCGTCGCGTGGTTCGTCACGAAAAACGAAGTTGCTTGCTCCGATCCAGTTCAGGTACAGGCGTTGTTCGACCATATCGAGAGAGAGGTCAAGCCACAGGTTCAGCCGTTCTACACCACGACCTGCCCACGCGGGCACAAAGGGCGCTGGATCGACACGCGACTGATCCGGCATGATGAGGGTGGCAAAGAGAGCATTCCACCCAACGCAATCATGCCCGAAAGCTTTGATTCGATGGTCCTGAAGCCCGACGAGCGGAAGCCGTATCGCTGGGACGGCCCCGAAACCAACTATACATTCTGGGCCAAACACGGCCCTTGCAAGGGAAGCCAGGGCAAAGCGTGCGGACACCGCACGCCAATTTTTCGCTCGCCGGTAATCGCCGAGAAAAAGCTCTCGACCGACTATCTGCCGGTCGACTGCCAGCATTGCGGGTGCGCATTCCACGCCGAGCTTGGCGAGACCCGAATCGCGCCAGGCTCCGAGCGGGTGATCACGACCAATGAATCGCCGTTCACAGAGACCACGCAGCCGTTCGCGGGTCTGTTCTCAGCGTGGAGCCAACTGAACTCGGCCGAGAAGCGGGGTCGGATCACAGCGATTCTCTCGTTGGTGGACCATGAGCCCGGCATGCGCTGTCCCTCATGTAACCAGTGGGCGGGACAGACGGTGAAGCGGACGCTGGAGAAACATGAGCGCACGAGCAAAGCCGGCGATATAAAGCGATCTGACTATGGCATCGAAAGCAAGCCGGTCTACATGTACCTGCTCATCCACCCCGGTTGGCTGGAAGGCTCCGCCGGGAATATCGATGGCGTCGAACTCGGTGGATGGTCTGGAGCTGCCCCGGAGGCGACGGCGGCCTGGTATCGCGCCCGGCTAAACGGCTTGGCCCTCATCGAAGTGCGGGGCCGAATCAAGTTGGACCAGAGCGAGGTATCGGTCACAGGGTCTGAAGAGGACGAAGTCGGGGTGACGGACGAGGCAGAAGAAGGCGAGGACGCGGATCGAAGAAAATATGGCCCGCCGCCGACCATCACCCTGGCGGACGGAGCAGTGTTTGACACGCGGACCTCAACGACGGGTCTCAAGAAGAGCTCGTTCCGCTGTGCCGCCGACGATATTTCTCAAGACATTCTCGGCTCAGTTCAACCGACTGGTCACACTGCCCCAACTTCTCCGTACGCGCTGCAGTGCTATTGCCCGGAATGCCATCGGCAAGGGTTCTCCTATGGAGGTCGTTTCTTTCGGCCCCCTGATCGGTTCGACATCGAGCGGCTGATTGCGGTCGACCGCGAATGGGCATCCCGAAAGGAAGCAGATCTAGCGGGGCATTGGCCGCGGACCGCGATCGCGCACTCGATGCGGACTCACGTGAAGGACCCCCTGCCTGGGCACGGGTATCACGCCTGGTGGCAGATGTTCCAAAGCAGACAGCTGCTCGCGCATGCACTGTTGCTTCGATCCCTCGACGATGCATTCACACGCGGATTCCCGCTCGATGTTCTGGAACAGGGCCTCGGAGCTGTTCAGCAGTATCTGCGGAACCAGAACATGTTTGCCATCTATCACGCCGGGCGCGACTGCCTCGCGCCCTTCCTGAGCAACCCAAACTACCACCCGCATCCGCGGACAATCGAGGTTGGCGTGTTCGCCAAAGGCTATGGAGCGTGGCAATCGACGTCTGCGGGAATCACTGAAGGCTGTGCGTGGGCCATCGATCCCTGGGAGCCCGCGGTGCTGCCCGACGCCGACGGTCGTCGAGGGATTCGGCTGCCATCGGAAGAATCGGTCGCGCCAGAAACGTGTGTCCTGCGATGCGGTTCTTCCACTGACCTGCCTGAGTTCCAGACTGACACAGTGGAGTTGGCGATCACCGATCCGCCGTTCGGGGACAACGTCTACTACGGTGACTGCTCGGACTTTTTCTATGTGTGGATGCGGCTACCGCTATTGCGGTGGTACGAGGGGTTGCCAGAGCGCAGGTACTTTGAGCCCGAACGCACACCACGCGCAACCGAAGCAGTGGAAAACGCCGCAGAGCATCCGGATGACCGTGAGCCCTGGGAGAGGGTACCGCTTGTTCCTGCGGAGCATCTGGAGACAGTGCGAAGGCAGACGGTGGATTCAACTCTCAACTCCGGCGACCCAAATCCGCTGTTTCGCAAGGAACCAGCGCACGATTTCTACTGCAAGACACTGACGGCGTGCTGGTCCGAAGCGAACCGCGTCCTCAAGGCGGGAGGCTTGCTCGCGTTCACGTTCCACCACAGCGAGGATGCCCCTTGGGTTGATGTTCTCGAATCGTTGTTCAACTCCGGATGGCTGTTGGTCGCCACCTATCCGGTCCGGAGCGACGAAACCAAGGGAGCAAAGGCAGCGGTAGGCGCAAAGAAGATTGAGTACGACATAATTCACGTCTGCCGAAAGCGACTGACTGACCCCGAGCCGGTCTCGTGGGCCAAGATGCGGCGTTGGGTGAAAGATGAGGGCAAGCGATACAAGGAACTGCTTGAACGCACACATGGCAAGGACATGTTGCCAGCGGACCTCAAGATCGTTCTCATCGGCAAGTGCCTTGAGTTCTACAGCCGCCACTACGGTCAGGTACTCACCGGCGATGGAGATGTGCTCGGAGTCGGCGAGGCGCTCTTGGGCGTAAACCAGTTGCTGGGTGATCTGGTCGATGAGGCCGCGCCCGGCAAGCGCCGGCCCCCTGAAGCCGAACCACTGACCCGCACCGTCCTGAGCCTGTTCGCGGAGAGGGATTCGCTGACGTGGGACGAACTGAGCAAGACTCTGCGCGGCACCGCGATCCCGCCTGACATGCTCATCGCCAAGGGTTGGGTCCGCAAGCACGGAACGCGCGTCCACGTCATTCCCGTTCAGGAGCGTTATCTTGCCCTGCGCCAGCCTGGCCGCACGCGGAAGAACGTCCTCAAGACCGACTTGGACCAGGCCCAATTCCTCATCGGCTTGGCAATGGATGGCGTGGACGTCGTCAAGGACCTGACCGACGCGACATGGATGCCGAAGCGTTCTGTTGAAGCGATCCTGGATTGGTACGCCGCGACGGGCAGCGACGCGGTTGTCCGCGACAAGGCCGCAGTCGCGGGTCGTCTGCTTTCCAAATGGCGGAGCATGCCCAAGACGATGGCCGAGGCGCAAATGTCGCTTTTCACGAGGCTAGACGAGGTGGTGTGAGACGGAACCCATGCACGAGATGACGGGACAAGCCTGGAAGAGTCGCGGGTCGAGCGTGGTGTACGACCGCGAGTTGCTTCGCGGACTCATCGGAACCGTCGGCTCGAGCGGGCTGGTGTCGCTACGTGAAGCGCTGGGGTGGGCCGTGCAGGGGGGTTGGCCCGCGTCGCCACCGATCGGGAAGGATGGGAAACCCGTAACGACGATCGTTATCGGGGGGATGGAAACGATTCTCGACGTGACGCCGAAGATCGACGCTGAACAGTTCGTGCGCCAGCGCCTTCGTCACCTGATCCAGACCGTCCAAGGCAAGTGGGATCAATGCGGGATTGTCTTCGGGTTCACTGCCCACGAGAAGCGATTCGAGGTGACGATGCAGGAGGAGGTGCTATTCGTCACGCAAGGCGGCGACAAGATCAGGCTGTCGAGCACATTGTGGAACGGCGCAGCGGCGGACGACCTATGGGCGATCATCAAGCGGCCCGCACAGGGCAGTCCCGTGCGAGGAGGGTTCCATGTCACCCGGGTCTCTTGACACCACTGCCGGAAAGCCGGTGGCCGACCTGAAGGTTGGCAAGACGGTGCAACACCCCGATCTGGGTGAGGGCGTGATCGTCGGCGTCGAGGGCGGAGGGTTTGCTCGGGTTTTCTTCCGCAGCCACGGCGAGCGGAAGGTGCCCCGAGATTCCCTACGCGACGCGATGGGCTGGACCGAGCGCGTTGTCGCGGGTATGCGCCCGGCTACGCAGGAGGCGTTGGAGCGTCTTTCACTGACGCTGGAGGCCACGGAGCTGCCGCTCATGGAGAGCGCCGCCGTGCTCACGTCGGCGAAGGTGGACCTGTTGCCGCATCAGATCGTGATCGTGCATCGGATCGCCAACGCATCGCCCCGGCGATTCCTTGTCGCCGATGAGGTCGGCCTGGGAAAGACGATCGAGACAGCGCTGATCCTCCGGGAACTAGCCAGCCGAGGGGAACTCAAGCGGGCACTGATGGTGGTGCCAGCGGGCCTGGTAGAGAACTGGCGTCGTGAGTTGAACGACGTGTTCAACCTCGACTTCGAGGTATTCGGCTCTGAAGGCGATGTATCAGATCGCAAGAGCAACGCGTTTGCCAAGCACAACAGGATGATCGCGTCGATTGACACACTCAAGCGCCCGACACGCATCAAGCGGATTCGAGAGGCTCCGCCCTGGGATCTTGTGGTGTTCGACGAGGCCCACCACCTCAGCGTCTATAAGACAGGGAACAAGGCCAGGAAGACCGAGAACTACAAGCTCTCTGAGGCGCTCCGCGACCACTGCCGCGACTTGTTGCTGCTGTCGGCTACGCCGCACCAGGGGGACCACTTCCGATTCTGGCAAGTGATCCACCTCCTCGATCCCGGAATGTTCGAGGACGAGAAGGACATGGTTGACAATCGGCACCGCCTCAACGGAGTCGTCATCCGCCGAACCAAGGCAGATGCCTGCGCCTCCGATGGCAGCCCCCTGTTCGCTCGGCGCGTTGTGCATACCGAAGCTTTCGAGCTAGGACCGCACGAGAGGGAGTTCTACGACGCACTGTCGGAATACCTGCGCGACGGGTACGCGATGGCACAGAGCCTGGGGGGAAAGAGTCGGGCGCTCGGCTTCGTGATGACGATCTTCCAGAAGATTGCCTCCAGCAGTTTCGCTGCCGTGCGATCAACGCTGCGCCGGCGCCTGCTCATGCTGACGCTGGAGGAGGCCATCGAACGAGATGAGGCGCTGGATGTTGACGGGCGCGAACGCACGCTCGACGAGGCAAGGGCTTTGATCCGCGAGGTGCATGGATTTGGCGATGATGCGGTCGGGCGGGCGCAGGTTGACCAGGCGCTGGCGGATCTGAAGGTGCAACTGCTGCGCAAGCGAGAGGAAACAAGCATCTTTGCCGATTCCGCAGAGTCCTTTGATGACAGCGAGATGGCCGCGGCGCTGGGGGATGAGTCGGCTGCGATGATGGTGCTCGTGGCCCTGCCGGAGGAGCGCCGCCGCATCCGCGAACTGCTCAATCGATTCCCACCCGATAGCGAGACCAAGACGAAGGTGCTCGTCGATGCGTTGCGCCAACTGTGGAGCCTGAATCCGCGGGAGAAGATCGTCATCTTCACCACGTACCTGGGCAGCGTGGACACGCTTCGTGAGGCAATTGATCGGCTGTTCCCGGGCAAGGGTGTCGAGGTACTCAAGGGCGGTGATCACGGAGCGAAGACTGCCGCGCAGAAGCGGTTCAAGCGGCCCGATGGTCCGCTGGTCCTCCTGACCACTGCCGCGGGTCGCGAAGGCATCAACCTTCAGTTCGCCCGGGTTCTTTTCAACCACGATCTTCCCTGGAACCCGATGGACCTTGAGCAGCGCATCGGGCGCATCCACCGGTACGGCCAGCGCCACACCGCCCAGGTGTTCAACCTCGTCGCCTCCGACACAATTGAGGGCCAGGTCTTTCTGCTGCTGGAGCAGAAACTCCAGGAGATCGCGGCGACGCTCGGCAAGGTTGATGACCAGGGCCAGGTGACCGAGGATCTGCGCGCTCAAATACTCGGTCAGTTGGGCACTCGACTTACCTACGACCGTCTGTATCAGGAGGCGCTCAACGACCCATCGCTCAAACGGACAAAGCAGGAACTCGAGGTGGCTATGACCAACGCGAACACTGCGAGGGAAGTGGTTTTCGAGCTGTTCCAGGATCTTGAGCGGTTCAACCTCGGCGAGTACCAAAAGCACGATGACGGCGGGCGCGGCATGCAGCGGCTGGTCGCCTTCGTGCAGCGGGCCGCGAGACTCGGGGGCGGAGAGCTGCGGGCGATGGGCACCAACCTACATGAGCTGGTGCGGTCGGGGCAACCTCCCGTCCTCTTCACGACGGACCGCGATCAGGCCGTCCAGGAGCCCGACCTGCAATTGCTCGGCCTTGAGCACCCCGCTGTCAAGGGTCTCCTCGACGAGTACCAGGGGATGGCAGCGGAGCAGCGCGGCCTCATCGCGTCTGCGCGCGGCAATGCCGAGGGTCCGGGCATCCTCAGCTTCTGGCATGTCACCGTCCATGGACGCGCCGGTCAGTCCCACCAACGCGTCGTTCGCTTGGCGTTCCGTGCGACCGGGGAGCGATCGGTGTACCTCGAGCGGCTGTCCCGCGATCTCACAGGTATCGAGCCGAGCGAACATGCGGCCGCAGGGCCGGCTGCGGACATCGTCGGCCTGCTCAGCGGCGTCGCGAGCAAAAGCCTCCACCGGGAGTTGGTTCATGGCGGCCTGCTCCCCGACGGGGCCTCGTACTCGGCCAGAATACTGGCCTGCGTGGCAGTTGGCTAATAGTGGACCGGCTGCCGACCGACGAGGCATCTGTGGCGATGAAGCTCATCGCATAGGTGCGACTCTCGGA
>Ga0163155_10006330_pt1 | contig 11474 bp, 13 predicted proteins | sample OliLakLV19SP4G1_FD_148611 | JGI IMG/M metagenome (GOLD analysis project Ga0163155, IMG submission 148611) | Freshwater microbial mat bacterial communities from Lake Vanda, McMurdo Dry Valleys, Antarctica - Oligotrophic Lake LV.19.SP4.G1 | ecosystem: Environmental > Aquatic > Freshwater > Lake >...
GGTAATCCAGGTCGCGCTTGAAGGTGGCGCGCGAGATCTCCAGGCGATCCAGCAGGGTCTCGATCGGCACCACGCTCGATTCGGAGAGCATCTGCTCGATCTTGTACAGGCGTTCGGTCTGGTTCACGAGCGGAATTGTCACCATGCGGGGGAGACTGACATCCTAAGGGCTCGCAGGGTGAGCCTCAAGCACTTTCCGGTGCTTTCGCGAAGTTTTCCGTACCCGGGGTTTCCCACGCGCGCCGAAGCGCAGGCAAGCTCCCGGCGGGTCAACTGCCAAATCCTGCCTGCCTCATGACCTAACCGACCCGACGTGGCAACCGGAGCAATCCTTCCTCGGTCCCGTATCCCAAGCGATAGACCTCGGGATCGAGGTCAACAATGACGGGTGCCAAAAGGTGGGCTTGGGAGCCCAGACTAACGCTGAGCGCAGAGACGACAGGTTTGGCGATGCCAGGATTGACTTCTCGCACAGCCTGTGCGAGAAATTCCGGCGCGCCATGCGCGAGATAAAACCGCTTCATCCTCCAGAGGTTCGCCAGGGAGAATCTACGCATGTCCGGAAACTCGGCCAGAAGATCGGCAGCGAGCGCCGCAGTCAACGGACGACGCGCCCACCAAACATGCAATAGTTATACGGCGCAAGTGCACTGGCACTCCCTCGTTCGCGCAAGCACTCGACGCCAATGGCTGCGGCGGGAAGCCGGTCTTCAATCAACAAACGTGGCCGCTTCACAGGCGCGGGATCGCTCTCAGTGTTGCGCTTTGGGGCGGTAGTCGTACGGGTCGATGCAGGCATCGTAGGTTGTGGGATCGATCGGGCATCAGTCGGTCTTGTTGATGCCACGGCGGTTAGGCGCAGCGGGGCTCGACGGGTAGGCGCTGGCGACTTTGGAGTCGAAGTTGGGGAATCCGTAGCCAAACGCACCGCGCACGCTATGGAAAAGATTCCGGCCGTCGATGAATACGACGGCGCGCTTTACATCGGGTTCGGCAGACATACTTGCCTATTCGCGCCGATTGCGCCGAATCAAGAAATTCGGCGCACAAAAAATAACCCCGCCCGGGCCTTGCGGCATGTCGGGCGGGGAGCAACTTACAGGGCGAAGGATAGCGGATTTGGCAAAATCGTCCAAACGCGGCGCATTGCCTGAAACGAGCATTACTTCACCGCTTCAACAAAAATACGCAAGGCGTGCACGGCGCGTTTTCCTTGACGGCCGCTCATGAGGCCAGACCACCACGCTGCCTCGGTCGGGTCAGCGTGGCGCCGGTTTTCGGCGGCCTTGTGCACACGATCGGCGTTGCGTAATCCTGCGGCGACCAAAGCGAAGCAGGCGATACGTGAGCCCCGGTCGAAAGCGGGGTTTGCAGAGCATCTGCTCGATCTTGTCAAGGCTCTCGGTCTGGTTCACGAGCGGAAGTGGCGCCATGCGGGGAGACTGACATCCTAAGGGCTCGCAGGATGAGCCTCAAGCACTTTCCGGGGCTTTCGCGAAGTATTCCGTAGCGGCGCGCGAGGGTGGTCATTCTTGCCCGCGCCGTGTCAAAGCTTTCGTGGCCATCGCGCCAAGTGGGATGGCAGCCAGCCCACAACGACTGTTTCGGTCTCATCATCCCAAAAATAATAAAGGCGAAAGCTCAGCGCGTCGTTATGCGCCCTGCCGCGCTTTAGATGCCGATCGAGCAAGCGCGGCCTGCCTGCGTAGTTGATGGTGTATCGCTCCTTGTGGGTGCGTATTGCGTCACCTACCAGACTGTCTTCCAGTTGCAGATCGCGACAAGCATTTTCGAATTCGCTCTTCGCTTTAGTGCCCCGACGCATCGGTAAGTATTGGGCCAGTGGTCGGCGCGCCCACCACAGATGGAGTGTTGAAGGATGCCCGTGGCGAATCGACTTCTCGCGTGCCGCAGCCTTGTTGATGGCTTCGAGCGGCAGTGCGACTTCAATGAGTTTCTTCTGATGCGCGCGGCTCAATCGTTGCGTGGCTTGGCTTGCTGCGCGATCTCAAATATCAGATCGAGCTTGGTCCGCACTTCTACGGCGATCGCCGCTTCGGACACATAGGGCGCCAAGGCGTGGAAATCCGTCTTTCGCATGAGATTGGGAAGTCCGAGCCTTGCATAGAAATTCTTGAACAGCGGATCCAGGAAATCATCGCTTGCCTTGACGTCCGGCCCCCATGGCGAAGGCTTGCTCAATGCTGCCAATGCGGCTTCAATTTGCACGATGGATTCTTCCATCGCGGTCCGCCACGCGGCACCGAACAGTTCGCTTCCCTGTTCACGGCCGCGCGCTTCGGCGAAGGCCAGCAGCGTTTCGCGCTGACATATATAGTTTTCGAGTTCCCGCTGCTCCCACACAAGATGCCGAAGCTGCAAATCGACGGGTGCTTGTTGCTCTAGCCGATCGTAAATGCCGACCCCAACCAGGTCATTCTTCGCTTCCCGCAATCCGTAAAAGTGTTCCTGCGCTTTGCGCGGCTGGTTGCCGACATAGTGAACAAAAGGTCGCTCCAGAACTGCCATCGCCGGATGATCGAGTCGCCGGGCGAACGCGCGCAAGATCGCGAGATCGGTGGAGCCTTCCAGGTACAGCACCCATCCGACCGCTTCCGCCTGGTAGTAGTGTTCGAACCCGATCTCCCGCAGCGCCTTCAGGACCTGACTCCCGCGATCGTCGATCCGATGCGGTCGACCGACAAAGGCGATCACCACGTCCCGGTCGGCGGCTTCGTTGAGGATCACTTCGGAATGGCTCGCCGCGATGATCTGGCTTCCAGTTTGCGCGGCGGTGTCGGTCAATAACTGGTAAATCTGCCGCTGGCGCAGAATTTCCAGATGCGCATCGGGTTCATCCAAAAGCAACGCAGCGCCGGGATTGGCCGTCATGTGGGCGAGAAGCAGCAGGGTCTGCTGTTGTCCGCGACCGCTTGACGAAATGTCGAGTCGAATGTTCTCGCGAGTGCGAAAGGCCAGTACGATCTCGCCGCGCTCCTTGATGTATTCGGGGCGGTCCAGCTTGATTCCGAACAGAGCCTCGGTTCGGTCGGTAAGCGACTTCCATTTGTCCAGCCCATCTTCGCTTTGCAGCACCTGGTGGCATAGGTTGCGAAGTACCTCCGCAGTTCTACCTTCGCCGAGCCGGACGTTGATCGCGCCCTCGTCAAGCCGCGTCTCGTTGGCCGCGAGGCCCGACATGGGCTGCAGATAAGCGATCGCCTGCTCGGCAGCCTCCCGAGGCACTTCCATGCGCCCGCCATCGGGCAAGCGAAGGGAGCGGCAGTACAGGGACTCTTCGTTAGCGTAGTAGAACTCGAGGCCGCAGGTCCAGGGTTTGCCACCGGAAACACCTTCGACAATGACGTCGATGTATATCTTCTTGGTGCCATTCCCCTGGGCTGACTCCTGCGTGTGCAGGTTGTGCCAGAGCAGGTTGGCTGCCGGCACCGGTACTGCGATCAAGTCGCGTCTATTGATGGTCACGCCAGGCCGCTTTTCAGGCACGTTACCGGCACCACGCTTCTCGATCCACCGCTTGACGCCAATGTCCCAAAGGGCCAATGCCTGGAGCGCCGATGTTTTACCCGCGTTATTCGGTCCAACCAGTACAACGCGGTCACCCAACTCTATTTCGACTTCCCCGAACAGCTTGAAGTTGCGAATTGTGAGTTTTGTCAACATGGAATGTTCTTCATCATTTTGGCGCACCTGCCCGCGACGGTAGCTCGGCGAAATCGTATTTCACGCTAGTCGCTCCGAAGTCGGGTTCACGCTGAAAGGGCTGGTGCAGGTAGTGAGGTCGATGCTTGCCATCGCTTGAGAATTCGACGATGGCAAGAATGAAGTCGTCCGGTTTGTTCAGGGAGTGGAGGATTTCATTGCGCGTTACGGTGATTGTAGGCGCCCCTTCGAGGCGGCCTTTCACTTCGATGAATCTCAACTTTCCGGTGCCAGGCCGATCGGCACCACCAGCAGCCCGCCCAAGACTACAGGCGGCCGCGGGGATAATTGCGCTTCCAGTTTCAGGTCGGCAAGCCGCTTTTCCAGGCGATCCAGCAACGTCGCGATCGGCACCGCCACCGATTCAGACAGCATCTGCTCGATCTGGTACAGGCGTTCGGTCTGGTTCACGAGCGGAAGTGGCGCCATGCGGGGGAGCGCCGGTTTATCAGTCGTAGTACTGAAACTCCAGCATCACGCAGCCGCCGATGCTGGTGAACGGGCCGTGCCACACCTGCGGCGGGCGGCAGGCGAAGGTATAGGCATCGAAGCGTTCGCCGCCCTGCCCTTGCGCGTCGCAACCGACCACCAGGTCGCCTGACACGATGAACACCTCTTCATTGAAGTCGTGGATCACCGGCGCTGCCATGCTCGCCCCGGGCTGCCAGCGGGCCAGGCGGGTGCGCGAGCCGGTGCGGGTGGCTGGGTCAAGGTTGTCGGCGAGTATCTGCTCTTCGATGCGGCCCACAAAGCCCGGTACCGCAACCCAGGCGGTGCCACCGTTTTGCGCGAAGCCCTCTGCAATGCGGAAAAACTCGCGATGCGGTTTGCCCTTGAGTACAGGCTTTTCCATTACACCGCCGCAAGCGCTGCGACATGCGCTGGCGCCCGCAACGGGCCGGGCCGCCGCGCCGGAGTGCGGCGCGCGCCGGCCGCGCCTTCACCCCACCCAGGCTTTGTGCCCGGCTCAATCAAGCTTGATGCCAACCTGCTTGATGATGTCGGCGAAGCGCGCTTTCTGCTCCTTCAGGTAGCCCGCGAACTCTTCTGCCCCGGCGTAATCGACCACCAGCCCGACGCTGGTCAGGCGCTCGCGCACGTCAGGGGCCTGCATCACCACGCTCATTGCCGCCGACAGGCGATCGATCACCGGCTTGGGCGTGCCGCTGGCCACCATCAAACCGATCCAGGCGCCCATGTCGTAGCCCGGCAGGTTGACCGTATCGGCCAGCGGCTCGATACCGGGCGCAAGCGGTGTCGCCTTGGCAACACTGATGCCATAGGCGCGCAGGCGGCCGGCGCGCACCAGCGGCATGGTGGCGGCGACCGTCTCGAGCGCATAGGCCACCTGGCCGCCGGCCACATCGGTCAAGGCCGGCGCACTGCCCTTGTAAGGCACATGCGTGACGATCAGGCCGGCGCGAATGTTGAATGCCTCGGCCACGATGTGCGCGGTGGCGCCGGTACCCGATGAAGCAAAACTGTACTTGCCGGGGTTGGCCTTGATCAGTGCGATGAACTCTTTCACGTTGGCGGCCGGAAACGACGGTGCGGTCACCAGGATGTAAGGCGAAAGTCCGCCCCTGGCGACCGGCACCAGGTCACGCTCGGGGTCGAACGGCGTCTTCTGCAACAGCGGGTTGATGGTGACCGGGCCGCTCGATCCCATCAGCAGCGTGTAGCCATCAGCCGGCGCCTTGGCTGCGAAATCGGTGCCGGTCATGCCGCCGGCGCCGGCGCGGTTCTCCGCCACCACCGGTTGCCCCAGTATTTCGGACAGTTTTTGCGCAACCACGCGGCCGACCAGATCGGTGGCCTGTCCGGGCGGCCATGGAATGACCATGCGCAAGGGGCGGTTCGGGTATGCCGGCTGTGCCAGCGCCGCACCACACAGCGTGAGCAAAGCCAGGAAAGTGCTGATTCTTCGTATCATCGATGTCTCCGTTGTTGAATACCACGGCCCGGATGATGCACTAAATGGCCGCGCGCCGGGGAACCGCCATGGCGCGCCTGCCACGGCATGATTCAGGCCAGCCCCGGCCTGTCATCATGATACCGGGCCGGCGGTTATCGCCGCGCCCTGACCCCAAGCGCCGGCGCCGGCGCCGCAGCGCCTGCTTGGCCGACCTGATGCCGTGCCACCACAGACCTTCTGAACCGATGCCCCAACCACTCCTCTTCACCCCGCTTGCGATTCCGCGAACTCACCTTGAAAAACCGCGTGGTGGTGGCGCCGATGCACCAGTATTCGGCGCAGCAAGGCTACGCCACCGACTGGCACATCATGAATGCCGGCCGCTATGCCGCCGGTGGTGCCGGCCTGGTGATGCTCGAATCGAGCAAGATCGAGCGCCGCGGTTGCGGCACGGTCGGCGATCTCGGCCTGTGGGACGATGCCTTCGTGCCCGGGCTCACGCGCATCGTCAACCTGGTGCATCAATGCGGCGCGGCGGCCGGCATCCAGCTCGGACACTCCGGCCGCAAGTCGCGCGTGCAACGCCCGTGGGAAGGTAGTGCTGGCCAGGCTTGTCAAACCCATGGGGTCGATGTCATCGATCTGGTGGCGCTGGCGCGCGAAATGCTCTACCACCCGAACTGGGCGATGGACGCAGCCCAGAAACTCGGCCTCGACCCGCAATTCACCATGCTGCCGCCGCCCTACCAATATTGGCTCGAGCGCCGCGCGGCCACGGTTGCGCAGGTGCACCCATCGACTTTCGCGGCAGCGCCCGGCGATCCCCAAGGCTGACTACCCGCAGGCACGGCGCAGCGCGCCCCGCCCGTTGTGCCGAAAAAAGCCCGGGGATTGCCCGGGCTTATCGAGAATTATTCATGACAAAACCATGCCTTTGGCAAGGCTGTCATGTTTTTGGGAACGATCAATAGTCGATCCTGCGCCGTGGCTGCAATCACGCACCCTGCGGCCACACGAACTCCGGACGCAGCCCTGCATACACCGGACGCCCGTCGTTCGGCCTCGGTACGCCGGTCGCGGGGTCATAGAACGCATGGTAGGTCGCAGGCAGGTTTGCAGCGTCGTAGCCCATCAGGTTCGGCACCACAACACGAATGCGCTTCTGCTTGTCGTCCAGCATGATCGGGGTACCGCAGGTTTCGCACACACATAATTCCAGCGGCCCTGCCGGATTGCCGGCGTTGAACGGCATGCGTTTCAGGCTGTCGGCGTCGGCGACGGCGAGATCGGCGTGTTTGAAAAACACCACGTGCGTAGTAGGTTGACTGGTGACGCTCTTGCACACCGAGCAATGACAGGTGTGGTTGTCGATCGGCTCATTGTCGGAATAGGTTTGATGATGTGCGCATCCGCCTGCGTGTTTGTGTGCCATGTTGTGTCTCCCTTTGAAGTTGGTGATGGCTGACAAGACCAAGGCAAGGATAGCGCAAAAGGGAAGGACACACCTCCGGCAAATCGGGCACGCAAAACTAGCGGTTGGGCGTGTCCGCACCGTCGTCGTAGCGGTCGAGCAACGGAAATGCGCTCAAGGCAGACGCTTCAAACACCGGCGCGGCGGCCGTTACGTGCCGCGGTGTTAGCTGCGCCATGGAGGTCACGCCCAGGAGCCCGAGACAAATACGCACTTCCTCTTCGATTAGTTCCAGTGTGCGCACCAGCCCGCCGACACCGGCGGCGGCCAGCCCCAGGCAGGCAAGCCGGCCGATACCCACCGTTTTCGCACCCAGCGCAATCGCCTTGACGACGTCCGAGCCGCGCATGAAGCCGCCATCGACCCAGACCTCGGCACGGCCGCCTACGGCCGCCAGGATCTCCGGCAACAGCGCCGCGCTGCCCAGGCCATGGTCGAGCTGGCGCCCGCCGTGGTTGCTTACGTAAATCACCTCGACCCCATGCTGCACGGCGATCTCGGCGTCTTCGGCAGTCGCGATTCCCTTGAGGATCAGCGGCAGGTCACAACTGCGCTTGAGGCGCTTGACAGTGGCCCACGAAAGCGCCGCCTGGTAGCCGACACCGGCCGCATCGGCCGGACGCCACGGCTTGGCGAAGCGGCCGGCGATGTCGCGCTCGCGGCGGCTGTAGAAGGCGCTGTCGACGGTCAGGCAAAAGGCCTTGAAGCCGTGTGCGCGCGCGCGCCGCACCCAGTGGTCGACCCAGGCATCGTCGCCACGCACGTAGAGCTGAAACACGCGCAGCGTATCGGCCGCCGCCGCTGTCGCTTCGAGCCCGGGCTGGCATACCGAAGAGAGCATTTGCGCAATGCCGAACTGCGCCGCGCCGCGCGCCGCATCGGCGGCAGCGCCGGCGACGAACGACTCCATGCCGCCCACCGGCGCCAGCATCACCGGCAGGCGCACGGCGTGGCCCAGAAAACTGGCGCGCGCGTCGACCTGGCTGACGTCGTTCAACACACGCGGTCGAAAGGCGATGCTGTCCAGGGCCTGGCGGTTGCGGCGCAGTGTGGTTTCGGTTTCGGTACCGCCGACCAGGTAGGCCCAGGGGCCGGGCGCCAGATTGCGGCGCGCCGCCGCGACGATTTCCTGCAGGGTGAGAAACGATTCGGGTGCGGGTGGGTTCATAGCGGGGTGCAGGCGCCAAAAAGCCGAGAGACTACCACCAGCGCGCCGCGCTGCGTGGCCGCGTAATCGGGCGCGGCATTGCGCAGTGCTTGCAGCGCTTGCCTTCGATGGCGATCCCGATTACGGTCGGCTTGCCGCTGGCATGCGCGGCAGCCACCGCGGCGCAAATAGCGTCACAATCCTCGCGCCTTTCAACGGACCCATGGCCGCACTCCCCTTCTATTTCGACGCCGCCCTGGCAACACCGGGAAAATTGGCTGGCGGCCGGCTGCCGCCGGCCAGGCGCGTGCATGCGCCCGCCGCTTGCAACAGCAGGCGTTCGTTGCGCTGCGCATTGGCACGCATGCGCTCCGAGGGCCCGGCGATCAGCAAGGCGGCGACCACCGCGCCGTCGCCGGCGAAGATCGGCGCCGCCAGGGCGCTGGCCCCGCTGACGCGCTCGCCGTTGGTGCGCGCGATGCCGTCGCGGCGGATGCGCGCCAGTTCGGCCAGCAAATCGGCAGCCCCGGTGATGGTGGTGGGCGTGAACTTCTCGCGCGGTGTGGATTTCAGGTATTTCTTCAGTCGCGCCGGCTCGAAGTAAGCCAGCAAGGCCTTGCCCATCGCGGTGCAATACAGATCGCGTCGCTCGCCCACGGTCACCGCGTAACGGATCGAACTCGAACTTTCAACCCGCTCCAGATAAATCGCCAGGTCCGCATCCGGCGCCAGCGCGCCGAGCACCGCGGTCTCCCCGGTCGCCTCGACCAGGCCAGCAAGCAGCGGGCGCGCCAGCTCGGTCAGTTCGCGCCCGGCCATGGCCTGCATCGCCAGCGCATGGATGCGCGGGCCCAGGCAATAGCGCCCGGCGCCGTCGCGCACCAGGCAGCCTTCGGCGCAGAGGCCCGCGAGCAGGCCGACCAGGCTGGTCTTGGGCGAGCCGGTGACGCGCGCCAGGTCCGACAAGGTGGCGCCGGCACGCGTGCGCGCAATGGAATCGAGAATGGTGAAGATGCGCCCTACCGATTGCGGGCCGGCGCGCTGCGCCGGCGCGACGGCCGCGGCTGCGGCAAGGGCGGAAGTGGCGGAAATGGCGGAAATGGCGGGCGACCGGCGTGTGCGCATATTGGTATGGTGTTCGAAAACCCATGGTATATTGGCTTCACGCCCGACGCAACATGCAATTCTTGAGCACATCATTATTCATCACAAAAACATGCCTCTTCCGAGAATGTCATGTTTTTGGAAACGATCAATCACCAGGCATCAGCGCGTGCTCGCCGCAAACGCCTGCAAAGCGCCCGGTCGCGCGGCAAGCAGGCCGGAAGGCAGAGCCCCACGCAACGCTTGTCGATCATCAGGAGGCCCGCTTGCCCGCCCTTGAATTCACCGTCGAAAACAACATCGCCACCCTGCTCCTGAACCGGCCGGAGGCGAAGAACGCGCTCAACGCCGAAATCAGCGACGGCCTCGAAGCGGCCCTGCTGGCCATCGGCGCCGATCGCGAGATTCGCGCGGTCATCATCACCGGCGCCGGCGGCGCCTTCTGCGCCGGCGGCGACGTGCGCGCGATGAACGCCAGTGCCGGCGCGATGACCGCCGAGGTGCGCCGCACCAGCATGCAGCGCCATCACCGCAACGTGAAGATGCTGGCCGCGCTCGACCGCCCGGTGATCGCCGCGGTTGACGGCCCGGCGTTCGGCGCGGGCTTTTCGCTTGCGCTCTTGGCCGACATGGTGATCGCCACGCCGCGCGCGCGCTTTTGCATGGCCTTCGCGCGCATCGGCCTGATTCCGGATTTCGGCGCGCTCTACACCCTGCCGCGCTTGGTCGGCATGGCGCGCGCCAGGGAGATCATGTTCTCGGCGCGCGAGATCGACGCCGAAGAGGCGCGCGCGCTGGGGCTGGTGCTGGAGATAGCAAAGGTCGATGCGCTGCTGCCGCGCGCACGGGCGCTTGCCACGGCATTCACCCATGCCTCGCCGCTGGCCCTCTCGCTCACCAAGAACGCACTCAACAGCTCGCTCGGCAGCGATCTTGCGACCATGCTCGAGATCGAAGCCGCCGGCCAGGGCATCGCCGGTGCCAGCGACTACGCCAAGGAATCGTTCCGCCGCTTTGCGGCACGCGAGCCGGCACGCTTTGCGTGGCCGGCGCCCGCACCCAAATGAGGAGAGCGCAGCATGCTTGACTACGCGAAAGTACGCCACTGGCAATCCGCCGAAATCCGCCACGTCTACAGCGCCCGCGACGTCATGCTCTACGCCCTGGGCGTGGGCATGGCGCAGGATCCGCTGGACCGCGAGGAATTGCGCTATGTCACCGAGGATGAGCTGCGCGTTCTGCCCAGCATGGCCGCGGTGCTGGCTTCGCCCGGCTTCTGGATCCGCAACAACCCCGAGACCGGCATCGACCATGTGCGCCTGGTGCACGGCGAACAGTCGGTCACCCTGCACAGGCCGCTGCCGCCCGGCGGCACGCTGCTGGGAACCACCCGTGTCACCCGCGTGGTCGACAAGGGTGCCGGCAAGGGCGCGCTGGTGCATTCCGAGAAAACCCTCACCGACGCCGCAACCGGCGCCCTTTTGGCAACCTGCGAATCGGTAACTTTTTGCCGCGCCGACGGCGGCTTCTCCGCCAACGGCGGTGGCGATGCAGCCGCGCCGGCACCCAGGGCCACGCCCGAGACCGCGCCTGAACTGACCCTGGACTTCCAGACGCGCCCGGAAGCGGCGCTGGTCTACCGCCTCTCAGGCGACATCAATCCGCTGCACTCGAACCCCGATGTTGCCGCCAAGGCGGGCTTTGCGCGCCCGATCCTGCATGGCCTTGCGACCTACGGCGCGGCTTGCCATGGCCTGGTCAAGGGTTATTGCGGTTACGACCCGGCGCGCTTGACCTCGATGAGCGCGCGCTTTTCGGCGCCGACTTATCCGGGCGACCTGATCCGGCTTGAATGCTGGCAGGTAGGCGACGAGGTGGCATTTCGCGCGCGCGTACCGGCGCGCGACGTGACCGTGCTTTCGCATGGCCGCGCAGTCTGTTTGCCGGCCTGAACCGCGTGCAACGAAAAGGGCATGGCCGCGGACTTTTAGCGTAATATCCCCTCACAACCGGGGCCCTCGCAGCAGCGCAATCAAGCGCGCAGCAGCGCAATCAACAAGGCGAGCGGACCGACCAAAACACCACAAGGAGACAAACATGCGCAACAGGCATTT
>Ga0163155_10006331_pt1 | contig 11474 bp, 5 predicted proteins | sample OliLakLV19SP4G1_FD_148611 | JGI IMG/M metagenome (GOLD analysis project Ga0163155, IMG submission 148611) | Freshwater microbial mat bacterial communities from Lake Vanda, McMurdo Dry Valleys, Antarctica - Oligotrophic Lake LV.19.SP4.G1 | ecosystem: Environmental > Aquatic > Freshwater > Lake >...
CTTCATAGGTTTTCAGCAGTTCAAAGCGCAGTGGCATAGACGTTCTCTGCAAGCGATCAAAGCAATGGGCGAATAAGATTATAACGGTTGAATGGATACGAGCTGATTTTCCGTCTCGGCGCGCACGAGCGGATTGCGCAGTGGGCGACCAAAGGTGGGTGACGAAATTTCGAAGACATCGCCCGGCGCGACCGTCACCCCGGCGGCAAAGCTCAACGTGGCCGTACCATAATAATGACAGTGGATATCGCCCGGGCGTCGGAAATCGGCATACTTGAAATGGTGATGTTCAATGTTGGCCAAGGTGTGGGTCATGTTGGCCTCGCCCGTGAGAAATTCGCCCGACCACAGCTCTTCACCATTGCGCAGAATGCGCGAGACGCCACGAATATCTGCCGGCGGCTCACCGAGCAACAACTCTGGGCCAAAGGAACTGTTGCGCAGCTTGGAGTGGGCCAGGTAGAGATAATTCTGCTTTTCCAATACATGATCAGAGAATTCGTTGCCCAGGGCAAAGCCCACGCGCAAGACCTCGCCACCGTCGCCGATCACATAGAGACCGACCAATTCGGGTTCTTCGCCGCCATCTAGCGCATAGGGTGGCAAGGTCAATGCTCGCCCCGGTGCCGCCAGCCAACTGCCATCACCTTTGTAGAACCATTCGGGCTGGACGCCAATCTGCCCTGCCGCGGGTTTTCCGCCTTCCAACCCCAGCTTGAACATCTTCATGGAATCGGTCAATTCGTCGCGGTTGAGCTTGACGTGCATCGAATCGCGCGCTTGGGCGCTGCCCAGGTGATCCAACCCCGTGCCCGAGAGAATACAGTGGGCCGGATCGGGGTGATCGAGCGGGGGGAGCAAGCGGTTGTCGGTAACCACTTGTTCATAATCAACCGTTTCGTCACTCAACCGTGTTTCCACCGCGGCGATCAGCGTTTGCTGGGCGCGATGGGCGGCAAGCGCCAGGTCGCGCACCGCGTCTGTTCCCTGTAGCACTTGTAACGTCGCCGGGTCGCGCACAACCGCGACCCGGCGTTCGCCGTTGGTCGCGCGGAATTGAACTAACCGCATTGTCTTCTCCTTTGCTCCTGTTAATTTCGCTTGTCACCCTTCTCCGTATATCATAACAAAATTGACGCTTCTTTGCACTTTTATTTTGGATGGTATTTCAATTGATTCAGGTTACCTCCTCCCAGCCTTCTCCAGGTTGCTACCCTTTACCCACAAGTTGACAGTAGGGAAGGCGTGCCGGGGACGGCCCAGCGGGATGACGGCACTCCACTATGTTTTTGGGCCGTCCCCGGCACGCCCTCGCTGGTACCCAAAGATGTGGGTAAAGGGTAGCTGGGTGTGGGAGGGATGAATCGTACGCCAACGTTAAATTCGTGTTGAATGAATTCAACACCTGCGACGGGAAAGGTGTTTAAACACGTTTGCTATCCCAGGCGCTGAATGAATTCAGCGCAGCAGGTGATGAAATTTAACGTTAGCGTAATCGTTACCCTAAATTATTTGAAATAGCACGGGTTTGGGATAGATGAATCATGGGTAAACAACTGACACTTATCTTGGGTGGGGCGCGCAGCGGCAAGAGTGCCTATGCCGAAACATTGGCCGCACAACAGCGTGGCACCGTACTCTATGTTGCCACGGCCCAGGCATGGGATGACGAGATGGCGCTACGGATTGCCAATCATCGAGCGCAGCGACCAGCAAGCTGGGCGACAATTGAAGCGCCGCAAGCGGTGGGGCCCGCCATTGAATTTGCCTTGCAAAGCCATGCCCCCGCCGTAATTTTGCTGGACTGTCTCACCGTGTTGGCGAGCAATATCATTATTGCTCTGCCCGAAACCGTCAATGAAATCGAAGCCACCGCCGCGCTGATGACCGAGATAGATACCCTGCTTGCCGCCTATGCAGCCAGCGACGCCGCCTGGATCATTGTCTCCAACGAAGTGGGCTTGGGCATTGTGCCCGCCTATCCGTTGGGGCGTGTCTATCGCGATGCCTTGGGCCGCGCCAATCAACGGTTGGCCGCAGTGGCAGATACGGTGCTTTTTATGGTCGCTGGCCTGCCGATGACGGTAAAGGGTCGCGCGTAACAATAACGAAGTGGCTGGCACAAAAAAGCTGTTTGCCTAGCGCGTCCGTTTTCTGTATAATCTACCACGTACTGATCCTCCGCATTGTTTTTGCTGTCTTCTGCGACTACTCACACGAACCATGGAACCGACTATCCCCAACGTTTAGCTTGTTCATGATCACGTTTCCTATAAACTGAATTGATAGGTAAAAGGGAGAAGTTTGTATGCAAAGTATAGATCCACGAAACGGGTCGAATCCACTGCTGGAACGCCAGTATCAGTTGTCAAGGCGCGCGTTTCTGCGCACAGTTGCACTGGCAGGCAGTGCGACAGCGGTAGGCGCGCTGCTGCCTGGGTGCGCGGCCCCAGCCGCACCGGATGGCACAACCAGCGCTGATCCTGCCGCGTCCACGAGCGAGCCCAAGGTCGGCGGGGTCTATCGACTCACCGGCGTCGGCGACATTCGTTCGCTCGATCCGCCAGCGGCTGAAAGCAGCGAAGATTGGTGGAGCGCGGGCATGGTACTCTATAACCAGCTCTACTTCTATGACAAGGATGGCAACTTCTATGCCGACTTGGCCGCTGATCTGCCCGCGATCAGTGAGGATGGCTTGGTCTACACGATTCCAATCCGGCAAGGCGTGAAGTTTCACAACGGTCGTGAGCTCGTGGCCGACGATGTGAAGTTCACGCTAGAACGGCAACTTTGGCCCGAAGTCTACAGTTGGGGCAAAAGCTACATGGAAAACATGGTGGGCTATGACGAAGTCATTGACGGCACTAGCCAAGAGCTTGCGGGTACCAAAGTGATCGACGATTACACCCTGGAAGTGACCCTCAAGACCCCCCAGGCTGTCTTCCCGGCACTGCTCTCCATGAGCATGAACGCCATCATTCCCAAGCAAGAGACGCTTGCTGCGGGCGCGGAGTGGGGCTCGACGGTGGTGATTGGCACGGGGCCCTTTAAGTTTGTGGAGTGGGCTGCGGGCGAGCGTGCTGTCTATGAACGCAATGCCGACTATTTTAAGACGCCACCCTACATCGAGCGCATCGAACTTTATCTCAACCTGGAGCCCGCTGTGCAGATGCTACGTTGGGAAAATGGTGAGGTAGAATGGTTAGATAGTATTCCCAGCGCCGAACTGCCGCGCCTGTTGAGCGACGAGGCGTTGAAAGCGCAACTGCGCATGGCCCCTGGATTGGGTACAAATCGCTTGGTCTTTCAACAGGATGTCAAACCCTTTGACGATGTGCGCGTACGGCAGGCAGTCGCCATGGCGATCGATAAAGGGGCGGTCTCGCAGAAACGTAGTGGCCTGTTAACGCCACTCGAAGGGCAATACACACCGCCAATGCTTCAATTTGATGCCGACTTCAAAAGCCAATATCCATTAGATCTGGAAAAGGCCAAAGCGTTGATGGCCGAAGCCGGTTATGCGGACGGCGTTACCGGCATTAAAATGTACATTGGCTCGGACGAAGAGATTGGTCAGATGCTCCAATCGGACTTGGCCAACATTGGGATTGAGGCCGAGTTGCTGGTTGGTCAGTGGAAAGATTGGCGCGATGCCACGCGTGCCGGTGAAGTAGGCCTCTTCATCTATGGCTGGGGTGCTAGTTTCCCCGATGCCTATGACTTCACCTCGGCTTGGTCCACCTGTGCCTCAATTGAAACCGGCTATAATGACGGCAACTATTGCAACCCAAAGATTGACGAGATGGTCGCCACTGTAGAAGCGCTGCCCCTGCAAGATCCCGATCGCATTGCGGCCTATCGCGAGATCCAGGATATCACCATCAACCAAGATGTGGCTTGGGTGGCATTGTGGAGCGGGCAAAACGTTGCGCTTGGGCGCAGCATTGTCCACGACGACTTCATGAGTTCCATCTATGGCTGGCCCTATCTGGAAACTGCGTGGATCGAGGGATAGTGCTACGGATGTGCTGCGTGATCTAGATCACGCAGCACATTGCCACTCAATGCCAACAACCTATGACAACGCTTCCGGTAAACACGAGCCGATTACACCTTGATCCCGCCGCCACACCACCGCGTCAGTCCTGGTGGCTGGATGTGTGGCGGCGCTTTGCGCGCCAGAAAACGCCACTGGTCGCCGGTGTTGTTTTTCTTGCCCTACTTTTTCTGGGCTTATTTGCCCCTGTGCTTGCGCCCTATGATCCAGTGGAACAGTTTCGCAAGGAGGGACTTTCCGCCCTGGGCGAACCAGTGGGCCCCAATGGCCAATTTTGGTTGGGCACCGATGGCCTGGGGCGTGATCTCTTCAGTCGCCTGCTCTATGGCGCGCGCGTCTCGCTAGGAATTGGCTTGGCAGCCAGCGCGATTGCTGTCTTGATCGGGCTGTTGATTGGCGGGATCGCGGGCTTTGTCGGCGGCAAGGTAGACTTTTTCCTCATGCGCTTCGTTGATCTGATCATGAGCATGCCCACCTTTTTTATCATCCTGCTATTGGTTGTGATGCTTAAACCAGGTGTGTGGGTGGTGATTACGGTAATCTCGCTCTTTTCGTGGACCGCGCCGGCGCGCGTCTTTCGCAGCCAGATCCTGGCTGTCAAGCAGCATGACTTTGTGCTGGCGGCCCATTGCCTGGGCGCGCCACAGCGGCGTATTTTCCTGCGCCATGTGCTGCCCCATGTGTTGCCACTGGTGATTGTCTATCTGGCGCTGACCGTGCCCAATACGATCTTTGCCGAAGCTAGCCTCAGCTTTTTGGGGCTGGGTGTACCGCAGCCCACGCCCTCCTGGGGTTCGATGATTCAGGATGGCTTTGCCTACTATCGTGCCGCGCCTTGGATTGCGCTTTTCCCAGGCACAATTATTGCCCTGACGGTGGTCTCGATCAACCTGTTGGGCACGGGGCTGCGCGAGGCCATGGACCCGATGCGCAAGAAATAGCAGACAGTGAGGCAGTGGGACAGTGAGGCAGTAGGATGATCGTGTCGCGTGTCTGCTGTCGCGTGTCTGCTGTTTCTCGCATGGAAAGAACATAATTTATGCTTGGAAACTATCTGCTGCGGCGTCTGCTGTGGACGCTGATCACCCTCTTTGGGGTAACTTTATTGACCTTTCTGCTGGTCTTTGCTGGCCCAACCGATCCGGCGCGGGCGCTGGTGGGCGAAAAGGCAACTGGCGTCTCGATTGAACATGTGCGCCAGCAGTATGGGCTAGATCAACCGCTCTACGTCCAATACCTGACCTATATGGGGCGATTGGTACGTGGCGATCTGGGTGACTCGTACTATTTTCGCAAACCAGTGATCGAAGCGCTGCTGGGGCGCTTGCCGGCGACGGCATTGCTGGCCTTTTCAATTATGTTTGTCGGTTGTCTGATCGGGATTCCGCTGGGGATCATCACGGCGTTGCGCCAGGGTTCGCTGCTCGACCGCGCCACCATGGTGATTGGATTGGTTTCGATCTCGCTGCCAACCTTTTTTGTGGGGCTGTTGCTGCTCTATTGTTTTGCCTTTCAACTAAAATGGTTTCCCGTGGGTGGCTACGGCACCCTGCGTCATTTGGTGCTGCCAACGCTGGCCGTGGCGATTCCGTGGGGCGCGTGGTATGCGATTTTGTTGCGCTCCAATATGCTCGAAGCCATCTCCGCCGACTATGTACGTACAGCCTATGCCAAGGGACTCAACACACGCGTCGTCGCCGTTCGCCACATGGTGCGCAATGCGCTGTTGCCCGTCGTGACGATTATGGGGATCGACATGGCTTCCTTGCTCACCGGCATTGTGCTGGTCGAGAGTGTCTTTAGCTGGCCGGGCATTGGCATGCAAACCCTCCAAGCCGCCACCCATTTGGATGTACCGCTGATTATGGGCAGCGTCCTTCTTGGCGCAGTCATGATCGGGCTAGCAAACTTGGTGGTCGATATTATCTATAGCTGGCTGGATCCACGGATTCAGTTGGGGTAGATGAATGTAGATATTGACCCGAGACATGTGTTTTATATGAAATGATGTTCGTTGAGGCTCTAGTTTAGGCCATAGAAGACAAGGATGCGATAAAAGATAGATAGATTTGTTAGACGAAGTTATTGTAATGATTAGAGTCAGTAAACCTCTGCTTGCGCTCTATAGCGCAATTATCGTCTGGTGTATACTCATAATCTTTATTATCATGCACCCTACCTCATTGTCTTCCCCAGGAAACGCCATCACATTGTCATGAATCGACGGAGGCTTCATTACATTGAGGCTTCAACAACGCGCTCCGTCAGCGTCTCACCAAATTAGTCCGTCGTACGCTTTCCTCTACCAAGAAGCTCGACAAATTGCTCGATTCTCTTTGGTTTTTTGTCCACCATTGTGATGCTGCTCTCGTTTATTTCTATCATTTATTACTATTTATTTAGCACTACCAAATTTAAAGTCCATTACAAGTTGACAAAATTGTCAGCAAAAAGACAGTCGACACCTTGTACTATCAATACTACTATTGATAATAGGTTTCTATTATCAATACCTTCGCCAAAACCTTACGAACAGTCAAAAACACAGATTAAACAAAAATTCTGACCCACATCGCCGAGAAATTTGGCTCAAAATAGGGTTTAAACTGTTAAAATAGACCATGTTTAGCCATTGTTGTCCCACCAAAATTGTCGGCTTTGCTCAAGACTCAATTTGGCGATGGTATTGATTATTTCAGTTAGTATTCTCAAGTGTTGAGAAGTGTGTTCATCTGACCTTTCTAATAACAACTTTGCCCGTGTAATCCTTTATAACTCAATACCTATTATAGTTAATTGCATAGCTATTTATAAATTATAGAGCATAAAATGGATCTCCCTGATCGAATAGATTTATCTACTAATCAACTACATCTCGATAATTTTCTAAAAAATCACAATCTGTTTTCAAAACAAATAACAAATGCCTTGGTAAAACAGGGCATTGTTACACCACGCATTTTGATAATGCATACAGCGAAATTGCTGCGTAATATTGAAAATCTAGGACCACAATTGATCGCGGACATAATAAGTGTATTAGCGAAACAAGGTTGGAGCCTGGTAGAAACAGCCGATGAAAGATATGTTACATTAACCCGACGTTTGATAATGGTCTTTTCCAAAGTAAATCGACCATTGTCACTTTCTCACCTTACTCAAATGGTCAATAGTTATAAACGCATTAGTTGGAATGAAACAGAAGTCGCAAATGGGGCTGCTAAACATCCGTATATTGAGGAGATAGAAAGTGGCTACTACAGCTTTGAGGTACTATTAATTGATGCTTTAATTGGTAAATCTAACCCTCTTTCTTCCTCTCATGCGTCAATAGAAAAAGTGGCGTCAGAACAAGAAAGTATCTTACTATCCCAATTATGGTCAGTATGGCTTTTAACTCTAAGTGAACGAGAGCAGCAAGTGTTATTCTCATGTTATGGCATTCAAGGTGAAAGTCCACTGACACTCCAAGAGGTAGGCAATGAATTGAATCTTACGAGGGAACGTGTACGCCAAATCCTATCAAAAACCCTAAGAAAGTTAAACGGGAATCCATTGATTTGTCGATCATTACACAATTTGCTTACCGATAGTATTCGGCAAGAAAGTAATCTGTTAACGTTGAGTCAATGGGAAATACAGTTAGATGAAAACATGACATGGGAGGGCGGTACACCAAGACCAGCAATCTTACCATTGTTATGTGATCTATTTGGAGATCTTCATTACCTCGACCGTTTTCATGTGGCGACTAAGATAAACATCACTGCTGACCATCTAGACAAACTAAATAACATTCTCAAGCGAATCCTTCGTCAACATGGCCAAGTCGGGTTATCAGCAGATGAATTAATCACAGCAACCGAGAGTCAACTTCCTGCTGAATTTCCATCCGACCTCAAGGAGCCATCATTCGTTTTGAAGGCAGTAAATATCTTTGAACGGGTCGGAGTAACGGCAAATGGGCGTTATTTCTACAAAAAAAAGAAAACGAAGGCTCATTATCCGACAGTTGGATCCGGTTGGGTAGGCAAACCAGGAACACGTCTACACGACTGGGAAATAAGATTGCGGGAACAGTTCAATAAAATTGCTTGGATTGGCCAAATTCGTCTTACAGAAGAAGATTTCAGGGCTATGTGTCATGCAATTTGGGACGAAGCCCAGGATCCGAATTACTTTTCTAAAGTAATGGAAGGACAACCACGCTTGGTGCCGCCCGCTGTTTTTATGACAACGATGGTACTGGCTGCTCGCTACATTGAGCATGCCCCGGATGACGCAGCGGACGAATTTTGGCATCCATATTTGCGCACGGTATGGGGAATCGAATACACACAGGCATTTTATGCGCGATGCAAGAAACGCTTCAACGCTGTTATTCCTTTTTTAGAGGAAACCTATGACTTTGAATTTCCACGCGTAGGTAAAGCCCAGAGCGATGTAATTACACCGATATATCGTCATGCCTTGATTCCCCGTTATATGCAAAGCGATTTTGCCAAATGGTTATGTGGGAAGTGGCGGAATATTTTGGCAGTTGCCGAAACGCCTGCAATTCTTGCAACGCAGCTCCAAACAGATCAATCCCTGGACCTTTATTACTCAAATCGTCTTAGACATTTCATCAGAGACACGGCTACTGCTGAAACAGCAGCATCTCTCATTACAAGTATGGCCACTGCCATCAGTCTGCACATTGATGACGCAGAATCGATCGAGAGCGTTAGTGATCTATTAGCTGATACACCTATCGAACAAGAGTTGTGGCATGAAATTATCAAGGAGTTTTCCCAACAAAGTAATACGCCATTGTCATCACCACACTTCAGCAGACCGCGTGTGACTTGGGTCTGGTTAATAGATGAAGATGAGTTGTGCTTACGGGTACAAAATATAATTTTGACTGCTAATAATAAGCTGGAAGGAGAGCCAGACCGCCTCGCCTGGTTAGAAGCATCCGATAGCGATCCATTGAGTGCCGACATTGAAGTTGATATTACACCGTGGCGTATGAAAACAGGAGAACGTATAATCCAAGACGCCTTCCTGATGGAGCCAGATGGTCCATTAAATGGAGTCCTCTTATTATTAACAGATCGAGATGAGGTTGCTATATCTCTGGATATACCGCCTCATCCAACGACTGAACTCCAATTCTATCGCCTTATCCAACAAGGTGCTTATGGTATCCCTATCGATATTAGCCAGGTAAATGATGGGGAAGTGCTTGTATGTGCAGATCAGCCGCTACTCTTTCTTGATGATGATAGTGAGGTCATTGAACCGGACGGAGATTTCCGTGTACCCTATCCATTGACCAATAAGTACAGTTGGGCAGCTCAGCTAACTCTGAGCTTGCCTGTAACCATACAACGAGATGGGAAAGAAACAATAACAGTAGAGTCGAAGGGAAGTCAATCACTATTAGGACAGGTTTCACTGCGCGGGACACAACTCCTTCCTGGGCTATCACGCCAAGTTCAACCCACTTTTACTAACACGGAAATCTTTTTGAGAATTGAATTTGGTGGGGAGCGGCTTCTGAAACAAACATCAATATGGATGAACGGACAGGATGGATGGCGTTGGCAGCAGTCACTGGCAGAATTATATCGACAAGGCCATGTTTCGCATGTTGATGATAGCTTGCATATTGATTTGGGCAGGATTATTCCTTCGCACCCCAATTTTTATACGGTTCAACTACGATCCAGCTTGCAGTCCATCCTGCCTGTTCCACTTCAATTTGCCGTTGTGCCTGACTTAACAGTAAATATACCATTGGATGTGCAGCTATATACCCCAGTTGAACCTTTTGTACTTGTATTGGATGGACTTGATGAATCAGTTATTGTGCGCAATGCAAGTATGACGATAGATATGCTGCCAGGTCGCCTTCAGCAAATTGTTTGGACTGATTTGCGTCATGAACCGCGATTGGTACTTCGGTTTGATACTGTAGACATACCGCTTGCTTGGTCTGTCCCTCGCTTCATGGCATGGCTGGATCCAAAACCAACCAAAACATTTTTGACGCTGGACGAAGTCTATCAGAGTACGATTCATGTTGTAGATTCTCATACGGATAGGGGTACATTTACTCTGTTTGTGTCCGGACATTATCGCACCTTTTCGCTCAAACAAGGGCGAAGCAGCATAAAGATTGGCCAGAGTCCATTATATGATATGGTGCGCCTAGACTCCAATCCATATGTCCAGGTCAGAATCCAGGTTGGAGCTGATACATGGACTCTGTTTGAGGTATGCCAGCGCCCAGAATTGCCTTGGGTAAGAGTCGAATATGATACACAAAAGCAGGTTATCGTATTTAATACCGGGTTACAGGAAGAATGGGCCGGTAATTATCGTGTTTTGATTGAGAATCTCACCAATCCTTTTGTGCCAGTGTTGGAACTGGCGAAAATTAATTTGTTAAAGGATGAACATCTCTTCCCCATTTTACTAGCTGATGGCATATATGATTTCCAGATAGAGATGAATGGCACTCAGGTATTTCTGAATAAAGAGCCTATACGCTTTAAGGTTGGTGAATCATCTACTGATCTGCTGCAAGCTAAACGATTGAGTCGTGAAATTCGTGACGGGCAACTGGTTACTCCCGATTTGGCAGAAGATTTTGTGCTGAATCTGACCGAAATGGCAGAAACAGGTGAGGCAGCCCTAACACCCACGGTCCTATATCAACTGGCAACTATTTCCCATACCGCTCTTGAGTACATTTCACCTAATCACTTGGATCATTTGTGGCCTGCTTTGAGTGCACTCAAAGCGGTACATAATCAGTCGAGTTGGATTGAATCACAAGGCTTTCTGCCCGCATTGGTTCTTCTGCCACGGCCCATCATCCTCAAAATGGTTGAACATGGTTTTCCATTGCGAGTCTATCCCATAGAAGTACTACAAGGCGGACGAACCGGTAAAGGTTATGGACGATGGCGCTTATCTACCGATGAGAGTAGTCCAAAGGAATTGGTGTATGTAGAATGGCGGTCGGTGTCAGGTATAGAGGTACAAGTCACAGCAGGTCTACCTGACCATATCCCAAATGATTGGGCAAATATTGACTTGCTAGACACCTACGGTTTGCGTTATTGCTCCCGCTGTGGACGATTGACAGGGACAAAGAGCTTTACATTGCCTGACATTATAATAAGTGAACATTTGCATGGGTACGCATCGGCCGATTTGCGTGATATAACTCAGTTAGAGGAATATGATGGCTACCATCTATTAGCGGAATTCTATACTGATCGTCGAGAGCGCTTATTGACAGACATTTATCAAGAATTTGAAATCGCTTGCCCTTTGGCTTCTTCCTATTTACCGGAGCCGTCACTCCCCTCAAATGATTTGTTTGTTCAATCGTTATTGAACGAACGCCTTGTCCCACTGG
>Ga0163155_10006338_pt1 | contig 11469 bp, 5 predicted proteins | sample OliLakLV19SP4G1_FD_148611 | JGI IMG/M metagenome (GOLD analysis project Ga0163155, IMG submission 148611) | Freshwater microbial mat bacterial communities from Lake Vanda, McMurdo Dry Valleys, Antarctica - Oligotrophic Lake LV.19.SP4.G1 | ecosystem: Environmental > Aquatic > Freshwater > Lake >...
AAGAGACCCTACTAGAGCATCCAACTTAGAAAGAGCTTCTGGGTATGAATCGTTAGCGTCGATTACCGTTGTAGAGGTATAGGCATCGAATGTCGTTTCGGCTACACCAAGGCGATCTAAGATCGTCAGTTGGAAAGCTGGCTCTCCTGGATATTCTCCAGGGAAGAAGGAGCGGCCATCGTACAGATGAACACGGTTAGAGCTTAGTCGATAGGCGAATACGTAAATGTTTTCTTCTAGTGGAAGGTTTGCAATCGCAACTACGGTTAGAGCGCCAAGACCAGCAACGGTGAAGGCTGCGTTACGATCAATCGTGAAGTAGGCGCACTCATTGGCTTGCAGGGAAACGGTGCCGGTGCAGGTAATCGATCCATTGTTGGCGCTTGTTGGAAGAACCACGTCGATAGATGGCGCGGTGCCAGTCATCGTGATCTCTTGAACGAGACCGTTCGTGGTATTTAGGATGCTATCAATGCCATTACGAATTAAGCGAGTATTGCGGTCTTGAGATTTATCCGCAAGCATTTGAGTAAGCTTGGATGCTCTTACCGTGAGGTTATCACCGATTATTGTTCCGTAAGAAGAATAACCATTAAGAGCTGCGGCTAAGGCAGTAGCAGAGTAAAGAGGAACCGTGGCGGCGTCACTAGGAGACCCGATGAAGGCCAACACGTTTTTGGAGGTGTTATCCCCTACGTCGATCTGCTCACCCTCGATCAGCTCTCCGTTGTGAAGATTGATCGTGTCTGTTCCGTTGTAAAGAGCAATCCATATAACTCGCTCAGCGCCTTCGGAAATATTAGGAGCAGTTAAGCCGGGAACATTTTGAGAAAGAGAGTAGTGGTAATAACTAGAGCCAGATGAGTCAAGAGCGTAAACAGTATCTGTTACCTGAACAAGACCAGAAGGATCAGGGGTAACGCCAGAAAACAGCCCGGTTCCTGGGGTGTAGCCAGTGTACGCGAACTCTTGCCCGCGAACCATGAGGTTTCCGCCAGCTACTGCGTAGTTTCCACCAACAGCTACAGAGAGAGAGGTCGCAGAAAAAGCTGTGATATTTTGTGGACTAACGGGAGAGGTGCCATCTGCGCCCATTCCAAAAGTAACAGAAGTGTCACCTTTAGGGAGAATGATGTAAAAAGCTGGAAGTGCTGTAAGATCTACGTCTGTAAAGGCCGCAAGAACAGGATCGTTAACGAACCCCATGCGAACAAGCTTGCTACCGCTTTGTAGGGCTAAGTGACCAAGGCTGCCATCTAAGTGCTGCCATTGACCATTTTGAAGAACCGCGAGAGCCGAGTTCTGATAGGCACCAGTGATACCGATACCGGCTCCGCCGCCGCCAGACATATACCAATAAGGAACGCCTTTGATCTCCTTGAAGGAGGTCATTACCGCGTCCATCCAGTCCTTAAAGGTTTTTAGGTTTTTATCCCCACCTTGCCAAGGAGCGTTTAGTGGTGTGTAGGAAGTAGAAGTAGAAGGCGTCTCAAATCGAGCGTGAGTAGGATCTGGAGTTGTGGGCCAGGAATAATCGTATGTAGGATCAGGAGTTGTTCCACCCTTACCAAGCCTAAAGAAAAGATTGCGACAATCGGTAACGCTGGTCGCGATGCCGTTAATGTCCGTGATTACCTTGTAGAGAGGAACTTTTCCGGTAGTAAAACCGGAAATGTTCGAGGTGATCTTAACTTCGAGGTTAATGACCGTATCCACGGTGTCCGTAAATTCTCCGCCACTAGGAGGATTGGCTGCTTGATCCCAAAAAGCCCGAACGTCAGGAACACCACTCTCAACCGTAAAATCCGCCTCTACGTAGTTCGTAGCATTGGGGGATAGGGTAACAGCCACATCTGGCTCATTGCCCGCGTAAACATAAAATCCTGCTGCCTGAGTTTGTGACTCAGGATGAAACATCGATACGTTATCGACTTCTAGTTTAAAACCAGCGATGGAAAAAACGGTGGCGTAATTTTTAATGTCAAAGCCAGCGAGAACGTAGGACTTGTCGCTCATCGCGCCGAGGATGAAGTAGCGCCAGTCGTTTAGACCAAAGCCTTCCATGCTCCTAGCGTCTGGAGTATCGAATCTTTCATTTGGATAAAACGCAACGCGCTGCAATACTGCCATTTATGTTCCTTAGCACCTGGGAAGTGGTTAGATTATCAGGCTATTCACCTAGACTACTTCGTGAAGTCGTCTTTCGTTTTTCCCGTTTTAAAGAAAAAAACGATTCTAAAAATACGTCTGATGAATTGAAAAACAGAGTTATCTTGGAACCACTTAGTCTCAGAAAGTAGCTCTGAGGCAATAAAGAGCCAAAACCAGATTCCCCCGGCTTTGATGTGCTCTAAAATGAAGTTTAAAATGCTCTGCCAATCCATGACTCATTGTACTAGGTAGTAACCAGTTCGGTCGCAAGGGGGTCAGTAGAATACAAGTTTGTTCTCACATCCCATTTTTGGTCAGGGATACGGATCTCAAAACGTATTCTCACGCCGCTCGCAGCAATAAGCCGTAGATATCGGGCTAATAGGTCACGAGCGGGAGAGGTGGAAGTCGTATAGATAGGGTAGTCACGGCCATCGGCCTTCGGGGTGTACGGCCCAATTTGGCGGATCATTCTTATCGTCGAGCCCTTGAGATGGTCTTTTTGGAAAACATGAGAAGGATCTACGATGATACCAGCGGTTCCAATCTTAGCCAAGTATCTGATCGGCCCTTCTTGTGCGTCAGTTCCAAACTCTATTACAAAGTGACCTTCTTCATTAAAGTCAGTCACATCATCAACCTGGAGCAAGGTCTTTACGTCTCCTTGGTCAATATCCTGAGCAATAGCCGTTGCGTTCTTCGAGTTGATGAACTGAGCCCCTGGATCGAATAAGAATCCTCCAGGAAAGTTTTCAACAAGCAATGCACCACAAGCCATCAGCTCAGCCCCAAGAAGCTGCGTTGGGTTGGGGAAAACTCCAGTGAGATCATTGCCGGATACCCCGGTATACGTATATCTCTCGATATACTTTACGGGAGCGCCAGCAAGAGAAGATTCGGGGGTAGGGGTTACATTCTGGAGCTGATTGCCAGACTTTCCTTCATAATAATAAAATACGCTAGGGTCATTGGCTGCGTGAAAAGATCCAGAGACATTCCAGCCTTCTGCGGAGATCAAATTCACAGTAGTCGCGCCAATGCTCGAAACAATACCCTTTGATGCTCTGCGCGATATGACTGGTCGTGTCGCTCCACCTAAAGGATCAAATCCAGCGGAAGATCCCAGCGTCACAGTATTGCTTGTAACTCCCACGGCGTTTGTGAGCCCTTGGTGAAAGTGATGCCCGCCCTTTAAAGTTCTCTTTACGATAGGGCTTGTTACTGGAAGGATAACAATTAGCTCTCGCGCATTCGTTTCAACGATAGCTGCCGGTCTTTCAGAAAGAAGTACGTTGCCAAGATCTGGACGATAGTAAGTAAAATCATCCACCTGGTTTTGGGAAACGCCCAATTCGGGGATGCCGTTACCGTTAACCAGGCGGATAAAGTTGCCGCCGACGAACGACACCTTAAAGGTGCCCGTGTTGTGAAGGTCAAAGCCTGAATCTGTGCGAATGGTTACAAAGTCACCACGAGAAACGCCAGCGGTTTTAAAGTCGGGGCTACCACCAGCGGTGATCGTGTATACCATCTCGTCAGTTCCGAGGTAGCGAGTCACGTCCCACGAGCGAATAGCGTTTGTTACTGGTCGGATTTCAGGAAATTGAAGTTTTGTTTGAGCATCTCCACCTAAAACCTGGATAAATCCTTGAGATCCAATGGTTGAGGTGCGGATATTTAAGAACTTCTCGCCAGTTCGAGCGTTTGTGAGCACCGAACCGATCAAACGGCCACGAGTTTTCTTAGAAACTGCTGTAGCAAGCTCTTCGGCGGTCGCAGCAGAGACATTTAGAGCGTCTGCCGTCTCAAAAACGATCTCTTGCTCGGTATCATCAACGCGAACACGTAAAGAAAACTGATCTGAAAGAGCATAAGGCTCTGGAAGTGCCGCAGTTGCGTTCGCATGTGAGGCATAAGGCCCGTAAATTGTGTCGATGAGCGAGAGCATCACGTTGGTGATCTGCTTTGCGCTCAATCCAAGCTTAGGAATGATGTTCTGGAAGTCATCGTCGAGAAGGCCAGCGCCTTGACCACGAACAATCCCGTACAGCGAAGCGCGGCGATCCAAGTAGGAGCCAGTAGCAGTAACGGCGATCAAATTATCTCGTGCTGCCTCTACTTGAGACGCAATAAATCCATCACCAGTAGAAAGAGCAAGAAGAAGACCGCGCAGGTATTCGGTTCCCTTTACGCCGTAACGCTTAGGAAACTTAGACGCAAGAAGCTCAAAGGCCTCAGCTCTTCTTTCAAGTTCTAAATCTGATGGGACAATTGCCATTACTCGTCTTTCGGATTATGCGGTGTCAGAGAAGTTGCTGGATACCAGCGGTGAACCTTACCGTTATTATGGGGGTGTTCCACTAGAGTCATTCGGTCGTGCCCGTGCCCGTTTACTGGATCTTTAGCCCCTTGAATTACTTTGCCAATTACTCCAGGAGCGTGATCAATCCTCACTTCATGGCCCGGCTGGGTTACGTGCTTGATCCAGTGACGCTCTGTATGCATTAGCTTGAGGCCAGACTGCACGTCATCAGAGATCTTCTTGATCTTTTCCATGGCAAGGTTAGTCTTCTTAAGCTGGCGCTTCTCGGTGACAAGATCTACGAGGTCTTTAATCTTTTCGTTGAGAGATTTTTTAAATCCAGTGTTTGGTATCATGTCTTCTCTCGTTGCTTTCTTTACTTGCTGTTCCAGATGATGGAAGTCAACCTTGTCTGAAACGCCTTTTTTGTCGCCAAACTTTAATGGAAAGGGTTTTCCAGCCGATAGGTTCTTTTCATGGTCATCGATATGGACATAATGACCAACGGCGTGATGCCCGGTTTTATTGGTTTCTGTCGATAGCACTCTAAAATGGTTCTTGGTTTTATGAGCCGGAACGGTTTTTTCTCCAACCTTCTTTTCTGGATGGTGAACCGTCACAGCATGGACTTGCCCAACTTTTAAGTCTGATATGTTTTTAATCTTTTCAGATACTGGAGATGGTCCGTGCCCCCAACCGTGCTCGCTCTTTTGAAGTCCAAGTAACTTTAGGGTTACGTTCTTCGGTGAATGGAGATTCTCGGCTTGTTCTTTTGGTAGGCCGTTCTTCGTGTCTATCCAGTGCCAGCGATGAACCTCTTGATCAGGATCTTCACTCATCGTCGTTGGGCAATCGTGGATTGGCTCGTGCTTATAGGAATGAACCTTAATGGGGTTTCCTTTTTGATCGGTAATATCTTCGGAGCCCAAGTGCTTAAGGTTGAATACTTCAATCCCCGCTTCTTCTTTTAGCTCTCTTACTGCGCCATCGTGGTGATGTTCACCGTCATTTAAGTGGCCACCGGGCATTGTCCACTTGCCGTTATCTCGGCGTTTTCCCATAAGCAGCTTGCCGTCTTTCATAACGGCTACGGATGCTACTTCTCGGGCTGCGCTTTTGCGCAAGTCCTTTGACCATCCAATGCTAAAAATATCGTGCTTACGGATCTTGGACATTAAACGCTCTTCTTAATTATCTCTAGGCACTTTTTCGATTTTCGCTTGAGCTTCTTCGAGTTACCATTTCCCTGGATGTAGGTGTTCAATTTTTCAACGGACTTGACGAGCTTATCTTGCATCTCATCCAGGACGGCATCTAGTTCCTTTTGTCTAACTGCTTTTGTTCTCATCTTCTTTTTGCTCCTCAACAAACTGCTCAAGCACGTCTTCGATTAACTCGATGTGTGCCGACAATTGGTGGATTTTATCTAGCGTCACTCTATCAATCTCAAAAGCTTCTTTTTGTTGCTTTCGGTCTTGGTGAGACTGACGACTACTCGACATTAAAACTAAGGAGGCTTGAGTCCCGGCGAAATAACTTAGCCAAAGGTTCCACTTCATAAACTCTGAGGAGTCTATATTAATAACCCCCAGTAGATGAAGGGCGATCCAAATAACCATACTTGCTGTGTATAAAAACACAAAAGTCCATGTCCCGACAAAGCCGGATACACGGTCAGCAAGTTTTACACCGAGAAGCTCGGCCTTCTCCTTGAAGGTCACGGACTACTTCTTTTCTTTATCTTTTAGCTTGCTCCAGCTCATGCCGGGGGTCATTGAAGACTTCTCAAAAACAGCTTGCTCTTTTTTCTCAGCGAAAAGCTCTTTGATCTTATCTTTGGCCTTGCGCTTTACTTGCTCAAGAATGTCCATATTCTCTTGTTTTGGAGCACCTTGAAAGGTTTCCCCGTCAGTTTGTGATTTGTCTTGAGGCCCGTTGAGATTTGCTTTTTTCATAAATACTCCTTAACTAATAGAAACTTCTAATGGGGTCGTTCTAGGAACGGCCTTGTCGCTGATCGTAATGCGCTCAGTGTCAAGCGTTGGGCTAATGAGGATTACAGCCTCTACCCCAGCGGTCGATTGAACAATGCTCACGATCTCCGACAACACTACGTCTTGTCCGAGCCCGAGAGAGTTTACAAACCCTACGATATTCGATTTTATAGGATCGATAATAGAAGGGAGAGCTACAGTCTCTTTTGTTTTCACTTTGATCTTCAAGCTTACGCGCTGGATCTGTGGCTCACGAACCTCGATAGCTACGCCGCTCGCTCTAACACCTTCAAACTCCTCAGAGTTTGGTGCATAGCCGTCAATGGTTCTTTGAACTGCTTGTTTTAGGCCAGTCCAGTATTGATACCCGGCGATTCCAGGAACAGGGTCGCTCGCATAGCCAAGGCGGTTAGGAAAGGAGATCTTTGCTACTTGGTCTTCGTTGATGATCGAAAGATTGTATCCAGGCGTCACAACTATTTGACCAAGATTTGTAGGATCTGTTGGGTTTGGGGCAAGAGCCGTAATCTTGCGATACGTCTCAAAGCCCTGGTCGATCACTCGGATAGAGTCCACGCCCAAAGCTCCGATGGCAAACGGGCCTTCATCTAGTACGTCATCGTTCGCGTAATCTAGCTCAGCCAAAGCATTCACGCTCGTGATGATGAATGTTCCTTTATTGGGAGTTGTGAATGGAGCCTCAGCGCCAATGGAGATTTGGTCTCCTGGGATAGCCGAAGCATAAGGCATGAATAAGAAAGGAGCGGTCGCAGCCGTAATAAACTCTTCCGCCGCAAACTCATTGTCCACGTCAAAGTAAGTAGCATTATCGGTCTCACGCACCTGGAAGTAGCCCTGGTTAGCCCCAGAGAAAACTTGAAGCGGAGTTTGACCGGCATAAGTAGATCCATTGCCAGCCAGCACCCAATCATCTGCCACTAATCCAGCAGGTAGGGTAACGGTTCCAGAGATCACTTCATAACGAACGCGAGTCCGGGTTAGCTTGCGCACCGCCCAAACTACTGAGCCCGTGTGGGTATAAGGGCGGATGCTGGCGAAGTTAACGCCGAACAAAAGACGGCCCACGCCAGGAGTAACGGTTTGGATTTCAGCTTGCGTGCTGGAAATGGGAGTAGAGCTAACCCAGGACTTTTTAGATCTTCCGGTTTGATGTACTCTGATCGTTTGACCTGGAGCCAAGAGAGAGAGGCCCGAGCGATCAGTTTGGATTACGCCGATGTTTGAAGAAACTTCTTGAGAAGATCCACGAATAGCAAGGGCGTTATTCCCACTGGCTTTTCCACCAACAGCAAACACTTGACCGTCAGCACCAGGAACTTTAGATGCAACTTGAACCCTACGAGCACCATTTACTAGCGAGACCTCTGCTGCAATAGAAAGGCCAGAGATCTGCTTGCGGTTGAAGTGGTCTCTGATGTTCATCGGCGTCATTGGGATGAATCGAACAACGTCACCAATCTCAGGAGCAAGATCAGAAGGGATCTTCAATTGGAAGCACGGATTAGATGCTACCGATGCGTATACATAGCTTTCACCGTTTTGTAGGCGGAAGCGAAGGTCTCCGTTTGAAAGCTCTGTTTCTGTGCTTGTGAGAATGATCCCAGAGCCGCTAGATCCAGTGGCATTAGAAGCGAAGATCAGATCCTTCACGCCAGCCGTATTATTGATCGCGTCAATAAGATCAGTTCCGGTTGTTCCTGCAAGTGGGTAAACTCTTACGCCTTGAGCAGAAGAAGTAAGAATCGTTTCATTCGCTCCGTTTGAGGTCTTTTGAGCAGTAATAATGATTCGACTTACAGTCCCTGCGTTCAGTCCAGAGAATGCAAATACGCTATCTACTTGAAAGATCGTGGAGCTAATAACAGAGGTTACGTTCAATAACTGCGAAGACACGAAGATCTTATCTCCCACGGCCACAGTGAATGAAGGAGGTGCGTCTGCTGTGATTGCCTTGTGAATTAGAGCAACATCATACCCATCACCATCACCGATTGAAGTATCTAGCGTAGCGGTTTGCGCAGTGTTAACGACGGTAACTAGCGCCACTACTGGAGTAAAAGATTGAACTACGTCGTCACCAGGATTGATTATCGCTGTAGGATCAGGGGTAACGCCAGAGAATGTGCCAGCAGCATACGCGGTATAGTTGAAGGTAACGGTATTGCTTACGAAGGTTCCCGCACCGGCTATAAAGTCACCGCCCACAGCTACGTCCACCGTATTCACGGTAGTGGCGCTTGCGGCTTTGGTGATCGATGAATAAACAACTTTATCGCCAACTTCAAGGGTTTGAGCGGGAACAGAACCAAAATCGATATCGGTGCCAGTAGTAACGATAGCCCCAGCAAAGTCTTCTTGTAGGTGCTCGAAAGAACGGTTGATATCAGAAAGATTCGTTACCGCAGTCACTTCCATGGGGCCTCGGTTTGCCGCAGAGAAGTTTGGATCAGTGAGATTGATGATATCACCAACAAGAACTGTATTAAGGTTCACGGGATTGATAAACTGCACGTCGTAAGAGTAAAGACCAAGAGTGGGACCGCTCACGTCTACTTCCACCGGAGTATTGGCGGTCATGCCGATAGCTCTTTCGTTTCCGCTTCCTAAGAATGCGGAGATCAAGATACCACTATTGGCGGCGTCAAGAGAAAAACTTACCGATGTTTCGCTTTGTGGGGTGGTGGCATTGAAGATACCAAACAAAATATTTGGCCCGTTAGCCCCAAATTGTTGAGCGCGGATTCTTAGCTGCGTATTGGCCACGCTAAAAGGAGTGAACCCCTTAGCCTGGAACCAGCAGCGATAATCTGCAAAGCGATGGCCAGTCCAGCGAGTGGATGTTCCAAGATTGTCTCCAGCCGCATCTAATGCGTCAAATTGAAGGGTGTTTGGAGCACTTGGTCCACTAACCGTTCCTTCTACATACATCGGGATATCAAAGGTCTTCTGCGCAGGATCGTTGTCCATGATGAAAACCATGTTATCGTTTTCACCGAACTCGGCAGCAGAAGTAGAAACTGCCTTTAGGTCATACCCAAGTCCGTTTACTTGATTGGGTGGCAGGTCTCTTAGCTTTAATTGCGAAGTAGAAAAGCGCTCAAGGGGTTGACGTGGAAGCTTAGGGTGATGCCCAAGGTATCCCATGATTGGGCGATTGTGGTGTTCTTCTCCGAATGGAGTCCCGCTAACAATCATGTCATCAAACGGATCGGTGTTTTCAGGAGTAGCAATAACCAAACGCTGAGAAGGAAGACCCAATAGATCCCCTGACTCAACCGCTGCAATATGTGGATCATTGGAAGGATAGTTACCAGCAACGAATCCAAAGTTGAAAGCAGTTCCAGAAATAACGGGGATACCAAGCCCGCCATCACCATCAAGTCTTAGGGTTTGAAAGCGAACGATACCGCTATCCAAAACCTCAGCATCAGCTCCAGAGATCTGATCATTGAAGTCAGCGGCTATGGTGTAGTTGAATACGGAAACGCCCGGTGTGAAGCGCACCACTTGAGGGAGCCCAACACCACGCCAGAAGGTAATTGTTTTTGTATTGCCGTTAGGAGTATCAGAAGCCGTAGTTGGAGCCGGATCATAAATGTCCACCCATGCGCCAGAGGCGTCCACATCACGCACTTTAAATACGCCCACGCGAGGCATATTGTATAAATGCATCCAGTCATCTTTTTTTACTTCATCAAACTGGCTCGCAATCCCGGTGATTCTTTGAATGCCGGGAGTGGTGTTCGTAAAGCTTAAGGCGCTTACGTTTTGAGCAACAACTAGGATCTCGATCTCAGAGTCTGGAACGACAACCATTTCAGCCGGAGAGCTTAAGGTAAGGGAGAGATCGAACGTGTCTTGAGCTAAGGTGCTTACGAAGGCTGCGGTATTTACTGTTCCAGCCTTAAGCTCGTCATCTTCCCCAAGTCTATCAACTAATTCTATTTGACCAAGTAGGCGATTGAGTTTGAACTCAGGCCCACGTCCTTCGGATGATTGATCTTGAGGAAACAGGGTTCCATTAAGAGATCCACCGATAACTGCCATTTTTGCCTGGTCATCACGCCCACGATTGGAAACAACAATAAAGGTTCCATCGTCACGAGTCTTTGCTGTGATACCAATGAACTTTGCATTGATCACGATTACCCAGTCAGCACCACTCGCACCGTTAATGGCGTTCGAGGTAGTGAGGGCAGAAAAATCCGTATTAGTAATGGTTACGATAGGGCTATCGATTCCATCAATTCGGAACTGGAGCGTTTCAGGAGACGAAAACACCGGCCACTGAGTATTAGGGAAAGACTGAACCTTAGCTTCAAAGCCATTCTTTTCCAGGAGAACTTCGTTCTTATAAAGGCGCAGGGTGTATTGCTTGCGGAGAGGAAAGCGAAGCGTCGAGTTTGCATCACTTGCTGTGGGGGTTCCTACTCGAATGTAATCGGGGTCATCAGCGGTTGGGGTGATGAATAGGCGACCGTCTTTTGCGCGGGCTTCAATAGAAGTAAAAGTAAGGTTGATGGCTTCGGCCACTTCTTGAGCTGTAACTACGCCAGGAGTACGATAGTTCGTTCCTGGAATACCACGCTCTTCGATTTCTCCATCTACATCTACAGAGAAAAGCTCGCCGCCACTAAGGACGAATGGCTCTTGTCCGATAGAGGCGAGCTGTGCCTTTACCAAAGGGAACTGTTGGAGCTGCAAGAACTGCTCGGTTCCAGCGGCGGAAGACACGATCACTTCTTCACCAACGCCAGAAAACGGTGGCTTATATCCCGTTCCATCATCGATAAATAGAATGCCTAAAGCGCCAGCAGTGGTAGGCTCACGGATGAAGGCCGACACTACGCGCTTTCCTTCCACGTCGTCTTTTACTTTTTGAGCCGCCTGGATGATCGCTCTTTGAGTTCCACGACCAAGATTGTGAACGTGATCTTTTACTCTTTGGCGAAGCTCGGTATCGGTCTCAGCATCTCTGCCGTCTTCCGCAGGGGATTCGTT
>Ga0163155_10006343_pt1 | contig 11465 bp, 6 predicted proteins | sample OliLakLV19SP4G1_FD_148611 | JGI IMG/M metagenome (GOLD analysis project Ga0163155, IMG submission 148611) | Freshwater microbial mat bacterial communities from Lake Vanda, McMurdo Dry Valleys, Antarctica - Oligotrophic Lake LV.19.SP4.G1 | ecosystem: Environmental > Aquatic > Freshwater > Lake >...
TGGGTGAACCATTGGGAAAGCGCTCCGTCCATTCGCCGGCAGGGTTGACGGGAGGCATGATTTGTTCAATCAGCAATGAGGCTTCATCAGCTCCAGCAATGTGGAGATCGACGACGATCCGCTCCTTCTCCACGCGAAGTACCGTTCCCTCCAAATATTGTCCAACCTTGATCTCCTGTGGTGAAGTTGGTCGATCAACAGGGAGCGATTCTGTAGTGGATGAAACGTTTGTTGCGGTCGGCTTTTCTGGAACTTTATCTGTTGATGTTCCGCGCAAAAATGCTGCAAAATCAGCCGCCACCGCGCTCTTCCGTTGTGTTTGGTTTGGTGCTGTCGTTGAATAGGCGGATTTGGGCGGCGTGGCGACTATCGCCCGCTCGTCCTCACGTGCGGTTGGCAGGGGACTAGGCAACACTGGGCGTGTGCGGTATTCATTGACCTTGCCGCGCTTGTCACTCGGATCGGAGTGTTCGATCTCCATGTAACGTGTTTCTTGGGGATTCGGGCCTGGCCAGCGCATTAAGGCAAACAGGACTTGCATCCGTCGTAACTCATGTAAGTGCTGCGCCGGGTTCTTATCGTCACCGGCGATGACTTGTAAAATATGCCGTTCAAAGTTGCGAACAAATATCCCACTTTCCGCTGTTGACGCCCCCTGTGTACCTTCTTCCCACAGCACTTGATCGTCTTTATCTGTTGCAAAAAGCTGGGTGTAGCGTTGCCGGCGATCTTGTAGCTGGAGCGTCGGGATGAGCTGCACGGCACCCATTCCGTAAGGCTTTGCCATCCCTAGTTTATGCCGATATGTTTCCCCTTCACGCCCTGGCAAAGTCAAAGCCCACAGCAATGCGCCTAATTCGACTTTGGAAAGATTTTCAAAACGCAGATCGAAGGTAAAGTGGACACCAGCGCACACCGGATTGATCTGTGTATATTGGCTGTCGCGCATGTGCCGATCTGGCCGTTCGCGTTGCATTTTTTGTAAATTTTCAGCCGGTTCGTGAATGTCACCTAAGGTGACTGCTTTGCCCTTGTGCCAATAGAGCTTTTGACCGCGTAAGGTGGTTTCATCTTCCGTAGCCGTATAGTCAGCCAGCACTTTTTCGTACTTAGGACGCCCATCGCGCGTCTCGCCGATTACTTGGGGCGAAGGGGTCTGTTGTACCAAGTATTGCTGAAACGCGGTTGCCTTAGGCCCGGAGAGAATCTTAGGCACAATGGGTTGCTCGGCAAACCAGACATTATCGTCGGTGGGATGGAGTTGGGTGTCCAGATGGGCATCAGAGAAAAAGACTCGCCCGGCGTACGCTTTTGCTTTCCCTTCGCCCTTTTCTTTGGTGTAGCCGAAGATAGCTTCACTTAAATCAACTTGTTCTTTGTTGCGCAAATAATTTGGCACCATTTCTAACGGCGACTTCTTATATGGTAGGCGCATCATCATGGTATGACCAAAGAAGACAAGCCTACCTTGTTCATCTACTAGATAAAAGATTGGCTGGCGACGGGGTGAAAAGCCATCATCCGCTGGCTTTTTCTCCTCTTTCGCGCTTTCTTTGTCTTGCTTGTTCTGCTCCGCTTTGAGCGTAAGGACACCATCATCACCGAGTAGGTTTTTCTGCTCCGGCGTCAATTGATCGATATAGGCTTGGGCCAACCGATCGTCAATTTTAATCGAGTCGGCATGGGGGTCTAATGGAAAAACGATGGCTTCTGTACGCTTAGAAAAGATGGCACCACTGCGTGCCAAGACACCTTGAAACAACCCTGACCCCATTTGATCCGATGCGCGTAACGTCTTGGCATAGCGGGTGCGAATCAAACCACCGCGGATTCGCTGGTAATCCCAAGGACCGGATTGAATATAAATATAGTAGGCATTGCGGGTGCCTTCCACCTTTTTCAAGCGTGACTCATAACTTCGCAGCAAATTATGGTGGATGCGCGCAAAGGTCGCACCACCAATTTGGCGCGCCGGTTGAATTTCCCAACCACCTTGCTGATCACGTAAAACGTAACCGGCTTTCACCAAAGGTGTGTATGCCTGGTAACGTTGGTTATCCTCATCATACCCTTCGGCATCTTTACGCATGATTTTGTCGCGATAATTGGTGCCGTGACTGGTTGTATCACCTACCGCCCGATAAACCAGCTTTTGATCAGAAACTCCTTCAAACTTGCTGTAGCTCACCATCTCCACCAACGAGCGTACCATCCCGCGCAGCGAACTGCCGGGGATTACCGGCGTTTTTGTCCAATCGGTATAGAAGAAATCTGGTCGATTTTTCACCCGTTTGTAATAGGGCGCGTCCCGATCTTCCTCCGTATCGAGAATTTCATAATCCCTCGGTGTCAGGGCAGCGCGCACATAGAGTGGGGTTTCGGTGATTAGTGCGCAGCGAATTGTGCCTGTATATCTATGCTCCGTTGTTGTTTTGTCGTCTACTGTTGTCGCCGAATAGTATCGATCTTGGTCTGGCAGATCGTTAGGATCAATCGTGACGACTTTCTCCGGCAGCGGAACAAAATTATAAGGTGCCACCGCAGTGTCTGCCGGGCGGCGTGGGTTAATTTGTTGGGGTAATTTAGGCGGTTGCACGGTCATCAGTTGCCTCCTCTACAGCTTGTTCCTCTTTTACCGGATTGCCTTCTGGTGACGTCTGCCACAAACAGACCAATCGACCGGTTGCGACATAAAGCGCGCCATTTTCTTCATCCTCAGCGATATAATGACGCACAGTAAGGCGCAAAGGCCGCCACCGTCGTTCCTGATCGACAAATGCGATAGCAGTCAAGGGGACAGCATGGTAAAGTCCTTCCACGCCATCAGCAGTGCGAGTAAAGCCGCCAGCTTCCCTGCCAATCTTTTCGGTGCCGGAAAGAATCTGCGCTTCATCGTAGTACAAGATAATACTGGTCTTCACATCGGCAGGCGCTTCGTCTAGCGCATAATCGTAATAAACTCGTGTGCGCCAACCGTCTTCGACACGCCAAAGGAAGAGTTCGCTTGTCGGCCCAAAGAGATAGCAACGCTGTAATGACTTAGGATCGAGCGTGGCAGCATTTTCTTGGGCAATATGCTCATGTGACAAGGTGAGAAGATCATTGTCAAACTTACCCCACATAACGCCTACATCGCTATGCATAAGTAGCCAGCGTGCATCGATCCGCTTGGCCTGTGTTTGCAACCAGCCATGAAGAGTTTGCGCCGAAAACATATCCTCTGCTGTCGGTTGGAGGCTCAGATTGAGCCGACGACGGATTTGATTCAGTTCAGGCATGGGTTGCGTCCTCCACTGTTGTCACTAATGATGTGGATGTCATCATTGCCGGGGCATTGCGCTCTTTTATTGGTTGCTGGAGCGCGCGAACAAAGGTCTCCAGCCGTTTTCGCACCTGTGGCTCGACTTGCAAAACCCCTGCCTGCCTGCTCTCCCACTGCTGCTTGATTGTCCACACCTCTTCGGTGTCAGCGGCAGCAGCCGTTACCCCTTGCCGTAAACGACAGTGGGCGATGATGCCACGCAAGCGACCTCTACCTACATTGGAACCGCCGCCCAGTGCCAGATCTGCCGTCCAAAGATCCTTCAAGAGCAACAGGATCAATCCAACCTCCCCTTGCGTCGGATTGCGCACGGTGAGATCCAATTGAACCAAAGAGCCGGCCCCCCCCAAACAGTGGTGCTTCGTCAAAAAGATAGTTGTCTAATACCCCACCAGTGAAGCGGTCGATCCGAATCCGATGTTGGATCAAGGTATGGGCATCTTGAATCACCGTTTCACGGACACTAATTTTGCTGCCGGTGTACGGCCGCCGTTTTTGAGGGTTGGCGGCTGTGTCAACATTGGCATCAGATTGGGATTCATGCTGCGCGCTGCGACCATTTTTTGCATGATAGTGTTTAGGATCACTCCCAAAGAGTTGATTGATCATTGCCGCCCCCGCATGCGGTTGAATCAACTGGGCAATCCGCAACACGCGGTGACGGAGCGCGCCGGTCACACTTGTTCCAGGCAGCACTGGCGTTCGTTGGTCGCTACCGTATTGCAGGCGATATAGATGCATGGCATCTGGTCCGTTGGCTTGTTCACCTGTGCTGGAGCGAATGAGAAGTGAGCCATCAAGCCAAAAGTCGGCTCTAATGTGCAGAGCGTGCCGTTGATCAATCGGCATTTCCGCTTGTGCCGTTGATTGGGTAAGCAAGGTATGAATATCGGCACAGGTTCTAGGTTCGCCGCTATTCGTTAACCAGGCGATCAGGCTGGCGGTTGTGGTCAAGTTATAGTCAGTTACGGTCCACTCCGTCACCTGACATTCACCATAGCCACGGCGCTTGCGCGATCCCAAGCAAATCTCCCCCGCGGTTTCCAGTCCCGACAGTGCTGTCGCCAATGCAAACCGCAAGCAATTTGCGTAATTTTCGTCTGCGCTTTCTGCAATCAGCAGTTCAAAGCGTAGTGGAAAGGTTGTCCCGCCGCGGAGCAATTCTACATCATACTTCATGTCGTCTTCCGCGGTGCGTGTAATCGGGTTAATCCGCACACCGTCACGTAATTCAATGGCCGGGTATTCGCCTAATGCGTCATCGACAATCAGCGCGCTTTGTTCCCCATTGGGGTCGCTCTGTACGCCGCCAAAAAGCTGAATAGCGAGAGCATTCTTGTGCTCTTTTGTCTCATATTGTTTTTGATAGCCGTACTGCCATTCCCAAAGATAATTGCGTAGTGCACCGGCAATCGTTGCACCAGTCAACAGCGCACGACCTTCTAGGGGATCACGGATCAGTGACAGGTCGGTGACCCCCTCCGCATCACCGTTGCCAAAGTGCGCGGGTGTGAGTAACGTCAACGTCCCTGTGACCACAATGCGTCGCTGAATGCCGCGACTCTTGCCCCAATGTGGTGTGTGTGGAAGTTCGCTCATGCTGTCACTTCTCCTTGTGAGGTGTCGCTTTCTTCCCAACCTAGCTTGCGGTTGGCCTGATCGATCTGTTTGGCAGCCTGTGCTAATACCCCGTCGATCAACCGCAATGTATACTCGACACGCCAAAGATTTGGAATGGGAAGGATTACTTTACCAAGCTTCACCGGTTGCGGCATCCTTAAATCAGCCACCCATGCGCTTTTTTCTTTCTCTAGACACGTATCGACACATTGCCGAAGCCATACGCTTAAACGTGTTTGATGGCTTTGACCGATTTTTGCAGCATGCCACTGTTTTTGGGCAGGACGTTTCAACTGATCAAGATAAGCGATAATCGGATTTAAACATTTTTTGACAAAATCTTCCTCTAGTGATCCACTGATTTGATCTAGCGGTTGTTGTTGCAGCCAGCCAAGTTGTTCACGCAACAAGGTGCGCAGGCGGGAGAGTTGGCTCTTACTAATCCTATCCAGAAAATCCCGATGTAATGGTAATTTACCAACCGCCTCTACCAATGCCTCATCCAATTCGCGCCGCAAAATACGTTCGCCAATTCGTTGTGCGAATGGCTGATTGGTGAGGTGGATCGTGGGTACAGTACCAGGAGCGGCAATTGATTCCAGTAATTTGATTTTGTACTCAGCTTTGGGCAACCAGTTGAGTGCGATCCGACCCAATCCATCCATCCGTAATTCACCAATGCCGTCATCCACAATGGTTTGCATAACCTTAGCGCTGATCGGTTGCTGTGTCGTAAAGGTGAAGACACTCCCTGCCGCTATGGCGGGTAACTGAGGCAATGGCAACCCCCAGGTTCGATTGAAGCCACCTACCAATGTCATACTCCGATGTGTATGAGCTAAATCTGGTTGTAGATCCGTGACAGATAGATGTAGTACAGCAGCTAAAGCATGTCTTACATCCATCGAGAGTTGTCCGCTTTCATCACGTGCGAGGCAATGGCTGAGACAAGTGATGGTAAATTGCTCACCGACTTGCAAGTCACCATTGCGCCCGGCGCTATCTATCTCTATGCTTGGCTCATCACCATGATCTGTGTCAGCCAAACTACTACATTCGTCATCTTCATCCCCATAATCCTCGTCGTTGCTGTCATCTGTTTCGGTAGCAGATCGGGTCTGCGGAAATCCTGCTACTTCATGCTGCCACTGATCATCCCGACAAGCACTCACCAGAACATGACCATAACCAGCGCTGCGTGAACCGCCTAGCCATAACTCGCCGGTTTGATTGAGGAAATCCATCAATGTATCAGCATCATCGCCAGTGTTGACCAATATATGTCCACAGAAGATTTGCCCAGGCGATAGGGCATCATATTGGAAAACTGCACCATCTGCTTCTGTAGCTCGCCCTTGTCGACGCTCGCGCGCCGTATGGACCGCAAGTTGGCGATCAGGGCTTTGCACATATAAAGTATGGGCAGCCGGCAAACAGAAGACCTCACCAACCCCAGTCAACTGAAGTGCCGGTTGTTGAAATTTAATAGCAGTCATGTTATGAGCTATTGTTCCATCATTCACACTTTCACGTTTGGGTATTTGAAAAGGCCGAGGTAATGGCACCAGACGATAAGGCTTGTCCTCTACTTCTGCCTCAACTGGTGGGTAGACGAGTGGGTAAGCATTCAAGTAGCGAGTCGTATTGCTCAGGAAAAGACGATGCTCTGCCTCATCACTGTGTTTTAGGGTAAAGTCCTTTGGTTCAGCACCGGTCTTTATCGGTTGATGACGTTTCCCCTGTAAATGAAGATGAATCAACGCGCCACGGATCATACTGCCAGGAATGTAATCATGGGAGGCTTTCGTATTGGGATCGCCATCCAACGATGTTGCAAGTAATGGTTCACGTAGTTCAAGCGTGTAAGTAACAGCAATCATTGCTCGCCCTCCTCACTGGCTAATGGCATTCTTGCAGTCAGTTGTTGTGTAAAGTGCGTGAAATGCTTTGCCGTTAGATCAGTCCCTACCATGTCGCGCAATGTGGCACAAAGCCTTCCTCGCCCACGGTTACGACCAGTGCCACCCCGTCGCCATCCCATAATCGTTGCCGCCAGTAAGGCTAAATCATCACTGATAAAATTCTTTGTTGGATCAGCACTTTGTGGAAGATAGAGCAACCGTGCCTCAAATTGCGTTTCCCGTAGCAATACACGCATCGCCCGCAACGATCCTTTTACTGGCACACCGTCTTCGTTCAGCATTGTCTGCCGGCGAATCGCAGTGAGCGATTCTAGAATCGTATTGCGTTCTAGAGGGGATGAGCGCCGTTGCGAATTCTTGGTTTCCTTTGCCCAAGCAGCGTAATCTAATTCGTAGCGTACCGCTGCACAAATTTCTTCCGGCAGAGTGGCATTGCCGAAGCGCAACCAGCCTTCACCGACCATCTCACTACCAGGAACACCAAAAAGGTGTTGCGCGGATTCGCGCCACCTCCGTAGTTGTGGACTTTCATGCCCATAGACTTGGGTCAAACTATACAAAATATTGGCACATTCTTCGTTGAGTAATCCTTTAAGCATACGGCCACGGACGAACGGTAGCCCGTAACGATCATGCTCTACCTCTTCATCAACCAACCCTGCTACCCCGTCACCACGACCAAAGGTCGTGTCACTCAATAGCGTAAACTGCAAACGATATTCATATTTGGGGACTTGAGCAGTCATTTTCCCTTCTCCTCATATAGTGGCAGGTAGAATTTGAGCGCTTCGATAACATCAAAGTGGCCGCAGCGATTGGTCCCGATATCCTCAGCCCAGCCAGTCTTTTGTCGCTTCTCCTGACTTGGAGCAAGCATCGGCAGTTGTGGAAGTTTGTATGCCAGCAGATACGCCGCGACGGCGTTTGGCCCTTTGCGTAATGCGTCACGTAATTGGACAACTTTGTTCTGTTTCTCGCACCAGGCATCATCCTTCGCGAAGGTCTCAAGCGCAGCTACAAAATTCGGCCAGTTGCGCCACTCATCCACGTTTGCTGACTTACGCAAACGCACTGGACGCATCGTGAGCGCACCTTCAGATGTCTCGTACTCACGAGTACGAATTATACCGATTGGCCCATAGAGGCCGCCGGTGACAAAGTGCCAATCGAGTGCAGAAAAATCCTCTGTTTCACGCAAGCTGTCGCCGTGCATATCAGCTTTGGCTGATTTACATAACCCCTCAGCGAGCTGATAGGCACGTGAAAACGGATAATGTAATTTTACGACAGCAACACCGGCACAGGCGTAAATCTGTTCCATTCGCTCGCCTTGTAGCAGGTTGCGCAGGGTATCATTCTCGGCCCTTGCCAGTTCCTGTGCAATAGTATCTTCAAAGCTGTTCAGATAAAGTGTCGCTAAGGTGAGCCCCAACCGACCATCACAAACAAAGGTTACATCATCACCCCCATAAATCAATGGACGAAAGGGGATGACAAATTTGTCCCGTTTTTTGTTATAGCCCAGTTGAATTTCCCAATCCAGGCTGTATCGATCACGCTTGCCAGGTTCAAAAAAGCGTAAGTAACGCTTATCCTTTTCAGACCGTTTACCCTTTTCAACCGGTCCGACCAATGTTGCCAATTGATCCCCTAACACCTCCATCGCTTGCCGCCCGGCATTGTCGACTGCGGCGGAAAGTTGACGCAACAGTTGCAGTGTAGCGCGGTCAGTAGCCGCTGTTGTAAGCGTAGAGTGCTTGCCGCCTAGCAGAATCTGAAACCGCTCGCCCATGCGATTGCCGTCCGCATGAACCACAGCGATATATCGTCCTTCGCCTTCTTTTTCATCAAGTAGATCACTGGTGTCGTCGGGATTATACCAGAAATCACAATCCACTGCCTGAAATGCTGGGAATAATGTTTCTAGCCGTTGCCGTGACCATTCCTGGGTTTCACGTTTGGCTTTGGCAAAGATGGTTGATGAAACTGGGCGATAGCGCCGGCGATCCGGATCAATAACTTCGCTGTAAAGCGGGTCAAAATCGGTTGCCGGTAGACCAGTTGATTCACACTCAGCCGTTACGCCAAGACCCAAGATCGGTGTCGGTAAGGGACGAATTGCCTTTTTCCGTATTAACAGCGCGCCTGTTTCACGCAAAGTGTCCCGCAGATTTCCCTGTGGGGCATCCCAAGTCACGGTTTGATGAACACAGGCCACCTCTAGCCCTGGTGCCTGTTCCAACAGCCGTTGTGTATACTTGGTGACAAACGCGATTGCATCTTTTCGCTCTGCAAAGAGAACGACCGTATTGCCGCCACCGCTGTACAAAACCTCGGCCTGCAAGTTGTCGCGTTCAATCCAGCGCATCCAGTCCATTCGTTGATAAAGAGTTGCGCCGGTAAACGATGGGTTGATATTATGGCGGGCAACCAGCTTCTCAATGATCTCTAGTACCCAATCCGCCGTTGCTTGTTCTACCAAAGCCGATGCCCCGACATTTTCGCGTAAGCGATTGCTACCAAAAATATAGTTTTGAATGCCAGTGGTGTCGATGGTAGTGAGGGTGTATTCTCGTGACATGAAATGTTACCTCCTCGGTTTTAAATTGAACCACTCAACAAGTTCTGATGTGAGGTTTGGTAGATCTGTCTGGCCAAATACCCGGATAGGTGACTGTATACGCCAGGCCGTTTGCATTCGCTTGCGCAGATCATCTGGCCTTGGATGCAGAGAAACCAAAGCTACCCGTGCTTCATCTCCACCAAGTTGCCGAGCGCGCACCATGGCTTCAAAAAACTTCATTTGATTTTTATTCTTATCGATTGTTGTTGTGCATGAAAACGCAAAGAGTTGATAGCCAACCATAGCGGCAACATCCATCTCAAAATTATTGTGGGCAAGCTTTTCATGCGTATTTAAATTACGTCCATAATCATGTAGTCCAGGTACAAGGTTTTGCTCTGCTATATTCTTGATACAATTGAGAACATAGTGCTCCAGCCAGAAACCATCAAACCAGTCACACAGATCACTGCAGGATGATATTCCTGCACGTTGTCTTGCATTTTCAAGTATTAACTGCGAGTCTACCTTTGGCTTAGTTATCTCATCCGTACCTAATCGGCTTTGCAAAAGTTGGCATACGGCTGCCAAACGAGGATCTTTAGGCCATGCTAACTGCTTTGTGCGTAGAATGTTTTCATCATCCCAGTTTTGATACTCTAAAGTTACTGGATCTTTTTTGGGTGATTTTAATTTCCATTCACGTATTCCATTTACCCATTTATTCCAAGGGTCGCGTAGGCTTAGATTCTTTGCGAGCATCTGTACAAGGGAATCAGCACAATCGCTTAAATAGATTGCTTGTGTAGGTGCATTATCCAGCAATTTCTCGCCATACAATTCAGTAAGTGTTTTAATCGATGGTCCAACACGCTGACGGATAAAAATGCTGTCTTTGGGATCGTTAACACGTCCTTCTTTGACTAAAGATGTGCTCTCTGCATCTAAGTAAGTGAAAATCGGTTGCCATCCAGCCGAAGAAGCTTTTTCATGTAAGACGCGATGGGTATGAACAGCCATTACTTTGGTGCCACCTGTGTAATTTAGCCCAACGCTCGCGCTCCGCGGAATTTTGCCTGCATATTCTTGTACTTTTCTGTAAACATCTTCCGGATCAGCTTCGTCCACAGCAATATAACAATGTGTAAAATCTTTGTTTTCCTGTTTGAATTTTTTATGCAACTGCTCACATAAACGTAGGGCTATCTCGTAGGTACCCGATTTCATGGCTTTATCGTCACGTTTGGAATGAACAAGATAGAGATGCCCCTTATCTGCCAATAGTAACGACGCCGCGACATAGTTCGGTAGCGGGTTGCCACCGATCAATAGGAATAAGTGCTGCGTTTTTGGCAAATTTTCCGATCGTGTCATTTATAACCTCCCATCAACATTTTAGGCCGCTGAACCGGCAAATGGTATGTAAACGAATACGATAACCCATACAATAAAATATCCTCATTAGGCAGATCTCACCTCCCCAAAACTACCCAATCTTTTCAGCATTTCCGCTGATCCCCCCGCCCTTGTTCTATGCGATCCTTGCCCCACTTGCTGCAAGTCAGCGCGTATCGGCTTGATTACACAACAATACCAATCTCCCCAATCAAGCCAATCAAATACAGAACTTACGCACTGGCCAGAGCTTTAGGGTTTAGTAGACCCTAAAGCTCTCTGATGGCGCAATCAATTTGCGTAAGTCCTAAAATAGCTAAGGCGCTTGCAAAGAAATAAGGATCCAGCGCTTGCCCAACAAAATCATGCGTAGGGGCGGCTGCGCGGCCGCCCCGCGTTTGGCTCGCTGCGAACGGGCGGCGGCAAGCCGCCCCTACTGCATACTTGATTCTTTCTACTGTCCTAACGCCAAGGTGACAACTGGTGTTTGTCCGCCCAACGTTGCAATCAAGCATGTTTTTGGCATACAATTCAGTGTGTGGTTGGTGGCTTTTGCTTCTGTGGTCGTGGCAAGGCATGGCAACAGGTAACCACATCGTAACAATTCTTGGTCTTTTGTCAAGTCACTTTGGGCGTCTGTCAG
>Ga0163155_10006346_pt1 | contig 11463 bp, 6 predicted proteins | sample OliLakLV19SP4G1_FD_148611 | JGI IMG/M metagenome (GOLD analysis project Ga0163155, IMG submission 148611) | Freshwater microbial mat bacterial communities from Lake Vanda, McMurdo Dry Valleys, Antarctica - Oligotrophic Lake LV.19.SP4.G1 | ecosystem: Environmental > Aquatic > Freshwater > Lake >...
GACGAGGGGCGCGATGCGGAGCACTTCGGCCTGACCTGGCCCGGCAAGCGCCAAGCCCGCCGGCTCGCCGCCCAGCCGAGCAAGGGCACGCTCATCCCCGCCGCCGGTGAGGGTGTGGACGAGACAACTACCCGCAACCTGTTCATCGAGGGCGATAACTTGGAGGTCCTCAAGCTGCTCCAGAAGAGCTACGCGGGGCGGGTGAAGATGATTTACATCGATCCGCCGTACAACACAGGAAATGACTTTGTTTACAATGATGATTTCAGTGAGCCACTAGAAAGTTATTTGTGCATTACGGGTCAATCAGATGACGATGGTAATCCTCTAATGAGCAATGTAAAATCAGCGGGGAGGTTTCATTCCAACTGGCTAAACATGATGTATCCCCGCCTATTACTTGCAAGGCAGCTCCTTAGTAGTCGCGGTGCAATCTTCGTTAGTATTGATGATCGTGAGATTCATAACTTAAGAGTAATAATGAATGAAGCCTTTGGAGAAGAAAACTTTATTGGAAATTTTATCTGGCAAAAGATGGATAGCCCTAGCCGTAACGAAGCAGATAGGGCTGTAACTGACTACCACGAATACGTTCTTTGTTATGCCAAACAGAAAGAAACTACGGGTTTGAAAAAGAAAACCCGCCCGGATATTATTAGTGGCTATAAAATCGAATTATCTAACGGTCGACTTGCTAGGCGTAGACAACTTCGCAAGAATGGAAAGAGTGCCCGTCGCACTGACAGGCCAACATTATGGTTTCCACTAACAGCGCCTGATGGAACATTAGTGTACCCTTACGCTCCTGAGGGATGGGAAGGTCGATGGGTTCTTTCGGAAGAAACGTGGCGAGAACGTGAACGAGATGGTCTAGCGGAGTGGATTAAGCGAGATTACGGGTGGGTGCCATACTATTTGGAAGTGGCACCTAATGATCCTGGTTCTCCATGGCCCACTATTATCACGGAGGTAGACCAGAATAGACAGGCATCAGCCAAATTCACCGAGTTAATGGAACAGGGGGTCTTTGATAATCCTAAACCGATCAATCTGATCCAGCAATTCATTCGGATGGCATCAGCTGATGAAGATGTGTGTATGGATTTCTTTGCTGGTTCAGGTAGCTTTGCCCAGGCTGTGCTTGAGTGCAATAGAGTAGATCAAGGAGATCGACGCTTCATTTGTGTTCAGTTACCCGAAGCCGTAGATAAGCCAAAGTTCAAAACTATATCTGATATCTCAAAGGAGAGAATTAGAAGAGCTATCAAACGCCTAAAGGTTGCTAGTAATGATAGGCTTGATCTTGAAGATCGTGACACTCTGGAAGACCTCGGCTTCCGCGTCTACAAGCTCGGGCGCTCGAACTACAAGGCGTGGCAGGACTACCAGGGCGGGAGCGTCGAGGAACTGGAGACGCTGTTCGACCGCATCGAAACGCCGCTCGTGGAGGGCTGGAAGCGCGAGAACGTGCTGAGCGAGGTGCTCCTCCTCCAGGGTTTTCCGCTCGATAGCGTCGTTGCCGACGAGGCCGGCTTCAAGCGCAATCGCATCCAGCGGGTCGAGGCCGACGCCGTTGGCCACCGGCTCTTCGTCTGCCTTGACGAGCAGATCGCCGACGAGACGATCGAGCGACTCCAGCTCGCCGCTGAGGATGTCTTCGTTTGTCTCGATAGCGCCCTGACGGACGAGGCCAAGCTCCGGCTGGGCGACCGCTGCACCCTGCGGGTCATCTAATCTCTCACATTCATATTATTTGCACGACCATCTTTATCAACGCCCTCGCTATACCCAGGGATATACTGCACCATGAAGGCTTCTTTTCAGCACGCAGTGAGCATGCTTCGTGACCTTTGGAAGATGAACTTGCCTGCGCGGCAGGAGGCACAGGGGATTGAGCAAGAGGGCCTCGAAGCCGCGCGGAAAGAGCTCAATGACAGTACGGCAATGCTGCGCGTCGAGCAGGACCAGCTCCATCAGTGGCAGCAGCACTTGTGCGCGCAGGAGGATCGGGTCGCCGCACAGCTACGGCAGTTGTTTACACTGGCTAAGGGTCTTCCTGGTTTCACGGCAGAACCACTTATTGATGTTGACTATCCAGAGACTATCCTGGCCACAATTGGGAAGGCCGTTGCTGCTTTTGAGAAGCATATCGAGGCCGAGCACACCCGGCTCAAAGATTGGGAAGGACAACGGGCCAAGAGCGAGAGCATTAGCCGCTGGCAGGCGCAGCACTATCGGCTGAAGACTATCATCGCGCCGGGACACGCCGTGCTGAACCCTCCTACGAGCAAGGACGGATACTACGTTCTTAGCCTGGAATTAAAACGCCTGTTCGATGATTTGGTCAGCCGCCCGTACAAAGAGTTGCGCCATTCGCCGCTTTGGCTCGAAGCACACGTCGAGAGCAATCACCACGAAATCATAGCCAGAGGCCAGGCTGACTTCTGTACACCCGTCCGAGGACTCCCACCCGAGGATCTGGTGTTACTCTACTGCCAATCGAATATGCGCATGCACTTCTTCAGCAGCTACCATATCTTCTACAAGCATCGCGAACACCTCCAGGCAGCGGTGCTCGAAGACAGCAAGCATGTGCTCTTCGTGGACATCGGCTGCGGCCCGATGACGTCGGGCCTCGCCTTCAGCGCTTTTGCCAAAAGCTTGGGCGGGCTGCGTCACCTTACCTACGTCGGTGTTGATCGCGCCCCAGCGATGTTGACGAAGGCGGTGGCGTTTAACCGCTATGAAGGAGGCTACTTCGACAAGTTCGTGACCTGTGAGGATTACTATCAGCTGCCGTACATTCTGGGCGAACAACTCGGCACTCACGAGCCGGTGGCGCTTATTTTCAACATGTCCTACTTCCTTGCCTCCCCAACGCTTCAGGCCATCGATTTCACGGCGATGCTACGTTATCTGTCTGCGCTATACCGTCACTGCCGAATTGCCTTTATCATTCAGGAACCGGCCAACTTTTCACCATCAGAACGAAGCAAACGCATATTCCTAAATCAATTTGCGCACTTTGATCATTTTGTAAAAGATACTGTGGAAGAGATTAGATACAAACTCGTCAACGAGAAAAAAGTGACAGTGAAGTACAGCATTCTTACTAGTAGGCCAGCCGAAACCAGGGAGTCCTACACGTGACACATCAATTTAGCCTCTTCGACGACGAGCCAGTTGGTGAGCGGCGGCCCCCGATAGTGCCAGATCTCAGGTATGAGGAAAACCATATCTCGCCTGAAGAGCATGACGCGCTGCTCCATCGCATTAACGGGCAGCCGTGGATCACTGATTTAAAGCGCCGTGTACAGCACTATGGATATCGCTACGACTATAAAGCGCGCCAGATCAATCTCTCGATGCATGTCGGTGCGCTTCCCTCCTGGCTGCAGCAGCTCGCAGAGCGTCTGCACACCGATGGGTATATTGGAGTGACACCCGATCAGGTAATTGTCAACGAGTATACGCCGGGCCAGGGCATCGCCGACCATATCGACTGCGAGCCATGCTTCGGTGATACGATCATCTCGCTTAGCCTGGGTTCCGGTTGCATCATGCAGTTTACACGGGTAGCTGACAAGCAGCGTGTCCCGATCTGGCTTGCACCACGTAGCATCGTTGTCTTGAGCGGCGAGGCACGTAGACTATGGACGCATGGCATCCCCGCCCGCAAGAGTGACGAGATAGAGGGACGCAGGACTGACCGCAGCACGCGGGTCTCGCTCACCTTTAGGAAGGTTATTCTCGACTGAGCGCGAGAGGAATAAACTCAAACACTCCTATCTGTATAAAATGACGTGACAAGCTCATAGAGGCTGCACACGATGGCAACCAAGCTCAGCTTGCGATTCGACCCAAACCAGGACTACCAGCGCGACGCGGTGAGCAGCGTCGTGGAGCTCTTCGACGGCCTGCCCGCCTTCCGGGCCGACTTCGCCCTCGGCGGTGACATCGTCCCCAACCTGCCCCCATTCCAGTCACTGAGCGAGTCGTGGCTCCTCGACAACCTGCGGACGGTGCAGAGCAACAACGGCCTCGACGAGGCCATGCTGCTGGAGTGCGACGATGGCCTGGTGATGGAGGGCGCCGGCGACGAGTCCTGGCGCTACCCGAACTTCACGATCGAGATGGAGACGGGCACGGGCAAGACGTATGTCTACCTGCGCACAATCTACGAGCTGCGCCAGCGCTACGGCTTCAGCAAGTTCATCATCATCGTCCCGAGCATCGCCATCTACGAGGGCGTGGTCAAGAACTTCGCGATCACCAGGGACCACTTCCGCGCCCTCTACGGCAACGAGCCGGTTGGCCTCGCTCGCTACGACGGCAGCCAGATCAGCCGCCTGCGCGCCTTTGCCACCTCGACCTTCGCCGAGATCATGGTGATGACCCTCGATGCTTTCAACAAGATCACCAACAACCTCTACAAGGCCTCCGAGAAGCTACCCGGCGAGCGCAAGCCCTACCAGTTCATCCAGGAGGCGCGGCCCATCCTCATCCTTGACGAGCCGCAGAACATGGAGAGCCCGCGCGCCAAAGAAGCTCTGCGCACCCTCCATCCGCTCTTCGCCCTCCGCTACAGCGCCACCCACCGCACAAGCCCAAACCTCATCTACCGGCTCACGCCCTTTGAGTCCTACCGGCGCGATCTCGTCAAGAAGATCCAGGTGCTCGGCGTCACCGAGCGGAACAATGTCAACAGCCCGCAGCTCTCGCTCCTGAATGTGACCAAAGGGCCAATCACGGCGAAGGTGCGTACGCTTGTCTACGAGCAAGGCAAGGCCAGAGAGAGCGACCTGACGATCAAGCAGGGCGACAACCTCTACAAGAAGACCCTGCGCGACGAGCATGTCGGCTACATCGTCGCGAACATCGATGCGCGGTCGCAGGTCGTGGAGTTCGAGAACGGCGAGCGGCTGGCGCTCAACGATGCATCGGGCGCAGGTCGGGCCGACATCTTCCGCGCCCAGATCGAGCGCACGATCGAGCAGCACATCGAGATGCAGGCGCTCCTGCGGCCGAAGGGCATCAAGGTGCTCTCGCTCTTCTTCATCGACCGGGTGGCGAGCTACGTCGGCGAGGAGGGCATCGTCCGCACGCTCTTTGACGAGGCATTCGAGCGGCTGAAGGGACGCTCGGAGGTACTGAGCGGACGGCGCGCCGAGGAGGTGCGCGGGGCCTACTTCGCTAAAGCGAAGGCGAAGAGCGGCGAGGAGCAGGCGATCGACACCGAGGGGAAGAACGCCGTGGAACGCGAGGCGGAGAAGGCGGCCTTTGAGCTCATCCTGCGCGACAAGGAGCGGCTGCTATCCTTTGAGGAGCCGGTCTGCTTCATCTTTGCCCACTCGGCGCTGAAGGAGGGCTGGGACAACCCCAACGTCTTCCAGATCTGTACGCTCCGCCAGACGAACTCGGAGATCCGGCGGCGTCAGGAGATCGGGCGCGGCATGCGCCTGTGCGTCGACCAGAGCGGCGAGCGTGTGCCCGGCGACGAGACCAACCTGCTGACTGTGATTGCCAACGAGAGCTACAGCGCCTTTGCGCGCGGGCTTCAGGGAGAGTATGAGCAGGATGGCGACGCAGCACCGCCCCCGCCGAGCGACGCGACCAAGAAGTGGGCGAAGCGCAACGATGCCATCCTGGAACGCCAGGAGTTCCGCGACTTCTGGGGCCGGCTCCAGCGCCACGTGGACTATCGCATCAGCATCGACACGCCGGCCCTGGTGCAGGAGTGCGTCGAGCGCCTGAACAACGCCAGCTTCCCGACCCCGATGCTGGTAGTCGAGAAGGGGCGCTTCGTGGTCGTGCGCTACAAGCTGCGGCTGGAGGAATCTCAGAAAGACCGGGCTCGTGTCAGCGTCGAGATCGCCGACACCGACAACCAGGTGACGACGACGAGCCGCTGGGTGAAGGTCGGCGATAATCTCGCCAAGCTCCTCGGCGACGAGCGGCTGCGCCGCTTCACCGTGTTGGAGATTGTCGTAGCTGGCGACCAGTCGCGGGTCATCTTCTCCGACTGCACCCTGGAGCGGCTGACACCGCTAGAGTTCCAGAGCGAGCTGGGGCAGCGCCCGCAGGAGCGAGCCACACACGAGCCGGATGGGGCCTACCCGGTCTTCAACCTGCTCGACCGGGTGGCGAAACAGACGGGCCTGACACGCCCCACGGTGAACGCCATCTTCAAAGCGATGCGTTCCGAGAAGAAGCTGATGCTTCTGCGCAACCCGGAAGGCTTCGTGGCGGTGTTCCTCACTGAGGTGAGCAACGCCCTGGCTGACCACGTTGTCGAGCGCATCGGCTTTGCGGTGAACGGGCCGAGCGAGGAGTACGACCTGGCCGAGCTCTTCCCAGCGAAGAAGCGCTTCCCGCAGAAGGAAATGATCACTGGTGGTACGTCGAGCCTGTATGATCAGGTGCAGAAAGACTCCAAGGTGGAAGAGGACTTTGTCGCACAGCTTAACGGCGACCAGAAGGTGGTCTTCTACTTCAAGTTCCCGCCAGCCTTCAAACTACGTTTCCCGAAGGTGATCGGCAACTACAACCCCGACTGGGGCATTGCCCGGCGCAGCGACGACGGCAAGCTGGTCCTTTACCTCGTGCGTGAGACGAAGGGCTCGGCAGATCTGAGCAAGCTCCAGTTCCCGCACGAGAAGCGCAAGATCCTCTGCGCTCAGAAGATCTTCCGCGAGCTGAGCGTGAGCTACCGCCACGTCACAGGCACGACGAAGGAGTGGTGGATTGATAGCGAGGATGTTGGCATCCAGACAAAAGCTGATTTATAGGAGCATGAACCATGCAGGCAAACAAGCGTACCTTGAACGACATCTTCGCCCCAACGATCCGGCTGATTGCACCGCTCTTTCAACGTCCCCACGTCTGGAAGCGCAACGAGAATTGGATACCACTCTGGGAGTCCATCCGCGACCTTGCCGAACGCCGCCTTCATGCCGCTGAGATACGGCCACACTTCCTGGGGGCCATTGTGCTCCACCAGCTCAGCAATGCTACTGGGGATATCGGCGGGCGCGAGATCATCGATGGGCAGCAGCGCCTGACGACTTTGCAGGTGATCTTCGCGGCCCTCCGCGACCTCTGTGGCGAGCTCCAAGCTGAGGAATACCAGAATGCTCTGACGACCTGGGTGAAGAATAGTACCCCTGGCCTCACCAACCCCGATCATGCCTACAAAGTCTGGCCGACCAATTCTGATCGCGATCAGTTCAAGACGGTGATGAGCGCCAGGAGCCCCTTCCATGTCTACCATGCCTTCCGTCCTGGGGCGACATCGACGGCCAAGGTGATGGGCTTTGGCCTGAGTGATGACCCGGTCGCACAAGCCTACCTGTTGCGCCAGAGCGGTCTGAGCCATGAAGAGCGTATCATTGCCTACGACGTCCTCACAAAAGAGCAGCGTAAGCAGGCGGATCTGCATATCGACGAGCTGCATAAGATTGAGCAGACCTTGCCCAAAGCCTATTTCTTCTTCTACGCCGTGTTAGCGGAATGGATCGGCGACCCGAACGACCAAGAGTTCCACAAACGCCTTCAGGCCCTATATCAGACGCTGAGCCAGGATCTACTCCTTGTCGCTATCGATCTGGATACCAATGACGATCCGCAGCAAATTTTTGAAACGATGAACGCCCTCGGAGCACCGCTGCTGCCAGCGGATCTAGTCAAGAATCACCTGTTCCGCGCCGCAACCCGGCAGGGTTTAGACACTCAGCATCTATATACCAAATACTGGCAGGTGTTCGATGAAAAGCAGCATCGGTGGCGTGAGAAAACTCGTCAGGGCCGCCTGCTTCGCCCGCGAGTCGACCTGTTCCTCCAGCACTATTTGACCCTTGTCACAGGGGAAGAAGTACTCGTCACAGATCTGTTCAATCTCTATAAAGTCTGGGCAGCACGCAAGTCGGCGCCGGCAGATGCCCTCGTGGCGGACTTCCGGCACTACGCAGACATCTTTGCTCGTTTCGAGAGCTTCCCGGCCGATTCGCGAGAGGGTCTCTTCTTCACGCGCATGGCGCGCCTCGACACCTCGATAGTTTTCCCCTTGATGCTCGCTATCTTTAACCAGCACACCGACCCTGGCGCCAATGTCAAGATTCGCGAGATCATGGTGGACATCGAGTCCTACCTGGTGCGACGAGCTGTCTGTGGCCTCACCCCGAAAAACTACAATCGCCTCTTCCGAACTCTCGTCCAGCAATTGAGCCAGGCAAATGACTTCTCACCAAGTGAGATCCGACAATTCTTTCTTAAACAGACGGCCGACACAGCTCGATGGCCGGATGATGACGAGTTTCGGAAAGCCTGGATGGAGCGACCGCTGTATAGAGTACAGGTTCAACAGCGCACTCGCATGATCCCTTGATCGCGAGTTGTACACAACTCTCACAAGCGCATACAAACCGTTAGGAAGCGTCTCCATTGAACACTTCATGCCGCAGTCCTGGAAGGACCACTGGGCACCGCCTGTTGGTGTAATCGCAGAGGATGCAGGGAAGTTACGGAACAATCTGCTTCACACGATCGGCAACCTGACGATTGTTACGAAATCGCTCAACCCGAAGCTCTCGAATAGCCCGTGGAATAAGAAGCTGCCCGAGATCCGGAAGCGTAACGGCCTGTGCATCAATTTGAACCTCCCAGAGACCTGGGACGATGCCGCGATCAAGAAAAGGGGTGAGGAGCTCTTCACTACTGCCCTCGCAATCTGGCCCTACCCCAATGTGTAAAGGTCGCCCTTCTCCACTGAACAAGGCGCCAATTGACACGTTACGGAGCTTAAGCTCCATGGCTGGTGCAATAAGTGCGACCTCATCACCTGACGATGCGTCCGTAACCACTTAAAAGCATTCCCTTACCACTTTCGCAACGCCATCAAGGTTATCCAATGCAAAACGACATCCCCGAAACACATGCACCCGCGCTCGCCGTTGACCCTCGAGAGGTAATCGAATCTGTTGCCGCTAGGCATGAAGGTCTTCCCGAATGGGTCGAGGACCTCGTGCGCCAGGTCGGCGAGAAGCTCAATCGCACCGACATCCATTTTGCTGCCGAGCTCGTTCAGAATGCTGAAGACGCGGGCAATCGATCAGACCAGCCTCGCGTTGAACTGCGCTTCCTGATCGAGGAGGGCCGGATCATCGCGCAGAACGATGGCCTGCCTTTCAATCAAGGTGATGCCGAGGCGATCTGTCGCGCCGCAGCGTCAAGCAAGCGCCATGCCCCTGACCAGATCGGATTCCTTGGGGTCGGCTTCAAGTCGGTCTTCAAGATCACCGATGCTCCAGAGGTACACTCAAACGGATTTCATTTCCGTATTACGCGCTACATTCACCCCTCGTGGATCGACGATCCGGCACCGCTCCCAGCCGCTGATATGAGTAGCGCCTTCGTCTTCCCGGTCAAGCCGAGTGTCAACCTTGAGATCCTTGGTGATGAGTTTGATCATCTCAAGCCAACCCTCTTGCTCTTCCTGAAGAAGCTGAAGAGCATTGCAATTGACAACCGGATCACTGGACAAACAAGCATCGTCGAGCTACGCGATGATGGAGCAGGCAACGCCATCCTTGAGTCGCTCCAGGGCCAGCAACGCTGGCGCATTGTGACGCTCGCGGAGTGGCAGCCACCTCGTGATCTCCGGCCCTCTGAACGCGAGAAGCACGACACGATCGAGATCCGCGCGGCCTTCGCCTTGACGGAGGAGGGGCAGTTTGATCGCCTCGTGTCCAGCCTCTTCTTCGCTTTTTTGCCGACTGAACAAGAGACAGGGCTGGGGTTCCACCTCCAGGCCGACTTTGTCCCCACACTCAGTCGCGAGAGCATTGAGGAAAGTGCCTGGAACCGGGCCATTCTAGTACAGGCGGCCGTCGGTCTAGTGCAACAGCTCTGCCTCCTGCGCGACGAAGGCAGGCACGGGGTTGATCTCTACAACCTTATGCCGCTACAGGAAGAGGCACATGACATTGCCGCGATCGTCGCCAATGAAGCTTGCACTCGGGCACAGGGCGAGCGTCTGGTCTTGACGCAGACCCGGGGCTGGCTAGCCGCTTCGGATGCGTTTATCCCGCTGTTTGTGGAACTGCGCGAGCTACTCACCACCGATGATCTGAGCCAGCACTACGGCTGGACAGTGGATTTCGTGCATCTCGAGGTACTCGGACGCGCACTCACCGTCGTCGAGCGGCTCGGCGTTGACCCCTTTGGCATCCCCGATCTGGTCGAGGTGCTGGCAGGCGATGAGCGCATCTCAGAGCGCAGCCCTTCCTGGTTAGTGAAACTCCTGGTATTTCTCTATGAGCAACGCGATCAGGTGTCACCTGAGGCCCTCCATCAACTTCGCCAGATCAAGCTAATTCCCCTTGAGGCTGGTGGCTATGCTGCGGCTGATTCTGAAACAAACGGGCGGCCAGTCTACCTGCCGCTCAAAAGCGACCTGTCGAGTAGCTACAAGCTCTTCAGCGCACGCCTGGATCTCGTCGCGCGAAGCTTAGTTGAAGCCGCTGCAGCCGCAGGGCACAGTGAGCAAATACTACGCGCGATTCGCTGGCTTGGCGTCAAGCCCTTTGAGCCGGCGATCGTGATCGACGAGATCATCCTGCCGATCTTTGAGGGCGAGGGAGCTGCCGAACTCGATCAACTGCAGCACCTGGCGTACCTAGACTTCGTACGACGTCATTGGCTGGAATATCGGCAGCCGAGGAGCGAGAGCGCTGAGGATGCACAGTTGTCCTCTGACCGTCTACGGCGTGCAGCTATCACACTACGCTTTAGAGCCGAAGGGGAAGAAGGCAAGCTAGCGCTAGCGGCTGATCTGGCGCTTGGCAACGCTTATGCCTCTGAGGAGAAGCTGGAGCAGCACCTGCAAGCTCTGGCTGGTATACTGTTCATCAGTGACCAGTACGCGAAGGCCGAGAAGAAGGCAAGCAAGAAGAAGCAGTTCGCCGGCCCATCATGGCGGGAATTCCTCTACGACCTCGGGGCTCTCGACCGGCTTGATGTCGTGCGAATCACTGATACGATCATTCTGGTTCAATTTCAGAATGATAGCTGGAAGAATGGTAGTTGGATTCACCTGACTAATTTCCTGCGGGTCCACATTGATGACTACGAGCGCGAGCGAAGAAAGCTGGCACCGCAGGACAAGGACCTCTTTGCACAGCTTCGGGCACAGCTCTGGGTTGCCAGCACGCAACGTCAGCCGGTTTGGAATTTTTATCATCCCGGCGCACTCTATCTTCCGGCAGTCCAGGATGATGATTTCGACATTCTCACAGTACTTAGTACTCACCTTACGCAGTACATGTGTGCTATGCGCACAAAGGTTCTCCTGTTTGTGGCGAACTGCTGCCGCTTTGAAGCTCACGCAAGGTGTCAAACGCAACCCGTACGGCCCGAGCGTACAGCTTGGATTTGAGGGCAAAGTGATTGAGCGACGTCGTCATTTTC
>Ga0163155_10006348_pt1 | contig 11462 bp, 8 predicted proteins | sample OliLakLV19SP4G1_FD_148611 | JGI IMG/M metagenome (GOLD analysis project Ga0163155, IMG submission 148611) | Freshwater microbial mat bacterial communities from Lake Vanda, McMurdo Dry Valleys, Antarctica - Oligotrophic Lake LV.19.SP4.G1 | ecosystem: Environmental > Aquatic > Freshwater > Lake >...
CACGACTGAGCAGGGACGGCGCGATTTTTTTGCGTTCTCCAAAGGCATCTTCAAGGGTGAGGTTGTTGATAAGTTCCAGCACTAGCGCATTTTCTGGGTTGCTAAGTGCTTCCGCTACAGGCTCGCCCGGACTCCGTTGGATAGCTTGGTCTAATGCCTTAAATTGCCCCAACGCATAGACCACCGCACTACGCAACGGCGCATTTTTAGGCTCTTTTTTATAGACCCGCATGAGCGCGATAATGGCTTGTGGGTCGCCAGATTCGCCTAACCATTGGGCAGATGCAATCCGTTCATCTATGGGGCGCTTGGGATTTGCCAGCACCTTCATCGCTTTTTTGACCCGTGCATCAAAGGCGGCAATTTTTCGATCCATCTCAGAATCGTTACCGTTGTCCATATCATCTAAAAGGTCTAAATCGTCACCAAAACCCATATTGCACCCTCAGTATAAACGGTCGTGTATAGGTAATATTATAATTCGGATTGCTTATCTGTACCAGTTAAGCGCCGTTATCCTACCCCACCTATCACCTGACGCAATCCATCTTCAAAACTGCGGATGGGGGCAAATCCCAACAAATCGCTTGCTAATGCGATATCGGCACAGGAATGTAAAATGTCGCCTGTCCGTGCAGGGGCATAAATGGGTGTGATAGACTTGCCCATCACCCGATTGAGCATTGCCATAAGATCGTTGATACTCACGCGCATTCCTGTGGCGATATTCATCACCCGTCCCGCCACATGGGGGGCGGTGGTAGCGAGGATATTGGCATGAACGATATTATCCACATGGGTAAAATCACGGGTGGCTTCGCCTATGCCAAATATCATCGGTTGTTCATCGGCATGTATTTTGGCGATAAATTTGGGGATGACCGCCGCATATTGCGAGGCGGGGTCTTGGCGTGTGCCAAATACGTTAAAATACCGAAAACACACCGTTTCGAGTCCATATTGCCGATAAAATGCACCCATATAAATCTCGCCCATCCATTTTGATACCCCATACGGCGAAATCGGCTGTGGATAGGCTTCTTCTGATTGAATCTCACGGGTATCATCGCCATAAACGGCGGATGAACTGGCGAGAATCACGCGCTTCACCCCCGCCTCATGCGAAGCCATCAGCACATTGAGCGTGCCACTCACATTGACCTCATGCGTTTCGTGGGGATGCGAGAGGCTATACGGGACAGATACCACCGCCCCATGATGCAACACATAATCTGCACCCGCAAAAACAGGTCGTATGGCTTTTTGGTCAGTGATGCTGTTTTGGTGAAATTCTAAATCGCCATTCAGGGCGCGAAGCATGGCGATATTCTCGGCTTTGCCAGAGAATAAATTGTCAATAACCCGCACGGTATGACCGTCTGTGAGCAGTCGCTCCGCCAAATGTGACCCAATAAACCCCGCCCCACCTGTAATGACATAAATTGCCATAGCATTTCCTTTATGTATGAATAACAAGGGCGCAACGTGTGCGCCCTGATGAATCTTTTTTGGATGAAAACAATTAGCGGTCTGTCATGGGCATGATGATATGCACAAAATCATCCCGATTTTCGAGCCGAATGACCCCTGGCGAGCCTGTGCCATTACTCTGGAACACGACATTGTAATCGTCTACCACATTGAGGACATCCATCAGGTATTTGATGTTGAACGAAATATTCAACCCTTCGCCATGAATGGTTGTTTCGATGAGGCTTTCGTTGTCGCCCCGTTCATTGCTCTTGCTAGAGACCATAATCGTCCCGACATCGGTGGGGCTTTGGGCGGGAGTCATGATGATGCGCCCACTGGAATGATTATCGCGTGCAAACACATCGGCACGTTGGCAAATCCGCAAAAAGTCGGCTGTGGGGACGGTGCAGGATGTCCGATAATCTTTGGGGATAATCGCAGACACATCGGGGAATTTGCCTTCCAAAATTTGTGCAGAGATGACCACATTTTTTGTCTGAAATGTGACCACATCGCGTTCACTGGGGAGTGTGACAAGCACTTCACTATCATCATCGCTGATAATTTTGGCGACATTGGCTAAGGCACGGGCAGGGATGACCAATTCCACTGGTTTTGGTAGGCTATCAATTAATTTGGTGCTACGAACAGCCAAACGATAGCCATCGCTGGAGGTGAGGGTGAGGTTGTCGCCCTCAATTTTCATCAATACCCCTGTCAAAATGGGGCGGTTATCTTCTGTCGCAGAGGCAAATACCGTCTGGGCAATCATCTGCTTGAAGACTTTTCCGTCAATCGCAAAATCGCCATCGGTTTGTTCTGGGACGGGCGGAAATTCGCTGGCATCTATGCCTTTGATATTCGACTTGGTAGACCCACAACGCAAATGTACTGTTTGGGTGGCTTCATCTAAATTGAGTTCTACTTTTTCTGGTGATAGTTTGGCGACCAAATCCATCAGAGTTTTTGAGGGTAGGGTGATGCCCCCCTCTTTGGTGATGCTTGCGCCAATCCAACACGTAATGCCCATGCCCAAACTCATATCAATTGCTGCGAGTTTAAGTTTTGAGCTGTCGGTCTCAATGAGAATATTGCCCAAAACAGGCATGGTTGGGCGTGACTCAATCGCATTCTTGACGATATTAATTCCCTTAAGGAGATTTTCTTGCAAAACGGCAACAATCATGATTTTTTATGACCCTTATATATCCCAAATATATCCCAAGTCTAGCATAAAATGGATAAAAATAACAGTATTTTTTAGGGATAACTGGCTAATAGAACTGAAAACCGCCTGCGTGAGGGGGGACACAGCAGGCGGCTTTCAGATGGAAGAGCTGGATAGGGTCATCTTAAATGACACATTAGCTCATTCCGAAGAATCTAATCACGAACTTGGCAACACACACACATTTTTACCACTTAAGAGGGAATTCACACAACTCACCCAAGTCCGTATTTTGTTAATATCCTCACTCTAGACTGTAGGGCTAAATTTTGCATGAACTGTCTATGAGTGAAATATGAGAGCTACGGCGCGATTGGCTCATAGGTCGGAATCTCACCCACTGGTGCGCTAGAGGTGGCTGGCACATTGCTGGCATTGCATTGGGCTTGGGCGACATCGCGCTTGCCCGCCGCGGGTCCACTCGAAAATAAATTAAGCGCCGCCCGATATTGTGGCACAGCTTGGCAGGCTTGCGCCCCCGTCACCAACGCATCACCATAGGCGACATATTCATCATATAACACCTGATTGAGATTAATACCCTTATAGGTGCTTTGATATTGCAAAATATCGCCCAAACGCCGAATGGCGATGGCATGATTGCCAGACCCAGAGGCACTTACCACATTCAGATAGAGGGCGGCGATGAGACGCTCATAATTGAGTTCTCCAATATCGCCATATTCCTCCGCCAAATCGGTGAGGCGGATGGCTTCGGCTAATGTCTCTAACGAAGCATAAAGGGGTTGGGCTTGGCGGGTGAGGACGAGATTCATCAAGCCACGCACCGAATTGCGTTCATAAGTTTCGTCCACACGGATAATAATATCCAGCGTATTATAGGCTTCTGCCAATTGCCCAAAATCCACTTGTTGACGCGCTGTGGCAAATAGGGCGGGCAAATCGAATTGCCCAGTGGCATTGAGTGTTGGGGCGACTTGTGAGGGGGCGGTAGCAACGGCTTGCACCACCTCTAGGGTGGCGGTGGGCGTAAATAAGTTGATATAAGCGGTGGCAGTCGCTTGATAGGCGGGTAATTCTGCCAAATTGGGCATGTGCTGGAGCAAATATGCCAGCCGTTGCTCAATACGAGCGCGGTCATTGTTGATAAAATCTTGTGGGAGCTGGGTCAGTTGCAAATTGACAATTTGCTGACCCGCCATCGCAGTGGCGGTAATTTGCAATTCTGGCACTTGTGGCACACCAGGGGTCATTTGTGCCAACGCATTGAGGCGTAGTTGAAAATTATAATCGTTCATCATTGCCACATCGGTTGGAATCCGCCGTAGGCTTTCATTGATAAATTCGGCTTGAGTGGCGGTGGCATCGCCATTGGCTAGGCGTTGTCCCTCTGTCCAACCTGCCGCTCCTGCCAATACGACAAAGACCACGCTCAAAATGACAATGAACACACCCATAATGCCCCATACAAGGCACCCTGGTCCGTGTATATCGGCAGTGGGGGGCGGGTCAACAAATTCATCGTCATCGGGAGGCGGGAGAACTGTGCCATAATAATTAGAGACGATTTTACGGGGTTTGGTATCATCATTCACGGTCATTGTTATTTTTCCCAATTAGGTTGACAAAACGTTTGGGATTATAGTCCACAACCCAATACTTTACCTAGTGACGATTCACCTACGCCCCAAATAAAAACAGGCATGGCAAATTTGCCACGCCTGTTTCTGATACCCTAAAAAACGGGACTATTGACCGATCATACCGCCCAATGGTCCAAATTGCTCAAAAAATTCTTTGAGTTGTTCTTCTGTCAAAATCTCTGCACCTTCTGGCGCGGTAACGGTGACAGGTTGGTTGATGCCACTCAATTCGACATCAAAATTGATGACGATGCTCACCACACCAGTAGGCATAGCTTCTAGGATTTCTGGCATAATTGCACCAATGGCGCTAAAGTCCACATTCAAATTGGCATTGAAAGTCAATTTGTGGATGAAATTATCTTGACCAACATATTGGGTCACATCAAATTGGACAACCAACGACTCTAGTAAGGTTGGGAGTGCTTCGAGGATTGCCATAGTTTCTGCGGGGATTTCAATTTCGCCATCACCGCCCATACCTTGCAACATGGGTCCGATGAAAGACAACATCCCAGAGATTTCTGGCGATTGTAACAAGCCAGAAATATCGGCATTAAAATAGAATGGTGACAGGCTCATGCCATTGACATCGGCATCTGGTAGGCGTGTATAGCCAATATATTCGCCAATTGGCAAACTACTCATCAAGCCACCGAGCATACCACCCATGCCACCTAAGTCACCTAGACCACCCAAGTCACCCATACCACCCAAGTCACCCATACCACCCATATTAGCCATGCCGCCTAACATACCACCAAGATTTTCTACAGCGAAACCAACAGTTCTACCGGGCATCCCCAAATAGACGATGCCGTCCACAATATGGAACGAAACATCGGCGGTTGTGCCATTGAATGTTGCGGTCATGGGCAAATTAAAGTTGGGGGTCATTGTTTCTTCGACCATGACCATCATCACGGGACCCGTGCCAGAGGCTTGTAGGCTAACATCTGTGGGCATATCTGGACTTTGCACGCCACTCATTTGTACGTTTAGGGTGAATGTCTGCCCGAATGATGTTACGGTCATCATATTTTCTGATGCACTGTTGATAACAGCACAATCGGTTTCAGATAAACCAAAGCATGTATCCATACCCATACCGCCCATGTCACCCATTTGGGCGCTGGTGGTCGGGATGAACAATGCCATCAATGAAACCAACATCAACGATAAGATAACAAATTTTTTCACAGGAAAATCTCCTTTGTTTAGGTAAACAGATTGAGAAAAATGCCACAAAATGACAATCCTCTAAATTCATTATATGCCAATTTACCTTGTTCAGAATTAGAAACCCTTAATAATTGTTAACAAATTGTGGGATTCCCCCAAGTTATGGGGGATTATGGCGTTATTCACTCCCCAACATTAGCGCCGCACGGGCGATGATGCGCTCACTAATAGTAGATTTGCTGGCGAGCTCTAGCTCATCCATCCCGCCTTCGGTGTCTAAAATGACCACCCGATTGGTATCTACACTAAAGCCTGCATCGTTGGCGGTGATGTCGTTGGCGACCAACAAGTCGAGTCCCTTGCGGATGAGCTTATTGCGGGCATTAGACAGCACATTTTCGCTCTCGGCGGCAAACCCGATGACCATACGCGGATAACCTGTTTGCTCGCGTTGAGATTTGACCTCTACCAAAATATCGGCGGTGCGTCCCAAATTCAGGGCGATGGCTTTGCCAGAATCCTCTTTTTTGATTTTTTGTGTGGCGCGTTGTTCTGGCTTAAAATCGGCAACTGCCGCCGCCATGATGAGCAAATCGGCATCGGTGCTATGGCGCAAAATGGCATGGAGCATCTCCTCTGCCGATTCGACATAAATCGGGTGAACGCCGACAGGGATAGGCAAATCGGCGGTGGTGACCAGCACGACTTCTCGCGCACCCGCATCTACTGCCGCTTGTGCGAGGGTGTGACCTTGCTTGCCACTCGACCGATTGCTCACGAAGCGTACAGGGTCTATGGCTTCGCGTGTGCCCCCTGCGCTAATCACGACCTTTTGGCTGGCTAATTCTCCGTCTCGCCCCAATACACGCCGAATATGTCCCATGAGTGCGGTGGTCTCTGGCAATCTGCCAAGCCCTGTTAATCCAGAGGCAAAACGTCCTTCTTCTGGGGCGATAAGTAAGCCTCCACGCCCCACTAGCACCGACAAATTATGTTGTACCGCCACATGTGAATACATTCCCCCATCCATTGCGGGGGCGATGAGCAAGGGCGCACGCGCCGCGAGTGCCGTCACACTGAGCAAATCGTCTGCCATGCCAGTGGCAATTTTGGCGATGGTGTTGGCGGTGGCGGGGATAATTGCCAATAAATCGGCATCTTCGCCAAGCCCCACATGCGCGATATGGGTAGGTAGCCCTTCGGCGCTATCGGCTTTCCACATATTGGTATAAACAGGTCTGCCCGTCACCGCCTGAAAGGTGAGCGGGGTCACAAATTGTTGTGCGCCATCGGTGAGGATAACATCCACCAATGCTCCTGCTTGGGTGAGCTTGCTGGCGAGGTCTATCGCTTTATAACAGGCGATACTGCCTGTCACACCCAAAACGATATGCTTGTCTTTGAAAATAGAGATGTCTGTCATCAGATTTTGTCCTTATAAAATATCCATCTTGCGCGATTGTCGTTCAATCGCTCGCACGGCTAAAACCCCTGCCACGAGTGGCAACCATAAAAATCCCACACCTGCGAAGGCGAGTTCTAATAAATATAATTGGCTAATTCCGTTAAATGTCACCAACGGCAAGCCATACCCCAATATCAACCCCACCGCAAACATCCCTAATGCCCCCAAGAGCCATAAAATAGGGGGGATAATTGGCGGAAAATGTGCATCGAGGAGCATTTTACCCTTCTCTGGGCGTTGTGACCATAATCCCAGCCAACATACCCCAATCAACAGGCTGATGATGAGGATTTCTGTCCCCATATACACCCCTTCTAGCCCGCGTATCATGAAAATGACCGTGAGTATCATGCCGATGACACACCATTCGATGAGGCTCAATCGCATCATGCGTGGGGTGTATGTCGGTTGATAGCGCCAGCGCCATAGCACAATTCCCACACCAATCATTGCCAAACAACCACCACCTAATAACACCATCACACCGATGTCAGCGGGGGCGCTTGACCATGTGCTGAGTTGCCATGCATACCGCGCCCATACCCCCCCATTAAACCCGACTGCGAGGGCAAACCCTATTAACAAGCGCCGATAACGCCGAATATACCCACCTGTGAGCGCCAACAATAACCCCCACATTTCCAGCGACACAAATGCCGATGCACCAATTACCCGTGTGAGCAGATGCCGCGGAAAATCGGCTAACATCAGGGTAGGATTGAGCAATAACCCAATGAACAACGCGCCAATGCACACCATGAGCATTGCCAAATACACATCATTCACCCGATACCGCACTGCCAAATCGAGTGTGATTGCGCCAATGGCAATATAGCCCATCACCAATAACCCCCATTCGGGGAGGGTGTGTCGGTGGGGGTCTTGCCACAGCAAAATTTCGTTGCCAAAGAGGAGCATCACACCAAAGAGTACACGCAAAAGCCACGCATTGAGGGTCATGATTAAGTCCAAGCCTAAAAAATATCTTTTTGAATATAACACAAAATCGCCTACAATGAGGATGATAAACCGTATTAAAGGACACTTTTGTGCAAATCAAACTTATCGCTCGTTTTAGTATCCTATTATCTACACTCATCTTATTATTCTGTTTTGTTGCAATGGTGGTCGGTCATGCCACTCCCACGATGCTCATTGTGGCACAAATCTATTCGTATATCCAAGATAAACACCATTTGGCACTCATAGACATCAACCGTCATTTGCCAATTCGCCTCAATTTCCCTGTCAATGTGTTGGGGAACATCAGTATTTCTGAGGATGGTCGGCGCATGATTTTGCCGACTGGCGCGGGGTTGAATCAGGCGGTATTTGTCTTGTGGGAAGTATCTACTGGGAAATTAATTACCCTGCCCGATTATTATGTGAATTGCTCTGCCAGCAATTGGCGTTGGCTACAAGATAACCGCCATGTGCTATTTCAATGCCGTGATAACCCCCAAGATGGCACCATCGGCGGGATATATACGATGGATTTCGAGACGGGCGATATTTATTCCCTCTATAGAAAACCAAGCGTCATCGCGCCATATCAATGGTCGCCAGATAACACCCGTGTGGGGATTAATGACGATGGCAAGGTGTATATTGTCGGTGTGCATGGCGATAATTTGACCGATATCACCCCACAAGGTAGGCGATTCACATTTGTAGCATGGTCTGCCGATGGTGAATCGGTATTATTACGCGGATTAAGAAGCATTGAGCGATACACCTTTGCCACAGGCGAATTAGACCTTATTTTAGACAATTTTGAGACCAGTATTTTGCCTGTCCTCTCGCCCAATGGGGAATCTTTGGCGCTTGTGACCAATGAACGCCGTCCGCGCCCCTATTCGCTCAATTTGACCACAGGCGATTTGACCCCACTAGAGACCACAGACCTCAAAATTAACAATGTGTCGTGGGTTGGTTGGTCGCCAAATAGCCAATGGGTGGTGATACGGTCATCTATCGAGATAGAACCCAATAATTTTTATTATCTCACCAAACCCGATGCCTCTGTCGTGATGCTGATGGCAGAGAATATCGAAACAATCCCCGTGTGGTCTGCCGATAGCCAGCGCCTGAGCTTTACCATTTTCGATACGATGGACACCACCTATTATTCCGAATTGATGCTGTGGGAACTCAATTCGTTTTTGCCCCCCCAACGGGTTGCTCCTTATGCCAGCGTGCCTCAGTGGTCGCCAGATGGTGGTTATCTCGCCTTTATTCGCTACCCGCAATTTCAGCAATTGGGGTATATGACTACTATAGGGGATGTGCGCTTTCTGACAAACCCCAATGAAAGTGTTGTGGGGTTTACATTTGTGAAATGATGATTCATATTATCGTGCGCCTAGCCATAGTAATACTGCTCCCCATTGGCATTTTATGTGCGGTGGCGGTGGCGGTTGGGGCATTATTGCCCACACAACTTATTTTGGCGCAGGTTCATGTCCATTCACAACAGAGTGATAAACTGATGCTTATGGATATAAACCGCAAATTGCCCGTGTATTACGATTTGCCCGCCGAATATCGCGCTCCATTTAACCCATCACTCGATGGACGGCGTGTGATTATCGTCTATGGGACAGGGCAACAACAAGCCATGGTGTGGGATATTTTTACGGGGCGCAGGGTGTATTTATCCGACACACGCCCCAATTGCTTGGTGGTGGGGGCAACATGGTTGCGTGATAGTCGTCATCTCATTTTTTCGTGCCAAACCAATATCCAAGGGGGCATGATGGGGGGCATTAATTTGCTGGATTTTGAGACAGGCGCGGTGAATCTGTTTTATTCGCAATCCCAAGTAGTGCTGGATAGCCAATGGTCGCCAGATTTGACCCGTATTGGTATTGATGTGAATGATAGGGTGCGGGTGGTGAGCGCCGATGGTACACAAGAACTGTTTCTGACCCCGCCCAATGTCTGGCAACGCTTCTTGGCATGGTCTGCCGATGCCGAATCGGTGCTGGTATATGGTCTTAATACTATCCAACGCTATACATTTGCTACTGATACATGGGAGACGCTTTTAGTGGGTTTTAACATCGCTCAACGCCCTATTTTATCACCCGATGGTAGATGGATTGCTATCATAGCGGGCTTACGCAATGCGCGTGCGTATGCCTTTAACTTACTCACATTAGAACTCATCCCATTGACCTCCCCAGAGATAGATATTGTGGGTGTGGATCTCCTCACATGGTCGCCAGATAGCCAATGGCTGATGATTCGTATGTTGGATGGCAGACTTAATCCGCAATACATTGCCAAACCCAATGCATCTGATATACGGTTGATTGCAAACAATATATCAGTATCAGATTTGCCCCAATGGTCGCCAAATGCCACCCGTATGATGTATCGCATAACCGAATGGGATGGTAAGGATTTTCAGGTGTATTTGGTGGTTTGGGATATACCATCTGATGCACAAACCATCATACCACTTACTCAGTTGCCTCAATGGTCGCCAGATGGCGATAGGGTGGCTTTTGTTCAGTATGACAACGGCGACCAAACCTTATATTTGGCAGACAATGGCACGATACACCGATTAACGGGTGCAGATTTATATGTGTCGAGGTTCATATTTACGAGATGATAATCACACCCGTGATATTGCGACTCGGCATGATTTTTGGGGGACTCATGGGGATATGTTGCCTTGTGGCGTTGTGGGTGGGGCAATTTATCCCAACAACCCGTGTGGTGGGGTATTTATATCATCTCCAAGACCAAAAACACGCCTTTGGCATTGCAGATAGTGACCGCCGTTTGCATGTCATATTGCCTGTGCCGTTTCAGAGCGATTGGGGGGTAATTTTATCGCCAGATGGCAGTCGCGCCCTCATGACACTGGATTTTTATAGCCAAGTCGAATTTTATATGTTCGATTTAACCACCTATGCTGTGACCCGCTTTCCCTTGGGATACAATGTGTGTTCACCCCCTGGCGATACCATTCGCTGGTCGCCAGATAACCGCCATGTCGCGTTTCATTGTCGCCCCAATAGCATCACATCCGAATTAAATGGGTTGCACCTGTGGGATACCCACACCAACACCATCCAGCAAATTTATTCCCCGCCATCGCTCACCATTGCGCCATACGAATGGTCGCCCACAGGGGAATTTATCAGCCTCATTGATAATGGGGCAATGGTCATCATCAACACCGCCACCCGCCAAACACAAAATCCCTCAGACGCATGGCGTGGCTATATTGCGATGCGATGGTCGCCACAGGGAGATAAATTGGCGATGACCGCACGAAATTTGTTGCAGATTTATGACCTGTCCACAGGCATAACCACCCGTATTTTTGATGATAGGGGCGCGGGAATTGGGTATTGGTCGCCAAACGGGCAATGGATTGCCACCATCGCCCAACAAGACGGTTTTTCGTGGGTATATACATGGCATTTTGCCGATGAACGCGCCTATAGCATCGGTACAAACCAATATCCGATGAATATGGCGGTGGATTTGCGCT
>Ga0163155_10006350_pt1 | contig 11461 bp, 8 predicted proteins | sample OliLakLV19SP4G1_FD_148611 | JGI IMG/M metagenome (GOLD analysis project Ga0163155, IMG submission 148611) | Freshwater microbial mat bacterial communities from Lake Vanda, McMurdo Dry Valleys, Antarctica - Oligotrophic Lake LV.19.SP4.G1 | ecosystem: Environmental > Aquatic > Freshwater > Lake >...
CCCCACTTCCACACCCGCCCCCCCGCCAGGAGATTCCCATGATGGTTCTGGTTGCGTCCTCGCTTGTCGTCGCTTCGTCGCTCTTTGCCTCTGGCGCGCCCGTCGCGAGCGATCCTTCTAAGGTCGACGTCGCCGCGGGTTGGAAGCTTTACTCGGGTGCGGACGCCCCGCTCTTCTGGCGCGGGTACAAACAAACCGCCTTCCCCGCCAAAGGCTGGGTCGTCCAGAACGGCGAACTCGCCATCGCCAAGGGCGGCGGCGGCGGCGACCTCGTGACCTACCAGCAGTTCGCCGACGTCGAGATGGCCTTCGAATTCAAGCTCGGCGAAAAGTCCAACTCGGGCATCATGTGGCACGTCGCCGAGAAGCATGACACCACCTGGCAGACTGGACCTGAGTACCAGCTCCTCGAGGACGCTTCGTTTGGCGCAAAGCCGACCGACATGCACTCCTGCGGCGCGCTGTATGACCTGTACTCCCCTGCCGCAGGCAAGACGATGAAGCCCGCGGGCGAGTGGAATTCGGGTCGCCTTCGCCTCCGCAACGGCGTGCTGCAGCACTGGCTCAACGGCAGCAAAGTCGTCGAAACCCGCGTCTTTGACGATGCCGGCAAGCCCACCAAGGAATGGGCCGACAAGATCGCCGCCAGCAAGTTCGCGTCATATGAAGGTTTCGGCGTGCTGCCCGCCGGCTCAATCGCGATCCAGGACCACGGCGACACCGATCTCGCCCTGCGAAACGTGCTGATTCGTGACCTCGCCGCACCGCTCTCGGGCGAAGAGGTGCTGTTCGACGGCAAGTCGATGGACGCATGGCAGGCCTTCGTCCCCGACCTCGCCAAAGACAAGAAGGATCAGATGGCGGTGTGGGAAGTCAAAGACGGCGTGCTGATCTGCAAGGGCAACCCCGGCGGCTACATCCACACGAAGAAGGACTACAAGAACTTCGTGATGCGCCTCGAGTGGCGTTTCAATCCCGTGACCAAGCAGGCCGGCAACTCCGGCGTCCTCTTCCGCATGGTCGGCGATCACAAGGTGTGGCCCAAGTCGGTCGAGGCCCAGCTTCAGTCCGGTAGCGCGGGCGACTTCTGGAACATCGAGAACGTGAAGATGTCGACGGAGAAGGCTCGCCTTAATGGGCGGAATACCAAGCACACGCACGCCGCCGAGCGGCCGTTGGGCGAGTGGAACGAGTACGAGATCATCGTAAACAAGGGCGACGTGATCCTGAAGGTCAACGGCGAGGAACTCAACCGCGCATGGGACGTGGAAGAGGTCGCCGGGAAGATCTGCCTGCAGTCCGAAGGCACCGAGATCCACTTCCGCAACATCCGCGTGGTTCCGCTGGACTGAGCGCGCGATCTGAACTGATCGTTTGTAGACTGTTCTGGCGAGAACCGTCTCGGTATTGCCACGTACATACCATGCTTCGTGCTGGGGGGAGGCGGGAGGAAGAAGTCCAGCCCAACGACAGGAGCAGCCGCGCTTGTCTCGAATCTCGCTGGCCACTCTCACAGCCGCGGCCCGATCCGGTCTGCGGCGTTATCCCCGTCACTTGTGGCAGTCCGTGACCGAACGTGGCGCGCGACGCAATCCCAGCGATCCCCTTCTGCCAGAGTGCGAGGGCAGCGATGGTTCGCCCCGGATCTGTCCGCTGAACGGAGCCGATATCGGCGCAATGTGGATCGGGCACGCGACGGTGCTGCTTCGCATTGGCGGAACGACTATCCTGACGGACCCCGTATTTTCGAATCGCATCGGTTGGTCGGTGGGCGCGAAGACGTTCGGGATCAGGCGTCTCGTGGCGCCGTCGATCGCGCCGCATCTGCTGCCGCCGATTGATCTGGTGCTGATCTCTCATGCACACTTCGATCACCTCGATCGACCTTCTCTGATGTCGATTGCAAATGCGAGAACGACGGTGATCACCGCCGCGCGGACAGCGCGGCTGATTCCGGCGGGGTTTGAGCAGGTCATCGAGCTTGGATGGAATCAGGAACTTCGCTTCAGGGACGTGAGGATACAGGCGCTTCGCCCGGCGCACTGGGGAGCGCGCACGGCGGTGGACCATCGCCGTGGATTCAACAGCTACCTGCTCGAATCCCCCCACTCCTCGGGGAAACGCCCGTACAAGGTGCTCTTCGCGGGCGACACCGCCAACACGGATTCGCTCGATCGGGCAGGACCGATCGATCTGGGGATTTTCGGGATCGGCGCGTACAACCCGTGGGAGCATGCGCACGCCACGCCGGAACAGGTGTGGTCGATGTTCTCGCGTGTCGCGCCGTCGAAGGAGGCGCTCCTGCTCCCGGTACATCATTCAACGTTCGAGCTGAGTGACGAGCATCCCGACGAGCCAATGCAACGCCTGTTGCGGGCAGCGGATGGACATTTGGAGCGGATTGTGTGCCGAGACATTGGATCTCGATGGGCCCACGGGTGCGAGCTACCGAGCTTGAAATCCGATCTTCGCCATGAGTGAATCGAAGTGATCGAGCCCGAAAAAGCTGACCACGATACGGCCCTTCTCGCCGCCTTTGACGACGGCAAGCTCGACCTTCGTGCCGAGGAACTTGGTGAGCTGTTCTTCAAGGTCGCGTATGCCGGCGTCGCGTTCGAGCGCGGTGTGCGGGGCGCCGCTGAGACTTGTAGCGGCAGGAGTGGAACCCCCCACTGCTGTCGGGCTTGTGACGGCCTTTGTTGATTCGCGCTCGAGACGGCGGACCGACCATTCCTCCTCCGCCGCGCGGCGTGCGAACTCGATGCGTGCTGGGCCGCCTGGGACGGCAAGCAGCGCCTTGCCGTGTCCGAGGGTCAAGCGACGTTGCTCCAGCAGCGCGACGATCTCTTGTTCGAGTTCTGTTAGCCGAATGATGTTAGTCACGCTGGAACGGTCAAGGCCGACCTTGTCGGCGATCTGCGTGTGGGTCAGTCCAAACTTCTCGGTAAGCGAGCGGAGGGCCCAGGCCTTTTCCATCGCACCCAGGTCATCGCGCTGGAGGTTCTCAATGAGCGCCCACTCGGCCGATTCTTCGTCAGTGATGTCGGTGATGATTGCGGGAACTGCGGATAACCCGGCAAGCTGAGCGGCTCGCCATCGCCGCTCACCAGCGACAAGCTCGTGCTTGCCACCGACGTTCTTGCGAAGCAGAACGGGCTGCATGACGCCCGCGGAGCGAATGGATTGCGCCAAACGTTCGAGCGAGCCGGGCTCGAAACTTTTTCTTGGCTGGTTCTTGTTTGGTATGATGTTGCTTATCGGGATCGTGCGGAGGCCCGTTTCAAGCTCAATCGGGGGCGGCGTTCTGACCGCACTTTCTGATAGTGGCGATAACGAACCGATCGGTTGGACAGGCGCTAGGCCCGGAGTAGCAATGCGGACAGGGTTCTGGAGCAGGCTGTTGAGGCCCTTTCCGAGCTTCCGGCCCGATCTGGGATTGGGATCAATCTGTGCCATCGGCGAAGCTCCCGGTAGTATTTCGGAAGGATAGGCTGACCATCGTTCGAAGGCTTGAGCGGAAACGAGAATTGATCGGTATCCTTTCATGTTCCATGAGGAACAAACCATCCAAGTTCAGAAAAGCCATCCTCAGCAACAGTCGATGCTATTGGAGTGACGCCAAGCAACAATTCTACATCCAAAGTGACACCCTCAGCGTCAGAAGTATCCCGCGAGCTGGACGCACTCGCGCTTGCCGGTAACGCCGCACAGTTCATAGCGCACGAGCTCAACAACATTCTGACTCCGGTGCGTTGTTATGCCGAGCTGGCACTTGCAAAGCCAAGTTCCGTGGAACTCACTCAACAAGCACTCCAGCTCGCGCGGGACGGGGCGGAGCGGGCTTCGCGATTGGTATACGCACTTTTGGACGACGCCCGCGCACAGCAGATAGACGCTACCGCGCCCTGCCGAGTAGAGGACGCAGTAAAACATGCGATTCGCTTTGTTCCGTCCCTGAACGCTGCTTCGAGCGGGTTAGTCATTCAGTCGAGCGTTGGCAATACACCTGAAGTTGCCATGAACAAGCAGCATCTTGAGCAGGTGGTTCTCAATCTGCTTCTGAATGCAAAATCCGCAATCGGTCATACCCCAGGGCTCATCACCATAACTTCCAAGTGTTCCACGGGGAACACCCATGCCGCTGAACTTTCTGTGCGAGACAGCGGACGAGGGATTGCACCCGCTCAAGTGAAGCACATCAACGACCTACTCGCTGGGCGCACCGCGCAGCTGCAACGGAGCGATGGATCAGCCTGCACAGCCAAGCGGGCCTTTGGCTTGGAAATCTGTGGCCGGCTCGTCAGAGCAGTCGGTGGTGCGCTCCACATCGCCTCCATTCCTAATAAAGGCACTTGCTGCACAATCGAGCTTCCCCTCGCACGCCCATTCTCGAACCACCAAGCATCCACACAAAACACAAACAATGAAAACGTGGCAGCCTGACGATTCGGGAGCGGTAAGATGATCGCGTCGTTCGATCATCCGTTTCATCGATCTTGTCTGGTATTTATACGTGATATTCTATCTGGAAATGGTTCGGCTCGGTCTCACGAGCCTTCGCCTCCACGTCCTCCGTTCGATCCTGACCGCGCTCGGCATCATCATCGGTGTCGCGGCGGTGATCACAATGGTGAGTGTCGGCGAAGGCACGAAGCGCCAAGCGCTCGCCCAGCTTGAGCGGCTCGGCGCCAAGAACATCATCGTTCGATCGCACAAGCCGCCGGAGACTCAGCAATCCCAAGGTGGTCAGCGCCGCAGCTTCGTCAGCCGCTTCGGCATCACCCGCGACGACCTGAAGCTCCTGCAAGATAACTTTCCCGCAGCCGAGGCAATCGTGCCGCTGAAGGAAGTGGGGGGGCAGATCCACCGAGAGAGCCGTCGCAAGGTTAGCCAAACGTTTGGAACCACCCCTGAACTCGTCAAGGTTGCCAATCTTCAGGTCGCACGCGGCCGCTACCTCACCAACGAAGACCTCCAGGAGACGGCGATGGTCTGCGTGCTGGGGTTCCAGGTCGCGCGCGATCTGTTTCCCTATGAAGAGCCCCTCGGCGCGACCCTTCGCATTGACCAGCAGGTTCTCCGAGTAGTCGGCGTCATGGCGCCTGTGGGTCTTGCCGGCGGCGCGGGAGCCGCGCTTGTCGGCCGGGACCTCGGGCTTGACGTCCACATTCCGATCACGACCGCCATCAACGTCTTCGGCGACCAGGTGATCCGGCGCGAGAGCGGTTCGTTCCAGGCCAGTGAGGTGCAGGTCTCGGAGATCTACATCTCCGCGCCTTCCCGTGACACCGTGCTTGAGTACGCCGCACTCATCGAACGCATCCTCCGAATCAAGCATCCCGAGATGCAGGACGTCGGAATGCACGTCCCATACGAACTCCTGCAGAACGCTCGGCGTAGTGCGTTGACGGCACAGGCCGCCCTTGTCTTTGTGGCCGTGATCTCTCTCATCGTCGGCGGCATCGGCATCATGAACATCATGCTCGCGTCCGTCACCGAGCGCACTCGAGAGATCGGCATCCGTCGCGCTCTTGGTGCGACACGTCGCCACGTTGTCGCGCAGTTCCTTGTCGAAACCTGCGTGCTCGGCTGCATCGGCGGCCTCCTGGGAGTCGCGCTCGGCATCGGCTTCAGCGTCTTCGTCGAGTGGTTCACTCCGATCATTCCGACGCTGCCCGCCGTGGGTCGGCTCGTCTCCGCGGACATCACGCTGCCGACGTACATCACCGGATGGTCCATCGTCGTCGCATTCGCTGTCGCGACGCTCACCGGCCTCATCTTCGGGCTCTATCCCGCTATGCGTGCGGCAGAGCAAGATCCCATCGTCGCCCTTCGCCACGATTGATCAGGAAGGGGAGCGGCGGACCCGTCCTCTCGGGCGTAGCGTTGTCAATGCCTTACACGGTCACCAAGTATCAGACGACGCCGAACCCAAACGCCCTCAAGTGTTTCTTGAGCGGATCAATCAGCGATCGGCCAAAGTCGTTCCGGCGCCCTGAAGAGTCCGCGGGCGACGAACTCGCGACCAAGTTCTTCGCGATCCCCGGCGTGACCAGCCTCTTGATCAACAGTGATTGGATGACCGTGAATAAATCTGGCGAGGCCGACTGGCCGGTGGTGAAGCGCGGCGTCGAGCGCGTGCTCGCCGAGCTGGAGTGATCGGCATGGCGTCGCGGAACGTCCTGCTCGCGCAGCGAATCGAGCAATGGTTCGCGTCGTCCGCACGCGAGTTGCCGTGGCGACGCGTGTCAAGTATGCACGAAGGATGGCGGCGCGATCCGTATCGTTCGCTCGTTTCTGAAGCCATGCTGCAGCAGACCCAGGTCTCGCGCGTCATCGACTATTTCACTCGGTTTATCGCTCGCTTCCCGGATGTCCGCTCGCTTGCCTCGGCGGAAGAACAGGAAGTGCTCGCGCTCTGGTCAGGCCTGGGGTACTACCGGCGAGCGAAGAACCTGCACGCCGCGGCGAGGATGATCGTGTCTGAGTTCGGCGGAGTGTTCCCGCAGGAGACTGACGACCTGCGTCGCCTGCCCGGCGTCGGGCCCTACACGGCGGGCGCACTCGCGTCGATGGCAGGGGGACGTCGCGTGCCGTTGGTGGACGGCAATGTCGTGCGAGTGCTGCTGCGCATCGAAGGGCGCGAGGGAACTGCCAGCGATCGCGCAACCATGCAGTGGACCTGGCAACGCGCGGCGGAGCTCGTCAAAGCAGCCGAGGATCCCGGCGTGCTCAACGAGGGAATCATGGAGCTCGGCGCAATCATCTGCACGCCGGACTTGCCCGCGTGCCCGGAGTGCCCTGTTCGCCGCCAGTGCGTCGCCGCGAAGACGGGGCGGCAACGAGAAATCCCGTCGCCGAAGAAAGCAGCCCCGCGCCGAGATCTGCACTGCGCGGCCGTTCTCGTCCGTGCCGCCGACGGACGCCTGCTCATGGAGCGACGCGACGACACTCGCATGTGGGCGGGGATGTGGCAGGCGTTGACCGTTGAGCGCGACGATCGATCGGTCAGCGCCGCGGAGATCGCCGACGCGCTCAGCGATCGACTATCGCGATGTTCGATCGCGAGCACACGTACGCGCGCGAAGCAGCGGGGGGGCACGGTGAGCGAACTTCGTCAGCTCGGCACCTTCGTGCATCAAACGACGCATCGCCACGTCTTGTTCGAGGTCTGGGAATGCGAAATGCGACGGGCGAAACGGATCCACTCAGACGACATCGGCTGGAGGACGTTGGACGAAGCTCTCCTGTTGCCGCTTTCCAATGCGCAGCGGCGTGTGCTGGGCTATGCGCATGCGAACCCGTAAACGAAAGCGCCGCCGATCAACGAATGATCGGCGGCGAAAGACTTTGACCGCACGAGGATGTGCTGACAGATCACATCCGCTCGAGCAACCACTGCGGGCGCGCGAGCGACCAGTTGAAGCGGAACAGATCGCCGAGTTCGTTTCGCGCGAAGACATCCATCTCGCCCTGCGCCGAGACGGCGCTCTGCAATCTCCCGACGGCGCGGAAGCGAGAGAGATACGAGCCCGCTTCGGTATTGAGGCTTTCCCGCGCCCACTCGTTGGACGCCGGAGACCACCAATAAACCTCGACATGACCGAGGGGATCCACGCGGGCGAGGTTGAGGCCGCCCCACGGCGTCGCATATGCCGTGAGGGTGTTCGCGGGGTACACGCCGGCTGCTTCGTTTTCGGGCACGACGTTCTCGACACGCCAGGTTCCGCCGAACTGGGGCACCCACCAACTGACTTGAATGCGGTTGCCACGTAAGCTCTCGCCGTAGAGATTGATGCCATCCCACGGCGTCAGCGCGACGTGCAGGCTGCGATAGTTACTCTCCGCGGTGTTGGTCCCCTCAGAAACCTGTGCGAGATTGGTGATCTGCCACCCTTCGAGGCCGGGCGCGGTCCAGAAGACGACGATCTGCCCGCCGCCGGCAATACCCGCAATATTCAGGCCGCCCCAACTGGTGACGTAGGCAACAAGGTTCGCAACGCCCGTGTACTGACGGAACGCGGGCGGCGGGGTATTCGTCGGATACACGACGCTGTCGTAGAGATTGTCGTAGGCCCAGGCTTGGCCGCCGTCGGGATTGGTCTGCTCGGTCTGGCCATAAAGCACGAGCTCGCCGTCGGCGTTCAGGCCGGCGACAAGGCGCAGGCCGCTCGGCGGGAGCATCGAGACAAGGCCGTCGATGATGGCCTCCGCGCCGGGGATCTCTTCGGTGAGGTTGCGGAGTGTCCAGCCGTCCTCCGCGCTTGCGCCGGGCACGAGGAGAAAGAGGCCATCCGCGCGTGCGATGACGATGTGCGGGTTCGCGTCGTCCTGGTTGTACCACGTCACGATCTGTCCGACCGCGGCGGCACTGAAAATGCTGCCTGTCGCGAGGTCGATGCGTTCAAAGAGGTGGGGAGTGCGCAGGATCGAGAAGACTTCGCCCGCCTCGTTGCCGCTGATGACGTAGACATCTCCCGCGGGGGTGAACGCGACCGCAATCCCCGCGGCTACACCCGCACGATACGGTCCGTCCGGATTGATCGCGCTCGCGACGGTAAGAAGCGAGTAACGATTTCGTTGGCTAACAAGAACGTCACCGAAGTTCGTCGGTGCGCTGACCGTGTTCAAGGCGAGCGTGGCGTAGTCGGTCGGATCTGCGAAGACCTCGCCCGCCTGGAGATCGAGCATGCTCCGCAGCGAGTTCACGTAGTAAAAAGCAGCCTGACGTTCGCCGTCGGTCACGAGGTAGGTACCCGTGATATCGCCCGCATCGTTCACGCCGACAGGAGCGAAGTCGGTGCCGCCCGCGATGGTGAGGACGATGAGCGGGAGGGTGTCGGGATCGACAAGGTTGATGAGGGTCATCGAATCGGGCAATCCGGATTCGCCGGGCGAAGTGATCACAACGAAACGACCCGTCGGGCTGATGGCGGCGGATGTGGCGAGCAGCTCGGTCACGACACCGTTGTTCCAGATGCGTGCGACGCTCTGCTCCGCGCCGTTCACGCCGAGGGCCACCACCGCGCCGCGAGTGAAGGCATTCTCGTTTCGGAATCCGAGGTCGTTGGGTGTGCCCTCGAAGAGGAAGGTCAAGGAGCCGTGGGTCATGTCGGCTAGCCAGGTGGTTGGCGTGTCGCCGTTGAGGATGCGCTCGATGAGGACCATGGGTCCGGAGACGCCAAGAGCGCGGAATCCGGTGATCTCTCCGTCCGGCGCGTTGACGACGTCGAGGTTATTGAAATCAGTGCGGACGGGATTATCAAGGTTGAGGCCGCTGGTCCAGAGGAAGGGAGACTCGCCGCTGGCGGAAGCGGCCCCAAGAATGATGATCTGGTTGGAGACCTCGAACACGTCGATGATGACATCGCCCTCGCTGAACCCTTTGAGGCCGGTGATGAAGTCGCGGACCGTATCGCGCACGATGAACTGCCGGCCCTGGATGGACCCCCACACCAGCGAGCGCGACACGGGGCCCGAGCTGATGCCCCCTATGACGGGCTCGGCGATCATGCTGCCATTGAATATATAAGAGGCGCTGCCGGGGGGAACACCGTAACTGCCGGGGTATTTATAAAGTGCGAAGATATCGTTGAGGCTGTCGCCATCCTGATCATAAACGATGATGCCGTTGCCGAAGGAAAGGAACGGGTACACGTCACTGGGGCGTTGCGCGAAGCCGAGCGTGGCGAGGGTTTCGCCATTGGCGCCGGAAACGACGAGGATGTTGCCGTCGTCGCTCTCGCCCAGGAAACCGACGACGATATCGGGCACGGAATCCTCGTTAAAATCGCCGTAGCTGGCGTCAACATCGGCGAAGCGGGTGTTAGTAGGTCCGCGAAAATCGTGGAGGGCGGAGCCATCAGCGCCGGACCGAATAAAGATGTGGTCTTCCGCCGTAGCGACGAGATCAGGCACGCCGTCGCCTGACAAATCAGCGCCAATGACGAAAGGATTGGTGTAGGCGACGGGGACGAAGCCGTCCTCGCTGGTGTTATGCCAGAGGATGGAGCCGTCGGCGCCGGAGAAAGCCCAGTAGCGCGAGGTGAATCCGCTGAAGTCGACGTCCTCGCGCGACTCGATGATGGAGTCCGGGACGCTGTCGCCGTTGAGATCGAAGCCGCCGTGGGCGACGCGCCCGAAGGCGGTGATATCAGGCACGCCCGTCGCCAGGAACTCGCGCAGCACTGCGCCGGTTGCGCCCGCGGCGACCTCGGCACGAGCCTCCTCGACATACGAGATGAGAAGATCGGCGTGCCCGTCCGCGTCGACATCGCCCGCCGCGGCAAGCGTGGCGCTGTCGTAGATCCGCAGGAGGTCGCCGGTCGCGCCGTCGTAGAGATTCGTGCTGACCACGAACGGGAGCCCGGTGCGGTACTCATAGGTGCTGATCGCGTACTCACCGATGCCGTCGTCATCGAGGTCGCCGACGTTCGCAACGCCCCATCCAAGGGCGACGCTGAACGGCGCTTCGTACGTGCGCAGGGTTGTACCGGTAGCGCCCGAGACGACCGACGCGCCGCTGTGGATCGCCGTGCCGCGTCCCACGGCGTACTGCCCTGAGTTACCCAGCAGAAGATCGGGGATGCCGTCGGCGTCGATATCGTCGATGAGCGTGACAGGACCCTGGAAGCCGTTGGCGCCGAAGCGAGTCGGATCGTTGATGGCGTTGAGCGGCCCGAAGTTCTCGTAGACAAACGACATGAGGGTGCGCGTCTCGAGCATCTCGACGGCAGGACCGATGTCACGGCGGAGCAAGTTCGACGCGTTCTTCGTACAGGTCTTACGCATGATTCAGTTCCCCTTACGAGGGCGGCAAACGCGGGCAGACACTGGTTGTAATACATCGCAGGCACAGGACGCTGAGAGGAGCGGCACACCTGAAGTCGCTTCAAAGAGGATTAAGCGACGACGGGTTCGATGATCCATTCCGCGCCCTGGCTGGGATACCAGTAGATACGCAGTAGTTCGCCCGACGCGCTGCGTCCGAAGATATTGAGGTTGTTCGACAACGCCACGCTTTCGAGGCGTCCGATCAGTTGCGGCGGGTGCTGCAAGTCACGGATGACCAGCGTCTCGGCTCTCCAGCCATTGCTGATCGGGGTCCACCAGTAAACCGAAGTCTCGTGCGTCACGGCATCGACCCCCGCGATATTCAGTCCGCCCCAATCGGTGACGTAAGCGGTCAGTGAATCGCCGCTGAAGCGCGGTCCCCCATACTCGCTCGTCAAGTTGTTGAACGCCCAGCGGTTGCTCTCGGGCGACCACCAGGTGGCGATAAGGTCGCCCTGCGCGGACGTCGCGGCAAGGTGCATCGCGCCCCAAGGGGCGACGCAAGAAACAAGCCGGCCTCCGAGCGCGGCTGCGCCCGCTTCCAGGCTCAGATTGTCCGACTGCCAGCGTGTGATTCCGGGCGCCCACCAGACCACCTCGATCTCGCCGTCGGGGTTGAGACCGGCGA
>Ga0163155_10006351_pt1 | contig 11459 bp, 6 predicted proteins | sample OliLakLV19SP4G1_FD_148611 | JGI IMG/M metagenome (GOLD analysis project Ga0163155, IMG submission 148611) | Freshwater microbial mat bacterial communities from Lake Vanda, McMurdo Dry Valleys, Antarctica - Oligotrophic Lake LV.19.SP4.G1 | ecosystem: Environmental > Aquatic > Freshwater > Lake >...
TGCTGACATACATCATTCACTCGGTCCCTGAGCCTGCCGAAGAAGAGACAGAATGCTGACATACCTCATTCACTCGGTCCCTGAGCCTGCCGAAGGAGAGACAGAATGCTGACATACCTCATTCACCTGGTCCCTGAGCCTGCCGAAGGGGAGACAGAATGCTGACATACCTCATTCACTCGGTCCCTGAGCCTGCCGAAGGGCAGAGAAAAGCACACTCTATTTTTGCGCCACCCTTTTCGCAAGCGAAAAGGTGGCGCAAAGACAAGAAGAGATCTTCGCTCCATACCCTTCGACAAGCTCAGGGACCGACTATTAAATTCTCAATTTAGAATTGGCGCTTTTACGAGTATATTTGTTTAAGACCTCCGTCGATCAAAACCTTTGCAGCATATCCGGTTACATTTCATATGGTACAACGACCCAAACTCCTCTTGGTAGATGACGATCTCACACTGAGTCCTTTGATCCAGGAGTACCTAGAGGCCAGAGAGATGGCGTGTACATTATGCCATAATGGATTTGACGCACTCGAACTGTTGAAGAAACATCATTTTGATCTTTGTCTTCTTGATGTTCAGATGCCAATGAAAAGCGGCTTTGACCTGGCACGGGAAATGGTCGCGTTCAAACCTGATGTCCCCTTCCTTTTCCTTACCGGACTGACGGAGAAAGAAGATCGTATCCGTGGATTTGAATACGGAGCTGAGGATTACATTGTCAAACCCTTCAGTCTGCAGGAATTAGTACTAAGGATAAACGTTATTCTGCGACGAATAAAAACCCATCCTGCCTCTGCTTCCCCGCAGCCATCATACACGATCGGCAGCTTTCTGTTTTATCCGGATGCTCGTGAACTTCTGCGGGGTGAGAACCTAGAGAAACTGAGTGAACTAGAATCAAAATTATTATTGCTCTTCCTGAATGCGGCGGATGGCATTGTGCATCGCAATACAGTGCTCAAACAATTATGGAAAGAAGAACATCTGTTCAGGGACAGGAGCCTCAACGTTTTTATCAGCAAGCTGAGACAATATCTTAAAGCTGATCCTGCTATTGAAATACTCAATATTCATGGAACCGGCTACCGCATGATCATCCGGTGATTGTATGAACATCTTCGAGAATACATTTTAATTGATCTTCGAGACATTTGAGCAGGTTATCAATCTGATAAACCTGCGGCGAAGATGATGCACCCATCATTTCAAGCTCATAAGCTAAGCCGGTAGCAATAGGTTCATTGATATATAGCATCTGGCATTTAAGGGTATGTGCATGTATTGACAACTGGCCCCACTGCTGATCATCACAGGCATGATGCATTTGATCTACCAGTGCCGGCATGTCTACACTGAAACGTTGGAGGTATTTTCTCACGAGCTCTTCATCATCCAGAAGGGATCGTAATGTCTGCAGATCGATCATGACGGTATAATGTCTGTAATGGTGCGCATAAAATCTTCCTGTCGGATAGGCTTGGCTATGAATCCATCCATACCTGCCTGCAGACATTCTTCTATCTGCTGGGGAATGACATTAGCTGTGAGTCCCGCTATAGGAATCGTCTTATAAAAAGAATCCTTCAGATTACGGATTCTGCGTGTAGCCTCCAGTCCATCCATGACAGGCATTTTAACATCCATCAGGATGATGTCATATTCGTATTGTTGAACCTTTTGTATGGCTTCTTCACCGTTCTCAGCCAGGTCCACCACAGGATCAACCAACCATTTTTTGATCAGTTCAGTGGCAACCAACTGATTGAGAGGTGCATCTTCTACCAAAAGTATTCGAAGCCCAGGTTTTAGATAAGCAGATGGGCGGATATCTGTCACACGTTCATCAACACCTGAATGCTGTTGAAACGGTAAGGTGACAACAAACTCACTACCGATACCATGTTTCGAATGAAGCTGAATCGTACCTCCCATTTTATCCACTAAGTGTTTGACAATCGATAACCCCAGACCTGTGCCCTGGTTGCCTGCTATCACCTTTTCATTGATTTGCTGGAAGCTTTCAAATATCATAGACCCTTTATCTGCAGGTATACCGATGCCTGTATCGGTGATGGTAAATGTACATTCCAGATTTTGCTCATCCCTTTTTTGGATGGTTGTCACTAAACGGATGGAGCCTTTGTCTGTAAATTTAATCGCGTTGTTCAACAGGTTCGATAATACCTGAACCAATCTAACAGGATCACCGGATACGATTGCTGGAATATCATCTGGCTGTGAGAAGGTCAGTGCCAGATTTTTCTCTTCGGCGAGATGTTTAAAGAGAATTTCCAGTTGGTGCAGTATGCTTGCAAGCTCAAAGGGTTTTGTTTCGATCGCATAGGTGCCGCTTTCTATTTTTGATTGATCGAGGATATCATTGACGATCCACAAGAGGTTGTCACAGGATGCACTGATAGCCTTGGTATACTCAGCTTGTTTGTCAGTCAAAGGTGTTTGTCTCAGCAGATTGTTGAGTCCCATGATGGCATTCATCGGCGTGCGGATCTCATGACTCATGTTGGCAAGGAACATACTCTTATAAGCTGCTTGTTGTTCGGCTAAAACTTTTTCGCGCTTGAGTGTGGACGTTTTGCGTCTTTGTACATACACGACATAAAGTATACCTCCAGCCAACAGCGCAAGTAAGCCGTAGAAATAACCAGTCCTGTAAAACGGCGGCTTAATGGTGATGATGACTTCCAATGGTTCTCTTGATATCCGTAGATCTTCAGTCATAGCAATGGCCTTGAATATATATTGACCAGGCGGCAAATTTGTATACGTAACTGATCGGCTTGTTCCGGCTTCTATCCAGTCTTTATCAAAACCAACCAACTGATACCTGAAGGTGATGCCATGCCAATGAATAAAATGAAGTGGTGCATAGTGTAAGGTGAAGACCTCCTCCGTATGATGGAGTTCAATTTCATGTACATATTCAGGTTCCTGTAGTAGTTGCCTCTTTTTATTTGCGACATCAATCCCACAAAAAACAATTTTAGGGTGTGCGGTATCGACATAAAAAGCCTCCGGATCAATCACAATAACTCCATTATCCCCACCGAAGAGCACACGCCCATCCGCAGCCTTTGATCCTATTCCATATACAAAGCCTGTCGGTGAATTAAATTGCCATATAGAATCTTCAGTGATCCTTGAGACCTGACGTCCAGCTGCTGACCAGGCGATGCCATGAACATCGACGGTTAATCCATCACTATTAAGGTCAGCGCCATTACGTTTAGTTATTTTCCGGCATTGGCTGGTAGTCAGGTCATATCTAAACACAGCCTCTTTCGTTCCGATCCAAAATATATGCTGACCGATCCCAAGACCCTGAACATTACCTTCGATGCGAAAGGAACATGGCAACGTGTCAAGAATTTCAGTGCTGTAATTCAATCTGCATATGCTGCCTGCACTAATGAAATACAAGTTGCCACTAGCATCCTGTGTGACACGATTGACAGCATCTGATGACAATGATTTGTTTAGGGATGCAGGTCTGAAGTAAGTTGTGTCATTCGTTTCATGATCCCACCTGCACAAACCATCTGAAGTACATATCCATAGATAATTTTCATGGAGAAGATCAGAGTGGACATAAAGTAAATCAGAGACATTTATTTTCGTCCCATTATCAAGCTGAATTAGACGCCCATCTTCATTTGAATACTGAAAGAGGCCAACCTCCTTATATCCCAGAAATACATTTCCTTTTGAATCACCCGCCAGCCCAATGATACTTTTATAGCCTGAGAGAAAATAAGGAGGTTTGATAAATTCTTCAGCCCTGGTATTTACATCCGGTTGATAATATAGGCCATTCATTGTATTGCTCCAGATGCCTCCTTTCGCATCCTGATAGACTCTCAGGATGAAATTGGCATAGTTGGCAAAACCCTCTTCATGTCTGATAAACCTGAAGCGTTCTGTTTCAAGATTCGTTACACTGATGCCATAGAAGAGTCCGAGCCAGATGTTTTTTACTTTATCGATGTACATCGTGTAGATCGAAAGTCCTCGAATACTAAGTTCATCAAACGGCGAATGAACATAGTTAGCGATAATCTTTTTTGTAGCAATATCCCAGAAGACAAGTCCTCCCCTGGTGGTGGCTATCGCTAAGGTATTTCGGTCAAGTTCGAGGATTTTCATAACTCCTTTCGCAAATGGATCTGCATTGAAGACTTCATATGTGTTCGTTGCCGGGAAATACTGAACGAATCCATTTTTATACCCCATCCAGATTCTGTCTTCCTGATCGATCAGCAGATCCCTTCCTTCGTGAGGAGGTGTGCTAAATGAAGGTGGTAATTTTTTGACAAACAATAAGGAGTCCAGCCGGCGGTCAATTTTGAAAAGGCCATTAACGCCTACTGCCCACACTTCTCCTGATCTGCTGATGGCCAGCGCGCCTGAATGTCTTGCTACCCCATACTGTTCATTGAAGTAGTGCTTGAACTGATTTGTGGACGGATCAAATCTATCTAGTCCCTTTTGGTGGGCTATCCAAAGAAATCCATCCTGATCCTCAATGATAGCCCGCGTAAGATTATGTCCGAGGCTGTTGATGTTGTTTTGATCGTGTTCATACCTGCGCGCCTTGCCTGTACGACGATCCCAATAATTAAATCCCGATTGCGTCACTACCCAGCAACGTCCTGAACGATCCTGGTAAAAAGCATTGATATAAGAAGATGACAAGGTGGTGCTGTCCCCCTCCTTATGGTAATAATTGTTAAACGTAAATCCATCATACCTTGACAATCCACCCATCGTTGAAAACCAAATAAAACCATCCGTGTCCTGCATGATGTGAAACACATGGTTTTGGGGAAGTCCATCTTCCGTATTGAGAAATTGAAAGGCAGCTGTCGCCTGCTGGCCCTTCAACTGACAAGACAAGAGGATCAACAGCAGAATCAACAGTCGGATGGAATGGAATAATCTCAATTCATTTCCATATTTAAATCAGGAGTGATCGACCTAAGGTATCAATTGAGCCGCATATACTATAACGGCCCGGAACAAAAATCTGCAATTCAGTTCAAGCTAACCATTAAGGAAGGTACAATAAGGGTAAAAAAGTATTAAAACTTAAAATGCTCCTTCATCCGCTGCATGAGCAATTCTTTCTTTCTCCGAGACACTTCCACTTCCTGTCCGCTACTCAGGATGACACTTCCTCCCTCGCCGCGCAAATACTCTTTGATATGAGCCAGATTGACAACATAAGATTTATGAATGCGGACAAATCCGGAATCCTCTAGCAATGTTTCATACTCATGGACAGGCTTTGAGGCACAGATCACCGGTCGGTTGGTAAAATAAAAATTGGTGTAATTGCTGCTGGCTTCGCAATAGATGATATCCTGAATCTCGACGACCTGGAATCCCTTCATGGAGGGAATGCAGAGTTTCATTTTTTGAAGTACATCCTTGTGCTGTATGTTGTTTAGAAAAGTGTCTATTTGAAGTTTACCAGTCTTATTTTGGATTCGTTCAGACGCACGCTTTACGGCATCGATGAGTAAATCATCATCAACGGGTTTGAGGAGATAGTCGACTGCGCTTAGGCGCATGGCTTGCGTCATAAAAGTGCTATGCGCTGTCACAAAAATGATTTCAAAATCAATAGTGGGTAGTTCCTCCAAAAATTCAAATCCATTTTTACCCGGCATCTCTATATCAAGAAAAATCAATTCCGGATGAATGACATCCAGCACTTTTCGAGCCTCGACGATAGTAGAACAACACTGCTCTACACGGACTTCCGGGCAGTGAATCTGAAGCAACTTCATGAGGGAGGTCAGTCCCCGCGGCTCGTCATCAATCAATATGGTCCGTATATCTTTCATACTTCTGTCATTTCCAATGGCAAGGTAATGGTCACCCGTGTACCTGTGGATGTGCAGCCCCCTTCTCTGCTTTTATCGATAATCGCTATACTGCTCGGTACATCATATTTCTTATTGAGCAACCCGATCCTGTTTTTGATATTGCTGATCCCAACGGAATCATGCTTGAGATCAGCCCCGGTTTTCCTTTCGAGTGTGTGTTGAATTCCTACACCATCGTCATCAATGACACACACGAGTTGGCTCCGGTTTTTTTCGAAAGCGACGTAGATCCTGATCTGCTGCACGTCTCCATTTGATCCATGCCATATGGCATTTTCGATAAACGGTTGTATAAACATTGGCGGAAAAACCGTCTCATCCAGGTCCAACTCCGGATCAGTGGATATCGAAAAATCAAAATGGGAATTCCTGATTTTTTCCATTTCGATGTAGCGATTCAGATAGTCGATGGTGCCGCGTAATGAAATGTTGGATTGCCTGGATTGATCGAGTGTCAACCGTATGAGATAGGCAAATTTGCTGAGGTAGCGCGAGGCCTCTGCATTTTCATGATGGAGGATCATCTCCCGGATACTATTGAGACTGTTGAAGATAAAGTGCGGATTCATTTGCGCATGCAAGGCTTTCATCTCGGTCTGAGATAATAACCTGTCTATATTTTCCATTTGTCTGAACCTGATCATACGCCATCGATACAGCACATAGAAGAGCCCCATGATCAGAAATGCGGATAACGTTAGAAACCAGCCTGTCCAATAGAAAGGTGGCGCAATCGAAAAAGAAAGTGATTTTACGTTTTGGGCGCCGGACTTACCTGTTGCCCTCAATTGTAGGGTATAGCCTCCGGGGGATAAATTCGTCAGGTTAAGTGTTCGGTTGTTTCCAATGCTTGTCCATGAATCAGTGGGATTGATTTTATACGCAAATTGATATTGAGGGCCAGCATCAAAATCAAGAACGGCAAACTGAATGGCCAGTGAATTTTCTTCCGAGGATAATTTAAGCTCTTCATGGGGATGATAAATGGATCGCTGTGAATTAATTACTACTTTTTGCAATAGGAAATCCACATCGGAAGTCGTCTCAGGATGATGATCCACAGAAAACCGAATCACTTCATCCTTATAAAAGGCGTACAATTTTCTTTCCAACGTATCAAAATACATGCTTCTGCTCAGGGGCATCTGGTCCGGCAATCCATCCGTAAAGTCATAGATCTCCACGCGGGCTGATCGTGTATCAAATCGAGTCAGGTGATTATGGCTTGCCATCCACAAGGTGTGATCGATGACCATGCTTATGCACCTGATGACGTCAGATGGCAGACCCTCCTTCATGCCGTAATGCACCCACTTTCGTTCTTTGATGATGTATTGTAGTAGCCCATTGTTTGCATTATGCATCCATAGGGAACCGGAATCGTCTGCCCTTAAAGCAAGGATGTCCTCATTAAACCTATTTGGTCCTCCGTATACTGTGATCAGGGTATCAAATACTCTTTGTTTGTTATTCCATCTGGCCAGCGAATGGCCGCCAATCCATACATCTCCATATGCATCATGGACTACGCTTTTGGGCGTATTAAAAGGAAGGGCAGGAGTTGTATTCGGTGAAAAAACCTTAAATGTCCTTGACGCTATATGATATCGTGCTGCCTCACTGGTCAGATAGCCTGTCATCCAGGCGTATCCATCATTCGTAGCAGCACCAAGTATTGGAAAAGAAAACGCGTTATGCTTTTGAAACTCCGGATTAGTTATTTTCCCATACCGATAGGTTTTAGTATCAAACCAGATGATATTTGACAGCGTACCCAGCCACAGTGTATCAGCATAATACTGCTGAATGGTGAGGATCTGATTGGATTCCCTGTCCTGATCAAAAAATCGTATCTGGTTGATAATACGCATGGTGGCAAGATCCACGATCACCAATCCTACATCACCAGAAAACCTTGCAAGGTAAAGGCGTCCTTTGTGAATGAAACAGTCTTTGTACCCATCATTGGATTTATCCTCTGTCGGCCAATTGAATTTTTCGATAAAAGGAGGTGACAAGATCTGCTTCAGTAATCCTTTAGATGTGCCTATCCAAAGCCGATTGTCTCTATCTTTAAAAAGACTCCTGATTTTGTGACCGGAAAGAAATTTGTGAGGATCAACCCGCACTATTCCGGCTTTACGATCCAGGTGCAATATGAAAAATCCATCAAAGCCTGAGGATAGCAAGGCGATAGTATCATTATAAACCAACAATTTACTTTCCCATGAAAACTCTTCCAGTACATTAAACGGCACATGGGATACCATTTTTAAACCCAACCTATGGTTATAAAACACTAAGCTATCATACCTGGGAATAAACAGAAACTCATCCCGGTTGATTTGAAATTTATTGAGCCAATATTGCCCGGTCGATTTTAAAGGGTAGTCAAAAACACACCATTGTTTATCTGGACAACTTACATTGCGGTATTCTCTGGTCGGTATAACAAATTGGGTAATTTCATTTTCATTAGTGTAGAGTAACAACTCCCGGTCACTAACTTCAAATATATTCCGTCCATAAAATATCTTCTTTTTGCCGATATCCTCCAATCCATAGGCATCATGGCGAAAGTCAATAGTACCATTTTGATTAAAAACATAAAACCCTGAAGAGGTGGTCATCCCAAACTGATCACCGGGTAAACGGACTACATCCCATGCTGAGTTTCGCATGACTTTAAAAGGCGTGGTGTCCGGTATAAAGTAATTGCGCATTTCATACGTTCTGGTGTTAAGCCATTGAAAGCCTTCGCTTCCAAGAATAGCTAACTGATCATCACCAAAATTCTTTAACACCCGGATATTGGAGGAGGCCAGAAAGTGATCAGGCTGGCTCTGGTAGAATTTTTCAAACGAGCTGCCGTCAAAACGATTCAAACCTATATCCGTGCCTAACCAAAGATATCCAAGTTCATCCTGAGTGATGCAGGTGATCACATTGTCTGTCAGGCCTTCTTTTACGGTGTACTGGATAAAATCCTTTTCATCGAACTGCGCAAAAAGAGATTCGGTCTTCATGTGGATGCTGAAGGACAGAAAAATGAGGATGATATACTTGACAGCAGATGGCATTTACAGCATTACGGCTTCTAAGTTACTATATCGATCGGTAAGCGTATCGGTTGCATGGCTCAAGGAATGCCCTGCGCTTCCAAAGCAGTATCATTTCCACCGCTTATCCGCAAAAGGTCGCCGTTTACACAATGGCGGGATGACGATTTTATGTCCCCATCCGTCCGCTAATGCAATCAATGCCACCGATAGTGCGAAATGACGCTTTGCATCTGGTATCCACCTTATTTTTAAAATGGTAAATCTATTTTACGTAAACACCTAGAATCAAAAATATCCAAGGCTATGAAAAATAAAATCGTATTACTCATCTTCTGTTTGATCCTTTTGATTCCCCTTACCTATGCCCAAAATATTGGTATCGGTACAATTGAGCCTACCAACAAACTACATGTCTTGGGCAATCTGCTGATCAATGAACCCTACGTGTCTACGAATACCGCACCTACCCCTGCTCAAACCCAAACGCTTGTCAACAATGTAACCCTGAATTTTCTGTCCACTGATTCTACTGGTCGAATATATGATCCCGGTGGGGCCGCAGGTGATTATTTGAGTAACCTTACTGCCTATTCAAGTGTACCCCTTACAACCGATGGTAGTATGGGAACAGAAGTGACGCTCGAATCGGTAGGTCTTGGTACCGGAGATTCATTGATTATCAGGGCGACAAGCAGTTCAACAAGCGATGTGTTTCTCAGGATCGGGAATGGATACAGTACACCTGGAAAATGGATTTTCAGTTCAACTTCCCTATATGTGATCTTTAAAAGTAACAGTGATGCAAACAATGGGAGCGGGTTTAGCTTGTTGTTTAAGCGCCTCTTCTCCAATACCTCCAGCCAAAATAATCTCACAGGATACGCTGGAAAAGCATTTTTTTTTGATAGTAAATCAGGAGCCTTACGGGTGGGATATATAAATAATAAACCAAGGGGACTATACTCCTTTGCCAGCGGCTATGTCTCCACAGCGAGTGGAAATTACTCGATGGCAACAGGATTTAGCAGTATTGCAAGTGGTCACTATTCGACAGCAATGGGAAGCTCAACGTCAAGTGGTGATTATTCAGTATCATTTGGGTCTAGTAACAATGCAAGCGGAGCGTACTCCTTTGCCGGTGGAAGTTTTGCACAGGCCACCGGGGGAAATGCCGTTTCCTTTGGGCATATTACAACCGCCAGTGGATTCGCTTCGGTCGCAATGGGAAGATATACAATTGCAAGTGAAGAATATTCGACAGCAATGGGGAATCATACAACAGCAAGTGGAATTGCTTCGACAGCAATGGGGGATCATACAACAGCAAGTGGAATTGCTTCGACAGCAATGGGGGATCATACAACAGCAAGTGGAGCTAATTCCCTTGCATTAGGGCAGTATTCAGATGCCAATGGACTTGCCTCTACGGCTTTTGGGTACAATACAAATGCAACTGGACTTTATTCTACGGCTTTTGGGCATACCACCGATGCAACCGGAGAAATTTCAACATCATTTGGGAAATTTACTTTAGCCAGCGGAATTGTTTCAACTGCTTTCGGACGCTCCACCACCGCAAATGGAAACTATTCAACGGCGATGGGCAATTATGTATCAACAAGCAACCATGATGGCGCTTTCGCATTAGGAGACAACTCAACATCAACTGTCATGCAATCATTTGTAGCCAATGGTTTTCGGTCACGATTTGCGGGTGGTTACAGACTACTCTCCAATAGTGCCGCTAATCTGGGCGTGGTCCTTTTACCGGATGGCACTTCATGGGGTGTCATAAGTGATGTGCGGCTGAAGGAAAACTTTCTGCCTATAGATGGCGAGCAATTGTTACAGAAGATCGCATGCATGCCTCTTTCGACATGGAATTATATCGCTCAATCCGATAAATCCTCCAGGCATTATGGCCCCATGGCGCAGGATTTCTATGCCGCCTTCGGCAAAGATGACCTGGGCACTATCGGTTGCGATACGCTGATCAATCAACAAGATTTTTTGGGAATCAATTTAATTGCCATACAAGCATTGGAAAAAAGAACCTCAGCTATCGAGGAGTTGAGAAACGAAAATATAGCACTCAAATCCGAACTATTTGAATTGCGCAAAATGATCGAATCCCTCTCCACTAAATTAAATGAACCGGAACTCATGGCTAAGGCCAGCGAAAAGTAATTTACATTATACGTGCTGCTGCCATGCTTGGAATTAATATTTCTATTGCGTTGCCAATGCAGGAGTTTGCTCCTGCTTTCATGACTCAACTATACTTTACTACATCTATACGATTATGAAGAAAATACTTGTACCCCTTATCCTTCATGTGCTGTTTCTTATCCCATCGTCGTGGGCACAGCATGTTGGCATCGGTACATTGACCCCGACAGGTGCACTTCATGTGAAAAGTTCGCAGGATATCTCTGCTTTGATCATTGATGCGAATAGCGTACAAAGCAATACATCCCCTTTGTTCAAAT